>Ga0209698_10007255_pt1 | contig 11658 bp, 10 predicted proteins | sample LitLauG_LLR_2012_FD_187203 | JGI IMG/M metagenome (GOLD analysis project Ga0209698, IMG submission 187203) | Freshwater sediment microbial communities from Pennsylvania, USA - Little Laurel Run_MetaG_LLR_2012 (SPAdes) (version 2) | ecosystem: Environmental > Aquatic > Freshwater > Creek >... | reverse complement strand
GACTTCGAGGACCTCATCCGTGCCTACGGCATCGTGGAGATGCAGCGGACCGGCCGGGTGGCGTTGCCTATGCTTGACCGAGCCGATCACCGGGGCCAGCCGGCCACCGGGGCGGCACCCACCACAGAAAAGGCAGGTTGACAGACGATGGCCACGCTGTATTACGAAAAGGATGCAGACGCCAGTCTCATCGGGAACCGCAAGGTGGCCGTCATCGGCTACGGGTCCCAGGGCCATGCGCACGCCCTCAACCTGTCCGAGTCCGGGGTCGACGTCCGCGTCGGCCTGCGTGAGGGATCGGCGTCCCGGGCCAAGGCCGAAGAGGCGGGGCTGCGGGTCCTGTCGGTCGCCGACGCCGCCGCCGAGGCCGACCTGATCATGATCCTCCTGCCCGACACCGAGCAGGCGGCCGTCTACGAGGCCGAGATCGCCCCCCACCTGCAGGCCGGGGACGCGCTCTTCTTCGCCCACGGGTTCAACATCCGCTTCGACCTCATCACGCCCCCGTCCGATGTCGACGTGGCCATGGTCGCCCCCAAGGGACCGGGTCACCTGGTCCGGCGCACCTACACCGAGGGTGGCGGCGTGCCGTCGCTCATCGCGGTGGCCCAGGACGCCACCGGTGGAGCCCACGCGCTGGCCCTGGCCTACGCCCACGGCATCGGCGGCACGCGGGCCGGCGTGCTCGACACCACGTTCGCCGAGGAGACCGAGACCGACCTGTTCGGCGAGCAGGTCGTCCTCTGCGGCGGCGTGACGGCGCTGGTCCAGGCCGGGTTCGAGACCCTGGTCGACGCCGGCTACCAGCCGGAGTCGGCGTACTTCGAGTGCCTCCACGAGCTCAAGCTCATCGTCGACCTCATGTACGAGCAGGGGATCGCCGGCATGCGGTACTCGATCTCGGACACGGCGGAGTACGGCGACCTGACCCGCGGCCCCCGCGTGATCAACCAGGCCGTCAAGGACGAGATGCGCCGGATCCTGGACGAGATCCAGGACGGCCGGTTCGCCGCCGAGTGGGTCGCCGAGAACAAGAACGGCCGGCCGAACTACGAGGCGCTCAAGAAGGCCGGCCAGGAGCACCAGATCGAGCAGGTCGGTGCCGAGCTGCGGGCGATGATGCCGTTCGTCACCGCCGGCAAGCAGAAGGTGCAGGACATCTCCGGAGGCTGATCGCCCCCTTTGGGTCCTGTCGCACGGGCCCGATCCTCCAGGCGGTGAAGACGCCCCGTCGACCCGGTCGGCGGGGCGTCCGTCCGTCCGGTGACGGTCGGTGGGTCAGCCCGCCGCGGTGGTGGACGTCGTGGTGCTCGTGGCCGCGCTGGCCAGCGAGGCGAAGATCTGCTGGGTCAGCGTCTCGGCCTGGGCCACCGAGGCCGTCGACGACACCGTGACCTGTGCCTGGCCCACCAGGGTCACCAGGGTGTTCACGGTGTGGCCGCCCGATGCCTGGGCCGAGTACGAGTAGGCGGTGTCACCGGTGCCCGACACGTCGGTCGTCGTGCCGTGCAGCTTCTCCACCTGGGCCTGCTCGGCACCGGCGATGGCGGAGGTCACCCCGCCCCGGAAGCCGACGATGACCGAGTCGGACTCGTTCGACTTGTCGGAGGCCCGGTAGGTGCACGCCGTGGCGGCCGTCGAATTGACGACCACCGGATTGTCGACCTTCCGGCCGAGGGTGGACTCGATCTGGGCCGGCGTGACCAGCGTGCACGCCGACGTCGAACCGGAGTGGCCGGAGGCCCGGGTCGTCGTGGGCGAGGTCGAGGCCGAGCTCGAGCAGGCGGCCAGGCCGAGGGGCAGGGCGACGGCAAGGGCCAGCAGCCCCGGCCGGCGGAGGGAGGTCGTCGTGCGCACGACGGAACGCTACACGGCGTCGCTCCGGCGTCGCCCGCCGCGTGGTCCTGCTACTGGGCCAGGGCCCCCACCACGTGGGTGATGCAGGCGCAGAGCGCGGCGACGTCCTCGGGGTCGATGGCCGGGAACATGGCGATGCGCAGCTGGTTCCTGCCCAGCTTGCGGTAGGGCTCGGTGTCGACGATGCCGTTGGCCCGCAACACCTTGGCCACCACGGCGGCGTCGATCGACCCGTCGAGGTCGATCGTGCCGATGACGTGGCTCCGGTCCTGCTCACGGGTGACGAAGGGTGACGCGAAGTCGGAGTTGTCGGCCCACGTGTAGAGGATCTCGGCCGAGCGACCGGTCCGACCGGTGGAGAACCCCAGACCGCCGTTGTCGTTGAACCAGCGGACCTGGTCGTCGAAGAGGAAGATGGTGGCCAGCGCCGGGGTGTTGTAGGTCTGGTCGAGTCGCGAGTTGTCGAGGGCGATGGTGAGGTCCATCGACGCCGGCACCCACCGTCCGGTGGCGGCGATCGAACCGATCCGCTCGACGGCTGCGGGCGACAGGAGGGCCACCCACAGGCCCCCGTCGGAGCCGAAGCACTTCTGGGGGGCGAAGTAATACGCGTCGAACTGTGTCGGGTCGACGGCGAGGCCGCCGGCCCCCGAGGTGGCGTCGACGGCCACCAGTCCGCCGCCGTCGGCAGGTGCCGGCGCACCCTCGGGACGCAGGATCGGCATCATGACGCCCGTCGAGGTCTCGTTGTGGGTGAGGGCGTAGAGGTCCACGTCGTCACGGGCGACCGGGAGCGGATGGGTGCCGACCTCGGAGCTGATCACCTCGGGGTCACCCAGGTGGGGTGCCTGTGCGGCGGCGGTGGCGAACTTGGAGGAGAACTCGCCGAAGCTGAGGTGCTGGCTCTTGTGCCGGATCAGGCCGAAGGTGGCGGCGTCCCAGAAGCACGTCGTCCCCCCGTTGCCGAGCACCACCTCGTACCCGTCGGGCAGGTCGAACAGCGTGGCCAGTCCGGACCGCAGGCTGCCCACCACCGACTTCACGGTCTTCTGGCGGTGGCTGGTCCCGAGGTACGTCCGCGAGACGGCCGCCAGGGCCTCGAACGACTCGGCACGGACCTTGGACGGGCCCGCGCCGAAGCGTCCGTCGGCGGGCAGGAGTTCGGCGGGAATGCGGATGTCGGGGGTGTCGGTCACGTATGGAATCATGGCACTCATGGCCCAGCAGACAGAAACCGGCAGCACAGCGACGGGCGCAGGCACCACGGGCGCCCGGATCTCGGCCCGGATCGCCGCCGTGGCCCCTTCGGCCACCCTGGCCGTCGACGCCAAGGCCAAGGCGCTCCAGGCCCAGGGCGAGAGCGTCATCGGCTTCGGCGCCGGAGAGCCGGACTTCCCCACCCCCGAGACCATCGTGGCCGCGGCCGAGGCCGCCTGCCGCGATCCCAGGAACCACCGCTACACACCGACGGCCGGGCTCCCCGAGCTCCGCGAGGCCATCGCCGCCAAGACCCGGCGTGACTCCGGCCTCGAGGTGCCCGCCTCGCAGGTCCTGGTGACCAACGGAGGCAAGCAGGCGGTGGCCAACACGTTCGCCACGCTGTGCGACCCGGGCGACGAGGTCCTGGTGCCCGCCCCGTACTGGACGACCTATCCGGAGGCGATCGCCCTGGCCGGGGGCGTCCCCGTGGTCGTGGCCACCGACGCGGCGAGCGGCTTCCGGGTCACCGTCGACCAGCTCGAGGCGGCGCGCACGCCGCGGACCAAGATCCTGCTGTTCGTGTCCCCCTCCAACCCGACCGGTGCCGTCTACCCGCGCCAGGAGATCGAGGCGATCGGGCGCTGGGCCGTATCCCACGGCATCTGGGTGGTGACCGACGAGATCTACGAGCACCTCGTCTACGGCGACGCCGTGCACCACTCGATGCCGACCGTTGTGCCCGAGCTGGCCGACACGTGCGTGGTCGTCAACGGTGTGGCCAAGACCTACGCAATGACCGGGTGGCGGGTCGGGTGGATGATCGGGCCGCCCGACGTCATCGCCGCGGCGACCAACCTGCAGTCGCACGAGACGTCCAACGTCGCCAACGTGTCCCAGCGTGCCGCCCTGGCCGCGGTGTCGGGCGACCTTGCCGCGGTGGCGATGATGCGCGAGGCGTTCGACCGCCGGCGCCTGACCATCCACCGGATGCTCAACGAGATCGACGGCATCGAGTGCCTGCTGCCCGAGGGGGCCTTCTACGCGTTTCCGTCGGTGACCGGCCTCTACGGCCGCTCCTTCGGAGGCCGGACCTGCTCGACCAGTGCCGAGCTGGCCGAGCTGGCCATCGAGGAGGCCAAGGTGGCGGTCGTCCCCGGCGAGGCGTTCGGCTCGCCGGGGTACTTCCGCATGTCCTATGCGCTGGGCGACGACGACATCGTCGAGGGAGTGACCCGCCTGGCGCGGCTGTTCGCCGGCTGAGTCCGCCCTCCCCGGCCCCCGGACGGCTGCCCGCCGGCCGCCGGTTGGCCGAAGGAGGCCGTGGACGGTCATGCTGTATCCACCACCCGCAGCACCAGGGCCCCGGCCCGTGCACACGGGGACGGCGCCGGTCCCGGTGTCGCACAGATCTGCAACGAAAGGAACACCATGGGTAGGGTGCTGGTCACCGAGAAGCTGGCCCAGCCGGGCCTGGACCTCATGTCGGCCGCCGGCCACGAGGTCGACGTCCAGCTGGGGCTCACGCCCGAGGAGCTGGTCGACGCCATCGTCGGGGCGAACGCCCTGGTCATCCGTTCCGCCACGACCGTGACCGCCGAGGTCCTGGCCGCCGGGACCGACCTCGTCGTGGTCGGCCGGGCCGGCATCGGACTCGACAACGTGGACGTGGCCGCCGCCACCGAGCGCGGCGTCATGGTGGTCAACGCCCCCCAGTCGAACATCCTGTCCGCCGCCGAGCAGGCCATGGCCCTGCTGCTGGCCCAGGCCCGGAACATCCCCCAGGCCCACGCCGCCCTCGTGGCCGGCAAGTGGGAGCGTTCCAAGTGGGAGGGCGTCGAGCTCCACGGCAAGACCCTCGGCGTGGTCGGTCTCGGCAGGGTGGGGGCCCTCGTCGCCCAGCGGGCCCTGGCCTTCGGCATGCGTCTGGTCGCCTACGACCCCTTCGTCTCGGCGGACCGGGCCCGGCACATGGGTGTGGAGCTGATGAGCCTGGACCAGCTGATGGCCGAGTCCGACTTCGTGACCGTCCACCTGCCCAAGAACAAGGAGACGCTCGGTCTCCTCGGTGCCGACATGCTGGCCAAGGCCAAGCCCGGCCTCCGGATCATCAACACCGCCCGCGGGGGGATCGTGGACGAGGACGCCCTGGCCGACGCCATCCGCAACGGCCCGGTCCAGGGTGCGGGACTCGACGTCTTCGCCAAGGAGCCGACCACCGAGTCGCCGCTGTTCGAGCTCCCGTCGGTGATCGTCGCCCCCCACCTCGGGGCGTCGACCGTCGAGGCGCAGGACAAGGCGGGCGTGACCATCGCCGAGCAGGTGATCCTGGCGCTGGCCGGTGACTTCGTGCCGTTCGCCGTCAACGTGAACGCCACCGACGTGTCCGAGACGGTGCGGCCGTTCATGGGCCTGGCCGAGCAGCTGGGTCGGATCCTCTCGTGCATGGAGGACGGACTGCCCGACACGCTCGAGATCGAGTACCAGGGGGGCCTCGCCGGTTCCGGTACCGGCATCCTGACCCTGTCGGTCCTGAAGGGCCTGTTCGCCGAGGGCACCGCCGAGCCGGTCTCGTACGTGAACGCGCCCCAGTTGGCGGCCGAACGCGGACTCGAGGTCCGTGAGGTCTCGACCGTGACGGCCCACGACTTCGTCAACCTGATCACCCTGCGCAGCGGCGCCCACTCGGTCGCCGGCACCCTCACGGGCACCAAGGCGGAGCCGAGGCTCGTCATGATGGACGACCACACCGTCGAGGTGCCGCCCGCACCGCACATGGTCGTGGTCCGCAACGACGACCGACCGGGGATGATCGGCGTGGTCGGCACCATCCTGGGTGACGCCGAGGTCTCGATCTCGTCGATGGCCGTCGGACCGTCGGCCACCGGCAACACGGCGCTCATGGTCCTCTCCACCAGTGGGGCGATCCCCGACGGTGCGCTCCAGAACCTGCGTGCCGCCGAGGGGATCAGCGACGTGCACACCGTCCGGACCTGACCGGGTCCGGCGTCGCGTCAGGTCGGCAAGGACTCCTTCACCGGGACCGGGGGCCAGGTGTCCCCACCGATCACGGGGAGCAGCCCGTCCCCTCCACCCCCGCGACCCATGCGACGCTGGACGACCGACGCTACGACCAGCGCGGCCGCTGCGACGATCAGGAACCGGCGGATCCCGCGGTGTGTGGACGTCATGAGTACACCCTAGGTCGCCTCCCCGGGACGTCCGTTTCCGGCGGGCGAACACCCGGCAAGGTGAACGCCGTCTGACGGGACGGTTACCGTTCGGTGACCTGGTCCCGGAACACTGCCGAAACCCCGGGGCGCGCGTTGACACCCACCCGCCGGTATGGGAGAACTGGGCGTCGGATGGTCCGTGGACCACCGGCCCAGTCCGTCCGGAGCTGCCGCAGGGGCACCGACCGGCGGCTCCCGTCCGAACCGGCTGTCGAACGCGTCACCACCCAGGAACCGATGACCACCTCCGCACCTCCATCCAGCCTGGCCCGCCGGCGAGCCTCCGTGCTCGCCCTGACTGCTGCGCTCGTCGTCGGTCTGTCGACTACGGCGTGCAGCAGCGGCGGCTCGGCCGCCCCCACCGCCGAGACGGTGGTCAAGCCACCTCCGCTCACCCTCCAGGGATGCACCTACGTGATCAACGGGAAGGTGCCGGTAGGCGAGCCGGCGGGCATCCAGCCGCCGTTCCCGGCGTTCAGCTCGACCCAGGCCGCCACCGACGCCCTCACCAGCATCAAGGAGCACGGGGGCACCGGTCTGGTCGACGGGTTCACGGTCCCGAGCGGCACCGAGCTGTACGCCGGCCCCGAGACCTCGTCGGCACCGATCGGCACCATCGAAGCCTCACGGTCGCTGCTCCTCGCCGATCCGGTCCTGTGGACGTCCCGTTCCGGTCAGCGGTGGTTGGCCACCTTCATCGCCTGCGGTGGCCCCAACCTGTACTGGATCGATGTCGCCCAGATCGCCAAGGCCGACTCCGCCGTCGGTGCCCAGATCTCGAACACGGTGGCCGAACTGGTGAAGGCGCCGTCGTTCATCACCACAGGACGGGCGTCGGCGCTCCCCATCACGATCGACGCCCACCGGCAGTTCGCCTGGGTCTCCCCTGCGATCCCCTTCGCCATCGGGCGCGGGCAGTACCTCGGCTTCTGACCGGATGCGACCTGTTTCCGTCACTCGAGGGTCTCACGGGCGCCCCGCGCCCTCATCACGGAACAATCACCCGGGCGTCGCCCGAAGTTTGCCGAACGTTCACCTTGCCTCGGTACCGTGTCGACAGGTCCACCACTTGGGCGCTGTGCGCTCCTCCAAGGGAGGTGCGCGAACGTCACGACGAGTAGCCGGAAAGGGCAGAGGAACACCGAGCTGATGGCCATCGATCTCGATCTCCCCACTCGGCAGCCCGACCCCGACCGACAGTCGGCAGTCCCGACGCCGATCACGATCACCCGTGACTACTCGACCCCCGACAAGGTGTTCCGTCGGGGCGTCCAGGCATCGGGTCTCGGCGTCTTCCTGCTCCTGGTGGCCATCGGGTCCTTCCTCGCCTGGTCGGGTTGGCCGGCCTTCAAGGTGGCCGGCTGGGGCTTCTTCACCCATTCAGGTCCCGTGCAGATCGGGTCCAAGGCCGACTTCGGCGTCCTCGCCTCGTTGACGGGAACCGTCGAGGTGGCATTCGTGGCCATGCTCGTGGGGTCTCCGGTGGCCATCTGCACCGCCCTGTTCCTCAGTGAGTACGCGCCGCTCGGCACCCGGCGGTCGCTCATCGCCATGATCGACCTGGCCGCTGCCATCCCGAGCATCATCTTCGGACTCTGGGCGTTCTTCGAGCTCCAGCCCAACGTGGTCGGACTCAGCACGTGGATGGGCAACCACCTCGCCTTCATCCCGTTTTTCAAGGTCACCAGCCCGCCGCTCAACGCCTCGATCTTCATCGCCGGACTGGTGGTAGGGATCATGATCGTGCCGATCGTCGCCTCGATCTGCCGCGAGGTGTTCTCCCTCGCCCCTCCCGGCGAGCGCGAGGCGGCGCTGGCGCTCGGCGCCAGCCGGTGGCAGATGATCCGCACGGTCGTCCTCCCCTTCGGGCGCGGCGGCATGATCGGCGCGATCATGCTCGGCCTCGGCCGGGCGCTCGAGGAGACGATCGCCGTGTCGATCATCCTCGGTGGCTCGTACAAGGTGACCACCCAGATCCTCCAGCACGGCGGCTCGACGATCTCGCAGCTGATCGCCACCAACTTCAACCAGTCGGGCGGCGCACTGGGTCTGCACGACCTGCTGCTGTGCGGCTTCGTCCTGTTCCTGCTGACCCTGGTCATCAACCTGGCCGCCTCGGCCATCGTCAACCGGTCCCGGAGCGGCGCGGGGGTGGACCTGTGAGCCCGGACAGCATCAGCCAGACGGCACCCGAGGGCGTCCTGGTGACGACGACGTCGGCATCCACCCAGTCGAACCCGGTCGTCCCGGACCCGCGCACACCACAGCCCGTGCCCGACCCCGTCGGCACCGTCCCACCGACACCGTCGGCACCCCGGCCACGGCGCCTGCCGACGCCGATCCGGCCCAGCGCCTTCGGTGCCCAGGACGTGGCCGTCCTCGTCGGTGCCGCCGTGTCCTCCCTCTGCCTGGTCTGGATCGTCTTCTACCAGCTCACGTCCCTGTCGGGCGGCCTCGGGTTCCTGATCTGCTGGTACCTGGCGTTCCTCGGGCTGACCTGGTTCGGCACCGCCCAGGTCATCGAGCGGCAGGTGGCGACCGACCGGGTGGTGGCCACCATCGTGGTCTCCGCAGCCATGCTGGTCGTCGGGATCATCGTGTTCATCGTGGCGTGGGTGACCTACAAGGCCGTCCCGTCGATCCACTGGGGACCGCTGTTCACCAAGGACCAGAAGTACTTCCAGGTGGCCGATCCGAACGCGCTGAACACGGTCGGCATCCTCCACGCCATCATCGGTACCTTCGAGCAGGTGGCGCTGGCGGTCCTCATCGGCGTGCCCTTCGCCGTGGCGACGGCCATCTACCTCAACGAGGTACGCGGCTTCGGGTCCCGGACCGTGCGCACGGTGGTGACGGCCATGAGCGGGACCCCCTCGGTCGTGGCCGGCGTGTTCATCTACTCGATGCTGATCCTCACCCACGTGCTGTCGTATTCGGGGTTCGCCGCCTCGCTCGCCCTGGTGGTCATCCTCCTCCCCTCGGTGACCCGGGTGGTCGAGGAGGTGCTGCGGGTCGTCCCGAGCGGGCTGCGCGAAGCGTCCCAGGCGCTCGGCGCACCGGAATGGCGGACCGTGTGGTCGGTCGTGCTCCCGACCGCCCGTTCCGGTGTCGTCACCGCCGTCCTGCTGGGCATCGCCCGGATCGTGGGCGAGACCGCGCCCCTGCTGTTCACCGCGTTCGGATCTCAGTTGATCAACTGGAACGCGTTCTCGTCGGACCAGGGCGCCCTGCCCCTCGTGATCTGGTCCGACGTGCGCCAGGCCCAGCCCGTCCTGATCGACCTGGCCTTCCAGGCCGCCTTCGTCCTGATGGTCCTGGTCCTGATCCTGTTCGTGCTGGCCCGCCTGTTCAGCAGGCCCAAGGGCAAGGGCGGCAAGCGCAAGGCCAACCAGAGCGAGGACGACTTCATGGCACGGATCTTCATCCCGATCCCGATCGAGGAGCGCGAATCCTGATGACGACAACCCTTCCCGCAGCCCCGCCCCCGGGACACCCGCAGCCCTTCACCGGCACGTACACCCTGGGCGAGCCGGGCCAGATCGACGCAGAAGGCGTCTGTGCATGGTTCAGTGGCCGGCTCGTCCTGGAGACGGTGAACCTCACCATGGAGAAGTCGAAGGTCACCGCGCTCATCGGTCCGTCCGGGTGCGGGAAGTCCACCTTCCTGCGGATCCTCAACCGGATGCACGAGGTGGTTCCCGGGGCGCAGCTGGCCGGCTCGGTCAAGCTCGACGGCATGGACATCTACGGTGCCGGTCAGCGGGCGATGGAGACCCGACGCCACATCGGCATGGTCTTCCAGAAGCCGAATCCGTTCCCGGCGATGACCATCGCCGAAAACGTGCTCGCCGGCCTCAAGTTCTCCAGGATCTCCCCGGCCAGCAAGGACGACCTCATCGAGGAGTCGCTGACCAAGGGCGGCCTGTGGAACGAGGTCAAGGACCGGCTGGGCGAGCTGGGCGGTGCCCTGTCCGGTGGCCAGCAGCAGCGGCTGTGCATCGCGCGTTCCCTGGCCGTCAAGCCGAGGGTGCTGCTCATGGACGAGCCGTGCTCCGCGCTCGACCCGACCTCGACCCTTCGGATCGAGCAGACCATCAAGGAGATCGCCGACGAGGTGACCGTCGTGATCGTTACCCACAACATGCAGCAGGCCCAGCGCGTGTCCGACTACTGCGCCTTCTTCCTCGCCGAGGAGAACCAGCCCGGACGCGTGATCGAAGCCGGCCGCACCGAGTTGATCTTCGGTGAGCCCACCGACCAGAGGACGTTCGATTATGTCAATGGCCAGTTCGGATAAGCGGCGCACGCGCGCGCGTTTCCTGACGCTGCGGATGGGTGCCGTCGCGGCACTCGTCTCGGCGACCCTGCTCGCCGCTGCCGCGCCCGCGGTCGCTAGCCCGTCGATGCAGGTGACCGGCTCCAGCTTCGCCAGCCTCGCCATCACCCAGTGGGTGGGCTCGTCGGCGACCCTGTTCGGCCTGAACATCAACTGGCAGGTGTCGTCCTCGGTCGTCGGGCTGAACAACTTCGGTCAGAACCAGATCGACTTCGCCGCCTCGGACATTCCCTACAGCGCCGAGCAGTCGGCGAACTACCCGACCCAGCCGTACCAGTACCTTCCGGACGTGGCCGGGGGCCTGGCGTTCATGTTCAACCTGACCGGCCAGGACGGCCAGCAGATCACCAACCTGAACCTCGACGCCAACATCGTCGGCAAGATGTTCCTCGGCATGATCCGCAAGTGGAACGACCCGCTGATCGCCCTGGCCAACCCGAACATCGCGGCGAACCTCCCGAACATCGACATCCACCCCGTGTACCGGGCCGACGCGTCCGGTGAGAACTACCTCCTCACCGACTATCTCCTCCATCAGGACCAGGGGGACATCGTCCCGGCCCAGACGGCGTTCCAGACCGTCCCGGGTCAGCCGTCAGCCACGTGGCCGATCCCGTGCGGTTCCTGCAACGTGAGTGGCAGCACCTACCCGGCCTGGTCGGGCCAGACGACCCTGGTCCCCCAGAACGGGTCCGACGGCGCCGCCAACTACGTGTCCGCGCTGTCGAGCCAGGGCGCGATCACCTACGTGGAGACCGCGTTCGCCAAGGAACATGGGTTCCCGGTCGCAAACCTCAAGAACCAGTACGGGGCCTACGTGCAGCCCACGTCGTTCAACGTGGCCACCGCACTCGAGGCGGCGCAGCTCCACGCCGACCTGACCCAGGACCTGTCCGGCGTCTACACCAACGTGCAGCAAAACGCGTACCCGCTGTCGGCCTACAGCTATCTGGTGACGCCCTGCTCGCCCAACCTCGCCGCCGCCCAGCAGACGTCGTGCGCCGCCAACCCGGTCGGCCCCCCGGAGTCGCACCC
>Ga0209698_10007254_pt1 | contig 11659 bp, 6 predicted proteins | sample LitLauG_LLR_2012_FD_187203 | JGI IMG/M metagenome (GOLD analysis project Ga0209698, IMG submission 187203) | Freshwater sediment microbial communities from Pennsylvania, USA - Little Laurel Run_MetaG_LLR_2012 (SPAdes) (version 2) | ecosystem: Environmental > Aquatic > Freshwater > Creek >... | reverse complement strand
GACGTGGGCGGAGTCGGTCGCCGAGTCCGCCTCCCGGGCCCGGGTCCTGGCTTCGCTCGGGGACCTGGACCCGCCCCACGTCGGGGTGCTGCTCGGCAACGAGCCCGAGTACCTGTTCTGGCTGGGGGCGGCCGCCCTGGCCGGCGCGGTGGTGGTGGGGATCAACCCGACGCGTCGGGGTGCCGCACTGGCCGGTGACATCCGGCGGACCGACTGCCGGGTCCTGGTGACCGACGCCGCCGGCGCGGCCCTCCTCGAGGGGCTCGACACCGGGGTGCCGGGCGACCGGGTGCTGCGGGTGGACGACCCCGCCTACGCCGCACTGGTGACCACCCACGCCGGTGCGGTCGCCGCCGACGTGGCGGCCGACGTCGGCCCGGTGCCCGACGACCTCTTCCTCCTGCTGTTCACCTCGGGGACGACGGGCGACCCGAAGGCGGTGCGCTGCACCCAGGGGAGACTGGCGTCGATCGCACTCCGATCGGCGGAGGCCTACGGCTTCGACCGCTCCGATGTGGCCTACTGCACCATGCCCCTGTTCCACGGGAACGCACTCATGGTGCTGTGGGGGCCGAGCCTGGTGGTGGGGGCGACCGTGGCCCTGGCCCCGAGGTTCAGCGCTTCGGGCTTCGTGGGCGACGTCCGCCGCTACGGAGCCACCACCTTCACCTACGTGGGAAAGGCACTGGCCTACGTGCTGGCCACGCCCGAGGACCCCGACGACGCCGCGTGCACGCTCACGCGTGGCTTCGGCACCGAGGCCTCGGTGGCGGACCACGCCGCCTTCGAACGCCGCTTCGGCTGCGTGCTGACCGAGGGGTACGGGTCGAGCGAGGGCGGGGTGGCCATCACCCGGGTGCCGGGCACGCCGGTGGGATCGCTCGGGGTGGCGGCCGACGACGTGGCCGTGCTCGACCCGGTGACCCTGGAGGAGTGCCCCCGCGCCGAGTTCGACGCCGCCGGTGCGCTGACCAACGGCGCCGTGGCCGTGGGGGAGATCGTCAACCGGTCGGGACCGGGGCGCTTCGAGGGCTACTACCGCGACGGCGACGCCACCGACGAGCGGGTCCGCCACGGCTGGTACTGGACCGGTGACCTGGCCTACCGGGACCGGGACGGCTTCTTCTACTTCGCCGGTCGTGCCGGCGACTGGATGCGGGTCGATTCGGAGAACCTGACCGCCGGCCCGATCGAGCGGGTGCTGGTGCGCCACCCCGACGTCGCCACCGCGGTGGTCTACCCCGTGCCCGACCCGAGGTCGGGCGACCAGGTCATGGCCGCGCTCGAACTGCTCCCGGGCCGGGCCTTCGACGCCGACGGCTTCGCCCGGTTCCTGGAGGCCCAGGACGACCTGGGCACCAAGTGGGTGCCGACGTTCGTGCGTGAGGGAGGCACGCTGCCGCAGACGGCGAGCGGCAAGGTGACCAAGGGGCCGCTGCGCAGCGCCGGCTGGTGGGCGTGTGGCGACCGGGTGTTCCGACGGACGACGGGGGAGGCGGGCGGTCTGGCCTACGTGCCGCTGACGCCGGCGGGCGTCGCCGGGCTCCTGGAGGAGTTCCGGCACCACGGCCGGTCCACCCTGGTCGGCGGATGACGCCGGACGGGCCCGACGGGCGGCCCGGCATGCTCGACCGGCTCGACGAATTCCAGCAGCGCCACCGGCCGACGGCGCTGGTCGGCGCCACCGTGGCGAAGTACCGGGACGACCGTGCCGGCCTGCTGGCCAACCTCGTGGCCTACGGCGCGTTCCTGTCCGTCTTCCCCCTGGTCCTGGTCCTCCTCACCCTGGCCGAGGTGCTGCTCTACGGGCACAGGGCGGCCCAGCAGGAGGTGGTCGACGCCGCCCTCCGGCAGTTCCCCGACGTGGGCGACGAGCTCCGCCAGAACATCACCGGCCTGTCGGGCCGCAACACCGTGCTGTTGATCGTGCTGGTCCTGTGGCTGCTCTACGGATGCCTCCGGCTGAGCCGCAGCGCGCAGGTGCTGCTGGCCACCGTGTGGGCCGTGCCGCGTGACGAGCTGCCCGGCTTCGTCGCGTGGCTCCCCCGTGCGGTCGGCTTCCTCGTCGTGCTCGGTCTGGGCTTCGTTGCCGGCGGCGCGCTGGCCGGGATCGGCAGCTTCGGCGGGCTCGGACGGGCGTCGTCGCTGGTGGGTCTGGTCGGATCGCTCGGCGTCAACGTGCTGATGTTCTGGGCCGGTTTCGCACTGATCCTGACCGTGCCCGGGGAGCGCCGGAGCCTGTGGCAGGGCGCCGTCGTCGCCGGTGTCGGGTGGACGGCCCTGCAGTTCGTCGACGCCCTGCTGATCACCCACGAGCTGCGCCACTACCACTCGCTCTACGGGACCTTCGCCACCTTCGTCGTCCTGTTGTGGTGGATCGGGATCGGCACGGTGATCACCGCGTTCGCCGCCGAGTTCGACGTGGTGGTGGAACGGCGGCTGTGGCCGCGGTCGTTCCGGGCACCGGTGGGTCCGCCGCCGCCCGACGCTCCCCCCGAGCCGGCTCAGTCGACCAGTGCGGGTGCGGGGTCCTGAGCGGAGTCGGCACCGTCCCAGCCGGCCGCCGGTGACCGTGGCGGAGGGATGATGAAGCCGAGCAGCCCGCCGGCCAGGACCACCACCGAGGCCACCAGGAAGGCACGTGCGTACCCCTCGGTCATGGCCGCCGCGAGCCCACCGGTTCCGTGGCCGCGGCCGCCCTGGGCGAGTACGGATGCCGTCCGTGAGGCGGCCAGCGTGGTGAGGGCGGCGAGTCCGACCGACGCACCGATCTGACGGCTGCAGTTGACCAGCCCCGAGGCGAGCCCGGCGTCCTCGCGGGGCACCCCGCCGGTGGCCAGCAGGGCGATCGGGGTGAAGGCCAGGCCCATGCCGAAGGTGGCGAGGATCCCGCCCCCGCACGCGCCGGTCCAGTAGGTGTCGCCGGCCTGGATGAACGAGAGCCAGAACAGGCCGCCCGCCCCGATCAGTGCGCCCAGCATGAGCACGTTGCGCGGGCCGAGCCTGGGGGCGAGCCGCCCCGACAGCGTCGCGCCCACCGCGATGGCCACGGTCTGGGGCAGGAACGTCACCCCGGTGACGACCGGCGTGTAGCCCAGGACCTGCTGCAGGTAGAGGGAGAGGAAGAACCACATGGCGAACATGCCGACGCCGAAGCAGAACATGACCAGGTTGGCGCCGGTGACCGAGCGGATCCGGAAGATGCGGAGCGGCACCAGCGGGTGCGAGGCGACCCGTGCCTCGATGACGAGGAAGGCGAGCAGGAGGAGGGCCGACGCGGCCAGCACCACCAGGGTCGACGTCGCCGTCCACGACACCACGTCGGTGTGGGAGATGGCGTAGACGAGCAGGAAGAGCGCCCCGGTGATGGTGGCCGCCCCGCCCAGGTCGAGCCGGCGGCGGGGTCCCTCGGCCCGGGACTCGTGCAGACGGAGCCGGGCCACGGCGAACAGGGCGATCCCGATCGGCACGTTGACGAACAGGATCCACCGCCACGACAGGTACTGGGTCAACAGGCCGCCGAACAGTGCCCCGGCGGCCCCGCCTCCCGCGGCCACCGCGCTCCACACGCCGAAGGCCTTGGCCCGGGCGTGCTGGTCGGTGAAGGTCACGGTGAGGATGGTCAGCGTGGCGGGCGACAGGATGGCGGCGCCGACGCCCTGGAGCGACCGGGCGGCGATCAGGGTCGCCTGGTCGGTGGCGAACCCGCCGAGCAGGCTGGCCGCGGTGAAGACGCCGAGGCCCACCAGGAAGATGCGCCGTCGGCCGTACAGGTCGGCGAGCCGGCCACCGAGGAGCAGCAGGCCGCCGAAGGTCAGGGCGTAGGCCGTGACGACCCACTGCAGGTCCACCGCCCGGAAGTGCAGGCTGTGCTGGATGGCCGGGAGGGCCACGTTCACGATGGAGACGTCGAGCACCACCATGAACTGGGCCAGGCAGACCACGACCAGGACGACCGTGTCCGACGACCGCGCCCGGACCTGGCCGGTGGGCGCGGCGGGTTGGAGGGGAGAATCCGGCATCGCCCCAGCGTAGGCGGACCGGTCGGGCGACCGGTCGGCCGTCAGCCGGCGAGCCGGGTGATGAGCCGGGCCCGGGCGGCCGGCCACTCCGAGGCCAGCATGGAGAAGACCGCCGAGTCACGGACCTCACCGTCGGCGGCCGGCCGGTCCACCCGCAGGATGCCGTCGAGGGTGCAGCCGAGGCGCTCGATGGCGGCCCGCGAACGCGAGTTGCGGGCGTCGGTCTGGAGGCGGACGGCGCGCACGCCCCAGGTGGTGAAGGCATGGTCGAGCATGAGGAGCTTGGCCTCGGTGTTCACCGGTGTCCGCTGGGCCGCCGGGTCGAGCCACGTGTAGCCGATGGAGGCGCGGTCGAACGCGCCGATCGCGGGCACGGCCTCGGCGCCGGGGGAGATGCCGTCCCAGTCCCAGGGCTCGAGCTCGTAGAAGCGGGTCGTACCTACGACCCGGCCCAGGGCGACCGAGACGGTGGCGAACGGGACCTGGTCGCCGTCCGCCGCGTGGGCGAGCGCGCGCTCGACGAACGCCTCCATGGAGGCACGGTCGTCGGGCACCGGGGTGAAGCCGAACGACGACCGGTCGCCGGTGGCGGCCGCCACGAGGCCGTCCACGTGGGTGGGCGACAGGGGCTCGAGGCGGACGTGGGTCCCGACGAGTTCGGGCGATGCCGGCATGGGTCCAGTCTCGCCCATGACCCCGGTCGAGGGGGCTCCCTCCACCTGGGGTCGCCCCGACGGCGTGACGGCCGGTCGGCGACCGGCCCCGGGTTCCGACCGGCGAGCCGTGCGCCCGTAGTATCGGGTGCCCGTCGTGACGACCCCACCTGACCACAAGGAAGCGCCCCGTGTTCCGCCCGGTACCTGCCGAAGCCGATTTCACCGCCCTCGAGGACGAGGAGCTGGAGCGGTGGGCCGCGCACCGGGTCTTCGAGCGCTCCGTGGAGCTGCGGGCCGGTGCCGAGCCGTGGGTGTTCTACGAGGGCCCTCCGACGGCCAACGGCCGGCCCGGCCTCCACCACGTGTGGGCACGGGTCTACAAGGACCTGTTCTGCCGGTACCGGACCATGCGCGGGTACGCCGTCCCGCGCAGGGCGGGCTGGGACACCCACGGACTCCCGGTCGAGGTCGAGGTGGAGAAGCAGCTCGGGATCAGCGCCAAGCGCCAGATCGTCGAGGAGGTGGGGATCGCCGAGTTCACCCGGCTCTGCAAGGAGTCGGTGCGGAACTACGTCGGGGAGTGGAAGACGCTGACCGAGCGGATCGGCTACTGGATCGACATCGACGACGCGTACTGGACGTTCGACTCCGGGTACGTCGAGTCGGTGTGGGCCAACCTCAAGCAGCTGTGGGACCAGTCCCTCCTGTACGAGGACATCAAGGTGGTCCCCTACTGCCCGAGGTGCGGCACGGCGCTGAGCAGCCACGAGCTGGGACAGCCCGACGTCTACCGCGAGGTGGAGGACGAGTCGGCCTACGTGCGGTTCCCCCTGACCGACGAGGGCGAGGCGGCCGCCGCGCTGCGCGCCGCCCTCGGTCGCGACTCCCTGGACGGACTCGCCCTGGTGGCGTGGACGACCACCCCCTGGACGCTGCTGTCCAACACCGGTGCGGCCGTGGGCCCGGGGCTCGAGTACGCCGTGTTCGGGGACGACGTGGTGGCGGCCACCCTGGTCGGCCAGGTGTTCGGCGAGGACGTGACCGCCGACGCCGTGGTGGCGGGGTCGGCACTGGTCGGCCTGCACTACCGACGTCCCTTCGACGACGTGGCCACCGGGCCCGCCGACGGGGGGCGTGTGGGCTGGCGGGTCGTGGCCGGCGACTTCGTCGAGGCCGACGAGGGCACCGGCATCGTGCACCTGGCACCGGCCTTCGGTGAGGTCGACCGCCAGGTGGGCCGTGCCGGCGACCTCCCCACCCTCAACCCGGTGGGTCCCGACGGCCGGTTCACCGCCGAGGTGCCGTGGCTCGAGGGACGCCCGGTCCGCGAGACCAACGCGGACGTCAACGACCGGCTCGACGCGGCCGGCCTGCTGGTCAGGCGCCATCCGTACCTGCACCCCTATCCCCACTGCTGGAGGTGCGGCACGCCGCTCATCTACTGGGGCAAGCCCAGTTGGTACATCCGGACCTCGGAGCGCAAGGCCGACCTGGTGGAGCAGAACCAGACCATCGGGTGGCATCCCGAGCACATCCGGGACGGGCGCATGGGCGAGTGGCTCACCAACAACGTGGACTGGGCGCTGTCCCGCGACCGGTTCTGGGGCACGCCGCTCCCGGTGTGGCGGTGCGGCGAAGGCCACCTGCGCTGCGTCGGGTCGCTGGCCGAGCTGTCCGAGCTGACGGGGACCGATGTCACCCGGGTGGACCCCCACCGACCGGCCATCGACGAGGTGACCGCCCCCTGTCCGGACTGCGAGGCGACGGGGGCCGAGGGCGTCCTGCGCCGGGTCGAGCCGGTCATCGACGCATGGTTCGATTCCGGGTCGATGCCGACCGCCCAGTGGGGCTACCCGGGATCTCCCGGTTCCGAGGGCACGTTCGTCTACCCGGCCGACTTCATCTGCGAGGCCATCGACCAGACCCGCGGCTGGTTCTACTCGCTGCTGGCCGTGAACACGCTGGTGCGGGGATCGACCCCCTACCGCAACGTCCTGTGCCTCGGGCACATCGTCGACGCCGACGGCCGCAAGATGTCCAAGAGCGTGGGCAACGTGATCGACCCGTGGGAGATCCTGACCACCCGCGGCGCGGACCCGCTGCGGTGGTGGATGTTCTCCCAGGGGTCGCCCTGGACGCCGACCCGGGTCAGTTTCGAGGCCATCGACGCCTCCATGCGCGATGCCCTGCTCACGCTGTGGAACACCTGGTCGTTCTTCACGACGTACGCCGCCCTGAACGGGTTCGACCCGGCCGACCCGGCGGTTCCGGTGGCGGCCGAGCGCTCCGAGCTCGACCGGTGGATGCTGTCGCGGCTGCACGACACCGTGGAGCGGGCCACCGCCTCGCTCGACGGCTACGAGCCCTTCCCTGCGGCCACCGCCATCGCCGAGCTGATCGACGACACCTCGAACTGGTACGTGCGACGCAGCCGACGGCGGTTCTGGCGCACCGATCCGGGTGCCGATCCCGCCGACTCGCTCGGCGCCCAGGCCACACTGCACGAGGTGCTGGTCACGCTGGCCCGGATGCTCGCCCCCCTGACCCCGTTCCTGGCCGACCGGATGTGGCGCGACCTGACCACCGCCGACGAATCCGACTCCGTCCACCTGACCGACTGGCCGTCGGCCGACCCCGCCCTGGTCGACCCCGGACTCGAGGCCGGCATGGCCCTCGCCCGCCGGCTGTCGTCACTGGGTCGCGCCGCCCGGGCCGAGGCCGGGGTGAAGGTCCGCCAGCCCCTGGCCCGGGCCCTCGTCTACCTGCCCCCGGGCAGTGCGGTCCCGCCCGCCGGCGTGGTGGAGGACGAGCTGAACGTCGACCGGGTGGAGGCCACCGACGAGCTCGGTGACGTCCTGGCCTACGAGCTCGTCCCCAATTTCAAGGTGCTCGGGCCCCGCCTCGGCAAGCGGGTCCAGGACCTGCGGGCCGCCATGGCGTCGGTCGACGGCGTGGCCGCGGCGGCCGACCTGGCCGCCGGCCGGCCGGTGGTGGTCGGACTGGCCGACGGGCCGGTCGAGCTGTCCGGGGACGAGGTGGAGCTGCGCGTCCGGGCCCAGCCCGGCTTCGCCGTCTCGCGCGACGGTGCCGAGGTCCTGGCCCTCGACCTCGCACTCGACGACGACCTGAGGCGACGTGGTCTCGCCCGTGAGGTCATCCGCAACGTCCAGGACCTCCGCAAGGAGACCGGGCTCGAGGTGTCGGACACCATCCGGCTGCACCTGGTCGGCCTCGACGACCTGGCACCGCTGTTCGAGATGATCGGCCGCGAGGTGCTGGCGGTCGAGGTCATCACCCGACCCCCGGAGGACGGCGGCGAGGGGACCGTCATCGAGTTGGACGAGGACGAGTCGGTGCGGACCGCCACCATCTGGGTGCGCAGGGCGTGACCGGGCCCGGGGAGCGGGCGGGCTCGCCTGCCGGTGAACCGTGCGTCCTGGCCGTCGACCTCGGCACCGGCGGCCCGAAGGTGGCGGTGGTGGCCGAGTCGGGTCGCATCGTCGGGCACGCCGCCGAACCGGTGCCGCTCCACCTGCTCGACGGGGGCGGGGCCGAACAGGACCCCCATGACTGGTGGACGGCCATCCGGGTGGCCACCGCCCGTGCCATGGCCGACGCCGGCCCCGTGTCCCTGGTGGGAGTCGGGTGCACGGCCCAGTGGTCGGGTACGGTCGCCGTCGACGCCGCCGGGGACCCGCTCATGCGCGCCGTCATCTGGATGGACTCGCGCGGCAACGGCGCCATCCGGGAGGTGGCGGGCGGGTCGGTCAACGTCCTCGGCTACGACCCCCGCAAGCTCATGCGGTGGGTCCAGGTCACCGGCGGGGCGCCCGGCCTGTCGGGCAAGGACCCGGTGTCGCACATCCTCTTCGTCCGACAGGCCTTTCCCGACGTCTACGCCCGTACCGCCGCCTTCCTCGAGCCGGTCGACTACCTGAACCTGCGCCTCACGGGCCGGGTGTCGGCCTCGTTCGACTCGATCGCCGCCCACTGGGTCACGGACAACCGGAGGATCGACGCCGTCGACTACGACGCCAAGCTGCTGGAGTGGACCGGCCTCGACCGTGGCCGGCTGCCCGATCTCGTCCGCCCGGGGTCGGTGGTGGGCGAGGTCACCGGTGGAGCGGCCGCGGAACTCGGCATCCCGGCGGGCCTGCCGGTCGTCACCGGGTCGGGCGACGTGCACTCGGCGGTGTTCGGCTCGGGTGCGGTGGCCGACTTCGAGACGCACCTCTACATCGGGACGTCCTCGTGGATCTCGGGCCACGTCCCCTTCAAAAAGACGGCGCCGACGTCGAACGTGGCCTCGATCCCCGCCGCGCTGGCCGGGCGGTACCTGATCGCCGACGAGCACGAGACGGCCGGGGCGTGCCTGACGTTCGTGCGGGACAACCTCGGCCTGGCCCCGGACTTCGAGGCCATGAACGCCATGGCGGCGTCGGTGCCGGCCGGCAGCGGACGGATCCTGTTCACCCCGTGGCTCAACGGCGAGCGGTCCCCGGTCGACGACCACACCGTGCGCGGCGGGTTCCACAACCTGTCGCTGTCGACCACCCGCGCCCAGCTGGTCCGCTCGGTGTTCGAAGGGGTCGCCCTCAACTCGCGCTGGCTGTTCGAGGCCGTCGAAAAGTTCGCCGGGCGCCGGCTCGACTCGCTCGCCTTCGTCGGCGGCGGGGCGAACTCCGCCCTGTGGTCCCAGATCCACGCGGACGTGCTCGGGCGGGAGATCCGCCAGGTGGCCGACCCGGTCCTGGCGAACGTCCGCGGGGCGGGACTGCTGACACTGCTCGGGCTCGGGAGGATCACCGTGGCCGACGTCCCCGCGATGGTCGAGGTGGCCCGGACCTATGAGCCCGACCCGACGACGGCCGACGAGTACGAGCTGCTCTTCGGCGAGTTCGTCACCCTCTACAAGCAGACGAAGGGCATCTTCAGACGGCTCAACCGGTTCTGAGCCGCGCGCATTCCCCGGCCCACGGCCCCGGGGCGTTCGTGGGTCCGGGACGCGCTCACCGGCGACCCGGTCGACGCCCGGCCGGCGGGTCCGAGGGGCCCGCGTTCAGGCCAGGCGCTCGCGGGCACGGTTGGCCGCGCTGACCACGGCGGCCAGGGACGCATCCAGGATGCTCGAGTCCATGCCGACACCCCACCACGTGGTGCCGTCGGCACCCTCGGCTTCGACGTAGGCGACCGCCGAGGCGCCACTGCCCGACGTCAGGGCGTGCTCGCTGTAGTCCTTCACCTCGAAGGTGACGCCGAGATCGGCGCGGAGGGCGCCGACGAGGGCGTCGATCGGGCCGTTCCCCTCGCCCATGACCGTGCGCGGCTCGCCGTCGACGAGCAGCTGGGCGGTGACGGTGGTCCGACCCCCCCCGGTGGTCATCTCGCTCCCGACGATCCGCACGCCCGCGTCGTCGGGCAGGTAGGTCCGGGAGAACACGTCCCACATCTCGCCGGGTCGGATGACCGTCCCCGAGTCCTCGGTCACGGCCTGGACCTCCCGGGAGAACTCCATCTGGAGTCGACGCGGCAGGTCGAGGCCGTGCTCGTGGTCCATGACGTAGGCCACGCCGCCCTTGCCCGACTGGCTGTTGACCTGGATGATCGCCTCGTAGGTGCGACCGGTGTGACTCGGGTCGATCGGCAGGTACGGGACCTCCCACTGCCCGTATCCCTCGCCAAGGGCCTCGAACCCCTTTTTGATTGCGTCCTGGTGCGATCCCGAGAAGGCGGTGTAGACGAGGTCGCCGGCATAGGGGTGCCGGGGATGGACGGGCATCCGGGTGGCGAACTCGGCCACCCGGCGCACCCGGTCGATGTCGCCGAAGTCGAGGGCGGGATCGACCCCCTGGGAGAAGAGGTTCATGGCCAGGGTGACGATGTCGACGTTCCCCGTCCGCTCGCCGTTCCCGAACAGCGTCCCTTCGACCCGGTCGGCGCCGGCCAGGACGCCGAGCTCGGCCGCGGCCACCGCCGTGCCCCGGTCGTTGTGCGGGTGCAGGCTGAGGATGATCGACTCGCGGTTGCGGATCGTGCGTCCGAACCACTCGATCACGTCGGCGTAGACGTGGGGCCCGTACATCTCCACCGTGTTGGGCAGGTTGATGATGACCGGCCGGTCGGGGGTCGGCTCGAGGACCTCCATGACCGCTTCGCAGATCTCCACGGCGAACTCGGGCTCGGTGCCGGTGAAGCTCTCCGGCGAGTACTCGTACCGGATGTCGGTCCCGGGCAGGGTCGTCTCGAACTTCTTGCACAGGCGGGCCGCGTTGACGGCGATGTCCACGATGCCCTGTCGGTCGAGGCCGAAGACCACCCGGCGCTGCAGCGTGGAGGTCGAGTTGTAGAAGTGCACGATGGCCCGCTTGGCGCCGCGCAACGACTCGAACGTCCGCTCGATCAACTCCTCGCGGCACTGCACCAGCACCTGGATGGTGACGTCGTCAGGAATCAGCCCACCCTCGATGATCTCGCGCTGGAAGTCGAAGTCGGTCTGGGATGCCGAGGGGAAGCCGACCTCGATCTCCTTGAACCCGATGTCGACCAGGGTCTGGAACAGGCGGAGCTTGCGCTCGGAGTCCATCGGGTCGACCAGGGCCTGGTTGCCGTCACGCAGGTCCACGCTGGCCCACTGGGGTGCCACCTCGGTCTGCCGGTCGGGCCAGGTCCGGTCGGCCAGCACCAGCGGGACGTAGGGGCGGTAGAGGTGGAAGGGCATCGGGGACACGTCGCACGGCATGGCCAGGCGGCCTCCCGTGCTGCCGTCGGTGGTGGTGTGCTCGTGATCGCTCATCGGGTGCTCCCTTGCTGCTGCGGGTCTGCTCTGCTCGGTGGTGCTGCTGCGTGCCACGGGTTCCTGCTCGTCCGGGGCGGCGCTGCCGATCCTGCGTGCGGCCAACAAAAAACCCCCTGGCCGGAGGCACAGGAGGTTGCGGGCGAACGCGATGTGGCGTTCGCCGTCAGGTAAGGAGGAGGTCCGTG
>Ga0209698_10007253_pt1 | contig 11660 bp, 8 predicted proteins | sample LitLauG_LLR_2012_FD_187203 | JGI IMG/M metagenome (GOLD analysis project Ga0209698, IMG submission 187203) | Freshwater sediment microbial communities from Pennsylvania, USA - Little Laurel Run_MetaG_LLR_2012 (SPAdes) (version 2) | ecosystem: Environmental > Aquatic > Freshwater > Creek >... | reverse complement strand
AAGCCACGATCGATGAGGCGGCAACGAACTTCACACCCGTCGGCGGTGGCCTGATCCAATGGAAGGTCCTGCTGCCGGCGTCGCAAGCAGCAGGCGTGCAGCACTTTTTCGTGGAAAACGACGAGCCCAAAGACGCGATTGCGAACATCACGGCGAGTTACGAGTACCTGTCAAAGCTGCGTTTCTGACCCAAAACGGAACTGGACGGCAGCAGGCGGCCCAGGGAATGTCGAACGAACGTCCACCCAAATTTTCGGCAGCTGTACGGTGTTAAGTACTTATAAGTGTATTCACCACTATCTACTTACAGCGTTCGAACAACCTCCAAGTAAAACTTTAAATGTCGGCGCGCCGACATTTTCCTCCGCCGACACGTTATCCCAATTTCTGCGAAAGTCGAGGCAATTTCGCTCCAGTACTCTCCTCCTATTCGGCCGCTAACCTGCTGGTTTCATTGACAAAACTCCCGACCCGCGTCTACTGTAAATATGACGCTAAAAAAACAACGACACAAAAACGACAAAACCCGACATGACGACAGACACGAAGCAGTCCCCGCAGACGTCCGCCGCGCATCCCAAGGTGCGCAAAGCTGTTTTACCCGCTGCCGGCCTCGGCACCCGCTTTCTGCCCGCCACAAAGGCGCAACCCAAGGAAATGCTGACGGTTGTGGACAAACCGCAGATTCAGTACGTGGTGGAAGAGTGCGTCGCCTCCGGCATCGAGCACATCATCATCGTCACCGGAAAAGGCAAAAATTCCATCGAGGATCACTTCGATAATTCCCCGCTGCTGGAGCGCTTCCTGGAAGAAAAGGGCAAGCACGAGCAGGCGGAGATGGTGCGCCGCATCAGCAATATGGTGCAGGTCAGCTACACCCGCCAGAAGGAACCCCTCGGGCTTGGACATGCGGTGCTGGTTGCGAAAGATCTGGTTGGCAATGAGCCTTTTGCCGTGCTGCTGGGCGACGTGCTGATCCCCGGCGCGAATCCCGCCACACGCCAGTTGATTGACGTTTACGAAGCCACTGGCTTGGGCGCCATCGCGGTCGAAGAAGTTCCGCGCGATAAGACGCATCTTTACGGTATCTTCGCGGGCGAACCCGCGCCGCAGCCTCCATTTGGCGAACGGCTCCTGCGCATCCGCGATCTCGTCGAGAAACCGAAGGACGAAGATGCGCCGTCGAATCTCGCGATCACCGGTCGCTATGTTCTTCCCCCCGCGATTTTCGATTGCCTGGAACGCACCAAGCCCGGTTCGGGTGGCGAAATTCAGCTCACCGATGCCATGCGCATCCTCGCCAAGGAACAAGGCTTGTGGGCGTACATTTATGAAGGAACTTCCTACGATGCGGGAGACAAGCTGGGCTTCCTGCGAGCCACCGTCGAACTCGCCCTGCAGAACCCGGAACTCGGCGCCAACTTCCGCGCCTACCTTAAATCCCTGAAACTGTAGCTCAGGCCGTCAGGCCTGAGGGTTTCCATTACCAGGTCCGGAACTGGCAATTCACAGAACCCCCGCCCAAACGTAAATTCTTACTATCGCCGTGAAAAACCTCACGCCTGAAAGGGGTGAGCTACAGCACATTCAATCCTTTTTCTTACTCGTCGTCTTCTTCTCTTTACTTTCTTTCGCCGCAGATTCTTTCGTGGCGGATTCTTTCGCGGAGTTATCTTTTGACTCCCCGCCATCCGTTTTCGCCGCTGGCGCGGAATCGCTATCGGAACCCTTTTTGCCCGCGTAATCCGTCACGTACCAGCCCGACCCCTTGAACTGAATCGCCGGGGCGGACACCATCGCCTCCACCTTGCCGCCGCAATGCGGACATTTTCTCAAATGCGGCCCGGCAACGTTCTCGATTTTCTCCGTGCGCCGCTTGCATTTCGTGCACTGGTATTCGTACAGTGGCACAGTTCGCCCTCCTGCGGGTGCTCTAAACTTCTGATTATACCATGCGCCCTCAAGCCGTCCGCCGCGCGTGCTAAACTCTACTTCATCTTCCCATGAAGCCTACTCCCACCGGCGATGCCGATACTTCCCCGCGGCGCGGGTGTCTCTATCTTGTGGCGACGCCGATCGGCAATCTTGAAGACATCACGCTGCGCGCCTTGCGCATCCTGAAAGAAGTCGACCAGATTGCCTGCGAAGACACGCGCCACTCGCTGAAACTTCTGAACCACTTTGAAATTCACAAGCCGCTGATCAGCTATCACGAGCACAACGAACTGACCCGCGCGCCGGAATTGGTGCACGCGATGGAGCAGGGCGCGAGCGTGGCGCTGGTGAGCGACGCGGGCATGCCGCTGGTCTCCGATCCGGGGCACCGGTTGGTGTCGCTGGCGATTCGTCACCAGATCCCTGTCGTACCGATTCCCGGCCCGTCGGCGCTGCTGACGGCACTGGCGGCTTCCGGCCTGCCGAACGAGGAATTTCTTTTTGTGGGATTTTTGCCGTCGCGCTCCAGCGAACGCCGGCGCGCGCTGGAGCATCTGCGCATTGAAAATCGCACCATCATTCTTTACGAAGCGCCGCACCGCATTGCGGACACGTTGGCCGATGCGCTGGCGATTCTGGGCGACCGCCCGGCGTGCCTGGCGCGCGAAGTAACGAAACTTCACGAGGAATTTCGGCGGGGTAGATTATTTGAACTGGTGCAATCGCTGGAAGAGCATCCGGTGCGCGGCGAAATCACGCTGCTGATCGGCGCGCCAGAAGCCGGAACGCCCGGTGCGCAAGTGGACACCGCGCAATCGCTGGCCGCGCGCGTGGACGAATTGATTCACCAGGCGAAGCTGGACCGCAAAGAAGCGTTGAAGTTGGCGGCCAAAGAGCGCGGCATCACCCGGCGCGATGCGTACCGGCAATTGTTGGATGAGAATTCAACCGAACCGGAATCTTAATACGCGGATTCGGAGCGGAACATGCGCTGGAAGCGCGGGCCGACGAACTGCACGCCGACCACTTTTTCTCCGTCCACCGCGCCTTCGCTGATGTGGACAACTTTCCCCTGCGTCTCAAAATCCTGATCGCCGCGGCGCGGCGCGTGGCCCTGCATGGGGATGCGAATCTCCAGGCTGGACCCGATGGCTACGTCGAAGCGGGTGCGAAATGCGGCACCGCTGCGGCACAAATTTTCACTGGCTGTTTCTTCCTCGAAAGAAAATCCCCGCGCGTCGCGGCCGCGAACGCGTAAAGGCAGGCGCACGGCGATTCTACGTTCGGACCTCTTCCGGGCTACGCTCTCGATGACTGGGCTCATCGGTTGGTTTCCCCCCGTCAGCGCGGCGCCCCGCAAAGAAGCGTTCCACATTCTCCACAATCTCCTGCGGAGTGCGCGCCGAATGCACTATTTTTCGAAGTTCGCTGCCGTTCCCCACGCCGTGCGTAAACCAGCAAGCGAACTGCTTCATTTTTCCCACGCCATCGGGGAGGTTGGAGCTAAGAATTTTCTGATAGTAGCCAGAAAGTAAACGCCGGCGGTCATCCTCGGTTGGCACTTCGTAACTGCCGGTGGTGCGGTATTGCTCCATCTGACGGAAAATCCACGGATTGGTGGCGGCGGCGCGGCCGATCATCACGGCATCGCAGCCGGTTTCGTTGACCATGCGCTCGGCGTCTTCCGGGCACTGCACGTCGCCATTGCCGATGATGGGAAACTTCACGGCCTGCTTGGCCGCGGCGATGATGGTCCAATCGGCTTTGCCGGCATAGCCCTGCATGCGGGTGCGCGGGTGAATGGCGGCGGCTTCCACGCCAACTTGTTCAGCCATGCGCACCACATCAAGGGCGACGATAGACTTGTCGTCCCAGCCAGCGCGCAGCTTGATGGTCAGCGGGATCTTGATGGCGGCGCGGACAGTTTTCAGGATGTCTTCGAGCAGCGGCAATTCGCGGAGCAGGCCGGAACCGCCACATTTCACCACTTTTTTGGCGGGGCAGCCGAGATTGATGTCCACGGCGTCATAGCCCAACTCTTCGGCGATGCGCGCGGCATCAGCCATCACCTGCGGACTGGCGCCGAAGAGCTGCGCGGAGATCGGATGCTCGTCTTCCTGGAAATAGAGATAGCGAAGGGTCTTTTTGGCGCTGCGGGTGATGCCTTCGCTGCTGGTGAACTCGGTCATCAGCAGGCCACAACTGCCCAGCCCGCGAATGACGCGGCGGAATAGGGTGTCCGTCACCCCTGCCATGGGGGCGAGGATCGTCGCAGGACGAATCACCAGGTCGCGGACTTTGTATTCAACGGGTAGCATGGATTGCGCTCAATGACCAGTTTAGCAGAATGGCAAATGGATATCTTTTTTCGCAAAATCACTCTTCGGCGCTGGGTTGCGTAGGCCGCAACCTCCAGGCTCCCGCTGCGTCAAATAAGTGTGGTGGTTTCGTGGTCAGCTGACGCGCAATTGACTCATACGACTGCCCATCGTAGGCTGCCATTTGGAGCTGGTTTTTCCTTGTCCCAGGCTTTCATCATGCGACCCTCGTTCCCACCGCATCGAGTTCTCGCGGTTGCGGCAGTATTGTTTGCCGCGGCAGCCATCGCTTATTCATCCCTGTGGATGTATCTGGAGCGCACGCCGGGGCCGCAAGTGGAACTGGGCTTCAACAACAACCACAACGAACAATTCGACAGCCGCACGCATTCCATCAAGGTGGGCGATGTCTTGCCGGACAGCCCGGCGGAGAGCGCCGGCCTGCTGGCGGGCGATCGCATCATCGCGATAAACGGACACCCGCTTTTAACGTTCGCACCTTACGACGAAGCGTACATGAAGGGAAAGCCAGGCGATGGCATCCTGTTGACGGTGCAACGCCAAGGTTTGGCCGAGCCGGTGGAACTCCACGGGATCTTTCGCTACTGCCCCAAGGGAGCACCGCCGGAGGGTTTGGCAAGATCCTCAGCGCTGCAAGTAACGCGCTCGTTCCCAGTACTTTTCCTGCTGGTGGGATTGGCGGTTCTCTTTCTGCGGCTGGAAGATCCGCACGCGTGGCTGCTGGCGGCGTTGTTCTGCGGATTCGCCGCAGCGCCGGGTTTTTCACACCAGATTCCCTTGAATCCCGCGCTGCACACGTTCCTGTTCACCTACCAAGAGGTGTTCTCCGCTCTGCTCTGCCCCCTGTTCTACGTTTTCTTTGCGGTGTTCCCAGACCGCTCACCGCTGGAGCGGCGATTGCCATGGCTGAAATGGGTGGCTCTTTCTGTGGGAGCGTTGACGGCGCTGAGTGAGTTGCTGATTGGCGATCTGCGGTCGCCCGGTGTAGCGGCAGATCTAATAGGTGCGCGAGCAGGAGAAGCGCTTCGGCTTTCTTTGGTTTATTGCGGCTACGTGTTCATCGCGCTGGGACTGATTTCGCTGGCGTGGAACGCATTTGATGGAAACTGCGATTTGGGCTTCCGCCGCAAGTCCAAGGTGATGCTGCTGGGAACGGTTATCGCCATAGTGCCGCTGGTGGTGGAACGCGCGGCTATGGACCTCGCTGGGTACCGGCCGTCATTCTGGGTGAATACCATTTTGATTATCGTCTGCGCGCTATATCCACTTTCGTTTGCCTATGCGGTGGTAAAGCACCGGGTGATGGAGATTCCCGCGCTACTGCGGCGCAGCGCACGGTACGTGCTGGTGCAGCGGGGCTTCGTTGTGCTGCTTTTCGTAGTGGCGCTTTCGGCTATCGCCTTCTTCTCACATACGCTGGCGCGATTTTTTCAGCCCAATGAAAGCGCGGGGATGATGTTCAGCGCGGTGTTCGGCATTGCGCTGGTGTGGGCAGCGGCGCCACTGGTGAAGCGCGGGACGCAGCGAATTGATCGGGCGTTTTTCCGCAGCGCGTATGACGCGCGCGTGATCCTGCAGGACCTGGCGGAAAGGGCGCGCACGGTCAGCAGCCGGCACGAACTGGCGATGCTGTTGCAGGAACACCTGGAGAAGGCGCTGCACCCGAAACATTTTGTGTGCTACTTCGCCGCCGGCGACTCGACACTGGTGGCGGAATGCGGGAATCCACCGGCGGGAGCGGAGTCGTTATCAACCGGCCTAGTGTCGCTGGCAATGCTGACGCTGCGCGGGAAGTCCTGGGACGTGCCATTGCCGAGCGAGCACGAAGCGGAAGACCTTGCGCCACTGGCACCGCTGGCGCCGGAGTGCCTGGTGCCAATCCTGGATCACACCGGCCAACTTTCGGGATTGCTGGCGCTGGGTCAGCGGCTTTCCGAGGAACCGTACTCAAGTGAAGACAAGCGGCTGCTGGATTCGGTGGCCAGCCAAGCAGGAATTGCGATCGAAAATATCGCGCTCGCCGAGAAAATGGCCGAGCGGATGGAAGTGGACCGCCGCGTGGCGCGCGACATGGAGATTGCGCGCGAAGTGCAGTCGCGGCTCTTCCCGCAGTTTTTGCCGCCGCTGAAAACGCTGCAGTACACGGGAACGTGTATTCAAGCGCGCGTAGTCGGCGGCGATTATTACGACTTCCTGGATCTGGGCACGGGACGACTGGGGATTGTGCTGGCGGACATTGCCGGAAAAGGAATTGCTGCGGCGCTGTTGATGGCCAATCTGCAGGCGAATCTGCGCAGCCGGTTCATGGTGGCGCTGGAAGATCCGCATCAGTTGCTGCAGTCGGTAAACCGGATGTTTGTGGAGAATACTCCGGAAGATAGTTACGCGACGCTATTTTATGCGGACTATGACGACGCGAATCACTGCCTGCGCTATGCCAATTGCGGGCATAATCCACCGCTGCTGGTGCGGGTGAGTGGCGAAGTGGAGAAATTGGAAGCGACCGCGACGGTGCTGGGGCTTTTCTCGGAATGGAATTGCGAGGTTACGAAGGTCGCGCTGAGCGCGGGTGATGTGCTGGTGATTTATACGGATGGCGTGACGGAGGCGATGAACCCGGCGGGAGAAGAGTTTGGCGAAGGGCGGTTGACCGAGATTCTGCGCGCCAATGCGCAGCTTCCTGTGAAAGAACTGCTTGCTTCCATTCTTGCCGAGGTGCAGCAGTTTAGTGGCGTATGCCAGGCGGATGATTTGACGCTTGTGGTTGTACGGGGATGCTGAGAAGTGGAAATCAGGCATCGAAAATAACTTCCCTGTGAAAATCCAGATCCTGCGCAAGACTTGACGCCGCACTCCAAATTATTTCTTCGGCGCGGCCTCTGGTGCTTCCAGGAATTTGTCGAGGCGGAGGAATTTGCGGGCGAGGGCGCCGCTATAGGCGGACCAATCGGGTTCGCCGGAGTCGGCAGCGAGGGCGGCGCGGATGGCACCCATCTTGGAGTCGAGGTCGTCCATATAGTGGAACGCGAGCGCCTCTCGGATCATCGGAAGTTTCGGCGAACCGAATTCGTATTCGCCGTGGTGGCTGATCAGCATATGTTGTATTACGATTTTCAGGCGCTCCGGAAAACCTTCCATCGAATCCATCACTTTTCCGACCGATTCCACTTCCATGATGATGTGGCCGAGCAACTGGCCCTCGACGGAATAGCTGACGGCGCGCTCGTAGCAAAGTTCATCGAGCTTGCCAACGTCATGCAATAACGCGGCAGTCAGCAGCAGGTCCACGTCGAGCTCGGCGTAATGCGAAGCAATCTGCTTGGCCAATCCGCACAACCCCACAACGTGCTCGATCAATCCGCCGACATAGGCGTGGTGCATCACCTTCGCGGCGGGAGCACGCTTGAAGCGCGGCACGATCGCCGGATCGGTGAGAATTTTTGAGCAAAGCTGCTGGAGCCAGGGGTTTTTCATCCCCCCGATGTAGCCGAGGATCTGCTTGTAGAGTTCCTCAACATCGTAGGGAGTGCGCAGCAGAAAATCGCCGAGGTCAATTTCGTCGGGCTTGGCGACGCGGACCTGCTGCAGGGTGAGCTGTGGCTTGTTTCGGTAAAGCTCGGCGCGAGCCTGGACCTTGATGAAATCGTCGCGGTTGATTTCCTTGGCCACGGCCTCAAACTGATCCCACATGCGAGCCTCGACGGTGCCGGTGCGGTCGCCGAGCTCCATCCGCAGGTAGGGTTTGCCGTTGGCAGTATTGCGAACTTCTTTTTCATGGACCAGGAAAAAGCCGGTGATGGATGGATCCGGCTCCAGATCTTTAACGAACAGTTTCTTCACCGTCAGTTACCCGTTTTCGGGCCGAATAGAATGTATTTCTTGTGCTGTTTCTTTTCTTTGGTGGCTTCCGGTGTGGCGCTGACTTCTTCAATTTCCGAATTGCCGCCGCCGGCGCTGTCCTGGTAGCCGGGTTTGATGACGACGTAGCTCTGTTCGCGCAGGGTTTTCAGGTACTCGCGCAAGGCGGGTTCCATGCGCTCGCTGTAGAGGCGATCCATGATTTCGTTTTCGACTTTTTCGAAAGGCTGGACGCCGGCATCATAACGTTCGAGGACCTGCAGGATCAGGAAACCTTGCTTGGTTTCGATGACGTCAGTGAGCTCGTTTTTCTTCATCGCAAAAACTCTGTCCTCGAGCTCCTTGGAAAGCTCCCCGCGCTTGTAAACTCCGAGGAAGCCGCCTTGCTGGGCGGTGCTGCCGTCAGAGAAGCGTTTGGCCAGGACAGCGAAATCTTCGCCCTCGTTAATGCGCTTCAACAGGTCTTCGGCTTTCTTCTTCTGGTCGACGATTTGCGTTTCATTCTTTCCTTCGGTGGTGAGTTCGATGGCGCGCAGGGCCACCTCTTCCGGTTTCACGAAATCGTTTTTGTGTTCTTCGTAATACTTCTTCGTTTCTTCGTGACCGATGGTGATGTGTGAGCCGACTTCGCGCTGAATCACCTGCTGCGTGAGGATTTTGTTGCGGATGTTGTTCTTGAAATCGTCCCAGTTGAGGCCTTCCTGGGTGACGGCCTTTTCCAGCTCGTCCATATCTTTGAGCTTGTTCTGGATGCGGATCTGGTCGAGTTGCTTCACCACCTCGGCTTCGACACTCAGGCCCATGTCCTTGCCACGCTGCGCAAGGAGGGACTGGTCAATCAGGTCGCGCAAGGCGAATTTCTGGCGATCCTCGACGGCGACCTGGAGCTGTTCCGGAGTGCACTTGCCGCTGCAATCCTGCTGCGCCTCTTCGGCGGCGGCGTTGCGAGCCTTGGCGAGTTCGGAGGTGGTGATGATCTCGTTGTTGACGCGCGCGACGATCTCCTCCACCACTTTGGGTTCGCCGCTTGCGGAGACTTTCACGGGTTTCGGCGTTTTTGCCGGCGGAGCGGCTGGCTTTTTCACCACCTCGGGTTCGGGCTCGACCGTTGTGGGCGCTTCGAGCGATGGCGTAGCCGGTCGGTTCTGCTGCGCTTGGGGATTTTCTTGCGCTGGAGGGGTCTGCGCGGCCAGCGGCAGCGCAAACAGTAGTCCGGTAATCCAGGCGGTCTTGGTTTTCATTTTATGCATATTGGAAGTTTAGCCTTCTCCTCGTAAACCGAGCAATACGTTTCTGAGCGCCGCGGGAACGGATTCGCCGCGATTCAGCTCCATCCACAAGACACCGCTCGGCTCAAGCTTAATGCCCTTTCGCGAGCGGACCACCTTGACGACGGCGGCGGGGTCGAGCTGCGTCTCCGGATGGAAACGCAGGGCGATCCGCGTGCCCTGGCGTTCGACAGAGGCTATGCGCAGCTTCTCGCTCATAGTTTTGAGCATGGCGTACTCCAAAAGGTTTTCCACCGGTTTGGGGAGTTTGCCGAAGCGGTCTTCGAGTTCCTTGTGGACGTCCTGCTGTTCGGCTTCGGTGGCGATGGAGGAGATGCGCTTATAGGTGCGCAGACGGAGATTTTCGCTGGGGATGTACTCCTCCGGAATACGGACGTCCATGCCGAGGTTCAGGGTGGTGCGCAGCTCGGGCATGCTTTCTTCGCCCTTGAGCTTGGCGACCGCGCCTTCGAGCATCTGGACGTAGAGATCGAAGCCGATGGCTTCGATGTGGCCGTGCTGCTGGCGGCCAAGCAGGTTGCCTGCGCCGCGGAGTTCCAGATCAAGAGCGGCGATGCGGAAGCCGGCGCCGAGTTCGCTGAACTCTTTCATGGCCGCCAGGCGCTTGCGGGCAATGTCGGAGAGGATGCGCTCGGGAGGAACGAGCAGGTAAGCGTAGGCGCGATGGTGAGAGCGCCCAACGCGGCCGCGGAGCTGATAGAGTTCGGCGAGGCCGAGGCGGTCGGCGCGATTGATGAGGATGGTGTTGGCGCGAGGGATATCGAGTCCGTTTTCGACGATGGTGGTGGCGACGAGGACATCGGCTTCGTCGCGGATGAATTTGAGCATGACGGATTCGAGTTCTTTTTCACCCATTTGGCCATGGCCGACGACCACGCGGGCTTTGGGGACAAGCTTGGTGACCAGCGTGGCGAGCGAGTAGATGGATTCGACGCGGTTGTGAATGAAATAGACCTGGCCTTCGCGGGCCATTTCGGTTTCGATGGCGCGCTGGATCACGGCTTCGCTGAAGGGCATGACGCTGGTCTGAATGGCGAGGCGGTCGCGGGGCGGCGTTTCAATCAATGACATATCGCGCAGGCCGACGAGGGACATGTGCAGGGTGCGCGGAATGGGCGTGGCGGAAAGCGCGAGGGCGTGAACGTTTTTGCGCATTTCCTTAAGGCGTTCCTTGTGGGCGACGCCGAAGCGCTGCTCTTCGTCGACAACCAGCAGGCCGAGGTCTTGGAATTTCACGTCTTTGGATAGCAGGCGGTGCGTGCCTATGACCACGTCTACTTTTCCAGCTTCGAGATCGGCGAGGATGATTTTTTGTTCGGCGGCGCTGCGGAAGCGGCTGAGCATTTCAATGCGCGTGGGAAACGCGGCGAAGCGCTTTTTGAAGGTTTCGAAGTGCTGGAAAGACAGAACGGTAGTAGGCGTGAGCACGGCAACCTGTTTGCCATCGGTGACGGCTTTGAAGGCGGCGCGCATGGCCACTTCGGTTTTGCCGTAGCCAACGTCGCCGCAGAGCAGTCGGTCCATGGGCGTAACTTTTTCGAGGTCTTTCTTGATGTCGGTGATCGCGGTGCGCTGGTCCGGGGTTTCTTCGAACTCGAAGGAGTCTTCGAACTCGCGTTGCCAGGCGCCGTCGGGAGAAAACGCGACGCCCTGGGCGGTTTTTCGTTCGGCGTAAAGCGCCAGGAGCTGATCGGCCATGTCCTCGAGCGATTTGCGGACGCGCGTTTTGCGGGTGGCCCAGGCTGTGCCGCCGAGTTTGTCGAGCGTGGGGTGCGCGCCCTCTACGGCGCGATAACTTTGCACCAGGTCCATGCGCTCGAGGGGGACGTACAGGCGCGCATCATCGGCATAGCGCAGAAGCATGAATTCGCCGCGGCGGCCCTCGGATTCGATCAGGCGGAGGCCCTCGAACTGTCCGATGCCGTGGTCCACGTGGACGACGTAGTCGCCCGGTTTGAGTTCGGCAAAGTCGGCGAAAAAGCCACTGGTGCGAATCTTGCGGCTGGGACGTTCGACCGCGGGAGCCACGTCGAAGAGGTCGGCGTTGCCGTAGATGGTGACTTTGGCTTCGGGAAACGAGACGCCCTGCCCGAACGGCGCGCGAACCAGCACGAGAGCGGCGGATTCGGTGGCGTTTTCGGCGGTGAATCCGGCGGCGGCTTCTTCGGTTTCTCCAAGGACGTAGGGGACTTCGTACTCGCGGCAGATGTCGGCGTAGCGCTCGAGTTCGCCGAGGCTA
>Ga0209698_10007251_pt1 | contig 11663 bp, 10 predicted proteins | sample LitLauG_LLR_2012_FD_187203 | JGI IMG/M metagenome (GOLD analysis project Ga0209698, IMG submission 187203) | Freshwater sediment microbial communities from Pennsylvania, USA - Little Laurel Run_MetaG_LLR_2012 (SPAdes) (version 2) | ecosystem: Environmental > Aquatic > Freshwater > Creek >... | reverse complement strand
CCCCCTCCCCCGCCACCACCACCGGCGGCGGCAGTTCAAAAAGTGGTGCGCCAGATCCAAACTGACGTGCTTTCGTCCGGTCAGTTGCGGACGCCCAGCAGGATTCCGCAAAAGGTGCAGATGATTAAGGAAGAAGAGGCGCCACCGCCGATGCCCGCAACCGGAGGCGTGGTGGGAGGTGTTCCAGGAGGCATCCCCGGAGGTCAACTCGGAGGCGTGATTGGTGGAATCGTGAATTCCACGTCCAATCTGGCCGCTGTGCCGAAGTTTGTACCGGTGACACCACAGCGGGTTCGGGTTTCACAAGGGGTTACTAAGGGCTTGCTGATTCACCGTGTGGAACCCACGTATCCAACGCTGGCGAAAGCTGCCCGCGTGCAGGGTGATGTGATTCTCACTGCCATTATCAACACCAATGGCGAGATCGAGAATTTACAGTTGGTCAGCGGCCATCCCATGCTGGTGCCGTCGGCCATCGCGGCGGTCAAACAGTGGCGTTACAAACCGTATCTTTTGAACGGGCAACCGGTCGAGGTCGAAACCACCATCACGGTGATCTTCGCTCTCACCTCTTGAGTGGGCAGGGCGCCCTCGGGGAGCGCCGGGAGTTAAACAATGGCATCTGAATATACCTACCGCGTCTCGGCCTGGTGGACTTCGGGCCGCACTGGACTGGCCAAGTGCGAGTCCTCGCCTAACACGATCCATTTCTCCGAAGCTGCCGAATTGGGCGGGCTGCAGGGGCGCTGGACTCCCGAACAGCTCCTGCTATGCGCCCTCGCGAGTTGTTTCACCACAACGTTCCACGAAGTCGCCCGCGCCGTGAAGTTTGAATTCACCGACCTGGAAGTCGAGGTCGAAGGCACGGTGCGTCGCAATCGTGGCGCCGGGTGTAACTTCGAAGAGATCCTGCTTCGTCCCCGGCTCACTGTGGCCGCCGACGATCAGCGCGAGGCTGGGCTGGCCCTGCTCCGCAAGGCCAAGGCGCAGTGCATGATCTCGCGCGCCATTACCGTTCCACAAACTCTGGAAACCTACGTCGAGGCCGGCAAGGTGCCGGTCGAAGGCTGGAGCAATCAAGACTCCGCTAAAGTTGGGGTGTAAGCGCGTCCTAGAAGGGGGGGTACCATGATGTTCTCCTACAGGTTGGTGCGTCTGATCGAATCGCACGCCGATGCTCTGGCCAGCGGGCTCGAAGAGCGCGTGCAGAACAGTTCTCAAGTTTCTCATTTCCGTACTATCCCCGCCCACGAAGTGAGGGAGCGTGTATATGAAATTTATCGCCACCTCGGCGAATGGCTTCTGGGCAAAAACGAACTCGACATTGAACACCGCTATCGCCAGATCGGAGCGCGTCGAGCGCACCAGCGAGTCCCTCTGAGTGAGGTCGTGCAGGCCATCGTCCTGACCAAAGAGAATCTCTGGGACTTTCTGAAGAGTGAAGCAGTCATGGACCGTGCCGTCGAAATCATGGGCGAACTCGAGCTGCTCCAGATGCTGGAGATGTTCTTTGATCGCGCCATCTACTACGCGGCTGTGGGATATGAAGAGGAAGTCGCCCGGGTGCAACGCGAGAGCGAGGCGTTGCGGGCCGGCTAAAAGTTCCTTTTAAGAGGGAATTTGGTTTAAGAGATGCTTTCAGGCATGCTGTGGGTAGGAGTAAAGGTGCGCCTCTGGGTGCTGTTGGAAAGGGGATGAGATCCGATGTCGATGTCGTGGGAAATGAATTACAAGCGGCGGCTGAAAACGGCCGACGACGCGCTCGCATGTGTGAAGTCCGGCATGCGGGTATACATCCAGCCTGGCTGCGCCGAGCCTGAAACTTTGGTCGAAGCGCTCATCCGTCGCGCGCCGGGGCTGTACGAAGTAGAAATCGTCCACATGATGACCATGGGCTGCGCGCCCTATGTGGCGCCGGAAATGGAAGGCCACTTCCGCCACAATGCCATGTTCATCGGCGCCAACGTGCGCGATGCCATCAATGACGGCCGCGCCGACTACACTCCGATTTACCTGAGCGAAATCGAGCAACTCTTCGAAAGCGGAGCCATGCCGATCGACGTGGCGCTGATCGAAGTCTCTCCACCCGACTCGCACGGGTTCTGCAGCTTCGGCATCGGTGTGGATACCACGCTGACCGCAGCCAAGTGCGCCAAGCACGTAATCGCCCAGATCAACGACAACATGCCGCGCACCTACGGCGACAGCTTCATTCACGTCAGCGACATCAGCGCTTTCGTCGAGTCGTCCCGTCCGCTGTGTGCTCTGAAACGGCCTGCGGTTAACGATCTGCAGGTCGCGATCGCGAAGAACGTTGCCAGCCTTATTGAAGACGGGGCGGTCCTGCAGACGGGGATTGGCGGCATTCCGGATGCCGTCCTGCCTCTGCTCATGGATCGAAAAGACCTTGGGGTGCACAGCGAACTGGTCTCCGATGGCGTGATTCCGCTGATCGAAGCGGGAGTGCTTACCGGCGCCAGGAAGAATTTCAAACCGCGCAAGATCATTCTGGGCTTCGCTCTCGGCACCAAGCATCTGTTCGAGTTCGTGGATAACAACCCGATCTTCGAGTTCCATCCCACGGCGTACACGAATGATCCCGGCCTGATTGCCCGCAACGACAAAATGGTCGCGATCAATTCCGCATTGCAGGTGGATCTCACCGGTCAGGTCTGCTCAGACTCGATCGGCAACCAGTTCTACAGCGGGATCGGCGGCCAGGTGGATTTCCTGCGTGGTGCTTCGCGGTCGAAGGGCGGCAAGCCGATCATAGCTATCTCGTCCACGGCGAAGCACGGCACGATCTCACGCATCGTTCCGATGCTCGATCCCGGCGCCGGCGTAGTGACTTCGCGCGGCCTGGTTCGCTATGTCGTCACCGAATTTGGCGTCGCGTACCTGCACGGTAAGTCGATCCGGGAGCGCGCCAAGGCGCTCATCGAGATCGCGCATCCCCAGTTCCGTGAAGAGCTGTACAAATATTGCGAGAAAACCAAGTGGTTGCAGCACCCGCAATTGACCCAGATCACGAGGTGAGACACAACATGTCTGGACGAAGCCCGGTTGGACCAGCGCGCGGCAACATCACCGTTGACACGGAAGAGTGCAAAGGATGCGGGCTCTGTGTCGAGTCCTGTCCACCCAAATGTCTGGAGCTGACGCCGGAACTGAACCACTACGGTGTGCATCCGGCGCGCTACACCGGGCACGACTGTACCGGATGCGGCATCTGCTTCTACTGCTGTCCAGAGCCCGGTGCTATCACCGTGTACCGGCTGGCCTCGCCTCCGAAAGCGGTCGCTCCGCAACCTCATACCGGAGGCGAACATGCGGCAGCTGTGTAAGGGAAACGTCGCGGTCATCAAGGGCGCGGTGCTGGCAGGTTGCCGCGCTTATTACGGATATCCCATCACCCCCGCCAGCGAAGTGGCCGAAGCCGCCGCGTTGTATCTTCCCGAAGTAGGCGGAACCTTTGTGCAGGCCGAGAGCGAGACCGCTTCCATCAACATGGTGTATGGCGCAGCCTCCGCTGGTGTTCGCGTCATGACCGGATCCTCCGGACCGGGCGTCAGCCTGATGCAGGAAGGCATCTCGTATCTTGCGGGCGCGGAGCTGCCCTGCGTCATCGTCGATGTGATGCGCGGAGGGCCGGGCCTGGGCAACATCGCTCCCGAGCAGAGCGACTACTTCGCCATGGTGAAGGGCGGAGGCCACGGCAACTATCGCAACCTCGTGGTGGCACCTGCCTCAGTCCAGGAGATGGCCGACCTGACCGTCCTCGCTTTCGAGTTGGCCGACAAGTACCGCAACCCGGCGGTCGTGCTTACCGACGGCTTCGTCGGTCAGATGATGGAGCCGCTCGATCTCGAATATCGCGAGATTATTCCGCCTCTGAAGCCCTGGGCAGTGCAGGGTACTGCCGGCACACGCCAGAACATGGTCAGCTCCATCTTCCTCGAGCCAGACGAACTGGAAGAGCACCAGCGGCGCATGGAAGCGAAGTACGTGCGCGCGCAGCAGACGGAAACGCGCTGCGAAGAATATCGCACCGAGGATGCCGAACTGGTCGTAGTCGGTTACGGCATTGTTTCGCGAGTGCTGCGTTCCGCGGTCGACGAAGCCCGGCGGCGAGGAGTCAAAGTCGGATTGTTCCGGCCGATCACACTGTGGCCGTATCCGGCGCAGCAGTTGTCGGCTACCGCGGCACACGCGGAGAAAGTGTTGGTGGTCGAGTTAAGCAACGGTCAAATGATCGAAGACGTGCGCCTGACGCTGAACGGCGCCAAGCCGGTGGAGTTCTACGGCCGGGTCGGCGGCAACGTGCCGACCGTCGAAGAGTTGCTGGCCAAAATCGAAGAGCACGTCGCGGCTTCTGTGTAGAACACGTAGCCCGGGACGCATTCGTCCGGGGACACGACGAACGATCTAAGCGCGCGGGCGAATGCGTCTGCCGCCACGTAAGCGAGGAAAGATGCCAACGCACGACGTCACCCTGGAGGAACCGAAGATGAGCACCGACAATTACGAAGTCGTGCACTCGAAATCGGAGGTCTTCTATCCGGAGTACGAACGCAAATCCGACTTGAAGCACCAGACGCACTATTGTCCCGGCTGCGGCCACGGCGTCGCCCACAAACTCATCGCGGAAGCCATCGAAGATCTGAAACTACAGGATCAAACAATTCTCGTGAGCCCGGTTGGCTGCTCCGTGTTTGCCTATTACTACTTCGACGTTGGCAATGTGCAAGTTGCCCACGGACGCGCCCCCGCCGCTGCGACGGGCCTGAAGCGTGCCTGCCCCGACAAGATCGTCATCGCGTACCAGGGAGACGGCGACCTCGCCGCAATCGGCACTGCCGAGATCGTCCACGCCGCCAACCGCGGCGAGAAGATCAGCGTCTTCTTCGTCAACAACGCGATCTATGGCATGACGGGCGGCCAGATGGCGCCCACCACGCTGGTCGGCCAGCGCAGCACCACCTCACCCTGGGGACGCCGCCCTGTCAACGAGGGCTTTCCGCTGCACATGGCCGAGATGCTGGCCTCGCTCGAAGCGCCGGTTTATATCGAGCGCGTCGCCCTCTCCGACAACAAAAACATCATGAAAGCGCGTCGCGCGGTACGCAAAGCGCTCGAACTGCAGCGCGATGGCGCCGGATTCACCTTCGTTGAGATTCTTTCGCCCTGCCCGACAATCTGGGGCAAAGATCCTGTCGAAGCCCGCCGCTGGGTCGCCGAGAAAATGATTCCCAACTTCCCGCTGGAAGTCTTCCGCGACCGCAAGGTGGAGATCCCGAACAACAATGTGCCGCCCCATAAGACCGTCGCGGAGTTAATTGGCGGAGAAGAGAAGCCGTCATCCCAACCAACACCACCGCGCCGCCATCATTTCCGCGAACTTGGCATCAAGATCGCTGGATTCGGCGGCCAGGGTGTGCTGCTGCTCGGACAACTCCTGGCCGAGATGGGCATGCGCGAAGGCCTGGAAGTAAGCTGGCTGCCATCCTACGGCCCTGAGATGCGCTCCGGCAGCGCACACTGTCACGTCTGCCTGTCGAAAGACCGCATCGGCTCGCCGCTACTCTCGCGCCCAGACGTTCTGATCGCGATGAACGAGATCTCGCTGCGCAAGTTTGCCTCGCAGGTCGTGCCGGGCGGCACCATCATCTACGGACGCGACCGATTGCCCGAAGACATCGAACTTCCGCAGGTGCAGGTCGTCTGTATTCCGGCCTCCGAAATCGCCGATAAACTCGGCTTGGCCAAAGTCGCGAACGTGGTCATCATGGGCGCGCTGCTCGAAGAAACGGAATGCCTCTCGCCCAAGACCGCGATCACCGTGCTCGAAGCCAAGGTGAAGAATCCCACCCTGCTCGAACTCGACCGCAAGGCGCTCGAGGCAGGCCGCCTCTATATCGATCACACCGTCGCGATGGGCGCCATCACCCAAGCCGACGGTTTCGCGCAGTAAACCGCAAACTGGCCGTGGACGTCGGGCGTCGCGGGGACGTCTGACCCCCTGCTAAGGCTGGAGGCCCTCGCGCCACCCGGCAGGATGCCGGTGACATCCACTGCTGTGATTGTAATCACACCGCCCCGTGACACCTGCCCTATAAACTCCGTCGGTTTGGCGTGATCCTCAGCTCAGAGATGGGGAGGTGTCCTATGTCGCCGGTCGACGATATCAAAACAACTTCTGCAGAACCGAAAAACCTGACTCTATCGTTCAAGAATGTCCTGCTTGCCACGGACTTTTCTCCGATCTCGGACACGGCGGTACCGTACGCTGCCGCCATCTGTCGCCGTTTTGGAGGTACCCTGCACACGGCGCATGTCCTTTCCGACACCGCCGTCATCATGATGACCGGAGGCGTGGACTACGTCAGCATGGCCACGCTCTACGACGACGCCGTGGCTGAAGCCAAAGACAAGCTGCGCCAGATCGCCGAAGGTTTCGAAGGAATCCCGCATCACGAATATGTTCGCCAGGGACAGGTCTGGAAGAACCTGGCCGCGATTGTCGAAGAAAGCAGTATTGACCTGATCATCCTCGGCACACATGGCCGCACCGGCCTCGGCAAACTGCTGCTCGGCTCGGTGGCAGAAGATATCCTGCGCCACGCGCCTTGTCCTGTGCTCACCATTGGCCCGAATGTTTCCGCACGCGTCCGTTTGCCCGCCGCCGGCGGCAAGGAACGCGATCTTGCCCCGCCTGAACTGGATGTGAAGCAGATTGTCTTCGGCACGAACTTCGCACAGAACGCCGCCCTGGTGGCCCAGATTGCAGTTTCGCTGGCGGATGAATTCCGTGCCCGTCTCACGATGGTGCACGTGATGGAGGACTACACCCAGCTGGGCACGCATCCCGGGCCCATTGAGGACAGCCTCCGGCGGTTGCACGACCTGATTCCGCTCGATGCCTCTTTGCACTATCTACCTGAGACGGTGGTGGAGTTCGGCTCGGCGCACGAGCGCATCCTGAAAGTCGCCGCAGATCGCGAGGCAGACCTGATCGTGATCGGCACCCGCGCCGAAGTTGGCACGACGCACTTGCCATGGTCGACCACGCATCAGGTAATCGCCCGCGCACATTGTCCGGTGCTGACGGTGCGAACTTAGATACTTGCATTTGTGGGCGGCGCGGGTAGGACAGTCAGATCGCGCTGTGGGGATCTCGACGTAACTCTGGACTGGCGGTTTAGCCGTACAATCAGTTCATTGGCAGTTCACACCGCGCGAGCGATGACCACTCTTGCCAAGTCTCCGATCCAGCGCCTCCGGATTACTTTGCACGGTGCTGTGCAAGGGGTTGGCTTCCGACCTTTTGTCTATCGCCTTGCCACCGAAATGGATCTCACCGGCTGGGTCATGAATTCCTCGGCGGGTCTCGTCGTGGAGGTCGAGGGAGCTGCCGATCAGGTGCGCCTGTTTGAAGAGAGGCTCGAACGGGACCGCCCGAAGGCGTCAGTTGTCTCGGCCCGCGAGTCTGCCTTGATCGCCGTCGAGGGTTCGACTGCTTTTCGCATTGTTGCCAGTGATGCCGATTCGGGGAAGAGTGTGAATGTGCTGCCCGACCTCGCCACGTGCGTGGAATGCCGCGAAGAGCTTTTCGATCCAGCCAACCGCCGTTTTAAATATCCCTTCACCAACTGCACGAATTGTGGACCGCGCTACACGATCGTGGTCGACATTCCCTACGACCGCCCGAACACGACGATGCGCGATTTCGTACTCTGCCCCGAGTGCTACTCGGAGTACAAGAATCCCGCGAACCGCCGCTTCCACGCGCAGCCCAATGCCTGCCCGGTATGTGGGCCGAAACTCGACGGCACGATCGAAGATGCAGCCGAAGCCCTGCTGGAAGGAAACATCGTCGCGCTGAAAGGCATCGGAGGATTTCAACTCCTGGTCGATGCTCGCCAGCCCGATGCTGTCGTGCGATTACGCCAGCGCAAGCACCGGGAAGAGAAGCCATTCGCCTTGATGATGCCATCACTCGAAGTTGCGCGGCAGTATTGCGAAATCTCTCCCGCCGAAGTGGAGTTGCTCGAGTCGCAGGCCGCGCCGATCGTGCTGCTGCAGCCGAAGCCCGGTACCGATCTCGCGTGGAACGTCGCGCATTGTTCGCCTTATCTCGGAGTGATGCTGCCGTACTCGCCACTGCATCATCTGCTGATGCAGGAGTGCCGCTTCCCGATAGTCGCCACCAGCGGCAACCACAGCGATGAGCCGATTGCCATTGCCAACGACGAGGCCACCACGCGGCTTAGAGACATTGCCGACCACTACCTGATGCACAACCGCCCGATCGTGCGCGCCTGCGATGACTCGGTGGTTCGGCTGACTCGCGGACACGCCGGTATCCTGCGGCGCGCTCGTGGGTACGCACCGCTCGGTGTTCGCGTCGCCAAGACTCTGCCGCCGGTTCTCGCTGTTGGCGGTCATTTGAAGAACACGGTCGCGATCGCCGTAGGCCAGGACGTCTTCCTGAGCCAGCACATCGGCGATCTCGACACGGTCGAGGCTCGCGCCGCTTTCGCGAGAGCGATCGACGATCTCTGCCGCCTCTACGCCTTCAAGCCGGAAGCGGTCGTCTGCGATCTACATCCGGATTACGCGTCGACGCAATGGGCTGAGAAATCCGGCCTGCCGCTGATTCGCGTGCAGCATCATCAAGCGCATGTTGCTGCTTGCGCCGCCGAGAACAATGTCGACGGCGCCTACCTCGGTATCTCCTGGGATGGCACCGGGTACGGCCTCGACGGCACGATCTGGGGCGGAGAATTCTTTCACGTCGAAGCAGACAATTTTGAGCGAATCGCGCACTTGCGTCCGTTTCGCTTGCCCGGCGGCGACGCTGCTGTCCGGGAAGGCTGGCGTTCGGCCGCAAGCCTCATTTTCGAAGTCTTCGGTCCGCAGGCAGTGAATCCCGAAACTGGGGAGCCGGCATCTGGGAAACCCCGATTGGCTGACTCCAACATTCGGTATATGCTCGAGCGCGACATCAACGTCGTGGCAACGACCAGTGTGGGCCGTCTGTTTGACGCTGTTGCCTGTTTGGCCGGAATCGCTCGGGAAAACCGCTTTGAGGGCCAGGCTGCCATGCTGCTCGAAAATGAAATTGGCCACTTGCGAACCGAGGAGGCGTATGCTTTACCGGGTGGGGATTGGGGTCCATTGATCTTGAGTGTCATGGCCGATGCCCAGGCAGGAGTTGCCGTTCCACTGATCTCCGCCCGTTTTCACAACGCTCTGACGAACTGGATTCTCGAAGTTGCCTCCCGCGCAGGTTTGAAGCAAATCGTGCTGAGCGGCGGAGTCTTCCAGAATCGCTATCTCACTGAGCATGCCGCGACAGCGCTAGAGTCGCGCGGGTTTGTTGTGCACACGCACCAGCAGGTTCCACCGAACGATGGCGGGATTGCGCTCGGACAAGTGGTGATGGCGAGGTAGCGCCGCGATAAGGATTGATTCACGGGAGGTATTTATGTGTCTCGCCGTTCCAGGCCGCGTAGTCGAAATCTTCGACTCCGGCGACATCGCCTTCCGCCGCGCCAAGGTAGACTTCGGCGGCATCCGCAAGGAAATCAATCTGGCCTATACTCCCGAGGCTGAAGTGGGGAAGTATGTTCTCGTCCACGTCGGATTCGCCATCAGCGTCATCGACGAAGCCGAAGCCAAGCGCGTCTTCCAGTACCTCGAGGAGATGGGCGGGTTGAAAGAGGAACTCGGTGAAATTCCTCAGTGAATATCGCGACCAGAAGGCCGCCGAGCAGCTGGCGCAGGCCATACGCAGAAACATCACCCGTCCCTGGACGATCATGGAAATCTGCGGCGGGCAGACTCATACCATTGTCAAGAGCGGCCTCGAAGATCTGCTGCCAAAAGAGATCACGCTGGTGCATGGTCCGGGTTGTCCGGTCTGTGTGACTCCGATCGAATTGATCGACAAGGCAGTCGCCATTGCGCAGCGATCCGACGTGATCTTCTGTTCTTTCGGCGACATGTTGCGCGTCCCAGGGTCGTCAAAGAGCCTCTTGGACGTGAAGGCCGAGGGTGCTGACGTGCGCATCGTTTATTCGCCGCTCGATGCGCTCAAACTGGCGAAGGCGAATCCCGCGAAGCAAGTCGTTTTTTTTGCTGTTGGGTTCGAGACGACCGCGCCTGCCAACGCCATGGCAGCTTGGCAAGCCGATCACGATGGCGTTGAGAACTTCGCTTTGCTCGTCTCGCATGTGCTCGTGCCACCCGCGATGGAAGCTCTGCTGTCGTCCGACAATTGCGTCGTGCAGGGATTCCTCGCTGCCGGCCACGTCTGCACGGTGATGGGCTTCGAAGAATATTTCCCCATCGCAGAAAAGTACGAAGTTCCCATCGTGGTCACGGGATTTGAGCCGCTCGACATTCTCGAAGGCATTCGCATGACGGTGGCGCAGCTGGAAGAAGGCCGCCACGAAGTCGAGAACCAGTACACCCGCGCGGTTCGCCGGGAAGGGAATCGTCCCGCTCAGGAACGCATCAGCGAGGTATTCGAGATTGCTCCGCGCCAGTGGCGAGGGCTGGGCGAAATTCCCGCGAGCGGATTCCAGTTGCGCGGACGTTTCCAAAAGTACGATGCCAATCGCCGCTATCCATTCACCGGAGTGCCCGCGCGCGAATCGCCCGAATGCATCAGCGGGTTGATTCTGCAAGGCATCAAGAAGCCTTACGATTGTCCGGCGTTTGCCGTGAAATGCACGCCGGAAAATCCGCTGGGCGCGCCCATGGTGTCGTCCGAAGGCGCGTGCGCCGCTTACTATCACTATGGCCGACGTCAAAACCACGACCTCATTCAACCTGAGCTGCCCAGTCCCGCGAGTCGCTGACGACCGCATCGTTCTGGCGCACGGCGGCGGCGGTAGACTGACCCATCAGCTCATCGAGAAGATCTTCATGCCCGCCTTCTCGAACGCGATGCTGGAGCAGCGCCACGATGGTGCTGTTCTACCGATCAACGGATCGCGCCTCGCCTTCACGACAGATTCGTTTGTGGTGCGTCCACTGATTTTTCCCGGCGGCAACATTGGCGATCTCGCAGTCAACGGCACGGTCAACGACCTCGCCATGTGCGGCGCGCAGCCTTTGTATTTGAGCGCGGGATTCATTCTCGAAGAAGGCCTGGAGATGGATACGCTGCGCGCCGTCGTCGCGTCGATGCAAGAAGCCGCTGCGAAGGCGAACGTGAAGTTGGTCACTGGCGATACGAAAGTCGTCGACAAAGGCAAAGGGGATGGGATTTTCGTAAACACTTCGGGCATCGGAGTGATCGAAGCAAACGTGAAGAAGACGATCGGTCCTGCGTCGGTTGAGCCGGGAGATGTGGTCATCGTGAGCGGCGATCTCGGCCGTCACGGCATCGCGATTCTTTCTGTGCGGGAAGGCCTCGAGTTCGAATCACCGATTCTCAGTGACACAGCCAGCGTGTGGCCGTCCGTCGAAGCCCTGCTCAACGCCGGGGTCGAAATTCACTGCCTGCGCGACCTGACCCGCGGCGGCTTGGCTACCACGCTCAACGAAATTGCGTCCGATCGAAATGTCTGCATCAAGCTGGAAGAAACGGCAATCCCCGTGGACGAGGTTGTGCAAGGCGCCTGCGAAATTCTTGGTCTCGATCCGCTGTACGT
>Ga0209698_10007250_pt1 | contig 11663 bp, 1 predicted proteins | sample LitLauG_LLR_2012_FD_187203 | JGI IMG/M metagenome (GOLD analysis project Ga0209698, IMG submission 187203) | Freshwater sediment microbial communities from Pennsylvania, USA - Little Laurel Run_MetaG_LLR_2012 (SPAdes) (version 2) | ecosystem: Environmental > Aquatic > Freshwater > Creek >... | reverse complement strand
GAATAGAACTCCTGCCGAGGCGGTGCTGTCGTTGTCGGCAATCGTGTTGTTCACGATGTCGGTATTCAGCGCCTCCTGCAGCGAGACTCCAGCGCCATCCCAACCGGCTACGTTGTTGGTGATGATGTTGTTGGTGATGTTCACGTAGTTCCAGTTCGCTGGCGTTCTGGGGAATGCGATGACATCGGAGCCGTTGACATTCTGCAACGACATGCCACCGCCAGTACCCGCCTCTGCGGCGTTGCCCATGATCAGGTTGGCATTGATCGTCAGGCTGTTACCAATCCCGTCGCTCGGCCCAATCGAATTAGGCGCCGGCACGCAGTCGGTGTCGACCTGCACGCCGCACGGCGGATCGGCGTCGGGGGCACCCATGATGATCAGACCGCCGCCGTTGGCTGGAATGGTCGGGTTGAGACTCTGATTGAAGATGATGGTGTTGTGCTCGATGTCACCATTCCAGCTGTAGCCCAGGTGACCGAAGCCGCCGCCATCACCGCTGCTGAGGTTGCCGCACAGCCAGTTGTAGTTGAACTTGTAGTAGTCAGAGCCGGTGCAGACGCTGACTCCACCTGCTCCCGCCGGTGTCGCGGAGAATAACTCGTCACCCGTGGAAGAGTTCAACGAGATGCTGTTGTGGTGAATGTTGACGTTCAGGTTGTGGCAGTACGGGAGTTGTGCGTTCGTTATCGAACTGGTCTGGCACGAACCCGGGGCCGCATTGGTGGCGCTGCCCTGGATGTACGAGGGCGGGAATTCGCCCTGACCCAGGTTAATGCCGCCCGAGAGCGTGCCGGCGTTGTTGTAAATCCGGTTATTCGCGATCTGGAGGTTATGCCCCCATCCGTGAACGAAGATGCCGCCGCCACCTTGCGAGCTGTTGGTGATACCCAAACCGTCGATGCTGGACGGATTGCACCAGAAGCTGCTCGGGTAGAACGTATTGGTAGTCGTCGTAGGCCCGCAAGTCTTCGCGGTCAGCAGCGTCGTGGCAGTCGGGAAGCCTCCCAGCAATGTCGGGTCGTACTGATTGGCTCCGTGGAAGTCGACGCCCTTGGCCAGAACCGTAATTCCTGCTCCTTCCAAGGCGCCCATCAGCGATGGTTCTTGCAGCAGTTCTGCCAGGTTGCCATTGAGGCTGGCGTCCCAACCGACAGTCGCTTCCAGCGGCAAGCGATCGACTGCACCCTGCATGGCTGCGGTGCAGGTGTAGCTGCCGGTGGAATCATACGCATTGGTCCCGCTGATCGGTTGCCCGTCCAGCGCCAATCCAAACAAGCAGTTAACCTCGCGGCGCCAGGCATCCAGCTTGCCTGCCGGATGAGTGTTCGCGTTGAGGATGCTGGATGCAGCACCGACGCCTTGCAGTCGGACTGGCTTCCACATCAGCAACAGCTCGCTGTGTGCAGCCGTGGTGTTGGACGTGACGGTCGTCACCGGACCGACGGTGGTTGAAGTCACCACGTCGGTAGTGCATGCCGCCGGGCAGGTCGGATCGATAATGATCAGGTCGCCGGGCTGCGCCGCGTCGATTGCAGGCTGGATCATCGCCGAGGCCGCCACGTGCGTCGGAGCCTTGCCGCCAATCGTGACCGTGACCGTGTCAATCGACTGCATGGCGTTCGACGGCAAACCAGCGCCGGCTGTGTTTGCGGTCGTGATTACCAGCTGGCCGCACAGCGCTGTGGACTGGCCTTGCTGTTGAATCGGGCAGGCAGGCACGCCAGCCGGCACCGTAACCGTGATCTGGTTGTCGTTCCAGGTACCGACAGCGGCCGTGACCCCACCAATTGTGACCGTCCCGGAACTGCCGAAGCCGTAGTGACGGAGGACAGTCTTCTGATTGTAGGGAGCACCGGTTGCCGCGGGCCCGGAGTATGCGTGGTTGGGCACCATCTGGTCGCCCAACGCAGTGATCGTAAGAGTGTGAGTCGAACCAGAGCCGCTCACCCAAGGTCCAACTCCGTCGCTGCTATCCACTTCCTTGATCGCCGGCGTATGACTCGGGTAGTAGCAGTCGACGTTGTTGTAGCCCGCACCGGCGAACGCCGAGGTAGGCACGACAGGAGTATCCAGGTACTGGGTGGTACCGGGCATGAACGGCAGTTCGTAGCAGAACTGACTGTAGCCCTGGGTGAATGCCGGATCGGTGATCAGAGATCCGCTCGGTCCCGGAATCGGTCCTGGGTCGTTCATGCAAACCACCATCATGGTCGGCGAGTAACCCGTCGGGTTCGGCGGGTTCACTTCCCAAGTCGAATACGTCATGCCGTTGTAGGCGCCCCAGTGGTCGGCGTACACGCGGGAAACTTCGTTACCGGTCCAATCCTTGAACGACACCGGCAGATCGGGCGGAGCAAACTTCTCGCCGAACTGCGGTGAGAACGGATCGAATTCTGAAGTGTAGTCGTCGGTGATCCCGCCCGTGAATTTGGACGCGATGTGAGTCGAGGTGAAGATGTAGAACTTCGCGATCGCACCCATCTGTTCGGTCAGCGTGACTTCCTTGCGATCGCACAGGTTGCGGGTAGCTCCGGCGAACGGAGACATCTGCTTGGAGTAGGGATACAGACTGATGTAATCGGGAACGATGCGCGCTTCGCCGACGCACGGCCAAGTGGGCTCAGGCACAAACCCGGGCACAATCCCGTTGTTAGGCGAGGCTCCGAGGCTCTGCGTGGTCTGCTGTGGGTTACACGCGTAGGTAGACGTTGGGACGCAACCAGAGGCGATGGAGGCGCTGACCGTAGCCTGGTCGGGGACGATGAACACGTTCCCCAACCCGCCGAACTGCTGGGCTGCCGGCGCAATAAAATTGTCGCCGATCAGGATGTTCTTGTCCTCTTCCTTCACCAGTTCGAAGCCCGGAGGAACAACCACTTCCACCACATACTTGCCAGGTGGCAGCATGGGGAGGCCGTAGTAGAGATCCGTCGCAGGCACAGTGTGATTGGGCAGGCAAACTGTCGAGAGGCAGTTCGTGCCGTTCGGTTTGCCGGTCGTCGGATCCAGGGACGTCACGCTGGGGAACTGGTACGCGCCGTCATAAGGTGCCGGCTGGATCTGGTTCCAGTTGTGCATGCCGTCGTAGCACTTGAACTGGGAGTTGTATGGCAGCGAGAGCGGGGCTGTAGCCGTGCCGTGCTCCACGTTGTTGTAGAAGTCGAGATAGCTCGGCTGGTCGTACAGCGAGAAGAAGAACAGATCCGGAATTGGGTTCGTTCCGGCCGTTGTCATCGCCGTCCCCTGGCCCGGGCAACTCATGTTCGGTATTGGAGCTCCGCTGACCGGATCGGTCACGAGTACTCCATTGTTCATGCGGAAGCCCTGCGCCCAATCATCCCAGCTGCTGGTCTGAGTGTGATCCACCAGGGTCAGTGTCGGGGTTACTCCATCGGCCGCGAAGCCCTCCTGGTAGAGGTTGATGCCGACATGAGGGACCATCGGAGTCCACTGCGTCTGCACGAGCATCTGCGGATCATCAAACGGACGGGTTGAAGCGTACTCCACGTGGCCGTGGATGCCGCCGGTCTCGCCAGGGGCATAGGGCTCCTTGCCAAATTCGATAAAGTTGTTCTGGCCCGGGAAGCCCTGCCAGCCCTCCACGCCGCCGATAAACGGCGGATCGATGCGGCCGGAGCTAAGTTGGGTCGTGCAGGTAGTGGCGTAAGGAGCAGTGTTGGCCGTCGTACAAGCACTGGGCGGATCGCTGCTGGCTGACCCGCCAAGAATGCCCGTCGTGTGAGTGCTGCAATCCGCATCTTTGCAATAGACCGCACCGGGAACGCGGAGGTTCGAGGGCACCGAGACGATTTCCGCGGTGTTGGCTAACGTCTTGCCGATCGTCGAGGTTCCGCAGGGCGGATAGCCAGTCACGCCGCACGCCGCCGAACCGTCCGTTGGTCCGCCCACATCGTAGACCACGTGGGTTCCTGTGTTCTTGTAGCGGGTGACGTCCGTTTCAACGGTGTACCAGCTGAACAGCGGGAAGGTTTCGTTGAAATTGGCGGTGCCAGTAAAGTCCGTTACCAACAGATTTTCCAGGCTGCCGTCGCGCAGCCGAACGGCAACGTTGAGGAGCGGAATTCCGGCTTCCGTCGACTGCGAGATGCCGTCTTTGTTGTCGTCGACGAAAGTCCGGGTGTAGAGGTTGGTCTGCCACTGGGTTGCCGCGATGTCGCCCATGTTGCAGACGTGCGTCGAGGAGCCAGTTCCCGGGCATATGCTGGTGGCGCTGCCCAATCTGACGGGCGTCGAAAGGCCGTCCACCAGCTGATCGTTCCACTGGTCAAACGTGGTGATTCTCCAATCGCCGTCGGGGAGGCCGGTCAGGGTGAAAGTTCCGTCCGCAGCGCACTTGGTGAACGCGAAATCCTCGCCGTCCGCATCGCCGAAGCTCACGAAGCACTGGGTCCAATAGAAGGTGTCGTGAGAACCGCTGCTGTAGAGCCTTTCATCGGGAGTGCGGCTCAAGTGCTCGCCCGTGACTTTGCCGGTCAACGTATTGCCGCAGCTGTAGGGCACGCTGGGCTGGGGACTGTTCGGGTCAGAGCCGTTGCAAAGATACGGCTTACGGCCATTGATGATGCCCGGGTTGGCAAAGCCGATGCTGACGTGGAATCCGGCGGGGCCGAACTCCTGGAAATAGCTAGGCTCCCCGATGCGGGTAAAGGAGTCGTGAGCCTTCTGGCCGTCGAGAGTGTTGGTCTGCAGCCACTCTTCCCCTCGCGCAATCCGGTCGGCTCCCGGGGTGGCAATCACGCCCCATCGTCCGGGCATCAGGTTGGAAACGACAGCCTGGCCCGCCAACGGAGACAGAGTCTTGCCGTCCGCTTCGTACTTCGGGCAGGTAACGATCATGCCCGTAATGCCGCCCGTGTTCGCGACAGTACCAGCGTCGGCGCTAGAGCCAAGAGGACCGGTGGTGGCATTCGTACCAGGGTTGCTGACGCCGGCTTGCGAGACCGGGCAGGCATTGTTCCCCGTGAGCGGATCGATCGTCCCATCCAGGCTGTTGGTCAGCGGCTGGTTGAACATGTCGTAGGTCATCTGGCCGGTGAAGTCGCCGTTGCCACCCATCGCGTCCCACAGGTGAATCTGGAAGCCGCCCAGACCGGGCTCAATGGGTGAAAGAACGTCGATTCCGCCGCCGCCATCCTGCTCGCCGTTCAGCGGGAAGTCATCTTCAAACACAAATACCGAGAGTCTGGCCGGTGGATATGGGGAGGGCTGCGACACCACATTGACGGGCGCGAATGCTGTGGTGCAGGTCGTAGCTGTCGTCCCGATAGCGCAGGGCCCTGGGATCGGAGCGCCTCCCATGCCGTGACCCGTTGCGGTCGCACCATAGAACGGGTTGGCCGCATCGCCCGGCAGGACCGAAATGTAATAACGCTTCGTCGGATCCAAATGCACTTGGCTGGGCAGTACCGGCGTAAATCCGTTTCCGGTCGTGTCCGGCCGGCACTTGCCGTTGCCGACATCGCACACCGCCGGCTGTCCCAGGACAGTCTGGCCGCCCTCGCACGAAACCGGACCGGTGCAGCCCTGAGCCACAAACGGCATGTGGCTGGTGTGGAAGTTGACCCCCAGGGTTGGGACAATTCCTGCCACACCTTGCCCGGGGATACTTACCGTCGGGCAGCCCGCCGGCGGCGGGTTCGATGTGCACTTGGGGTCGATGTAGAAGGTTTGGTCTTCTTCTATGATCCAGCGATAGTCCTGACCTGCGAGCGCCGCTTTCGTCGTTCCGTCCAGAACGGTCACGGCGAGGCCGCTGGGGGTCGGGAAGATCAAAGTAACGGCCTGCGCAGCGCTCAGGATTCCCTGGGCGTTCTTCGCCTGATACGTAAAGGTGTAGGTGCCGGCCGCCGATACAGACGCAGTAAAACCGCCGTTCGCGTCCAAAAGAACGGTACCCGTGCCCGGGCCAGTTAGCGTGACCGCAGTCGTCGGTACGTTCACCGTCAGCGGGTAGCCCGCTCCATCTGAGTCACTTGGGTTACCCGATTGATCTCCGGGGGTCCCCAGCACCCCGGGAGTCTTGACGGCCAAGTATGTCGCCAGGGTCGAAGTGTACCGGCGGCCATAAGCGTTAATATTGGCTGACGTCTCGCTCGTGCAAGTCGTGTCCGTCCCGCACAAGCCCAAAGTCACCGTCGCGCAAACTGCGCCCGTCGTCCCCGCGGTCGTTCCATTGCCACAATAGGTAAACGTAGTTGCAACACCGCCTGAGTAAGTAAACGTCCCGTCGGTGTTCAGAGTGAGTCCAGTCGGCGCTGTCCCGGAAATTTGCGCGCCGTAGACATTCGTGTCGTTGGCCAGCACACCCTTGCTGGGATCCGAGAGGACCAGGGTCTGGCCCGCAACCACCGAGTTGTAGGTATCGGCTCTGGCTACGGCCGCTGCCAGCGCTGAACTGGTTGGAAGAACAGCGCCGTTGACGCCGATGTATCCCAACATGCCGTTGTCGCGCGAGATCTTGTTGCCCGACAGGCTCAATTCGCGGTCGTACACGGGAAGGGCTGGCGGCAGCGTCGCACCGGTCGGCACAGCGGGCACGTTGATCAATACGTCGTAAACCTTGCCCGCGGCCAGGAATACGTCGGTCTGAACCTTCGCCCCCAGCGGTTTGCTGTTGGCGGCCGCCAGAGCAACGTCGGGAAGAACGTTTCCATCCTCTGCGATGAGAGCGAAGCCGGAAACTGCAGCCGGTGTGGCGGTAACGCCTGTGGTGCTAACAGCGTACGTGCTACCGGGTGTCGTCGAGCCCAAGATCGAGGGCACGTGCATGCGCAGGCCCGCGTTCACAAAGCGAACCAACACCGTTCCCGTGGCAGGGGCACTCGTGGTTGTTCCGGTCGCAGCTGCGAACAACGAAGGGGCGGCGCCCGTCTTATTGAATGCCACACCGTTAATTAGGTAGTAGAGCGGGGTGTAGTTCACCGCGGGCGGATAGCAGGTGTGGTAGGTCGCATTCGTAGGAGTGGGATCACCGCAGCCGCCCGGCTGCCCCGACCACACTGCCGTTTCATTGAATCCCGCCGTGGTAACGGCGGCCTGCACGGTTTTGTTCTGGACGGGATCAATTTCGCCCAGGACCTGCGGAACTTCAGCGTCGTACGGCACCTGACAGGTCGGTGTTGCTCCAGCTAACCAATAGGCGCATCCCCGAGCCGCGGCCGTGGGCGCGTTCGAAACAACTAGGACTCCATAGAGGCCCATCGGTACCTGAATCGACGGGTGGGTTCCGGACTCGAGCAGATATGTACCGGGCTTCAGGTTACTCCAGGTCAATGTCGCTGGCGTTCCCACGGGCACTTCCGTCCCGAACGACTGCACGCGCGGCCCCTGGGGGGGCGGAGTGAACCCGGGCGTACTGGTGGTTGTGGACCACGTCACGGTCTGGCTGGCGTGACCCGGACTGGTCGTACACGTTGAGCCGTGGTTGACTCCGGTCACGGGATCGAGACAAGTCGCGCCCGCAGTTCCCAAACCGCCACCGACCTGGCCGACGATCATCAGGGAGGTAGGGACGGAGTTCGCTCCCGTTCCGGCCGTAAACGTCAGGTTGTTCGTCAGGCTGATCGTCAGGCTCGTCCCCGTACTGACGTAGGGAACGGTGATGAACACAGGCGACCAACCCGCAGGGGTGGTTCCGACAGCCGCCGGCGCACTCGGGTTCAAAGGACCGCAAGTCTGAGCGCCGGTCGCCAGAGCGGTACCCGTCACGGTACAGGTGTAGCCCCACATTGGGACCACTGTGCCGTCGGGTAAGGTCACTGTGGTGGGCCCGGCGGTCAAATTAATCGTCTGCTGAGCCACTGACACGCTCACTCCGAGGAGGAGAATACATACCGCCAGGACCGCTGTCTTCAAAGTTTTGAGATAGTTGGATCGCATTTCTATTCTCCTCAGTTAGTTCGACTCGTCGATGGGAAATTCCCGGCTGTCGACCAACATCATCATCAGCATGCCGCCGGGGAAAACGTTGTTGGTCGTGATCTCGCGCTCGTTGTGCGAGTGCCACATGAAGGCGAAGCCGCGTTCGTTGGCCGGGTTCGCCTGAACGTTGGAGGGCTGTAGCAGAGTGCAGCCTGCGTTGGCGTTGGCGGCTCCGGGCGTAGCGCATGCGGGATTGCCAGCGCGGAAGGTGGCGTCGGGCCCCAGGTAGGGTGTCCCGCCGTACCAGGCACCGTTCGTGAAGATGTTGGGGTCGGGCAAAGTCATCGGCCCGCCCGCCGCAACGTCTCCGAATGGCGCGACCTGCATCGGCTTGTCGTGATCCTGGCACCACTCGTAGTAGTTGATCGTGCCCAGCTTTGTCATTGCGGTAGGCACTGTGTTGTAACCGTTGGCATCCGGCGTACAGGGAACGGTGGCGTTGGGATCGCTGTAAGAATCGGCCGCAGCGGTTCCTGCGGCAGCAGTTCCCAGGGGAGCATGGTGAGCGTACATATCCCAGTTCAGGCCCCGGCCCGTGAAGTAGAAAATTCCATCGAACGCCTGACCCGGAGTGGTATCGGTGTTGAACATCAGCAGTCCGGCAAGGTCACCCGGATTGGACTGGCTGAGCACCAGGTTGCCGTCGCGCGCCAGGATGCGCACGTGGTTGGCGTGCTCGTGGAACGGATGCTGCCACCGGCCCTGGCCGATCGTCCGAATCAAAACCTGTTCGCCGGGATGCATGTGCGGGTTGCCGTTGTAGGGCTGGTGAGGATACTCAGCGCCGTAGTTGGCATCCATGAGGTCGGGCATGGAGCGGCCGTTAATCAGAAAATAGGAGGGGTGGTAGGGCTCGGTTGGAATTTCGAGACTGCAACCCGGAGCTCCAGCAGCGCAGCCCGCCTTGGCCGTCACCTGGGCCAGAGCCTGACGGTGAATATTGATATCCATCTCGGCCCACTGGAAGAGGTATTCCCGGTCGTAGCACGACTTGGGATGGTCATAGGCGGCGTGCGCCAGTCGAAAATCGGTTTCGCCCCAGACGGCCTGCACTTGCGTATTGGTAAGGGCAAGCCCGGCATTGCAATTGGCAGGAACATTGGCCGGCAGCACGATAAGGGCGCCGTAAAGGCCCATCTCGATCTGCAGGTCACCTTGCGTGCCGCTGTAGTAGGCGTGGGTGCCCGGCGTCGAGGCGACAAACGTGTAGGTCACGCTGCCGCCTGGAGGCGCCTCGCATGTCAACAAGCCCTGTTGACCCGCAGGGCACGTGGACGTCAGCGTGAAGCCGGGGAACAGGATTGAAGTGTTGCCTGCCGCCGTGGGAAGACCATTCGTCAGGTTGACCGTGACCGTGGTGTTTTCGGTGACGATCAGGGTCGGCCCAGGCACCTGCATCGTTGGGCAATTCTGGTTCGCGAGCGCCGGAGCGAAGGTCGCGGTGCCCGTCCCGCTACAGCCGTAACCCCAGGAATACACCGCGTTCCCGTCCGGCTGGTTGAGGTAAGCGGTTTGCGCCGTCAGGTTGAACGTGCCGGCCGCACCTGCTCCCGTAATGCCAGGAGCCGCGGCGTAAGCCGTCGCCGTGAGCAACAGAGCCACCGCTACCACCAGGAGGAATTGTGTCTTCGAAGTAGTGTTCTTCATGTTCGTTGGCCTCATTGCGGCTCTCCTAGAAACTGCAGGTCTGCGGACCTGTTCCGTTCGCGGTTCCGGATGTTGGGGGCGTGCAGATATGAACTTCAGTCATAAGTCCACCGAAGTTCTCCTGGTCGTTTGACAAGTGGTCGAGATTGGGGGTGTAGAGGTAGAACACGCTGCCCACGGGCCACATGGTGGTTGAGCAACCCACGACCCCACCACAAGCTGCATCGCTGGCGTCCAGGACTACGTCCAGCGACTCTCCGCCACCCAGGGTGATGGAGTTGGTGTAAAACTCGAGGTTATTTCCCGATTGATCACGCAGCAGCTTGGCGTTGAAACCGACCATCTTCATGGGAACGCCAAGCGAAGCGAGTGTCTGATACTCCGAAACGTCCAGATCGGCGATGCGCAGCAGGGCCTTCCCGCCTTGCGGAATGTTGATGATCGAGGGCAGGGGCTGCGAGTAGTGCACTCGGCCATCCGACGACTGCGTTGCCATCGGACCCGGCGTCGCCGTGTCGGGGTAGCTACGCCCGTTCAGCAGGAAGAACTTGTCCTTCATATCCACGAAAGCTTCCGGGTTGAACGTCATACCCACAAAGTGGAAGTTGGGATCGAAGCCGTGAATCTGGAGCGCATATTCGACGTCGTAGGCGGTGCTGGCGTCACCGTCGTTGTAGGTGTACTTTTGCGGGTTACCCAGCTTGTCGTTGCCTTGAGTGACTGTATTCGAGGCAGCCGGCATAGTTGCGCTGCACAGGATATCGACGCTGGGCTTGCAGGCGGTGCGCAGGTCCACAGTTGTGCCAAGGCCATTTTGCTGCTGCAGGGCGGTATAGAGGCTGGTGCCGGCGGTAAGGCGATTCTGACGCGGACGCACATAGAGCTGTCCCACCATGCCCATCTGCAAGTGTTCGGGAGGCGTGATGTGGCAATGCCAGAAGTACGTGCCTGCGTCGGGAGCCAGGTAGTAATAGGTGAAGCTGCCGCCGATGTTGATGGCGACGGAAGCGTCGGGTACGCCGTCATAGAACGACGATGCGTTGGGATACCCATGGAAGTGGATGGTATGTTGCTCGAACAAATCAGGCCGCATGATCATGCCCACGTTAGTGAGCGTGAGGAACATCTCATCGTCTTCGTCGAAGGCAACCAGAGGTGCGGGAATGTTGCCGTTCATCACACCGATGTCCATGATCTGCCGCGGATCGACGTGCCCGTCGACGGTCGCAAGGCTGGCGACGGCTGCGGTCCCGGATTCGGTGATCTCGGCTAAACCAGAAGCAGCGGCGACGAACTGGAAAGCATAGTTGGCGGGAAAAAAGATGTTGGGGATGTTAACGGCGGACACTGTCCAATACGGATTTGCCGTAGTGTTGTCGTAACCGGTCCCTGTCCCCGAAACGACGATCTGGTCGTTGAGGTGAAACGGCGACGTAGTGTTCAGGATCACGGTGACGGTGGTTGGTGAGTATGTATGAACAACCCCGCCAGGATTAGTGGTGGCACTCGTACCCTCAACGATGTCGTAGATAGTATCGATGTTCGGGATGTCGGGAACCTGGCCTACAGCACCGTTGTAGGTAAAGATGCCGGGGGAGCCGCCAGAGTAAGCGGTGCCCGAATCGCTAGCCAGATCTGTCGTAGCGGGGTCGCCTGGCAGCAACGGCACCGTGATGCCATGGTCCTTTTGATATTGCTGATATGTGTAGTTGAAGTCGCTCGGAAAATCCGTACCGGGCAGGCCAGCCGCGATGTCGGTCAGACCGGACAACGGGCCGAAGGAGAACATAAACGTCTGCGTGCCATTCGCCATCGTCGCGTAGCCATCACCGCCCGAAACCTGCTGGCACTTAATCGCGCCATTCACACTTCCGCTCGGCACCATGTAACCGTTGGGCCCAAGCGTGAACGTGGTTGGCCCGGTGTAGTTAGCCTCCGAATTATTGTTGGCAGCATTCGGATGCGTGATGGTACTGGTGGGGCATTGCACCCGGAACGACTGGGCGCTCGCGACTCCTGTCGCAAGAGAGATGAGCAATAACGGCAACCAAACCTGGAGAGACTTTCTCATG
>Ga0209698_10007249_pt1 | contig 11664 bp, 13 predicted proteins | sample LitLauG_LLR_2012_FD_187203 | JGI IMG/M metagenome (GOLD analysis project Ga0209698, IMG submission 187203) | Freshwater sediment microbial communities from Pennsylvania, USA - Little Laurel Run_MetaG_LLR_2012 (SPAdes) (version 2) | ecosystem: Environmental > Aquatic > Freshwater > Creek >... | reverse complement strand
GCCATGGTGGTCGCTCAGGAGCCGGAAATCTGCGACCGTGACTTCGCATTCAAAGCTGTGGCTGCAGCCGCTCCCAACGGCGGTCCCAAATCGCTGGAAGACATGGAGAAGGCACACATCCTGCGCGTGCTCGAACAGTGCAACTGGAACCAGACACGCGCGGCCGAAACCCTGCAAATCGACCGCGTCACGCTGCACCACAAGTTGAAGAGATACGGCTGGAGCAAACCCGTCGAAACGCGATGAAGACGCTCGACCTGCTGCCGATCGGAAATTTCGACGCGCGGCTGCTGCAGAATGTGGCTCCAGCCCTCGCCGATGTCTTCCGTGTGCCCTGCCGCATCGTGGGTGCGCGGCTCGATCCGCAAATTGCCTATCACACCGAACGCCAGCAGTATCACTCGTCGGAAATTCTGCAGGCCATGCAGGAGTACGCCGCCAATGGCGCCTGGCGCGTGCTGGGCGTGACGGGCGTCGATCTCTACATCCCGATTCTGACCTTTGTTTTTGGTGAAGCACAGATGGGCGGGCCCTGCGCCGTGGTGTCGTTCCATCGCCTGATGCAGGAGTTCTACGGGTTGCCGGCAGACCCGACGATCCTGATCGAGCGCTTGGTGAAGGAATCCGTGCATGAGGTGGGTCACACCTTCGACCTGACCCACTGCGATGACTATGCCTGCGCCATGGCGCCATCGCATGCGGTGGAGTGGATTGATTTGAAGGAAGTGACGCTCTGTGGCAGTTGCCAGAGCCGGGCGCTGGAAGCAGTGGGGTAAGAGTCCAACACGCAAGGCTCGGATTTTTGCACCTTCTAAACGATTGTCATCAACAACAAATAGTGCATAGGTTCTTCGCTGGGCTCAGAGTTTGTGACTTTTTTGATTTTTCTGCGTTTTTGGCTTTGTACGTACTGTGCTTGCAATGCCAAGTTTTCGCGAAATCAATAAAGTCACAAACTCTCAGGATGACAGATGTAGAAGGATGACAAATGTTGGTGCGTTCCAGAAAATAAGCCTCGCCTTACCGCTTCTCAATCACCTTCCGAATCCGTTCGACAGCCCAGTCAATTTCGTCGCGAGTGATGGTCAGCGGAGGCGCGATCCGGATTACGTGATCGTGCGTCTCCTTGCAGAGGATGCCTTCTTCTTTCAGCGCTTCGCAGTACGGACGCGCTTGGCCACGAAGTTCGATGCCGATCCAGAGGCCGCGGCCGCGGACTTCCTTCAGCTCCAGGCTGCGCAATGTTTGTAGCTGCGCAAGGAAATAGGCGCCCAATTCAGCCGAGCGCTCGGACAGTTTCTCTTCCACCAGCACACGCAGCGCGGCGCGCGCCACTGCACAGGCCAGCGGATTGCCGCCGAACGTGCTGCCATGATCTCCGGGATTGAAGACGCCGAGCACCTCTTTGGAGGCGAGCACAGCCGAGACCGGATAGAAGCCGCCGGAGAGCGCTTTGCCGACGATGATCGCATCCGGACGGACGCCTTCGTGCATGTAAGCGAAGAGTTTGCCTGTACGCCCGAGACCTGACTGGATTTCGTCAAGGATGAACAGCACGCGATTCTGCTGGCAGATCGCCGCCGCTTCCTTCAGGAATCCTGCCGGCGGAATGACGATGCCGGCCTCGCCCTGGATAGGTTCCACCAGAAACGCGCAGGTATTCGGTGTAATCGCAGCGCGCAGGGCGGCCGCATCGCCATAGGGAATGATCTTGAACCCCGGCGTAAAAGGACCGAAACCGTCGCGGTACTGATCGTCACTCGAGAAGCTGACAATGGTCACCGTTCGGCCATGGAAATTGTTGGCGCAGACAATGATCTCGGCCTGGTTTTCGGGGATGCCCTTCACGTTGTGTCCCCACTTACGCGCCGCCTTGACCGCAGTTTCCACGGCCTCGGCGCCCGAATTCATCGGCAGCGCCATATCAAACCCGGTGAGATCATGCAGTTCCTTGTAGAGCAAAGGCAGCTGATCATTGCGGAACGCACGCGAGGTCAGCGTGACTTTGCGCGCCTGCGCGAGCATGGCTTCAAGGATCTTGGGATGGCAGTGCCCCTGGTTCACGGCTGAGTAGGCGGCCAGGCAATCGAGATACTTCTTGCCATCGACGTCGTATACCCAACATCCCTGGGCGCGCTCGATGACCACGTCGAGCGGGTGATAGTTGTGGGCTCCGTATTGTTCTTCGAGCTGGATGAAGTCCTGGGATTGAGTCTTTTCTTCCATTAAGGGCATTTGATCTCCAAGAAGTTGCTAGTTGCTGGTTTCTAGTTGCTAGTCTTCAGACGCCGCACAGACTAGAAACGAGCAACGACGAAACTAGAAACTCTCAGCTGCCTACTGCTCCAACAGCATCGTCAGCAACGCCATGCGCACGTAAAGTCCATTGGTTGCCTGCCGGAAGTAGAGTGCTCTGGGATCGCTGTCGACGGTCTTGTCCAGCTCCACGGTGCGGGGGAGCGGATGAAGAATCATCGCATCCGGCTTCATTCTTTGCAAAACCGAAGAATCGATTGCATAGTTTCGCAAAATGGGTTGATTGGCGACGCGGGCGGGATGAATGCGGGTCTGGTAGACCACGTCCACTTCCCCGACAACTCTGTTCATGTCCGACTCGATTTCATATCGCACGTTATGCCGGTCCAGATAATCCAGAATGTCGGGCTTCATCTGCATCTCAGGCGGGCTGACGAAGAAGATGCGAATGCGTTCGAACTTAGCCAGTAAGTACGCAAGGGAGCGGACGGTTCGCCCCTGGTCGAGTTCGCCGATAAAGGCCACGCTGAGCCCATCCAGCGGACGCATGCGGTAGATGGTGTACAGATCGAGCAGCGCCTGGGTAGGATGCTGGCCACCCTTGCCGTCGCCAGCGTTGATCACGGGCACCGCGGAGACCGCAGCTGCGCGCCGAGCGCCGTCTTCTTCATGATGCCGGATCACAATCACGTCGGCGTAGCCGCTGATGATGCGGATCGAGTCTTCAACCTGCTCGCCCTCGACCTCCGACGAGAACGCGTGAGCCTGCTCGGTGGAAAGCACGCGGCCGCCGAGACGATGCATCGCGGCTTCAAACGAGAAGCGTGTGCGCGTGGAAGGCGCGTAGAACAACATGGCCATGATGCGCTGCTGGTAGTCGAGCGAGCCGCCACGCGCCACGATGCGCTCCATCCCCCGCGAGCGGCCGAACAACTCCATCAGCAAAGGGAGCGTGAACTGCTGGGATTCAACTACGTGGCGCAGCTTCATCGAGGCAGGTTCCAGACCAAAGTGTAGGTCTTTCTGCTCCGCCAATCCATCGAATGCCGTTAGAGCGTGATTCATCTTCACCGGACACTCACCTTCTCCGGCGCGCCGTTGCCAAGCGCCGGCGCTGCCGCCCCCGGCAGAATGCGGGTTCCCGCTCTGCCCGCGACTGCTTCGCAAAGATGCTCGTACGAACTGATGATGACTTCCTGGCCGCCACTGTGCAGGAAGCGCAACGCCGATTCCACTTTCGGTCCCATATTTCCGGGGGGGAAATGTCCGGCTCGATAGAAGGCTTCCAACTCTTCTGCCGAAACGCAAGTGAGCGGGCGCTGCGTTGGCTTCTTGAAGTCCAGATAAACGTAGTCGGTATCGGTGGAAATGGCAAAGATGCCGACGCCTAGTTCGGAAGCCAGCAAGGCGGAAGCCCGGTCTTTGTCGATCACCGCCTCCACCCCTTGGAACCCGCCATTCGCCCGCACCACCGGAATCCCGCCACCGCCGCAGGCAATCACCAGCACGCCGGCATTCACCAACTCGCGGATCACTGCCATCTCGACAATTTCGACCGGTTCGGGCGAAGGCACCACGCGCCGGTAGCCGCGCGCCGCATCTTCGACAATCGTCCAACCGAGCAGACGTTTCTTTTCCTCCGCATCCGCTCGGGAATAAAAGGGGCCAATGGGCTTGGAAGGATGCTCCATCGCCGGATCGCTCGCGGAAACCACCGTCTGCGTGACCACGCTGATCACCGGCACCGGTATGGCCGCCGCGGCCAACTCGCGCTGCAAAGCCTGCGCGAGCAGATAGCCAATCTCACCCTGGCTGGCCGCGCCGCAAACGTCCAGCGTCTGTCCCGGAACCTGGTCGGATGCGCGCTCAGACCGCAGTAACTGCGCCCCCACCTGCGGCCCATTTCCGTGTGTGATGACGATCCGGTAGCCTGCGCGAACCAGCCCCACGATCGCCCCTGCCGTGCGGCGAGCATTGCTCAGCTGTTCGGCGACGGTTCCCTTCTCTCCCGCCCGGATGAGGGAGTTGCCACCGACGGCGATGAGGATCGAGTTCACGACAGTTTCTTGTTTCTAGTTTCTGGTCGCTTGTTTACGATCTGAGGTCCCGAAGACCAGTTGCGCAACCCGGTCAAGAGCCTACCCAAGTCGGAGATACAGGCGAGTAGTTCCTTGGGTGTTTCCTCAGGGATGTATCGCAAGAAAACGGCCAGCTCAATCTGCGTTTCAACCTCAGCTAGAGAGCCCCGAGCTGTGCTGATAAAGTACCCAAACTCGCGCTGGCTGTTCCTTCCCGCGTCCTCGGCAAGATTGCTCGGGATCGAGACCGCAGCCCGACGAAGTTGGCTGCTCAGGCCGTAAACCTCGTGCTTTGGAAAGGAGTTGGTCAAAACGTAGACTTGCCTTGCCAACTCCATCCCTTTCTGCCAAGCGACCAAATCGCGGTGTCCGCGCATGCGGCCCTCCACCAGAAACGAGCAACTAGAAACGAGAAACTGACGCTCTCACTCGTGCAGCACCGACGCTCTGAGCGCCTCCGCTACTTTTGGCTTCATCAACTCGACCAGGATCGCCTTCTGGGCGTGCAAGCGGTTTTCGGCTTGCTGAAAGACCACGGAGTGCACGGAGTCGATCACGTCGGCCGTGACTTCCTCTTCCCGATGCGCGGGCAGGCAGTGCATAAAAATGGCATCGGGCTTGGCGAGTTGGAACAATTTAGTGTTGACCTGATAGGGACGGAAAGTCTTGGCGCGTTGTTCCTTCTCTGCTTCCTGACCCATACTGGTCCAGGCGTCGGTGTAAACCACGTCCGCGCCGCGGACCGCCTCAACCGGATCGTTGGTGACGGTGCACGTCCCGCCGGTGCTCTGCCCACGTTCGGTGGCCCACCGAATAGCCGCCGCATCGGGTTCGTACTTTGGAGGCGTTGCCACCCACATCTTGGCTCCTAACTGGGCGCCTGCAAACATCAGCGAGTGAGCAACATTGTTTCCATCGCCCACGAACGCCACCTTGAGCCCAGCCACTTCGCCCTTCAATTCGAGGATCGTCAGGTAATCGGCCATCGCCTGGCAGGGATGGGAGTAATCCGTAAGGCCATTGATGACGGGGATGCCCGCGTGTTCTGCCATTTGGTCGACGATCTCGTGGGCAAACGTGCGGATCATGATGCCCTGTACCATCCGTTCCAGATTCTTGGCAACGTCGTACACCGATTCGCGCTTCCCGAGATTGATTTCCGCTGGAGACAAATAGAGCGCGAACCCGCCTAGTTGATGGATTCCCACATCGAAGCTGACGCGCGTCCGCAAGGAAGGCTTCTCAAAGATCAGCGCCAGAGTCTGGCCCTTCAGAGAGTCCGCGAAGAGTTCCGGATTCGACTTGATCAGTCGCGCCAGTTCGATGAATTCGCGAATCTCGTTTGGAGTGAAATCCCGGATCGATAGAAAATCGTTGCGAAGCATTGTCTGCAACTCCTAGCTCATGGCTCTTGGCTCTTGGCTTCTAGCTCGCGGCTCGCATCTCCTAGCCGCCTTTCCTGAAAGCTAGGAGCTGACAGCCCAGCGCTTCTACACATGCACCAGCCGTTGCTTCTCCACTTTCTGGACAAACTCAGCGATCAATTCTGTGACGCCGTGCGGCCCGCGCTCTTCAATTTCGTAACCGACGCGCACCGTTGGATGCTTGATGTTCAGAATGCGTCCCAGATCGACCGGCGTCGCGATCACCACCAGGTCGCATGGTGTACGGTTGATGGTTTCTTCCAGCTCGTGCCGCTGCATGTCGCCGTATCCCATGGCCGGCAGCAGAGTCGTCATGTGCGGATATTTTTCGAACGTCGAACGGATCGAACCGACCGCATACGGACGAGCATCCACCAGTTCGGCGGCGCCGTTTTGCCGTGCCGCCACCACGCCCGCGCCGTAGCACATTTCACCGTGGGTGAGGGTTGGTCCGTCCTCCACCACCAGCACCCGCTTGCCGCAAATCTTCGCCGGATCGTCAACCGACACCTGACAAGCCGTTTCGATCACCCGCGCACCGGGGTTGGCATGCTCGATGTTTCTGCGCACGGTCGCGACGTTCTCGGGCGCAGCCGTGTCCACCTTGTTGATCACGACCACCTGTGCCCGCCGCAGGTTGACTTCGCCCGGATAGTAGGAAAGCTCATGCCCCGGCCGATGCGGATCGGCCACCACGATCTCCAAGTCCGAAACGTAAAACGGGGTGTCGTTGTTGCCGCCGTCCCATAGAATTACGTCCGCTTCCTGCTCCGCCTGCCGCAGGATCTTCTCGTAGTCCACGCCGGCATACACCACCGTCCCGTGCACGAGGTGTGGTTCGTACTCTTCGCGTTCTTCGATGGTGCAGTGGTGGCGCTCCAGATCGGCCAGCGTCGCAAAGCGCTGCACCGCCTGAGCCGCTAGATCCCCGTAGGGCATGGGATGGCGAATGGCCACGACCTTCAGTCCGGCCCGCCGTAGTTCCGCCGCCACCTTCCGCGACAGCGGACTCTTCCCGCACCCCGTTCGCACCGCGCAGATGGATATCACCGGCACCGACGACTTTAACTGGGTGTGCTGGGCGCCGAGCAACCAGAAGTCTGGGCCCGCCGCCAACACCCGGGATGCAAGGTGCATCAGCGTCTGATGTGAGACGTCGCTGTACGAAAAGACAACCACGTCGATCTCCTGCTCGCGAATTAGCTTTTCGAGGTCTTTTTCTTCCGCGATCGGAATGCCGTCGGAGTATCCCGGTCCGGCCAACTCCGCCGGATAACGCCGTCCAGCGATGTCGGGAATCTGGGTTGCCGTGAAGGTAACAACTCGGTACAGGGGATTGTTGCGAAAGACCACATTGAAGTTATGAAAATCGCGACCAGCTGCACCTAGAATGAGCACTCGCTTCATGATTTCAGTCCTCTCCGACCCCGCGATTACTCTCTATGGTCGCGCTCGTGTGGGCAGGCAGGCTGTGAGGGGTATCACAATGGACTGTGTCGCCTGACTGTTGACGAAGTGATTAATGCCGATGATTCGTCGCTCGCGACCAGGTCTCGTCAGCGTCAGGCGCACACTCACCATTGGCCAGCCACCGTCCCCGAGATAAGTCCACGTCGTTGCAAGTCAGTAACTACGGTCTCGCGGCTGAAGGAACATCGGCCTTTCGCAGTGCACAACGATTGCCATCTTTTTGGCCAAACTCCCGCAAACGGGAAGACTGGACCCAGCCGATGTTGCAGAAATGTGCGAACCCATCCTGTACCGCACCCTTCCGCTCGCTGCGCGAAGGCAAGTTGTTTCTAGCGGAAACTCTCCCCCAGGACTCCAGCCAGCCGTTTGACGGGAACCGCCGCAAGATGCGGCATCGGGAACACTTCTGGCTCTGTAACGATTGCGCCACCCAGTTCACACTCCGCTTCGACGCGGAACGCGGAATGCTGACGGTGCCCCTGATCGAGTATGCTGCGCCACGCTTCCTGACTCGTGCCGCGGGCGAGGGGTGTTGAATGGGGAACGAAGCGCTCGACCGTCGTCGGCTATCCCGCTTCCCATGCGCGGTGTGTGGGATCGAAACCCAACAGAGCGCCAGCTGGTTCCTGGTGGCCGAGAACCGCTGGGTCGATCGCCTCAAGATCCTTTCCTGGCACCCGGTCCTGGCCGCGCAGAACGGCCTGCTAACCGTCTGCAACCGGCAACATCTCAGGATGCTGCTCATCCACTGGTTGACCAGAGCCAACCTCGAGTTCCAGGCCGACCGCCATCCGGCCGGGCGCATCCCGCGTGAGAGCCTGACGGAAGCCGAGCTGGCTCCCCTTGCAGTGGACCAGTTCGTGGGAGAACTCGCTGTTCACCGCGAGTCCCTCTCCCGCGCCTGGACCGGATCCCCGGAAACACTGGAGTGCATTTTGAACGCCCTCCTTACCGACGTTGAACCCAAAACGCCGGCCCTGAAGTCATCTGCGTGCGACGTGTCCCCCGATTACTACCGCGAGTTGGCCTTTCAGTAAAAGGCGCCGGCAGAGTCTAGCTCTGCCGGCGCTCCCGCCAAGCCTTCCAGTCTTTTTCCAAGGCCGCCGCCATTGCCTCGGCTGCCCTGAGCAACCAGTTCCCTTTTCTTTTCCGAAAGTCTTTCAGGATCGCTTTCCGCTTTTCCTTCGTGCCTAGATGAATATTCGCCGTCTCGTACCCCATGGCCTCCAGCAGCCGGAGTTCGCCACGGCAACTTCCCAGGGCCTCCAGCTCAATGCGCGAGCAGTGCGGCGACAAACGCCGCACGATCCAACGTCCGCGCAGCTGCACGTACGGATCGGGACAACGCACCGCCCGCCGCAGTACAGCCGAGTACAGAATCTTTCCCGGCGCACGTTTGGGATTGAGCCAGTGCAGCGAGGAAGGCACCTGTGCTTTGGCCTCCCGCGCCACTCGTCCACCGTTCCAGTCGGCGATCGCCACCAGCCGCGCATGTCCCAGGCTTCCCAGACCCGCCACCCGACGTGCCCAACGGTAGTGCAGTCCCGGCTCCGGCATCATGCGCTCGATCGCCTTGCGCGCGCTCTCCGGCACGCCGCTTCTGAGCGTAGGCAGGCGATCCATCTTCCCCCAGAACACAACCGGGTCGCGCAGCTTGCTTTCGGCAATCGAGCGCAGCCACCCGTGCTCCTCGCCCAAAACAAAGGGACGCCCGCCTTCCCGAAGCCCTCGTTCATAGCCCTCCAGGATGGCTTCGGTCGACTGTTTCGCCTTCATCGCCAGGCGCTCTTCGCGCCCAGCCACGACGGCACTCGTCGCCAGCCGCACCAGGTCCAGCGTGTAGGGGAACAAACTCACTTCATCGAAATCGTTCACGCCCCATACCAGCCGCCCATCGGTGTCGCGCCACGTCCCAAAGTTCTCCACGTGCAGATCGCCCACCGCCAGGATATGGGGCGCGTGCCCCAACTCGGGACACACCTCCGGCCACACCTGCACCCAGCGATAAAACGTGGCCCGCAGAAACGGGAACAGGCTCTCGGCCATATGCTCGTGCTTGAGCCGCAAATCAGGACCCACAATCCGAATATGCCGCTCCAGCCACTCTTCAAACTTCTTGGTCGCTTTTACGATATTCATGAGTGCGCTCGCAACGATAGAAAGGGAAACGGCGGCGTGTCAAGTTGCGCTCCCGGCGCTCATGCTCTGCTCGAACGGACAATTGGACCCTCCCCCTGGTAATCCCCAAGGCGTTGAAGATCGCTAATCTCCGAACTCGCGGCGCCGAAAGCTTGACTAGGGAGATCTCTTCCTCATGCGCCATCTCTGTCTTATCGTCCTGGCAATCCTGATGGCCAGCGCGGCCAGCCTTGCGCGAGTTGCAGGGCCCAGTGACCAGGAGACGATTCGCCTGCTGATCCAACAGGTCAAGGAACTTCAAGAAAAGATGAGCGCTCTGGAAACCAAGCAGCCACAGCCCAGCGCCAACTTCGATCCATCAGTGCAGGTTCAACCTCTGGAAGACTCCGCAAGCACCATGGCGCCCCGAACCGAAATCCCCCACGAAGTGGGGCGAATCCAGTGGCGTGGATTTGGAGAAGTCGACTACAAGGTCCTCAATCAACGTACCCCGGAACTCGGAACGTCCGGCTTCGTACCCGGCTCCGCAGGTAATTTCTATACTGGTGCCTTGGATCTACTGTTGACATCGAAAATTAGCGATCGCACCAGTTTCCTGTCGGAGATCGTGTTTGACGAGGGCGACGCACAGAGCTATGACCTCGAACTGGCTCGCATCCTGCTGAAGTATGCCCTTAAGGCGCAACTCGACCGCACGATGCGGGGGAATCAGACCACCCTGAACGGCCTGCAAACCCAGCTGGCATTTACGTTTTGACGCGGTGACCAGAATGAGAACGAATCTTCGTGTCCTCCTGTTGCTGGCGCTTGCAACCTGCACCCTGGCAGCGTTTGCTCAAAAGACCGATATCGCGGTGGTCGTGAATCCGGGAAATTCGGTGAGCAGTCTGACCGTCCCCCAACTGCGTAAGCTCCTGGCGGGTGAAAAACGTTCTTGGCCCAACGGCCAAGCGGTGAGAGTCTTCGTTCGCGCCAGTGGCACGCGGGAACGCGCAACCCTCCTCAAATTATTGGGCATGTCGGAAAGCGAGTATAAGCAGTACTGGACATCGCAGGTCTTTCGCGGAGAGGTCCAATTCGAGCCGGTTGCACTGCCTTCCAACGGCATGCAGAAAGAAGCCATTGTCGCCATCCCGGGGGCCATTGTCCTGATGGATTCCAGGGACGTAAAGCCGCCCGCCAAGGTTGTCAAGATCGATGGACATCTGCCGGGCGAGCCAGGCTATCCGATTCAATAGTCGCTCACGTCGGCAAAGAAAAGCCCTCGTCTCGCGCAGACGAGGGCTCGTACCGATTCCGTGATCTTGTCTCCCTGCCCGAACCGTTAGTTCGCGTAGTAGGCGGCGTTCTTCTCCAGGAATTCCTTCTTATCTTCGGGCAGATCTTCCGCCGTAAAGATCGAATCCGACGTGCACGCCGGAATGCAGGCGCCACAATCGATGCATCCGACTGGGTCGATGTAAAGCTGCGTCGCCGTTTCAAACTTCGGCTCGTCTTTCTTAGGATGAATGCAATCAGTGGGGCAGACTTCCACGCAGAGCTCGTCCTTGATGCAGGTGTCTGTGATGACGTACGCCATGGGTTTTTTTCTGAGTCCTTTCCTCAAGTGGATTCTGCTCCTAACTTAGAGCCCTACACCCCTGGAAGCGGTGACCATCATCACACTCCGCTGTGCCCATTAGCTCACACAGCATGGTGACGGCCGTCACATCAAAGCCGTACCGTCTGCCTGTAAAAGAATAAGCATTGATTCAGAGGGGAAAAGCAGATTTGCCCGGTCCCACCCCACGACCCCACATGCCGCCACCCAGCGGCGGACCGGGCACTTCTTCCCTGGTTTTCGACATAAGTTAGAACCCTCCCCCACCTCTCCCCAGCGCACCCAATCTTGTCGGTACTCTCTGTGATCCTCTGTGTCCCCTGTGGTTAGCGGTTTTCTTGTACCTGTGACGAAGGGTTGCCGCCTGCTATGATTTCCGGCTCCTATGCCCCTAGGCTCTGGCATCGCAGCCCTTCTCCTCACCCTGGAAATCACCGCGCTCCTCTTCGCCCAGCCCGAGCGTTCGCCCGTCTCCCCAGCCCGTCACGGCGTTCGCATGGTCCAGCAATGGATCCCGATGCCCGATGGCGTCCGTCTCTCCGCCACCCTCTACATGCCCGAGAACGCCAAGGAAGGCGAGAAGTTCCCCGCCCTGCTCGAATATCTGCCGTATCGCAAAGACGACGCGACCGCCGCGCGCGACTACCCCATCCACGCTTATTTCGCGGCCCATGGCTACGTCAGCGTCCGCGTCGAT
>Ga0209698_10007248_pt1 | contig 11665 bp, 11 predicted proteins | sample LitLauG_LLR_2012_FD_187203 | JGI IMG/M metagenome (GOLD analysis project Ga0209698, IMG submission 187203) | Freshwater sediment microbial communities from Pennsylvania, USA - Little Laurel Run_MetaG_LLR_2012 (SPAdes) (version 2) | ecosystem: Environmental > Aquatic > Freshwater > Creek >... | reverse complement strand
AGCCTTCCCCGGCGCGCAAGGGGGCGACGCCGGGCTTGATCCTTGGAACGGGAGCGGCGGAACTGGCCGATGACGCCACGATGACGGCTCCTTGCGCGGTTGGATATGAAAACTTTCCATTATCAGTGTGCGCCGCGGAGCACGTCAAGCGAAGGAGCGGCGAGTGAGCGGCGGAAAACGTGTAGCGCGGACACTCCTGTCCGCGCTAGCATGCAGTGCTAGTGAGCCGATACGCGGACAAGAGTGTCCGCGCTACATTGGTCGCTCGTACCACGACAGGAACATGCGAAACGCGGCGCCGCGATGGCTGTACTGTGCTTTCTCTTCCGGGCTTAATTCGGCGAAAGTGGTGCCGATCTGCGGGAAGTAGAAGAGGGGGTCATAACCAAAACCGTTCTGCCCTCGCGGAGCTTCCAGAATGACTCCTTCAGCCGTGCCGCAGAAGGTGTGGAGGGTCTGGCCGTCGCGGGCGGCTGCCAATACGCAGACGAAACGCCCGGTGCGTCTGTCTTGCGGAATATTTCTTAGTTCGCGCAGCACGCGCGCATTATTGGCTTCGTCATCCGTATTGCACTCGGCGGCATGTGGCTCTCCGGCAGCGTAGCGCGCAGAATGAACGCCGGGCGCTCCACCGAGCGCATCGATCTCCAGGCCAGAGTCGTCGGCCACAACGAGTTCTCCCGGAACGGCCAGGCTGTAGGCCTCGGCTTTCTTGCGTGCGTTGGCCTCGAAGGTACCACCGTCCTCAGCAACCGGCGGCAGGGAGGAGAAGCCGGGAATACCTGCGATCGTGATACCGTGCGCGGCCGCGGCTGCCGCAAAATCGCGAAGTTTTCCGGGGTTGGAAGTCGCGATCAAGATCGTGCGGGACGTCATGAGGTTGCCCTCGCGGCGCTCGGAGGCCGAGTTTTAGTCCAGGATACGAGCAGGAGAATCAGGCTGACGATGGAGACGATGTCTCCGATGATGCGATCCGGTGTGCGACCGAAGCGGATGCGCACGTCGTTTTGTCCGGCTGTGACCGGGACGATCATCTGGCCGGTCACGTCCGCCGTTTCCGTTTTCACCGGCCGGCCATTCACCGTAACCTGCCAGGCCGGGTAGTTAAAAAGCCGCAGAGTCAGAGTTGTCGGCTCCGGTGCCTGAACGACGAAATGCTTTGCAATCGGTTCCCATTGGATCGTTCGTGCGGCAGCCGCCTTACCGGAAGCGTCGGTGATCCGCGCAAGGTCCTTGTTCACCTCATAGGGATCGGCGCCGGCGGGAACGTATTCATCAATGCCCTCGTGGCCGGTGCCATCGGACATGGCGTTGCTCATTTCCCGAATGTCGCTGGCGTTATCCCACCAGGGTGCCTGAATGCCATCGCCGACCATGAGGAGCACCGCGAGCAAAGCAGCGGTGACCAGCGCTCGAATCAGCCAACGTCTTGTGGACATAGCCAGCAACAGGGCCAATGCAGCATTCAGACAAAGCAGCCAGCGAAAGGGAAGCTGAACGTAACGAAACTTGGGCAGGTACTGCCAAAACAGATTACTGACTGAAAACATCAAAAGGATCGTGGCGCCTCCCCAGGCGGACAGCAGCAACCAGAACGGCTCCTTCTTCAAGCGCGAAGCGTACGAGCGCCAGATGGCCAACACGATAATTACGATTTCCGCTAGAGCCACATACGACAGCAGCCAGTTGAAGCGATTGTGATCAGCGTCCGCGATGGTGGTGAAAAGGAAGTTGTCCTGCGGCCGGACCCCGAGCGCGAGCACCTCGCCAAGGTTGATCCATTTCTCTTCAAGAATTGCGGGCAACAGGTAGAACGACGCCAGCCCAATGCCGAGTACGACGGCCAGACCCGCCCCCGCCAGCAGCCGCCACGATCGCTCCCGGGCGGCTAGGAGCACAGCCAGTCCCGCTGCCGAGTAGTGGATCATCAGCGCGGCCGGAGCGTTGGTGAGCCACGCCGCAGCAAGGATCATGCTTAGCCAAAGCACGGGCCGGCCGCCAGGCTCCCGCAGCCGCAGAAGGGTGTCCAGCAACAGGGGCAGGAGTGCAGCGGCCAACAACTCCGCATACGCGCTACGCCAGTAAACGACCACCAAGTGATAAGGATTGACGGCGTAGAATGCCGCAGCAAAGAGCGCGTCCCTCGCAGCCAGCCACTCGCGGGCCAAGCGATACATGGATGTACCCGCGAGCATCAGCGCAATCCAGCAGTATGTGCCGGGCACGAGTTTCCATGGAAGAATTGCTCCGAGCGCCGCGCCCAGCGTCCAGGAGGCCGGTGGATAGAACAGGAAACGCGCCTCGCCGTATCCCCAGTGCGCCAGTGCGGCCCATCGCGGATACACGATGCCCTGCTGCCACTGGGAGAGGACTTCCATCCAGGAGAACATGTGGAACTCGAAATCATGACCGGAGGGAATTCCATGCCAGAAGAACGGGGTGAGACCGAGAAAACATACTCCGGCCAGTACGAGTGCATGCGAGATAGGAATCCTGATCGAAGAAGATGGCATGAACCGGCGTGAGGGGCTCCCGAAACTGGAGATCACCCGCCGCACGCGTCAGCAATTCTAATGGCAGCCGAGAATTCTCGGAGAATTAACCGTAGTGAAATCAAAAAAGGGGGTGGGCTGAGCTACGATTTCCCATCGAGGTGGAACAGACAACCGGGAATTGGGCCTCATTATTGACGGAGTGGGGTCCGAGTTCCCGGTCTTTAGATTTGTCGAGTCAGGATGGAGCGCGAGGGCCTACTGTGCTACATCGGCGGAACTGCGCTGACGATGGAGTTGTGCGAGAAAATCCTCTTCGTCGAGCGAATCGCCGTTGCGCAGGAGTTCGCGAAGCGGGTCATCGAGGTCATGGCCGGCACCCGATCTGGAGTTGAGTTCTTCCGCGCTGGCGCGCAGCGCACGAGGCGAGCTTTCCAGTTCGGGCGTGGCTCCGGGACGGCTGGTCAGGAAGTCGATGAAGTCGCCCACACTCTTGCGTTGCTCCGCGGTGCGCGCGGGAAATTCAATGCCCATGCCGCGGCCGGGATGCATGACGCGAACTAGACCTTCGGTGTGAATCTCCATTCCACCCGCTCGCAGGCACAAATCCACGGCCGAGGACTGCGGGAAGGGAGACTCGGTTTCGACATAGCATCCCCCCAGGCTGAGGTCGGTCAGTTTGCAATGGCAAACGGGGTCCGGCTCTTCGGGCAGCGCTTCGTGAGAATGGTTGGTAAGCCACTCGCGGAGGTGCTCCCGTACCTTGGCATCCATATCGAGGAAGCGCATTCCGGTTTGGCCGTTGGGGTTTCCCCACGCGACCTCGGCGTCACCTTCGAGAATGATGCTGGTTTCGGGCAGCTCAAACGTGAAATGAACCAGTGCCGCTGAGGGCAGGGGTTTGGCGGCCAGTACATCCATGCCACCATTGCTGAGGTCGAGAAGGATCCCCTCCAGGCTGTGGCTGTCATCGGTCCGGATCGTAATGGCGGCCTGGACAGCTACCCGGAACGATTGCCTCCGCTCCCGTTTCAGCAAGGCCGTCGAGGCGCGCAGAGTGCTCTCCGCCTGTTCGGGGCTTATGGGTTTGGTGAGAATGAAGTGGGCGCCAGAGCCGAGAATGGTTCGAATCCGCGATGCATCGTGCAGCAAGGCGACGGTGACGGGCGCATTGCGCTCGGGACCGGGCTGGCGACAGGCTTCGAGCAGGGCAGACGCAGTTTCAGGATCGTCGAAGTCCACAATGACCTGGTCGAAGCGCTCTTCCGCCAGACGGGCCTGTGCGACATCGGCCGCGCTCGACCGATCGACGGCGATGCCAAATTGCGCCAACGCCTGGATCAGTGTTTCGGCAGCCTGATCATCCCTGGAAACCAGCAGTGCCTGCAAGATCATTCGAACCGGGCCTCCCGCCCTGTTCCCCCTCTCTTACGGCCAGCGCGGAGTAGTGCGCGTCGGCTTGGGAGGGGCAGCCGAGGGTTGAGCGCTGGCCTTAGCGGCCATCGCATTGGAGTTCTCTTCCTCTACGTCTGCCAGGACGACGGTGTCGTCTTCGGCATCGACTTCGGCGAGCAAAGGCGCTACTTCCCGCAGCTTCTCCGCGGCTTGTTGCAGCATTTCGATCTGCTTGCCCAGTTGTGCATACTGCGCCTGCTTGCGGCGCAGGACCTCATGGATGTCCTTCATACTACCCCCTGCGCCTGAATGTAGGTTTGGGTGGCAGTAACGTCAACGGTAATCCCCCGTTCCGCCATTACGCCGGTAACGCACCAGGGTCAGGACAGGCACAGGAGAGGCGTCGTAAGCAGCCCACTCGCGAAGGTACGCAAGAGCCAATTGCGGCCGGAGAAAACACGAACGCCATTGGGGTGGATTGTTCTTGGTCGGAGGGGACGCGAGGCTAGGGTCGAAAAGATCAAAGCCCCGCCTTTCGGCGGGGCCATGAGTAGAGTGTCGTTTGGATCGAAACCAGTCAGACTTCGATTACGTCGTCAGTAATTTACGACGGAACATGCCAGCGATTCCGACCAGGCCCGTCCCAAGCAATCCGAGGGTTCCCGGTTCCGGCACGACCAGATGCGTGTTACCCATCCGAATGTGGGCCACGCCGTTTCCCAGTTGTGGAGCCGTAGTGAAGAACTGTTGCGTGGTGGTTCCGGTCACCCAGCGGCCGTTATACAACATGCCCGCGATCGTACCGGTGAGATCGAAGATACGATTGCCCTTGGTACTGGCTGCGTCCAGCGTCCAAGTGACTGCGCCTACAAAGCTCCCGGAGAAGATCACCCCGTGGTAGATATGAGAATTGCAGCAGCCAGTGATGACGAAACTGGAGCCCACGTCACTGAAAGTAGAATTCCCCGCGTTCAGGTTCCCACAGTTCGTCAGACAAGCTCCCGTCGAAAACGAGACCGTACCGAGCGAATGTCCGTGAGCAGCGGTGATACTGTTGTACTTCGTCAATTGGGACCCATGGGAACTAATCCCTGCCGCGGAAATTGATATTGAACCAAACTTGTTGGTCAGGTTGATCCCGTCCGCCCAAGCGGCGATCGGAAGAGCCAACGCCATTATTGCCAAAACTAACACTCGCCTCATTCTTAAGATCCCTCCCAGAACTCTGCTCTTTTGCTGTCTTTTCCCCAAGACCAAGGCAGTCTTGTGGTATACGTCCCCTTCTTCAGTAATGCACTTCCGATTCCAGAAGTCTACATTCGATAATGATCATTATTATCAATGACTTATTGTCAAACGTTGAATTGTACCGACGGGGGTAGTTGCAATCTTATGCACACTAGCAATCAGTCCCCATTCCGCTCACCCAACTCCCGTTGACAGAGGGGAGCAGACCGAATCAGCCAGCCGAAAACGGCTCGGAAAGAAGGGGGCATTCGGACCCCGGTATCGTCAAGGCACCCGCTTAAAGAAACCTGAGACGAATGGATAGTACCCATTCGTTTGGTGACTGATGTTACCAACAATCCCCATTTTGGCAAGTGGCTCTTTCGTGCCATGCTTGACCCTCGAAAGTGGGATTCCGCAACCTGCCAGATTTTTGTACCTTGGCAGTGAGCAGTTCTGGGGGAGGGCTGTTCGGGCGTCCCGTGATTCTAACGAATCCGGGGCGCTTCTTATTTGGGGTCGTTTCCGGGGCGCGCTTCCTTCGCGAGGATGGTGACATCCTCAGCTTTTCCGGAAGACAAGCTCCGGTACGCCGTGTCGAGGATGATCTGATTCTGCCAGCCTTCCTCTCCCGGGACCGGAAATGGCCGCGAGCCTTCGATCGCGCTGGCGAAGGCATCGACCTGTCGCGCGTAGGCCATACGATTCGACGCCGACTCTGCCGATACCAACTTCCCCTCGCGCCACAATTCGATCGAGACGGGCGGGTCCACCCGGAGCCCGTCGTCGGCACGCAGCACTCCTTCATCCCCAACGAACTCCAGTGGAGTGCGATATTGCGCGCGGGTTGAGACCAGCACGGTGGCGAGTGTCCCGCGCCGGAACTCCAAGGTCAGGATTGCCGCGGCTTCAACTCCTCCAGAGCCTTGGTCGCGGCGCCCATGAGCGGAGATGCGCCGGGGTTCGTCCTGCAAGATGTAGCGCAGGGTGTCAATACAATGAACGCCTACATCGGCAATGGGACCGCCCGCGGCAATACTGGGATCGTAGAGCCATGTCCGCGCATGGCCGGTTCCAGGATAAGAGAACTCCGCCCTCGCGAAGACCGGATGCCCAATGTCTCCGGCGGCGATCCGCTCTCGGAGCCGCGCAGTGCTCTCTTCAAAGCGAAAGATGTGGGCGACTCCCAGTCGCACGCCAGCCGCGCGTGCCGCGTCAACCATCTGTCGGCACTCCTCGGCGTTCATGGCCATGGGCTTTTCACAGAGCACTGGCTTACCTGCACGAACGGCAGTGAGGACGTCGGAACAGTGGAACACATCCGGGGTCGTCACTAGTACCGCGTCCACCTCGGGACAGCGGCAGAGTTCCTCGGTGGAACCGAAGATGTGCGGAATGGAAAATTGCTCCGCCACCTCACGAGCTTTTTGCGGATCGCGGCGCGAAAGCGCCACCACCTTACAATTCTGGGCAAGCGCGAAGCCCGGCATCAGTCGCCGAACGGCGTGCAATCCAAAGCCTGCAATACCAAAACGAATCATAGAGTTATCCCTGTGCTCTCAAGTCTTACGTGTAGGGATAGAAAACGAAAAACAGCAGCGACAGGACCGTCAAAGACCAAAGAGCTGGCCGGATTTCGCGCGCCCGCCCCGCGACAATCTTGCAGAAGGGGTACAGAACAAAACCCGCCGTCATCCCAATCCCCACATTGTAAGTGAAGGTCATCAGGACAATCACCCCAAACGCCGGCACCAGTTCGGTGAGATCGTCAAAGTGGATGCGAGTAATGGGCGCGAGCATCAGCAAGCCAACGAAGATCAACGCCGGCCCATAGGCTTGCGGCGGAATCGCCGAGATAAACGGCGCGAAGAACAGGGCGACCACAAAGCACAGAGCGGTGGTCACCGCAGTCAGCCCGGTTCGTCCGCCAGCTTCCACGCCGGTAGCCGATTCAATGTAGGCCCCCGAAGTGGTCGTGCCAATCAGCGCGGCAAACGTCGTGGCGAGCGCATCTGCCATCATCGGGCGTTCAATCTGGGGCAGATTGCCGTCTTCATCGAGAAAACCGGCGCGGGCCGACACCCCGATCAGGGTGCCCATGGTGTCGACAAAAGCTATCACGAAGATGGTCAGGACTACCGGGAAGAATCCCCAAGTGAACAGGCTGTGCAGATCGAACTTGAAGAACACCGGGGCAAGACTCGGCGGTCGGCCGATCCATGCGGACGGCGCGGCAGCAACACGCGTTACGAAGGCCAGAATGGCAGTGCCCAGTACGCCCGTGAGAATCGCGGCCGGGAAGCGCCGAATGGTGAGTACAGTCATCAGCAGAAAACCGAAGATCGAAAGCAAGACAGAAGCCGACGTGAGGTGACCGGGCCGGACGGGCGCTCCCGGCGCGCCCAAGGCCACAATTCCGGTCTGGTTGAGGCCGACGAAGGCCAGAAATAATCCGATGCCGGCGGCATAGCTGTAACGCAGCGTGGGAGGGATGGCGTCGACCATCCACTGCCGCAGCTGGAAGATTGTAAGGAGGATGAACAGGATTCCGGCCAGCAGCACCGCTCCGAGCGCGCTCTGCCACGAGTAACCAAGCACGCGCACCACCGTGAAGGCTATGAATGCATTCTCTCCCATGTATGGGCCGATGGCGAACGGACGCTTGGCATACAGGCCCATCAGGAGCGTGCCGAAAATCGCAGTCAGGATCGTGGCCGTGACCGACGCGGCGGTCGGCATGCCAGCGTTGGCCAGGATCGCTGGATTGACGGCCACAATGTAGGCCATCGTGAAGAACGTGGTCAGCCCGGCTAACACTTCCTGGCGGATGGTCGTCCGGTGTTGCGAAAGTTCAAAGAACCGATCGAGCCAGTGGTTCAAGTCGTCCTCGGGTGGAAACCAAGGATTGTACCTTTGCCGCCCGCGAAGCACGAATCGAGCTTTCCTCTGTGTGCCTCTGTGATTCAGGTTTTTACATCCGGATAAGGCACGCAAAGCCTCTACCACAGAAAACCACAGAGGAGCACAGAGGAGATCGCAGTGGTCCGAACAGTCAGCTTTTACGCAACTCGCGCAGCATTGCAGGATCGATATTCCCGCCACTGATGACAGCAACATGGATCTTCGCAAGTGGCAAATCGCTGGCGTGAAACAGAAACGCAGCCGTAGCGACGGCGCCACTCGGCTCGGCGACGGTCCTGGAGTTCCCGCTCAAGGCCTGCATCGCCTGTCGAATTTCTTCTTCTTTTACGGTGACGATGTCATCCACGTAAGCACGGAGGTGCTCGAAGTTGATCGTTCCGATACTCTGCGTGCGCAGGCCATCCGCGAGCGTTTGCGTGACCTGCTCGGCGGAGAAGGAAACGATGTGTCCGGCGCGCAGGCTGGCTTGGGCATCGCCGGCCAGCTCGGGCTCAACGCCAATCACCGTTACCTTGGGATTGCTGAGCTTGACGGCCGCCGAGACGCCGCTGATCAGACCGCCGCCACCGACCGGAACAAGTACGGTCTCAACGGCAGGCAGATCTTCCAGGATTTCCAGACCCACCGTCCCTTGCCCTGCGATGATCTTCTCATCGTTGTAGGGAGGCACAATGACATAGCCATGTTGAGCCGCGAGTTCCTCGGCGCGCAGTCGACGCTCTTCGCTGCTGGGGCCGACGGTAACGACCTCGGCTCCGAGAGCCGCCGTAGCCTCCAGCTTGTTCTTGGGAGCATTGTCCGGCATGACGATGATCGCCTTCACACCGAGCGCGCGAGCCGCGTAAGCCACGCCTTGCCCGTGATTCCCGCTGGAGTAGGAAATCACGCCGCGTCCGCGCTCCTCTGCACTCAACGAAGCAACCTTGTTGTACGCCCCGCGCAGCTTGAAAGCCCCGATCGGCTGCAGGTTCTCAAGCTTCAGGTAGAGCTTGCGAGGATCAGAAGCGCTGGTCCATTCGAGTAGGGGACTGCGAACGGCAATGCCGTGCAGGAGGGTTTGAGCTGCCCGAATGTCCTGAAGAGAGACCATCATCCTTACATTTCAGCGTGCCCGGTCCGGGCGTTTTTTGCAAGGCGCCGCTTGTTTGGGGTCTTGCCTCGCTGTAACCTATAAGTTACAATGAGCGAACAATGGAAATTCGCCGCTATCTGACCGTGTCGGGCAGAGATATCTTCGGCGAGTGGCTATCAGGATTGAGAGACGCGCGCACCATGGCCAAGGTTGTAGCCCGGATCGATCGTCTCTCGGCGGGGAACTTCGGCGACTGCAAAGCCTTGCGCGGTGGCCTATTTGAGCTGCGCATCGACTGGGGACCGGGTTACCGAGTTTATTACGCGCTGGTGGGCAAGGCCTGTGTTTTGTTGCTTTGTGGCGGAGACAATCGCAAGCAGTCTTCCGACATTAAACGCGCGCGGGAGTACCTCAAGAATTATCAGGAGAGAACACGGTGAAACGCAAAGGAAGCATCTCGCATGATGAGGCCATAGTTCGCGAACTGCGCGAGAACCCAGAGTTTGCGGCCGAGTACCTCCGGGCTGCGCTCGAGGATGATGATGAACCAGGTGTGCTGCTGATCGCGCTACGTCGCATTGCAGAAGCGCGAGGCGGTATTGCCAAGGTAGCCAAAGCCGCGGGCATCGAGCGTGAGAGCCTGTACCGCGCCTTATCGGCTCGCGGGAATCCCCGACTCTCCACCCTGGTCGCCGTGACCAAGGCAGTGGGATTGAAGCTAACGGTCGAGGCGGCGCAATAGGGAAAGGGGCGGGGATTCCAAGATTGAAGCCGGCACTTTCGGGTTGCACCTCTACGCGACTACGTCATCCCTCGTAAAATGGAAGCGGATGAGCCTACCTCACGAAGCAGAAGTGATAGCGGATATTGCGAGGAAGTACCGTGCCGAACTGGACGCCATGGCCGCACTGCACGACGCGGTCGTCGGCATGATGTCTGCCGGCGCATGGACGATCGGTAGCCGCGGTCTCGACGGCCCTGTGGTCGAAACGGCGATCGGACTATTGACGAAAGCTTGCAAGACGTTTCGATCTATACAGATCCTGTGTGAGCGCGGCCTGATCGACGATGCCAACGCACTGGTGCCAGTGCTGATGGAAAATACTTCCGCTATCGCCTTCATTCTGCAAAAGAAGCCGCGAGAACGAGCGAGGATCTATCAAGCTCACACGTTCGCTGAGACTCTAAAAATGCTCAACCATTGGAAGAGCGCCCCGGGTCTTAAACGCAAGGCGACGAAGAAGGCATTCAAGCAGGCGAAAGAGGGTCTGGCATATTGGACGAAGGGACTGCCAGCAGGAACGGATGTCACCCGTCATTGGTTTGGTAAGCCGAACTTGCTCGAAGCGGTGAAGGCGCTTCGCAGCAACGTTATGTACGCGACGTTGTAGCGCTTCACATCCGCGATAGCACATGCGACGGATTTCGGCGCGCACTTTGAGATCGATCCCATATCCGGTGATCGTATCTGGGAGATTGAACCTAAAGCACAGGGATTCGAAGCGCCATCCTACGCCGCCCGGGAACTTCTCTGGTACGCGGCAAACCGGATTGATCAGCGGCTGGGGCTCGGGTTTTCGCCTACGCTTGCGCCCCACAAGCTCAGAACCGGGTAGCTGGCACGGCCATCTCATCCGACACGCAGATTCCTCGCGTGCCTTCGCTTCCGGGCGGCTCTGAGTGACAAGCTTCTCAATGGACAGCGCAGTCAGGAGGCTGCCCCCCTCTTTCGGGGCTAGATCTCCAATATCACCGGCATAATCAGCGGCCGCCGCTGCGTTTGCTTGGAGATGTAGCGCTTCAAATCGGCGCGGATCTTCTCTTTAATCACGCCGTAGTCGGCCTTCTCTTCGTCGCTCGAGAGTTCGAGCGTCTCCATGACAATTTCACGCGCCCGCTCAATCAACCCGTTCTCGCCCGGGTTGAATCCGCGCGTCACAATCTCGGGTGAGGTTTCCACGCGGCCGGTGATTTTGTTGATCGCAATAATCGGCAGCACAAACCCGTCCTCGCTCAAGTGGCGCCGGTCTTTGATGACCAGATCTTCGACCACATCCGTGCGCGATCCCGAGTCGATGCAAACGCGTCCCACGTTGACGCGCCCCGCCTTGCGCGCGCCCAGTTCGTCAATCTCCAGCACGTCGCCACTTTCAATCAGCATCACGTTGCCGACCGACGTGCGCATGGTGCCCGCCAGTTCGGCATGCAGCTTAAGCTGGCGATACTCGCCGTGGATCGGAACGAAGTACTTCGGCCGCACCAGGTTGATGATCAACTTCAATTCTTCCTGGCTGGCGTGTCCCGAAACATGCACTGGCGGATAGGAGCCGTCGTCATAGATAACGTGCGCTTCGCGGCGAAACAGGTGATCCACCATGCGGTAGATGCCCTTTTCGTTGCCGGGGATGATGCGCGACGAAAGCACGACCGTGTCGCCCTTTTCGATCTTGGCATGTTTGTGGTTATCGACCGCCGCCCGCGACAAGGCCGACATGGGTTCGCCCTGGGTGCCGCTGATCAGCACGCAAACTTTCTCGGGGGCGAGGTTCTTCATCTC
>Ga0209698_10007247_pt1 | contig 11667 bp, 9 predicted proteins | sample LitLauG_LLR_2012_FD_187203 | JGI IMG/M metagenome (GOLD analysis project Ga0209698, IMG submission 187203) | Freshwater sediment microbial communities from Pennsylvania, USA - Little Laurel Run_MetaG_LLR_2012 (SPAdes) (version 2) | ecosystem: Environmental > Aquatic > Freshwater > Creek >... | reverse complement strand
CACCTGGACCGGTCGAGCTGGAGCGGTCGGGCACGGGGAGTGCGTTCGGGTGGCACAATGATAACGATTATCATTATCGAAACGCCCGTCGGAAATGATCCGGAGTGCAGGCTTTCCCGCTGCCACCGGAGTCGGGGTCGGACCGCCGGGTCCGACCGGGCCGCCTAGATCCGCTCGAAGTTCCGCGCCAGCTCCCAGTCGGTCACCACCGAGTTCGCCTTGGCCCACTCCTGACGGGCGGTGTTGACCAGGTGCTGGTGCACCTCCGGCCCGAACGCCTCGGCCGCCACCTCGCTCGACTCGAGGCTGGCGATGGCGTCCGGCAGGGTGGTGGGGATGCGCGGAACCTCGGCCGCGTTGTAGGCGTTGCCGGTGAAGGCCGGGGCCAGCTCGGTCCCGTGGTCGATGCCCCACAGGCCGCCGGCGATGGCGGCGGCCAGCGCGATGTACGGGTTCACGTCCGCCCCCGGTATGCGGCTCTCGACCCGACGCCCGGCGCCGTGGCCCACCGCACGGAACCCGCAGGTGCGGTTGTCCTCGCCCCACACGACGGCGGTCGGCGCCCACGAGTCGGGCACGTAGCGTCGGTAGGAGTTGACGTAGGGGGCGAAGCACCAGGCCAGCTGGTCGGCGGCGTGGATCTGACCGGCGACCCACTGGGCGCCGACGGCCGAGAACCCCGACGGGGCCGACTCGCCCGGACCCGGGGCCATGAGCGGGGCGTCGGACGTGGCGTCCCACAGGCTGGTGTGGATGTGGCAGGAGGACCCGGCCGTGTCCATCGACCACTTGGCCATGAAGGTGGCGGCGCGGCCGTACTCACCGGCGATCTCCTTCACGCCGTTCTTGAAGACCAGGTGCCGGTCGGCCACCTCGAGTGCGGTCCCGTAGGTGACGTTGATCTCGTGCTGCCCGATGCCGGCCTCGCCCTTCGAGAACTCGATGGGAATGCCCGCCTCGGTCATTTCGTTGCGGATGCGGGCGATGATGTACTCCTCCCGCGACGTCTGCAGCAGCTGGTAGTCCTCGATGGACGTGGCGTGCGGGGTGAGATTCTGCCAGCGCTTCTCGCCGGCCTCGGCGAACGAGTCGAGGAACAGGTAGAACTCGAGCTCGGTGGCGCACTTGACGACGTAGCCCCGCTCGGCGGCCCGTTCGATCTGGCGCCGGAGGATCCGCCGGGGGGACACCTCGACGGGCTCGCCGTCCATGGTCAGCAGGTCGCAGAGCACCAGGACCGACCCGGGGAGCCACGGGAGCGGCCGAACCGTGTTGGGGTCGATGACGGCGTTGAGGTCGCCGTAGCCGGTCTCCCAGTTGGCGAACTCGTATCCGGGGAGCGGGTCCATGTCGACGTCGCAGGCGAGCAGGTAGTCACACGCCTCGATCCCGTGGTCCAGCACGTGCTCGAGGAAGAACGTGCCGGTCACCCGCTTGCCCACCGGCCGCCCCTGGAGGTCGGGGAACGCCACGACGACGGTGTGGACGTCACCGTTGCGGATCAGGTGGGGCAGGGTCTCGAGGGTCAGCATCCCTGCACTCTGTCCCAATCGGGGCCGTCCGTCCAACAACCCGGCGGGGGTGTCCACCGGCGGGTCGGGACCCCGGTGCCGAGATGGGATACTTGGCCAATGTCCAGACCCGGCAGCCGGCCGCTCCTCGCGGTCACCTCCTACCGCCAGGACACCCGCTGGTGGTCATGGGACCGGGATGCGGCGGTGGTGCCCGGGCTCTACCTGGACATGGTCGTCGAGGCGGGCGGCTGGCCGGTGGTTGTCCCACCCGTGGGCGGGGCGGTCGACGACCCGGTGGCGGTGACCGCCTCGGCGGTGGAACCGGTGCTGGACGCCGTCGACGGCGTGCTCGTCATCGGCGGCGGCGACGTCGAGTCGACCCGCTACGGGCAGGAGCCCGACGGGCGCAACGGTGGGATGAACGACCGACGGGACGAGCTGGAGCTGCAGCTGGTGGATGCCGCCATCGACCGCGACCTCCCGGTACTGGCCATCTGCCGGGGCCATCAGATCCTGAACGTGCTCTTCGGCGGCACGCTCGTCCAGCAGCTGCCCGACGTGGTCGGATCGAACCGGCACCAGCCGGCCCTCGGCGCCTTCGGCGAGGTGACCGTGCTCACCGAGCCCGGCACGCACGTCCACCGCCTGCTCGGCGCCTCGGCGGAGGTCCTGTGCAGCCACCACCAGGCCGTCGATGCCGTGGGCGAGTCGCTCCTGGTGACGGCCCGCAGTGACGACGGCGTGGTCGAGGCCGTCGAGATCCTGGGGCGGACCTTCGTCGTCGGGGTCCAGTGGCACCCCGAGGAGCAGCGCGATCTGCGGCTCTTCGCCGGACTGGTGGAGGCGGCCCGCTCCCGCAGGGACGGCACCGCCACCTGAGTCGCCCGCTGATCGAGTCACCCGCCGTCGATGTGCGCCAACGCAAAGGAGCAGTCATGAGTGCAGCAACCAAGGTCGTCAACCCGGCCACCGAGCAGGTCATCGCCGAGGTCCCGAGCAAGGGGATCGAGGAGACCGACGAGGCGGTCGCCCGGGCGGTGGCCGCCGGCCCGGCCTGGCGGGCGGTCGCCCCGGCCGACCGTGCCCGGCTGATGCGCCGGTTCGCGGCGAGCGTCGAGGACCACGCCGAGGAGCTGGCCCAGCTCGAGACGGCCAACGTGGGCAAGCCCATCACCGAGAGCCGCGACGAGGTGGGCATGGTGGCCGAGGTCCTCTACTTCTACGCAGGTGCGGTGGACAAGCACCGGGGCGCCACGGTGCCGGTCGCCGGTGGGGTCGACATGACCTTCCACGAGCCGCTCGGCGTGGTCGGCGCCATCATCCCCTGGAACTTCCCGGTGGCCATCACCTCGTGGAAGGTGGGCCCCGCGCTGGCCACGGGCAACACCATCGTGGTCAAGCCGGCCGAGATCACGCCGCTGACCGCGGTGCGGCTGGCCGAGCTCGCCCTCGAGGCCGGACTGCCCGAGGGCGTGCTGCAGGTGGTGACCGGCAAGGGGTCGGTCGTGGGCACCCGCCTGGCCGAGCACCCCGACGTCGACAAGATCGCCTTCACCGGGTCGACCGAGGTCGGCCGCGACGTGATGTCCCGTGCGTCGGGCACCATCAAGCGGGTCACCCTGGAGCTCGGGGGCAAGTCGGCCTCGGTCGTGTTTGCCGACGCCGACCTGGCCAAGGCGGCCGCCGCCGCACCCGGTGGCGTCTTCGCCAACGGGGGACAGGACTGCTGTGCGCGGAGCCGCATCCTCGTCCAGCGCTCCGTGCTCGACGAGTTCCTGGACCTCCTGGCCGACGCCGTGCTGGCGTGGTCGGTGGGCGACCCCACCGACCCGGACTCCAAGATGGGCCCGATGGTCACGGCCGCCCACCGGGGCGTCGTGGCGTCGTTCCTGGAGGAGGGCATGGGTGCCCCGGGTGGCCCGGTGCCGGCACACACGGCCGGGGCCGTGCCCGACGGGCCCGGCTTCTGGTTCCCCCCGACGGTGGTGGCCCCGGCCGACCCGTCGTGGCGCATGGCCCGCGAGGAGATCTTCGGGCCGATCGTCGCCGTGATCCCCTTCGACGACGAGGCGGAGGCCGTCCGTCTGGCCAATGACACCCCCTACGGGCTGTCGGGCTCGATCTGGACGCGCGACAGCGCCCGGTCGCTGCGCATGGCCCGTGCGGTCCAGGCGGGCAACCTCTCGGTCAACTCGAACAGCTCGGTCCGGGTGCAGACGAGCTTCGGTGGCATGAAGCAGTCGGGCTTCGGCCGTGAGCTCGGCCTCGAGGCCCTGTCCTCCTACAGCGAGGTCAAGAACGTCTTCGTGTCGACGGTCGACTGACGCCGATGGGCGGTGACCTCCCGGTGGTCGTGGTGACGGGAGCCAGTCGGGGCATCGGCGCCGGCCTGGCCGCCCGGTACGCGGCCCGTGGTCTCCGTCTCGCCCTGTGCGCGCGGTCCGTCCCCGCGGTCCCGGTCGGGGCCGACGGTCCGGAGGTCATGGTGGCGTCCGTCGACGTCCGGGACCCCGGTGCCGTCGACCGGTTCGCCGCAGCGGCGGTCGACCGCTTCGGGCGCATCGACGCCTGGATCAACAACGCCGGGGTGCTGGGCCCCATCGGACCGCTGGCCGAGGCCGAGGCGGGGGCACTGGCGGACCACGTCGCCACGAACGTGCTCGGGGTCGCCCACGGCACCGCCGCGTTCGCCCGCCACGTGCGGAGCCGCCCGGGGCCCGGTGCGCTGGTGAACCTGTCGTCGGGGGCGGCCACGTCGGCGTACCGGGGCTGGGCCGCCTACTGCGCGTCGAAGGCCGCGGTCGAGATGCTGACCGAGGTGGTCGGCCTGGAGGAGCGTGCGTCCGGGCTGCTCGCCTACGCCGTCGCACCCGGAGTGGTCGACACCGACATGCAGGCACTGATCCGGGCGACGCCGGCGGCGAGGTTCCCCGAGGTGGGGCGCTTCCGGCAGCTGGCGGACGACGGCGGCTTCGCCACGCCGGAGTGGGTGGCCGACTGCATCCTCGAGCGGTGCGTGGACCCGGCCACCCGCCGCGAGCCCGGGCCGGGCCAGGGGTCGGTGCGCTTCCGGGTGCCGGATCCGCCCGCGGTGGGCTGAGCTGCGACGCCGGTCGGCCCCCGGGGCGTCAGCGGCCGGTGCTGGTCACCGGATGCGCCGGAGTCCGACCGTCCGGGCCGGCGCCGCGCTCCTCGCGTCGAACTCCTCCAGGTAGTCGGCGATGCGGCGGACCAGCTCCGCCTGGGGCACGTGCGGGCCCGGACCGGAGTGCGCCGTGCCGCCGACGTCGGGTGAAGTGCTGCCCCTCGACGGTCGGCGGCCGGACGATGACTCCGGTCCGGAACTGTGGACGGCGTACCGGGGCGCGTCGCCCGGGTCGTCGTCAGGTGTGAAGCCCTCGAACCCGGGATGGGAGCGGGGGGCGACACTCGATGGTGCGGGGGAGTCCTCGGCACCTCCACGGACCAGGGTCAGGGAGGGGCCCGCGTGGCGGCGGCGGTCCCGGTCGGTCCGGCTGGTGTGGAAGGTGCTCCCGTGCATGTGTCCCATGTTCGGGGTCGCGCCTAAGGGGAACCCAAGGAGGGGGTAGGAGAACCGGAAGAAGATCGGAAGAAGAAGATGAGAACGGCGCGCCCCGGGTAACGTCGGGGCATGTCCGACCGCTCTCGCAAGATCGCCAAGCCGGCAGCCGCCTTCGGGGTGCTGGCCACCATGGCAAGCATCTGGTGGTTCGCCCTCCGCCCCCGGCGCAAGGTGAAGACGGAGAAGTAACCGTCGGCACGGCGCCCACCGCCCTGTTGGGCCGGGGACCCGTACCGGTAGCCTTGGGCGGTGGCCCTGGCATCGCTCCGCCCGCTCCGCTCGCGGAACTTCGCCCTCATCTGGTCGGCGGCGCTGATCTCCAACCTGGGGTCGTGGATGCAGACCGTCGCACTCGGGGTGCTGGTCTTCGAGCGCACCGACGCACCCGGTTGGGCCGCCCTGGTGGCTGCGGCCGGGTTCATCCCGATCGGGCTGCTGGCACCGGTGGGCGGCGCCCTGGCCGACCGGTTGGACCGTCGGCGGTGGCTGATCGCCACGACCCTGGCCGAAACCCTGTTCGCGGTGATCCTGGCCGTGCTGGCCGGTCTCCACCACGATCCCCCGTGGGCACTGGTGCTCCTGTCGTTCCTGGGTGGTGCTTCGGGTGCCATCGGGTTTCCCGCCTACCAGGCCATGGTGCCGGACCTGGTCCCGAAGGAGGACCTGCTCGGCGCCGTCTCCCTGTCGTCGGCCCAGTTCAACCTCGGACGGGTCATCGGCCCGGCGCTGGCCGGACTGGTCCTGCTCACGCAGAACTACGCCATCGTCTTCGGCATCAATGCGCTCTCGTTCGGCGCCGTGGTCATCGCCCTCCTGCTCGTGCACCTGCCAAGGCCGGTCCCCCAGTCGGGCCACCTGTCCATGGCCGGCCGGATCCTGGAGGGCGCCCGCGCCGCCCGCGCCGAGCCGGGGTGCCGCTCGGCCATCGCGTGCATCGCCGTGGTCGCCCTGCTGGCGTCGCCGTTCATCGCGCTGGTGCCGGCCATGGCCCACGTGGTGAAGCCGGCCGGCTGGAGCCTGGGCCTGACCACCGCCACGCTGGTCACCGCCCAGGGGGTGGGCGCCGTCATCGGTGCGCTGGCCCTGGCCGGCCTGGCCGAACGGTTCGGGCGGCTCCGGGTGCTGCGGACGGCGATCTTCACCGTTCCCGTCCTGCTGTGCGCGTACGCCGTGGCCCCGACCCTGGCCGCCGCCGTGCCGGCCTTCCTGGCCGTGGGGGCCGGGTACATCGTCGTCCTGTCGGGCCTCAACACGGTCGTACAGCTCCGTGCACCGGTGGCGTCCCGCGGCCGCATCCTCAGCATCTACATGATGGCGCTCGGCCTCGTCTATCCGCTCGGTGCGGTCCTGCAGGGGTGGCTGGCCAACGCCCACGGCGTCCGGGCCGTCACCGTCGCCGGCGCACTCGCGCTCCTGGCGCTGGCCGCACTGGCGGCGACGGTCCGCCCGACGATCTTCACCAACCTGGGCGACCCGCCGACGGGCGACGACGACCCGGCCCGGCCGGCAGCCACCGGCACCGGCACCGGGCAGCCTTCGGCACCCGCCGCCGCCGGCGACCCCGCATGACGGGCGTGCCGCGATGAGCCCGACCGCCGGCGTCGAGGTCCTGGGGGCGGCCGAGGCCGAGGTCGCCCAGCGCCGGGCGGCGGGTGCGCTGCTGGCGCATGGCCTGGGGACCGGTGACCGGGTGGCCTTCTGCCTGCCCTCGTCGGGCGCGCTGCTGTGCGCCGTGCTCGGGGCGCTGCGGGTCGGGATCGTGCCCGTGCTGCTGAACGCCACCCTGCTCGACGCCGAGCGCGACCTGCTGGTGGAGGATGCCGCCCCCGGGCTGGTGGTGACCGACGCCGACTCGCTGGCCCGGCTCGGCCGCGGCCACGAGACGGCCCTGGCGCCGCACCCCCTGGCCCGGCCCATGCACTACACGTCGGGGACGACCGGCCGGGCCAAGGGGGTGTGGTCGGGCCTGTGGGACGCGGCGACCGCCGCCGCCTCCCTGGACGACGAGGCGGACCAGTGGGGGTTCGGGCCGGACGACGTCCACCTGGTCTGCTCGCCCATGTACCACTCGGTGTCGGTGCGCTTCGCCGGCGGGACGCTGCTGCGCGGAGGGACGTGCGTGATCCTCGACCACTTCGACGCGGCGACGGCGGCAGCGGTGCTCGACGGGGCCGCCGGAACCGCCCCGACCACCACGTTCGTGGCGCCGTCGGCCCTCCACCGCCTCCTGGCACTTCCTGACAACGGCCCCCGTCGGTTCGCCGGCATGCGGCTCGTGGTGCACGCCGGTTCACCGTGCCCGCCCGCCCTCAAGCGGGCGGCCCTCGAGGTCGTGCCCGACGGGGCGTTGTGGGAGTTCTACGGGTCGACCGAGGGGCAGTTCACGGTCTGTTCGCCCCAGGAGTGGGCCGACCGCCCGGGCACGGTGGGCAGGGCACGGCCCGGTCGGGCGCTCGCCGTCGACCCCGACGGCACGGTGTGGTGCCGACCCCCGGCGTTCGGCGCCTTCACCTACTGGCGGGACGGGGTCAGGACGGAGGCCGCCTGGCGCGACGGTTCGTTCACGGTCGGGGACCTCGGCCGCCTCGACGGCGACGGCTACCTGTTCCTCGACGGGCGCCGCGACGACCTGGTCATCACCGGCGGGGTCAACGTCTACCCGGCCGAGGTGGAGGCGGTGCTGGCCGATGTCCCCGGTGTGGCCGAGGTGGCGGTGTTCGGGCTGGCGGACGACCGGTGGGGACAGCGGGTGTGCGCCGCCCTGGTGACGGCGCCGGGCACGGTCGACGAGGACGTGGTGCAGGCCGTGGTCGCCCACGCGGCCGACCACCTGGCCGGGTACAAGCGTCCGAAGGAGTACCGCGTGGTGGAGGCGCTGCCCCGCACGGCCACCGGCAAGGTCCGCCGGCTGGCGCTGGCCGACACGCCGGACCCGCACGGCGGACCCACGGGGCCCGTCTGAGCGGTGCGGCCGGTATGGGCGATACTGGACCCCATGAGCGCCGCAGACTTCGGTCCCCCCATCGCCACGATCAACCCCGCCACCGGTGAGCTGCTCGAGTCCTTCGAGGCCCTCGACGACGCCGAGGTCGAGGCCCGGCTGGCCACCGCCGCCTCCACCGCCGCCGAGTGGGCGCGCAGCACGTTCGCCGAGCGCTCCCGCCTGCTGGTGACCGCGGCCGAGCTCCTCGAGGGCGAGGTCCCCGACATCGCCCACGTCGTCACCACCGAGATGGGCAAACCCTTCGCCCAGGCCAAGGGCGAGGTGTCCAAGTGCGCAGCCGGCTTCCGGTGGTTCGCCGAGCACGCCGAGGCGATGCTCGAGGACAAGGAGGTCCCGGTCGACGCGTCACGGGGCCTCGTGACCTACCAGCCCCTCGGTGTCGTCCTGGCCATCATGCCGTGGAACTTCCCGCTGTGGCAGGTGGCCCGGTTCATCGCCCCGGCCGTCATGGTCGGCAACGTGGGGCTGCTCAAGCACGCCCCCAGCGTCCCCCGCACCGCGCTGCTCCTCGAGGACCTGTTCCGTCGTGCCGGAGCGCCGGACGGTGTCCTGCAGACACTGCTGATCGGCACCCACCAGGTCCCCGCCCTGATTGCCGACGACCGGGTGGCGGCGGTGACCCTGACCGGGTCGGTGGGCGCCGGCCGGGCCGTCGCCGCCCAGGCCGGTGCGGCCGGGAAGAAGGTCGTCCTCGAACTCGGCGGCAGCGACCCGTTCGTGGTGCTGCCGTCGGCGGACCTCGACCGTGCCGTCCCGGTGGCCGTCCAGGCCCGGACGCAGAACGGGGGCCAGTCGTGCATCGCGGCCAAGCGGTTCATCGTCCACGCGGACGTGGCCGACGAGTTCACCGAGCGGTTCGTGGCCGCCATGGCGGACCTGTCGGTGGGTGATCCGTTCGACCCGGCCACCGAGGTCGGCCCGCTGATCAACGCCGCCGCCGTCGACGGCATCGAGGCCCAGGTGGAGGACGCCCGTGCCAAGGGCGCCACCATCCTGTGCGGGGGGGAGCGGGTCGTCGGACCCGGTGGCCCCGAACACCCGGGCTGCTTCTACGCTCCCACCGTCATCACCGACATCCGTCCGGGCATGCGGGTGGCCACCGAGGAGGTGTTCGGCCCCGTGGCCCTGCTGTACACGGTGGCCGATGCCGACGAGGCGCTGGCGCTGGCCAACGACACGGAGTTCGGGCTCGGATCCAGCGTGTGGACCACCGACCCCGACGAGCAGCAGCGGTTCGTGGCCGGCCTGGCCGCCGGCCAGGTGTTCGTCAACGGGATGACGGTGTCGATGCCGCAGCTGCCCTTCGGTGGCATCAAGAGCTCGGGCATCGGCCGCGAGCTGGGCTCGTTCGGCCTCCACGAGTTCTGCAACGTGAAGTCGGTGTGGATCGCCTGATGTGCCGCCGGGCCGGCCGATGACGGCCGTCGCTCCGGACGGCACCCGTCGGGCCTACCTGGACCACGCCGCCACCACACCGCTGCGGCCGGACGCCCTCGAGGCGATGCTCCCCGTGCTGACGGGGGAGTTCGCCAACCCGTCCGGGGCCCACACCGAGTCGCGCCGGGCGCGGGTCGCCCTCGACGACGCCCGGGACCGCATCGCCGAGCTGCTCGGTGCCGGGCCGGGGGACGTGGTGCTCACCTCGGGCGGCACCGAGGCGGACGACCTGGCGATCCAGGGAGGTTGGGACGCGACGGCGCCCGCCGCCGCAGGCGCCGTCGGCCCGGGTGTGGTCGTGTGCTCGGCCATGGAGCACCCCGCCGTCCTCGAGGCGTGCCGCGCCCTGGCCCGTCGCACCGGCGCCGAGCTGCGCGAGGTGGCCAGCGACCCGTGGGGCCGGGTCGATCTGGACGCGCTGGCCGGGGCGTGCACCCCCGACGTGCGGCTGGTGTCGGTCATGGCCGTCAACAACGAGCTCGGGACCGTCCAGCCGCTGGCGGACGTGGCCACCACCGTCCGTCAACGGTCGCCGGGGGCCGTGCTCCACACCGACGCCGTCCAGGCCGTCCCGTGGTTGGACGTGGCCGCCCTGACCGCCCCCTTCGACCTGGTGTCGGTCAGCGCCCACAAGTTCGGCGGACCCAAGGGTGCCGGTGCCCTGGTCCTGCGGGGCGGAGCCGAGGTCCGGCCCAGGATGGCCGGCGGGGGACAGGAGCGGGGGCGCCGCAGCGGGACGCCCAACGTGGCCGGGGCCGTGGGCATGGCCGCCGCGCTCGGTGCCACCGTGGCCGACCGCGCCGTGGACGTGGCCCGGGTGGTGCACCTGCGTGACCGGCTGGCCGACGGGCTGGCCGCCCGGGTGCCGCAGGTGGTCGAGTCGGGACGGCGCCGCGACCGGGTGGCCGGCATCGTGCACCTTCGGGTGGGCGGGGTCGAGTCCGAGGCCCTCGTCGTGCTGCTCGACGGGTACGGGGTGGCCGCCTCGGCCGGGGCGGCCTGCTCGAGCGGGGCCGTCGGGCCGAGCCATGTGCTGGAGTCACTCGGACTCGACGCCGCCGCCGCGTCCTCGGGGGTCCGGTTCTCACTCGGTGTCACCACCACCGACGATGATGTCGACCATGCCCTCGACGTCGTCCCCCGTGCCGTCGGGCAACTGCGAAACTGAACCGGTGCGTGTACTGGTCGCCATGTCCGGAGGTGTCGACTCGTCGGTGGCCGCCGCGCTGCTGGTCGGGTCCCTGGGGACCGCCGACGTGGTGGGAGCCACCTTGAAGCTGTGGGGCGGGGAGTCCGACTCGGGCTGCTGCTCGGTGGCCGATGTCGACGACGCCCGACGGGTGGCCGACCAGCTCGGCATCGTCCACCACGTGTTCAACTTCGCCGCCGACTTCGAGACCCACGTGGTCGATCCCTACGTGGCCGGCCACGCGGCGGGCCGCACGCCCAACCCGTGCATCGAGTGCAACCGCCACCTGAAGTTCGACCGGTTGCTGGAGCGGGCCGCGCTGCTCGGGTTCGACGCGGTGGCCACCGGACACCACGCCCGGGTGGACCAGGACCCCGACGGCACCTACCGCCTGCTGCGGGGTGCGGATGTGGCCAAGGACCAGTCGTACGTGCTGGCCATGCTGGGCCAGGGCGAGCTGGCGAGGTGCCGGTTCCCGGTCGGGGCCCGGACCAAGGAGGAGGTGCGTGCCGAGGCCGTCCGGCTGGGCCTGCGCACCGCCGACAAGCCCGACAGCCAGGACGTCTGCTTCATCCGGTCGGATGTGGGCCGCGCCGGCTTCCTGGCCGACCGGGTCCCGCTCCATGCCGGACGACTGGTCGACCACGCCACCGGCGACGACCTCGGTCCCGTCGAGGCGGTCGAGCTGGTCACCGTGGGCCAACGCCGGGGGATGGGGCACGGGACCGACGGGCGGCGCCGGTTCGTCACCGCGGTCGACGTGCCGGCCCGTCGGGTTCGGGTCGGGCCGCCCGAGGCCGCGCTCGCCCCTGGCCACGAACTCCACACCGTCACCTGGGTCGCCGGCCCCCCGGCGGGTCCGGCCGACGGGGTGGTGCCGGCACTGGCGCAGTGCAGCGCCCACGGTCGGGCCGTCCCCTGCACACTCCGCCCCGTGGCC
>Ga0209698_10007246_pt1 | contig 11668 bp, 9 predicted proteins | sample LitLauG_LLR_2012_FD_187203 | JGI IMG/M metagenome (GOLD analysis project Ga0209698, IMG submission 187203) | Freshwater sediment microbial communities from Pennsylvania, USA - Little Laurel Run_MetaG_LLR_2012 (SPAdes) (version 2) | ecosystem: Environmental > Aquatic > Freshwater > Creek >... | reverse complement strand
CTTCGTCGTGGCTTTTCACTCCCGTGAAGCTGGCAGCGTCATTTGGAGACTCCTGGTCGGGCTCGCCTATGTATGTTTCGGCGTGTATCTGATTGCGCGTCCGGCGCTGGGTGTGGCGTCCCTCACCTTGTTGCTGGCATCGCTGTTTCTGGTCGAGGGAATCTTTAACATCGTCCTGTTCTTCCGCGCCCCCTCGATCCTGCGATCCAGTTGGTTTCTTCTCGATGGCATCGTGACGCTGCTCCTGGGCTTGATGATCTACATGCAGTGGCCGTCGAGTTCCGCCTGGGCCATCGGCACGTTGGTGGGCGTAAGCCTCATTTTCAGCGGCGTTACGCGCGTGATGGTGTCTGTGGCGGCACGCAAAGGCGCATCATCGATGTCGCCGCCGACGTCGTTAGCTGCTTAGAGGTCGACTGGCACGGCAGATTCTTTCCGAAGGGAGATTTGTGCCTGCGCAAAGCAGAGAAGGGAGGAGCAGAACGTGGGCGGCTTGATTCCGTTAAGTGACGCGTCCCGCCGGCCCCTGCGCGCGCCGGTGTGCACCGCCCTCATCATCGTCGCGAATTCGCTCGTTTTTCTGCTTGAGTTGGCGCGCGGTGAGGGATTCGTGACGCAATGGTCCGCTGTTCCGGCGCAAATCATGTCCGGTCACCACTGGATCACGATTCTGACCGCGATGTTCATGCATGGAAGCTGGTCGCACATCATCGGCAATATGGTATTCCTCTGGGCCTTCGGTCCCGAAATCGAAGATGCTATGGGCCGCGTCCGCTATCTCGTTTTCTATTTGCTCGGAGGACTGATCGCGATGCTAGCCCAGGTCGCAGCCGATCCTCATTCCACCGTGCCCAACCTGGGCGCAAGTGGCGCCATTGCTGCGGTGATGGGCGCCTTCATCGTGACCTATCCTCGCGACCGCATCAAATCGCTGTTGCTGATCTTCATTTTTGTGAAGGTGACGTTTATACCGGCGGCGCTACTGATTGGATTCTGGTTTCTCACCCAGCTGGTACACGCCGGTGAAGTAGCGAAGGTGCAGACGGGTGGCGTGGCATACCTGGCGCACGTCGGAGGATTTATCTTTGGAGCTGTTACGGCTCGCTGGTTCGAAGGGTCGCGTCCCGCAATCCAAGAAGCAGAGTAACGCGGTTGCGGTTCATACTGGTGTTCTTCCCTGCCAGACCTTATGCCCCCACAGCCGCATGATCGGCCATCCGCCGTTTGTTATAGCGCAGCGCGACGTTCATGAAGACGTCGCCCATGGGGGTCTCGAAGCAGATCATCAGCGCTTCCACGTCTTCGCTGGTCTTGTCGCCTTGCTCGGCGGTAAGCAGGAGCGGGGGATGCACGCGGAAATGAAAGCCCTGGTCGTTAAGGGCCGAAATGGCATTGCCCACGACCTGGTTCGCCAGTTCGAAGATGGTTTCTTTGATCAGCGCGTCCGATTCAGGGAGGTCCGTGCCAGCGTAGTGGCTGGCGACGCGCACCGCGGTCTGCGGCTCCAGATCCAGGATGATCCGGCCCTCAATATCGCCTGTCAGAGCAATCATGCCGGCCACGCCTTTGCGGCGATAGGCCTCCTCCTCCATGGTGAGGTTGCCCACCTTGGTGGTGCCCTGCAGGCCTTGGGACAACACGGCATCCGCCGCGTTGATGAAAGGCTGGATCAATTCCATCTTCATGGACTTACGCTCCCGCTCCCGCGGCATTCGCTACGGCGCCGTCTTCGCCCAGCACGTACTTGATGACTTCGTAGAGCACTTCCGGCTTTACCGGCTTCTGCACGAAATGACGCGCCCCGCGCTGCAAGGCAGCGACGATGTTTTCCTGGTAGCCCACCGAGGAAACCATCACGATGCGCGCTTCCGGATGCTGTTGAACAATGCGTTCGGCCGCCTCGATTCCTTCCATCTGTGGCATGGTGATGTCCATGAGCACGATGTCAGGATGCGTGCGGTCGAACTCGCTGATGGCAGTCAAGCCGTCGCCGGCCTCAGCCGCCACCTGCCCGCCGAACGTTTCGATCATGCGGGCGAGATTCTTACGGGCGAATACGGAGTCATCTACGATCAGATAACGGACCGCCTGCCCATCCTTACTGCGTTTCACTGGCGCAAACTGCTCCATACAGACCTCCCCTGTCTACTGCATATCATGCGCGGTTGGCCATGACCAGATGACGCTGGTCATCGGCTTTCCGTGCCCGATTTCTAATGCCCGGCGCGTACCGCGCGCCCGGTTGAGCCCATTTCGGACCCGCCGCGACCGCAAATTGCCTGCAAAGTCGCACCCATGACTTCCAGACCGACCACCCGAATGGCGTAACCTCTGTCGATTGCTGCCTTTGGCATGCCATACACCACGCAGGATTCTTCGTTTTGCGCGATGGTCATGCCGCCTTCCTTCCTGATCGCTCCTAAACCCTCGGCTCCGTCGTCTCCCATGCCGGTCATGAGTACTCCGAGGGCATAACCCCGGTATTCTTCCGCCACACTGCGCATCAGCACGTCGACACTGGGACGGTGCCCGTTTACGTGAGGCTCATCGCTGAGGACCACGATGTCGCCCAATGGTAACCGCTTCACTTTCATGTGGCGGCTCCCGGGGCAGATCAGCACGCGTCCGGGCTGTAACAGATCGCCCGATTGCGCTTCTTTCACACGCAGGGCCGAAATCTCGTCGAGCCGCCGCGCGAACATGTCGGTGAATCCATCGGGCATGTGCTGCACAACAGCGATTGCGCCAGGAAAATCTCCGGGCAATTGCGAGAGAAGGTATTCCATCGCCTGCGGCCCGCCAGTCGAGACGCCAATGGCAACAATCTTGGTGGGGCTTCCCGAGGACGCCGACACTTTCTCGGGTTTTGGCGGAATCCCCAGGACCACACGCGGTTTCAGCTTGCACTCGGCAGCGGCTTTTACCTTCGCAATCAGTTCTTTCGCCGTCTCGGCCATGTGGGCCGAGGCGTCTTTCGGCTTGGTCACGAAATCGAATGCCCCCAGGCCGAGAGCTTTCATCGTCACCGATGCACCTTCCGTGCTGTGCGAGCTGAAAACGATCACCGGGACCGGCTGCCGGCGCATGATTTCCTTCAGCGTGTCGATGCCGTTCATGCCCGGCATCTCCAGGTCGAGCGTCACCACGTTCGGACGTAGCTCTTCGATCTTTTTCAGGCAGAACGAGCCATCCATCGCCGTCCCGACGACTTCGATGGATTCGTCGCCGGCAAGCATCTGGGGAATCAGCTTGCGCATGAGCGCCGAATCGTCGACCACCAGGACTCGCACCGATTTGTTCATGCCTGGCCTCCCGCTCCCGAGCCCATCGCCAGCCGCATGCGGTCGGTGTGGGTCAGCAGGAGACCGGAATTGGACTGTCCGGTTCGCTCAGGCCGCGAGCGCGCAACATGCTCGACCACGGCGGGCAGATTCAGAATCAGCACCACTCGGCCGTCCCCGAGAATGGAGGCTCCCGAGACGAGGTCGGTTGAGAAGGTCTGGTCGTCAAGGGCTTTGATGACCAACTCTTCTTCGCCCTCCAACGCATCGACGATCATCCCGTATTTCTTTTCTCCGACCATGATGACCAGGACGAAGAGCTTGGCGCGGCGATCATCGATTTGAAGAGCTGGGCGTCCCAGCCGTAGCAACGGCAGCACCTGATTGCGCAGCTGCAATACTTCGTAGTTGTCGACCTGATGGACTTCCGATTCGAAGGTGCGCGAAATCTCGACGACAGCGTTGAGCGGGATCGCGTACAGCCGCTGTTCGACCCAGAACAGCAGCGCCTTGATGATCGCCAGCGTCAGCGGCAGCTTTAGACGGAACGTCGTGCCTTTGCCGGGATTCGTTTCCACGCTGACCGATGCTTTCAACCGGTGCAGCACGCTCTGCACGACATCCATGCCGACGCCCCGCCCGGAGACCTCGGTAACCTGTTCGGCTGTGCTGAAGCCTGGCTTGAAGATGAAATCGAGCGCCTCGGCTTCCGACATGCGCGCCGCCTCTTCCGCAGTGGTCATGCCGAGTTCAACGGCTTTCGCCCGAATCTTTTGCGAATCGATGCCGCGGCCGTCATCGGAAACTTCGACCACCACCTGGTTTCCATGGTGGTAAGCGTTCAGCCGGACCATACCGTGCGCCGGTTTGCCCAGTTTGCGGCGCTCGTCCGGCGGTTCGATGCCGTGGCTCACCGCATTGCGAACCAGGTGAGTCAGCGGCTCGGCGATGGAGTCGAGGATGCCTTTATCGAGGTCGGTGTCCTGTCCGCTCACCACCAGTTCGACGTCGCGGCCACACTGCCGCGAAACATCGCGCACCATGCGCGGGAAACGGCGGAACAGTTGATCGACGGGCACCATGCGGATCTTCATGACCGAGCGCTGCAGATCGTTCAATACGCGCGCCTGGAAAGCCATGGCGTCGGCGAACTTGCCGCGCAACAATTCTTTGGGATAGCGCTTGGAGAATTCGTTGAGCGCCTGCTGCAGCATCGACTTGCCGATGATTAATTCGCCCACCAGGTTCAGCACGTTATCAATGCGCCCGGCTTCCACGCGCAGAATGTTCTCTTGCGCATGGGCCACAGACGGCTCCGGTCCGGCTGCAACCGGCGCCGGGTCGGCGGGCACAATGACTGGGGGTGCTGCGGGTTCAACGGGTCCTGCTTCGAGATCACTGGCCGCGGGTTCGGCAGTGACTTTTCCCGTAAACATCACCTCGACCGTGACTTCTTCCACAATCGTGGGAATCTTGCATTTCGCCGCAATCTGCTCGGCTGACTGCACGCTGGCGAGCACGAATTCGATAAGCTTGGAGGCCGCCGGAGACTTGGGGTCGGGCTGCACCGCAATCACCGGGCCCATGGTGCTGATGGCGTTTTGCACCAGTTGACGTCCAGCGATCGGCATGGCGCAATGCGGATCGATTTTGACCGAGACGTGCAGCACGTCCTGCCCTTCGGCTTGCGCCTTGGTCATCGCCAGCTTTTCATATTCTGTCCAAAGATCGACAGCTTTGGATACCGTTCTGCCCGGTTTTTCTGTCGCTGCTTTCTTCGTGCGACCCTTCTTGCTGGCAACCGGCGCGGCCGTCAAATCCTGGATTCTCTTGCTGAGGGCCTTCGTGGATGGCATCTTGCCGCCCCGGCGGTACGCAGCAATCATCCCCACAAAGACATCGGCAGCAGCAAAGGCAATCTCAGCCACGGCGGCGTGGGACACAGCGCCTTCCAGGGACAAGGCATCTTCGAACTGGTGCGCCAGTTCGCTCAACTCGCGCAGCCCGCAAGCCGCGGAGTCTCCCTTCAAGGTATGCACCGTCCGCCGGATGCTGCGGACAATTTCCTCGTCGCCCGGTTTCTTTTCCAGCTTCAGCGCTTCATCATTCAGCGCCTGCAGCAGTTCCTGCGAGGTCTCGTAGAAGAGTTCCCGCAGTTCCGCGCCGCGCTCATCGGGGGAATTCGTCATGTACTACTCCCTTACCTCAAGACGCTGATAGGCGGTGCCGCTGTCCTTGTGGACCATTTGAAACTTCTTGGTCAGGCCCAGCAGGCTTTCCGCGTGTCCCACGAACAGATACCCGTTCGCGTTCAAGCAGCGGTAAAACTTTTCGACCAGGCGCTTCTGTTCGGCCTCGTCGAAGTACATCATCACGTTGCGGCAGAAAATCACGTCGTTGCGCTGCGGCAGGTACTCCGTCTTCAGGTTGTGGAAGTCGAAGTGGACCATCTCCTTCACCGGCTTCTTGATCGCATAGCGCTCGCCGACCTTGTCGAAATAGCGCAGACGATAGCTGTAATCCACCATCGACATCTGGTTGTCGCTGTAGGCGCCTTCCTGGCCGTGCCGCAGAACCGAGTAGCTGATGTCGCTGGCCAGAATCTCGACCCGCCACGGCGGAGGCACCAGCGGCTTGGGCAACGGCATATCCATGGGCAGCGGATTACGCAGGTAGTAGTAGCTCAGCGCATCCGTTACCAGCATCGCCAGCGTGTACGCTTCCTGCCCCGTGGAGCAGCCCGCGCTCCAGATGCGGATGTAATACTCGCGTCGCTGGCTCTTCTGCTTGAACAGTTCTTCCAGAACGGTCTTCTGGAAAAGATCGAGCTGCGCCTTGTGGCGGAAGAAGCTGGTCTCGTTGACCGTCAGGTTCTCCAGCAGCTTGGCCAGTTCATCCTTGCCCTGCTGGCTGATGAGCAACCGGTAGTAGGCGTAGAAGGAGTCGACGCGGCATTCTTTGAGCCGGCGCAGCAGGCGGTCCTGAAGAAAGTGGGTACGGCGTTCGTCGAAGTGCATGCCGCACTCCTGGTACACGAGGGCCTGCAACAGCTTCAGTTCCGCGTCCGTTAGTATGGGAGCAGGTGCTGCTCCGGATGTGCTCATGCGCTGTTCTCGTTCGAAATCGGAGGTTTCAAGGTTTCAATGTTTCAAGGCCTTCGAAATCCTGAAACTCTGAAACCTTGCATTGCCGTTACCGAGCCGCGGCGCCTCGCGCCTCGGCCTTTCCTGCAGCTTTCTTGTCGACGCTCTCGGCTTGCAAACTTGCGGGCGCCATCAGCTTGCTCATGTCGAGCAAGACCACCAGGCGATTGCCCACCTTCCCGAGCCCGGTCACGCAATTCAGCCCGCCCTCCTGAAACACCGCAGGCGGTGGTTCCACGGCGTCGGCGGGAATCTTCAGGACTTCGGAAGCGGAGTCGACGATCAATCCAGCCAATCGCCCGGAATGCTCGACCACCAAAATGCGGTTCGTCTTCTTCAAGGAAGCCTGTTTTTCCCCGAAGCGCTTGCGCAGGTCCATCACCGAGACGATCTTGCCGCGCAAGTTGATGACACCCTCGAGGTATTCGGGTGCGTCGGGCACGGCTGTAATCTCAGGGACCCGCACGATCTCGTGCAGGGAAGTGATGGGTACGCCATAGGTCTCGCGTCCCACCTGAAAGCCCACAATATGGAGTTCTCGGCTCATCGTTTCCGGCTCCTTACGAGACCTCGATCAGTACTGCGATCCCGCGGCTGCGCCGCGTCGTGCCGGGCGGCCTGAGAAATCGCTGCCCGTGTTCCGCGAAGCCTCGTCGAGAGAGAAGCGGTCGAGCGAGTCGAGCAAGCCGCGTGACATCTTCGACATCTGTTCCGACGAAGCCGCCAGTTCCGTGGATCCGGAAGTGGATTGCTGCACCAGTTCCCGCATCCGCTCCATGGCTTTGACCACGGCCTGGGCTCCGGAAGCCTGCTCTTCCACCGCCGAGTTGATTTCGTGCGTGATCTCGTTCAGCCGCGTGGTGGCGCGCGCAATCTGCGACGAGCCATGTGACTGTTCGTTGGTGGCCGCGCCGATTTCCTGCGCGAACTTGTAAACCTCGGTCACGACGTTCGAGATCTTCTTCAACGCGGAGTTCAGCTCCGATCCCAGTTCGAGACCTTCGTTGACAATTGAGGTCGAGCGGTCCATGTTCTCGACCGCCTTCCGGGCTTCTTTCTGAATGCTTTGAATGAGCTCGGAGATTTCCTTGGTGGACTGCGCCGATTTCTCTGCCAGCTTACGGACTTCGTCGGCGACGACGGCGAAACCGAGCCCGTGTTCGCCGGCGCGGGCGGCTTCGATGGCGGCGTTCAAGGCCAACAAGTTGGTCTGCTCGGCCAGGTCGTCGATCACTTCGATGATCTTGCCAATATCGTCGGCGCGCTGACCCAGCGCGCCAATGATTTCACCCGAAGAATTGATGGTCGAATTGATTCGGTTCAGGCCATCCGTCGCTTTCTCCATGGTGCCGATTCCGGCGTGAACTTCCTCGCGCGAGCGGTTGGAAATATCGAGCAGCACCTTGGCCGTGTCGGCCACGCGTTGAATCGACGCGACCATCTGGTCGATGGAGGCCGACGTTTCGCTGACGCTCGAAGCCTGCACTTGCGTGCTCTTCACCATGTTCTGCACGTTGACGCTCATCTCATGCATCGTGCTGGTGACTTCGTCGATGGCAGAAGAGGCCTGCAGCCCGATCTTGGCCGAATCGTCGGACGCTCCCGCAACCTGCCCGGAAGCGCTCGCAACTTGAGACGAAGCGTCTCTGACGCTGCGCACCAGTCCGGCAAGTCCTTCGACCATGCGGACGAAAGCGTTGCCCAGGGTGTCATGCGAGGAGCGTGGCTTGACTTCGACGCGCAGGTCGCCGCCGGCGATGGCTTCAGAAACTCCAGCCATCTCCTTCAAGTAGGTAACCATTTTGGCGAAGGTGCGCGCTAACTCGCCGATTTCATCTTCGCGGCCCACGTCGATGTTGTGCTCAAGATCGCCTGTGTTGCCAATGCCGCGGGCAACGTTCATCAGGTTGGTAAGAGGTTCGGTGATGGACTTCGCCGTACGGAAGGCAATGGCGCCGCCCAGCGAAAGGGCAAGCAATGTGCTCAGAAGAGAAACGATGATGGTGTAGGCGGCGGCGCTTTCATCGGATTTGCGGCGCTGCTCAACGAGTTTGCGGTTTTCGCCATCGGCCACATCCAGAGCGTCGGTGGAATTCTTGACCCACGACGAAGCGTCCTTCTGCAAGTAATAGATTTGCAGTTCAGCGACCGTCGCGTTGCCGGAGTCGACGTCTTTGCGCTTGTCGATGAGCGGTTGTGCGAACTCCTTGCCCCAGGCCTGTTCGAGCTGCTGCACCTTGCTCAAAGCCGTCTTGACCTGATCGGAGTTAGCCAGGGTTTTGCCTTGTTCCAGCTTGTCGTTGAGGGTGCGGAGACCGTCGTTCATGCGGTCGACTTCGCGCGTGTCACCGCTGAGCAGGTAATTGCTCAGGTAGAGCCGGTTCTGCATCATCTGGAAGCGGACGGCATTGGTCGCGTCGGCGAGCTCGAGCGATGCGGCAGCGGCGGCCTTGGCCGAGTGTTCCCGCTGCACTGCCGACCAGTTGACGATGAACAGCACCAACACCATCGAGAGAATGATGCCGAAGTTCACATACAGCTTTTTGCCTATGGTCATGCCTGTCTCCTCCGCAGCCAGTGCGACTAGCGCGGCTCAAACTTGAAATCGATAATCCCGACGCTGTCTCCGCCTGCTGGTTCAAAGCGCCACTTTTTCGCGGCATCGAGCGCGGAACCGGCCAGAACCGGGTGGCCGCCGACCACACGAGCCTCTTTCACCACTCCGTTGGGAGCGACCACCACCTCGATCTTCACGGTGCCCGAAATGTTGAACTTCCGCGCCATTTCCGGATACGCGGGCTGCACCTTAGTCTTTGCGCGGCGAACCAGTTCGTCGTTTTGCGTCTGCTGCGAGAAAATTCGGACGGGGCCTGCGATGACGAAGCCGAAAATGAGGACGGCGCCCAGGACCGCCTTTACCCTGTTCGACACGAATTCCTCCCTGATGACAAAAAGATAGCGAACAAGAGTGTGCAACACCCGGGCCACCTGAGACTTCCTGTCAAAACGAAAGTAATGGCCCGTAAGAGATTGATACGGCGATAGTTAGACTAGAAATGAGAAGGCCGGAGATGGTTCCGCGAAATTAGGCCGGTCTCATTCCGCCGCGATTCGATTATGCTTCTCACTGTGAGATAGAAGTCTCACGTTTGAGTCTCGGGATTTCACAGCAAGGCACCCCCTCCCCGCTATTTCCTTGACTCAAATTGAGATCGCAGGATAGTTTCCATTTAGATTCAATCACTTGTGAATCGCGAACAGCTTCCCCTGACGAGCGTCGGTGCAGTCGGCATTCCGGGCGGTTCGTTTTCTGCCGCGGAGCTCCGTCTCAATTCGGCTTCAGATGAAGCTTTCCAAAAATTGCTGCTGCGCATTACCGCCAAGGTGGGAGAGAAGTCGAATTCACCATCACTCATTCATTTGTTCTGCCGCGCCACGCGCGAGTTCTTCGGTATTTCTGGCGTTTACTTCTGGCGCCGTCACGCGGGAGACGAATTGGTCGGAGAACAGGCTGACGGGAAATTGGCGGAGCGATTTATCGGGATGCGGTTGCGTCCCGACGAGAGTGCCGCAGCGAGCGAGGCCGTGCGGCAGCGACGCGTGATTCTCGCCAATCATCTGCAAGCGAAGAAATTTCCCATCGCCGCGGAGTTCGGGGCGCGCTCCCTGATGGCGGCTCCGCTGCTGGTCTCGAACGAAGTGATTGGCGCGGTCACATTTCTGCACGATTCCATCGACGACTTCTTTAACGAAGATCTGGCCGCGAAGGCGACGATTCTGGCTGGACAGCTTGGTAGTCTTCTCGAGGCTACGCGCCTCGGCGAGGTTTCGCAGGAAGAGCACCGGCGGGCGGAGATTCTTGCCGACGTGGCTCACGTGCTGCATGGATCGCCGGACGTCTCGGCCGTGATCGAAGCGCTAGCCGACCGCCTGCGGCTCCTTCTGCGGACGCGCCTGGTTTGTGTGTTGTTGCGGCGCGAGGGGCCCTTTGAATTGCGTGCAGTGTCGGCGGACAGTCCGCAGCTGGCGAATTCGGCGCGCGCCCGTCATGACCGGCAGACCATCCGGTTTGCGGCGGATCTGGCGCAAAGAGCGGTGGTGGCGGGGGAAGCCATTACGGTTTCGATCGGGGCCGATGTGCATTCGTTGGGCAATCTCGTATCCCCAGGAATGTTGATCGCAGCTCCATTTCGCACTTCACGAACGCAGGGAACGATTCTCGTCTATCCGAGAGCCGATGGAGTCTTCACGCCAGAGGAGAAGGCGCTGGTGTCGGCCATTGCGGGATTCGGCGCGGTCGCGGTGGCGCACGCGGAGCTGCATGCCACCGCGCACGCGCAGGCGCATGAACTGCATCAGTTGCTGGAGATTGCGTCGGAGCTCAGCTCGAGCAGCGACCTCGATCATTTTCTGCAGGCGTTTGTGATACGGGCGTCGGATTTCCTGGGCTTTGGCCGCTGCTTCGTGGCTTTAATGGAGGACAACCAATTCCGCGTCCGCTATGGAGTCGAGAAAGGGGAGCCGCGCCGGTTAGATGTGCCGTTCCCTGAGGGAGTGGCGACCGAAGCGCTGCGGGCCAAGCAGGTTTTCTGGACCGATGAGGCGAGCCGAACCCCTGGCGCGAACCTGGAAGTCGTTGCCCAGTATCGCGTGCATCAATTCCTCGCTGTTCCGCTGTTGGGCACAAACGGGGATGTGCTGGGAATGTTCGGAATGCTGGACCGTCTGGATGGCACTGGGATTTCTCAGGAGGACATCCGCCGTGCCCGGGCGCTGTCGAATCAGGCGGCGGTCGTCCTCGAAGCTGCCAGCAACTTGCACGCGTCGGAAAAGCACCGCAGGCGTGCGGTGGCCTTGATCGAACTGGCGCGCGAAATTGATGGCGCACTGCGGCTGTCCGACTTTGCCCGCCGGTTTGTATCGCGAGCGGTCGAGCTCACAAATTCCGGGGCAGGTCTGCTGGCGGTGAAGCAGGAGGGACAGTGGCAGATCGTGACCTTCCAGGGACAACACAGCCGCGTGTCCACAGGTATCACCGAGTCGCAGCAACTGCCGGGTGGGCAAATACCCGGGCCCGCGCTGGATCGATCCGCTGAACGGATCGTGGGCGCGGCGGTAGCGGATTTTGTCGATCAGGGAAATGAAACGGTGGTGTCGGGGAGGGCTGAGCCCTTGTTGGGCGCGGCGGCGGCGGCCGCGCTGCAGTGGGATGAATGCACGCTCGTACGGCTTCGAGCCGCCAGC
>Ga0209698_10007245_pt1 | contig 11668 bp, 7 predicted proteins | sample LitLauG_LLR_2012_FD_187203 | JGI IMG/M metagenome (GOLD analysis project Ga0209698, IMG submission 187203) | Freshwater sediment microbial communities from Pennsylvania, USA - Little Laurel Run_MetaG_LLR_2012 (SPAdes) (version 2) | ecosystem: Environmental > Aquatic > Freshwater > Creek >... | reverse complement strand
TCGTCGAAGTCCCCGCCTTCTGCCGCGTCCACGCCACCGCCCGCCCCACCTCCGACTCCGAAATCCATCTCGAAATCTGGCTGCCCGCTGAGTCTTCCTGGAACGGCAAGTTCCTCGGTACTGGCAACGGCGGTTATTCCAGCGCGCTCAGTTATCCAGCTATGGCCAAAGCTCTGCGTGACGGCTACGCCACCGCCGGCAACGACACCGGCCACACCGGCGGCGATCTCACCTTCGGTTTGGGCCATCCCGAAAAGGTCGCCGACTTCGCCTATCGCGCCGTCCACATCATGACCACCACCGCCAAGACTGTCATGCACGAACACTACGCCCGCCCCGCCTCCGAAATGTATTTCTCCAGTTGCTCCAGCGGCGGCCATCAAGCTCTCTCCGAAGTACAGCGCTATCCCAACGATTACGATGGCGTCATCGCCGGCGCACCCGCCAACAACCGCCTCAATCAGACGTTCGGTTTTCTTTGGTCCTGGCTCGCTCAGCACGATTCCACCGGCGCGCCGCTCCTCACACACGACGATCTGCGCATGATTACCCAAGCCGCCATCAAAGCTTGCGATGCAACCGACGGCCTTCGCGACGGTCTCATCGGCGATCCCACCCGCTGCCACTTCGACCCCGCCGTGTTAGCCTGCCCCCAACCCAACGGCGGCTGCCTCACCCCAACGCAAATCGACTCCGTTCGCAAAGTCTACGCCGGCCCCAAAAATCCCCGCACCGGCGAACAGATCTTCGCCGGCTGGTCCATCGGCAGTGAGTCCTTCGGCCCAGCCGGCATTCAGAGTTGGAGCATGTATCTGCTCGACCCGCCGGCCCCCATGCGCGTCGAAGCCCTGCGCTACTTCGTGTTTCGTGACCCTCAGTGGGATTGGCACACCATCAATTGGGATCGCGATGTGCAAAATGCGCACCGCCAGTTGCCCATCCTAAGCGCCAACGAAACCAATCTCTCTGCGTTCGCCCGCCACGGCGGCAAACTAATTCTCTACGCCGGTTGGGCCGATCCCGTTGTGCCCGCCGCCGACACCGTCACTTACTATCAGAAAGTCGTCAAAGCAACAGAAGGTGGAGACATGGAAAAGACACAATCCTTCGCCCGCCTCTTCATCGCACCGGGCATGGGTCACTGCGGCGGCGGCCTAGGCCCCAATCAGTTCGACACTCTCACAGCCCTTGACCAATGGGCGACCCAAAACATTCCGCCCGCCAATCTCATCGCCTCTCACCAAACCGATGGCAAGGTCGATCGCACCCGCCCTCTTTGCCCCTATCCCCAAGTTGCCCACTATCGCGGCACCGGCAGCATCGACGCAGCCGCGAATTTCACTTGCGCTAAGTAACAGTACAACTCCCGCCTCCCCACAGTACTTTCTGCCACCGCCAACCATGGCCCTCAAATATCCTTTCATCGCACAATGAAAGCCATGCTCAAAGACCGTTGTGCGTTCCCTATAGCCGCCCTCGCCTTCTTATATTGCTGTAATCTCCACGCCCAAACCGCCATCACCACCTATCACGGCGATCCGCAACGCACCGGTTGGAACTCTCACGAAACTGTCCTCACCCCTGCCAACGTCGCCTCCTCCTCCTTCGGACACATAGCCACCATTACGCTAGATGATCAAGTCGACGCTCAACCGCTTGTTGTGCCTAATCAAACCATCCAAGGCGTAACCGGCGCGCGCACAGTCGTCTACGTGACCACCGAAAACAACACCGTTTACGCCATCGACGGCGCCATCGGCGCAGTTTTGAAAACCCGCCATTTAGCCCCACCTGTGCCCAAGCCGCTCAGTTGCGGCAACAACGGCCCCAATGTCGGTATCAACAGCACTGGCACCATTGACCATGCCAGCAACACTCTCTATGTAATGGTCTACACTCAGACCGCCAGCGGCCCCCAGTACAATCTGCACGCCCTCGATCTAAGCACCTTGGCCGACCACAGCGGCTCGCCAGTCGTCGTCAGCGCTTCACAAACTCTCACGAACGGTCTCGCCTTTCCCTTCAACGCCAAGTACCAACGGCAGCGCCCTGCACTCCTCGAAGCCAACAATCGCATCTACGCCGGCTTCGGCAGCTTCTGCGATTTTTCGGCAAACCAATCCCGCGGCTGGGTTCTCAGTTGGAACACCGGCTCCCTATCTCCTCTCGCGCCCGATCAACTAACGAACAAACTCAGCACCTCGAATGCCTCAGCTTGCACTTACGCCAACAATCATCCGTGCTTTTTATCATCGGTGTGGATGTCCGGCTACGGCCTCGCCGCCGACCCCACCGGTAACATCTACTACACCACTGGCAATTCGGCCTCTGGCACCGTAAACGCTGGTTCCAACATTGGCGAAAGCGCCGTCGAAATGTCCGCGAATTTAAGCGCGGTCCTGCATAACTTCACTCCTGCCGACGCCAACAAGTTGGATACCGACGACGCCGATTTCGGCTCCGGCGGAATCATGGTTCTCCCCGATCAGACCGGCAGCACCTTCCCGCACCTTGCCGTAGCTGCCGGAAAAGACGCCCGCCTGTTTGTCCTCAATCGCGATCACATGGGCGGCTTCAACACCACAGATTATCCGAACAGCGTCAATGTTGGCGCCTGTTGGTGCGGTCCTTCGTTTTTTGAGAGTTCGTCCGGTCCGCGAGTAGTCTCCAGCGGCGGCTCGCAGGTGCAGACTTGGTCGCTCACCACCAGCGGCGGCAAACCCGCTTTAGCGCACGTCGCCACCGCACCTGCCATTGAAGCCAATCATCAAGATCCCGGCTTCTTCACGTCCATTTCTTCGAATGGGACAGCGTCAAACACCGCCATCATTTGGGCCGTAGGCCGCGCCGCAGGCACCGATCTCCACTTGACCCTCTACGCCTACAACGCCACTCCCTCCGGTGCCACCTTGCCGCTCCTTTGGTCGGGAGTCGCCGGTTCGTGGCCGAACTCAGGCGGTAACTCGAACATCGTTCCCACTGTTGCCAACGGCTTCGTCTACGTAGCCAGCAACAAGCAACTGCAAATCTTCGGCATCCTCTAATAATTACGGGGAAGCATCTTCGTCAGTCGTCGTTGTTTCGTTCATCTCAGCTCTTCGGCGAGTTCGCTTGTTCGGGTGGGTGCTTCGTTAACCGGAGCGCGTGGTTGAATGAGCTTCGCTATCAGGCCAGTCCAGCCGGTTTGGTGAGATGCGCCTACGCCGCGCCCAGTGTCGCCGTGAAAGTATTCGTAAAAGTGCAGGTAATCGCGAAAATGCGCATCTGTCTGATAATTTCCTAAATGGCCAAAAACCGGACGAATGGCCTTTTCGTCTTTGGCAAAGATCTTAATAAGACGGCGTGAAAGTTCGTCCGCTACCTCTTTGATTGTCATGAATTGTCCCGATCCTGTCGGGCACTCCACTTTGAAATCGTCGCCATAGTAATGGTGGAACTTCTGCAATGACTCCACCAGTAAGAAATTGAGCGGGAACCAAATTGGTCCGCGCCAATTCGAGTTACCCCCGAATAGCCCCGAATTTGATTCGCCCGGCTGATACTCAACAGACATACTGTTGTTTTCCCAGTGGAAGACATAAGGGTCTTCATCATGGCAGCGAGAGATGCCTCTTACCCCGTAGTCTGAAAGAAACTCCGACTCGTCAAGCATACGCCGCAGCAACTGTTTCATCCGATGACCCCGCAGCAGCGAAAGCAATCTTCGTTCCCCCTTACCCTTCTCGCCCCACCGCGAAACCAACGCCGCCAAATCAGGCCGGTAGTCCAAAAACCATTCGAGCCGCTTCCGGAACTCCGGAAGGCGGTCCAGCAATTCCGGTTCCAGCGTTTCCACCGCGAACATCGGGATCAACCCCACCATCGACCGCACCTTTAAAGGAATTGTCTGCCCGTTCGGCAGGTTTAACGCATCGTAAAAGAAACCGTCTTCCTCGTCCCACAAGCCGATGCCCGCCCGGCCCATGTTCGTCATGGCCTGCGCAATATGCAGGAAGTGCTCGAAGAACTTTGTCGCGATGTCTTCGTATACATGGTTGTGCTGCGACAGTTCCAAAGCGATACGCATCAAGTTAAGGCTGTACATCGCCATCCAACTCGTCCCGTCCGCCTGGTTGATGTATCCGCCAGTAGGAAGCGGCGCGCTGCGGTCAAAAACGCCGATATTGTCCAAGCCAAGAAATCCCCCCTGGAAGATGTTGCGCCCTGCCGCATCCTTGCGGTTCACCCACCAAGTGAAGTTCAACATCAACTTGTGAAAAACGCGCTCCAGAAACGCCAGATCACCGGGATCGGCGGGATGACTCAAACGTCGCTGCTTGCGATCCAACTGGAACACCCGCCAGGTGGCCCAGCCATGGACCGGTGGGTTCACGTCGCCAAACGCCCATTCGTATGCCGGTAACTGGCCATTCGGATGCATATACCATTCGCGGGTAATCAGCACTAACTGCTGTTTGGCAAAGTCCGGATCAATCACAGCCAGTGAAATGGTATGAAACGCTAAGTCCCACGCCGCATACCATGGATACTCCCATTTGTCTGGCATCGATATGACGTCGGCATTATTAAGGTGAGTCCACTCAGAGTTGCGGCCGTTCCGCCGTCCCTCGGGAGGCGCAGGGTGACCTGGATCCCCATTTAGCCACTGTGGAACGTCGTAATAAAAGAACTGCTTACTCCAGATCATCCCCGCAAACGCCTGCCGTTGGATGCTGCAAATATCCGGGTCTTCCAAGCCTTCTTGTACCTCGGCGTAAAATTCGTCGGCTTCCTTGCGTCGGCGCTCCATAAGTTCCGAAAAATCGCTGAAGGGTGCAGTCTGAATTTGTCGAGATAATCGAATCCGCACCGTTCTCTCGCCCCCGGCGGGAACCTGCAGGCGGTAATGCGCCGCTGCTTTCGTCCCTTCCTTGCTTGCATTTACCGCGTGCGGATTTGCGTCGACTACCGCCTCGTGGAACGCGTCTTTGTAGTATTTTCGGTCGTCGTTGTGACCGTAGAACCGCCGCGCGTTCGTTTCGTTTTCGCAGAACAACAGGTCTGGATGTCCATCGGCAAACACATGGTAATCGCTCAACTCATTGTGATGAATAAGAACGGAGTTGCCGTCTTGCGCCGACAGAAAGGGCTTCTTCGCCGGTCGCCCCCAACCCCAGGTATTTCGAAACCACACCTGCGGAAGCACATGAATGTCCGCCTCGTCGGGGCCGCGATTACATACCGTTGTCTGCATCAAAATGTCGTCTACCCCGGCTTTCGCATATTCCACAAATACGTCGAAATAGCGATCGTCGGCAAACGCATCGGTATCGAGCAGCTCAAATTCAGGCTCGTTTTTGCCCCGCCGCCGATTTTCCTCCACCAGCCGCGCATACGGAAACGCCCGCTGCGGGTACTTGTAAAGCATTTTCAGATACGAATGAGTCGGCGTCGCATCAAGGTAGTAGTAGACCTCTTTAACGTCTTCGCCGTGATTGCCCTCGCTGTTGGTCAGTCCAAAGAGCCGCTCTTTGAGAATCGGATCCTGCCCATTCCACAGCGCCAGCGATACGCACAGTTGCTGCTGGCTATCGCTGAAACCTGCCAAACCGTCTTCACCCCAACGGTAGGCCCGGCTCCGCGCGTGATCGTGACTAAGGTGATCCCACGCCGTACCGCCTTCGCTGTAATCTTCGCGGACGGTGCCCCACTGCCGCTCACTCAGATACGGTCCCCAAAGTCGCCAATCGGCAACGCCTTCGGTCATTTCCTTGATTCGTGATTTTTCCATCATCTTCGAGTCCCTCGCCGTTTGCACTTTTGTTTACACGTATGTAATGTCGCGACGCAAGCCTCAATTCGCCCTGCGCGGTTCCGCTAATGATAACAACGCATATGCCCTGTTCCAACCGTGCCGGTCGCCACTCAGTCTGCTGCTGTTCAGCGGCGCAACGTTCGCATCTGGTAGTCAATTCGTTCCTTGCGCGAAAAAGTTACGCGATACCCGCGCTAAAACGCGTTCAGAAGGAATGAACGCTATTCTGAATTCGAACAATTCTGCCGTCACGCCGCCCGTCCGGTGGACGCCAAATACAGCCCGGCGCTGGATCGAATCATTTTCGTTTCGAGTAGTCCCAATCGGCTTCACATCTATAATCCAGCCAATCAAAGCGATGTCGCGGTCAGCCTGGCGGAGACGCCTCTGAACTTGTCAGTAGGCCCCGATGGCACGCACGCAGCGGTTGCTTTTGCAGATGCCGTGGCTTACGTCGATCTGTCGGCGGCTTCGGTGTCACAGACCTATTCGGGACTGGCTGTAACCGGCAACCAAGTGATTTTGGGAAATGCCTATTTCTACTTGTTCCCCACGTATGAGGGAAGTCCAGTGTCGGTGCAGTTATCGAACGGCCAAGTGGCCGCGCAAGCAGGGTTCATCTACTCAAACGGCGGCACACTCGATCCGCAGAACAATACGATTTACACCACGAGTCCCGATGTCGGAGAAATTGAGGTGTTCGATGTCTCCAATGGTCCGATTTCAACAGCCGCGCCGTTCGTGTTCTTGTGGGCGTTGCCGGCGTGCGCACCCTTCACGGTGCCGCAAGATGGAATGTCACTCTACAGTGCTTGCGGCGGCGTATTCAGCCTTTCAACTACGTCTCCGTACGCGAAGTACAGTGGCAGCCTGTCCGGCATAGCGGGCACCGCCGGCTTCGCGCACTCGGCATTGCTGGGACAGATTGCCGCTATTCCGACTCTGTATCGGGGTCAGACCGGGGGGACCGACGACAACGCGGTCAACCTGTTCTCGGCGACTTCCTACAATCTGATCGGACAATTTGCGACGACGCCTTTTACCGTAGGTGGCGCCAGTTAGTTGGCATATGGAAAGTGGGTCTTCTATAACGCAAACTCCACCGCCCTCTATGTAGTGACTCACGCCGATTCCACGGCGTGCCAAAGCCGCCCGATGCCCCGTTGGAACCATTGGTTGGATCGAAGCTCACTAGGAAGAACGGGGAATCGAAAAATGAGGAATCGATTGGTTCCGCCGGGCCAAAAGCGCCACTGGGAGCCGTGTTGATGTACTCGGCGTCGGACAAGAAGACGCCGTTACAATACGGGTCGGCCGTCAGCGGGGGTCCGGCGATCTTCAAAGAGATCCTGGTCGTCTATACCGAGACCTTCGCACCCGCCCAGCGCGGCTTCATTCTCTCGAACGCCACTTCAATAGGATCGCAACCACCGGAAGCGCGCCCGGTGGCCGTTCGACACGGCGCTAGTCTTGCGCGTATTCTCGGAAATTACGATACACTCGTATCCACTGAGGCCCCTATGAACTCTTCACCAGATTCCACCAGCCGTCGTGAATTTATCAAGACCGGCGCTGCCATTTCGGCTTTGGCCAACGTTGCCATTCCCGCAGTCCACGCAGCGGGCAGCGATCTTATTCAAATCGCGCTCGTCGGCTGCGGCGGGCGCGGAGGCGGCGCAGCGGCAAACGCTCTTTCCGTCAAGCGCGGTCCCGTCAAGTTAGTTGCCATGGCCGACCTGTTTCCGGAACGCCTCGCCGGCGATCTGAATAAGTTACAGCGCCAATTCCAGAGCCAGGTCGACGTGCCGCCCGATCGCCAGTTTCTCGGCTTCGACGCCTATAAGAAAGCCATGGATTGTTTGAAGCCCGGCGATGTCGTGATTTTCGCAACACCTCCCGCCTTTCGCTGGGTGCACTTCACCTACGCCATCCAGAAGGGCTTGAATGTCTTTATGGAAAAGCCGCTCACCGCAGACGGCCCAACCAGTCAGCGCATGTTCGCGCTTGGCCAGCAAGCTTCCGCCAAAAATCTCAAAGTGGGCGTAGGGCTCATGTCCCGTCACAGCCGTGCGCTGCAGGAACTGGCAGACCGCGTCCATAACGGCGAAGTCGGCGAAATCATTCTGCAGCGCGGGTATCGCATGCACGGCCCCGGCGGATATTTTCTCTCCCTGCCCAAACCTGCCGGTATCAGCGACCTGCTCTATCAGATCAAGCGTTTTCACAGTTTCGTTTGGGCGAGCGGCGGTTGCTTCAACGATTTTTATATTCATCTCATCGATCAACTGGGATGGATGAAGAACGAGTGGCCCGTAAAGGCCCAGGCATTGGGCGGCCGCCATTACAAAGTAAGTTCCGAAGGCATTGCCTATGTCGACCAGAATTTCGATAATTATTCGGTCGAATACACCTATGCCGATGGCTCAAAGTTCTTCTTCGACGGGCGCTGCATGAATGGCTGCGAGGAAATCTACACCAGTTGCCTGCACGGGACCAAGGGCATGGCGATTGCCTCCAAGAGCGGCGATTGCGGTGCACCGTCAAGCTTGTATAAAGGTCAGACCGCCAATGCCGGAAATCTGCTTTGGGAGTCAAAGGTGAACCCCGACGAAACCGATCCCTATCAAAACGAGTGGAACGATTTGATCGATGCCATTAGCGACGACAAACCCTACAACGAGGTGAAACGCGGCGTGGAAGCGAGCTTGGTTTCGAGCATGGGCCGAATGGCCGCCCACACAGGTCGCGAAATTACCTTCAACCAAATGCTAAATTGCGAGCACGATATGGCGCCCGGCATCGAAAAGTTCACAGTGGATTCCCCGGCCCCGCTCCTAGCCGACGCCAACGGCAGATATCCGCTGCCGCAGCCCGGCATTATTACCGCCCGCGAGTATTAAACAAACCCGGTCGCTGAATATGATTTCTCGCCGCAATGCAATCAAGAATGCATTTTCCTCTGTAGCTCCCTTTGTCTGGAACAGGTCTCGCTTGGGGAACGGCTATCTGAAACAGCTCGAATCGTATGACGCCGACGACAACTCGGTCGTCGATTGGTGATGGTCTCTTCTTGAGCTCAACTCAAATCACCCGCCGTGAACTCCTGGCCGCTGCGGCAACGCAAGCCTTCCCTAAAAGGGGCAAGCCGAATTTTCTGTTTATCTTGGCGGATGACCACGCCGGCTACGTGCTGGGCTGCGATGGCAACCCCTTGGCGTCTACGCCTAACTTGGATCGCCTGGCCACGCAAGGTACTCGCTTTAGCGCCCACTATTGCAACTCGCCTGTCTGCACTCCATCGCGCCAGTCTTTCTTGACGGGTCAACTCCCGCATGCCGCTGGCGTGACTCTGCTCGGCACGCCTCTTGCCGCCGACAAACCTACACTCGCCAAGCAATTTAAAAAAGCTGGCTACCAGACTGCTGTCTTCGGAAAAATGCATTTCAATCGGCCCGCCGAGCCCGGCCTGCATGGCTTCGACATCATGCTGACCGAAGGCGAAATCACCAAAGCCTGGAATGCTGCGCGCAATCCCAAGCCCATTCCCCCTGTCGTCCGCACGAAGCCCGCCCAATGGAAACCGTTTCACGATCCCGCGCGCATCTGGCTCAATGCCGACAATCTCCCCTTTGCGCGCCACGATGCCGAGATGCGCGGCACCTATATCGCCCTCCAGGCCGCGCAATACCTCGAAGAGAACCGCCACAAACCGTTCGCGGCTTGGGTCAGCTTCCAGGAACCTCACTCGCCGTTCGATTTCCCGCTGGAAGATCGCGCTCGCTTCGATGCGCAGCGTTTTCAGCCTCCGCCCATCGGTCCCGAAGATGCCTGGCAGGTCCCGCTCATCTTTCGCGATCTCACCGAACAGGATCGGCGCGGCATCATCGCCGCTTACTATACGTCCGTAACCTTCCTCGACCGCAACATAGGTCGCGTCCTGCACGCCCTGCGGCATCTCAAGCTCGAAGAAAATACCTATGTGGTGTACATGGCCGATCACGGTTATAGTCTCGGCCAACACGGCAGATTCGAAAAACATTGTGGTTATGATCCGGCTTTACGCGTCCCGCTGATCATGCGTTTTCCAGGTAAGATTCGGCAGGGAGTAGTAACCGATCTTACCGAGCACCTAGACGTTTCAGCGACCATCTGCGACATCACGGGCCTCGATCCTCTGCCCGTTACGCATGGCCACACGTTGCGGCCCTACTTGGAAGGCCGCACAATGCATGAGCCGCGCGATCATATTTTCAGTGAGTATCTGGAAAACGAAGAGGTCTTTATCCGGACACGCGAGTGGAAATATGTCTTCTGTTCGGGTCGGCGTGTCCGCACCGATGGCTACCAGACCGATAAGCCGGCACCCGGTCGCTACCGGCGCTTATATGATCTGTCGAACGATCCCGGTGAGTTCACAGACGTCGCCCCCAAGCACCCGGACAAGGTCGATGAATGCGAAGACCTGCTGCTGCAACGATTCCGCTCCACTCATCCAGACCGCGAAAAAGAACCGCAACGCCTGAACCGAGCCGAGGCCATTGAATACTACCTGCCCCCGCGCGATTCTTCAGCGTAGCGCTTCTGTCGTATTAGTCGAACAAGCGAACCGGGCCCAGCTTCTGATTAAGCTCTTCCGTGCTCGGCACAATTCTGAACTTCTCCCCAACCGACATCGCAAAACCGCCGCACACAACCGCAATCAGCATCCAAACCGGCCACAACCTGGCAACAACCAACAGCCACAGCGCGTGCATTTCCGCCAAACCTGCGTAAACCAACGCAAACCCGCTGATCCCTCCCAGCGCCGCCGCAAAAATTCTCCGAATCATGATCGAGCCTCCGCCATCTATAGCGAGAAATTCCCCAAACTGAGGACAATTTTCATAACACAATCGCCCGGCACTCATGGCGTGAGAGGCGAACTCCAAACTCGGTCGCACTAATCCGCGGCACAGGAGCTTGCCAAGCTGGCTACGAACAAATGCTGGTTCAATCCGGAGCGTAGCGGAGGCAGGCCGGCCGAGGCGGCAAAGAGGTGCGGGGAAGGGAGAAGCCTTGTCAGAAGAGAATGAGTGATCGTTGTACAGACCGGGCACATAGGTGACAGTCCAGCGGCTCAAAAACTAGAAGGACATGGAAACAATAAGTGCCATGCCCTGGAAAGAGAGTCGAATAGTGGACGAACGAGTGAAATTCGTTGCCGAGGTGTTAAAGGGCGAACGAAAAATCAAGGAACTGTGCCAGCAGTACGGAATTTCCAGAAAGACTGGCTACAAATGGATTGAACGGTAGGAAGAAGCCGGTCCCAAAGGCCTGGAAGATCCTGGGCGGCGACCCCAAAGCTGTGCGCACGCGACGCCAGAGCCGATTGTCAAAGACATTCTGGAATTGCGATACAGGTATCCGACCTGGGGTGCACGGAAGCTCCGGGCGAAACTGGAACAAACGAAGGGTGACACAGACTGGCCGGCAGCCAGCACGATTAATGACATTCTTCGGCGTGCTGGACTCGTACAGCCGCAGAAGCGCAAGCGACGGGTGACCCCATCGTCGTCACCGTTGGGAGAAGTCGCGGCGCCGACTCAACTTTGGTATATGGACTTCAAGGGCTTTTTTCGGCGCGGCAACAAAGAACGGTGTGATCCGTTTACGGTCACAGATGCGCACAGCAGATACATCATCCGATGCCAAACCGTACCCAAACTAAACTTTGAAAACGTAGATGCCATCTGTGATGCGGCAATGCGCGAACACGGTTTGCCGGATCGAATCCGCACAGAGAACGGAAGCCCATTTGCAACGACGGGTCCGTTGGGCCTGAGCAAGTTATCGTTCAAGTGGGAAAGCTTGGCATTTTGCAGGAACGCATTCACC
>Ga0209698_10007244_pt1 | contig 11670 bp, 12 predicted proteins | sample LitLauG_LLR_2012_FD_187203 | JGI IMG/M metagenome (GOLD analysis project Ga0209698, IMG submission 187203) | Freshwater sediment microbial communities from Pennsylvania, USA - Little Laurel Run_MetaG_LLR_2012 (SPAdes) (version 2) | ecosystem: Environmental > Aquatic > Freshwater > Creek >... | reverse complement strand
GAGTGAACACGAACACGGTACTGCGCGCCCTTCGAGTGTTGCGCGACGAGGGCCTCGTGGAAATGGGTCGGGGTCGAAGCATTCGGGTGACGGGCGAGCCCGACAAAGGATTGCTGACGGCGAAACTCAAGGAACTGGTCGAGCTCGCGCGCCAACAGGGCTACCGGCGTGACGACCTCGTCGCCATGCTCGAGGGTCTTCCCGGAACCTGACGACGTCCAGACCGACGCATACGTCAAGGACGTACCGAGCGCCGTGGATCCAGTCGGCCCTGATCCCGATATGAATCAGGTTGAGCCGACGGCGCGCCGGAGCATCTCAGTCACGCGCTTCTTGTCCGCCGCAGTCAACTTGGTGACCGCATAACTCGTGGGCCACAGGTTCCCCTCGTCGAGGTGCGCCGCTTCTTGGAAGCCAATCGTCGCGTAGCGCACCTTGAACTTGGCCGCACTCTGGAAGAACACCACGACCTTGCCCTCGTCATTGGTGTAAGCCGGCATCCCGTACCAGGTCTTCGCCTTCAGATCGGTGTGCGTGGCCACCAACTCATGCAGCGCCAAGGCGAGTTCCTTGTCCGAACCTTCCATCTTCTCGATCGCCGCCACGCACGCGGCCTCGAGGTCGGCCCCCGCCTTGGCGGCCTTGGCCTCCGCGACGGCCGCGCGCATCGCAGCCTTCTCTTCCTTGGTGAATTCCGAGCCCATGGTTGCCTCCGATCAGAACGATGAGTCTCTGCTCAGAGTATTTCACCGGCCCACGGCCGGACCTTCATCTTGAAAGAAATCGAATCGGCACTCGGTCGCCTGAGGCCACTGCGACCATGTGCGATGCAGCGAGTCCACCCTTGCGCCGTGTGGCCGAACCGCCCTCGAGATCGAACGACGTGGGAGTTCGAATCGCCCCGACGGCAATGACGTCGACTCGCTTTGCCCACCACGAGAGTCGCTCCGACAGCGAGATCGTACGAAGAACCCGGTTCGTCAGCGCGACCTCAACGCCCGAAATCGTCCTCGAGGCGCACGATGTCGTCCTCGCCGAAGTACGTCCCCGTCTGCACTTCGATGAAGACCACCGGAACGTCGCCCTTGTTCTCGCAGCGGTGAGCGGTCCCGATCGGGATGTCGACCGTCTCGCCGGGTGAGCGGTCGAACACCTCGCCGTCCAGGGTCACCGTGGCGACGCCCGACACGATGTACCAGTGCTCGGCGCGCTGGGCGTGGACCTGGTAGCTCAGCCGCTTCCCCGGGGTCACGACGAGGCGCTTGACCTTGTGATCGCCCTCGTGGTCGTCGAGCACCGTGAAGCTCCCCCACGGGCGCTCGTCGAACTCTCGGCCGTACTCATCGGTCGTACTCATATCCCTCTTCCAATCGCTCAGGTGTCGAACCGCCTGGTCCGCCCACCATGTTCACTGTCACTTCGTCACCGAACCCGGTCGACGGGCCTCGCAGGCTCGTCGCACCACCATGATCATCCCTCCAGCAGCGTTGTCGCCACCGAGGCCGCCACGTCCTCGACCTCGTCGAACGTCGGGAAACGGTCGTGGCGGCGCGACACGTAGAGCGACGCCGCGGCGGTCCCCAGGGCCATACTGGCGAGCACGTCACGTCCGCGAAGGAAGCCCGCGACGACGCCGGCGTCGTAGACGTCGCCGGCCCCCACGGCGTTGTCGACGACCGTCGGTACCGCCTCGACCAACGTCACGACGCCGTCGATGAGGGTGTAGCTGCCGACCTCGCCGCCCTTGACGATGACCACGCCCCCACACCACCTCCCGAGTTGGGCAAGCACGTCGACGATCCCCTCGCTCCCGGTGAGGGCCCGGGCTTCGTCGAGGTTCGGCAGATAGAGGTCGGTCTCGGCGAGGACCGCGCGCAACGCGGCCACCGACGAGGCCGAGAAGCCGTCGGGGTCCCAGCCCGAGTCGAAGACGGTGAGGGCGTCGCGGCGGCGGGCCTCGGCGAGCACTCGCGCGGCGCCAGCGAGGTCGATGCCCGAAAGGTTCGATGTTCCCACCAACGCGACGACCGACGCGTCGAGGACGACGGGTCGTCGCGCCACCACTGCCTCGATGTCGAAGGGCCCGAGGCTCCCCAGGTCGGAGATGAAGGCGCGTTCCCCGTCGCCGCGCACGACGGCGACGCTCAAGGGAGTGGTGCCACCGGCGACCGCGTCGAGAGACGCCACACCCACGCCGGCGCTGATGAATTCGCGTCGGAAGCGGGCCCCCGCATCGTCCGCGCCGACGTTGGCGACGATGTCGACATGAAGTCCCAGGGCCGCGCTCGCGAACGCCAGGGCGGCGCCCTGACCGGCTGCCGTCTCGCTGCGCGAACTCGACAAGGCCTCGTGTCCCCAGAGGGGCATCTCGTCGATCCCGCGCATGATGACGTCGATGGTGAGGTTGCCGATGACGCTGACGTCGGCGTCCCCGCCGCGATGGCGTGGCGAACGGGCGAAGCGCAAGGTCATCGACTCAGTAGCTCACTCGGCGATAGTAGCGACGCGTCGTGAGGGGGTGGTCCCGGATGACCTCGAGGTGCGCGCTCACCCGTTCGAGCACCGTGGCGAGGATGATGGGCGAGATGAGCGACCTCACGCGAGGAGTGAGGCCGACGGCGATGTCGGCCGTGTCGAGGACCGTCAAGCGCCCGCGGTACTCCGTGACGAATCGCTCGACCCGGTCCATCAACGGCGCCGTCCCGTCCTCGCCCTTGAACAGGATGCAACTCACGCCCTCCTCAACCAATTCGAGAGGACCGTGGAAGAAGTGCGCCGCGTGCACCGGGCGCGTGCGGATCCACTGCATCTCCTCAAGGATGCACATCCCGTAGTAGAACGCCTCGGGCCACGACGAGCCCGCCCCGATGATGAAGTGGTAGTCGGCGTCGGCGATCACCTGGGCCACTTCGGGCGCCCTCGACTCGAAGCTCCTCTTGGCGTCGAGCAAGAACTGCGGTAATCCCTGGAGCTCCTCGAGGATGGCCGCGTAGTCGTCGATCTCCCCGCGCACGTCCATCGCCGACAGCGCGACGAGGAGAGACTGGAGGTAGAAGGACTCCGACGAGTTGTCGTCGGCCACGAGATTGGTCAGGTTCACGTCGGCCTGCAGCGCCAGTGGCGATCCGGCGGTGCCGGTGAGCGCGATGACCTTGGCCCCGGCGCGCTGGCAGTACGCCAGGACGTCGAGCGCCTCCTTGGTGTCGCCCGATCGCGAGGGGATCACCACGAGCGAGCGCTCGCCCAGGTGGACCGATCCCAGGGCCATCAACTCGGCGGGCGCCAGGCAGAATGTCGCGAGCTTCGAGTCGCGCGCCAGCAGGTCCGCCGCGGGCGACATCAGGATCCCCGCACCTCCGGCACCGAGGAAGAAGAGGCTGTCGCCGCCGCCGGCCGCGTGCTCCGCGACCGCGTCGTGCAGCGCGGCGGCGTGCACTAGCGCTCCGCGTTGGCTCGCGAGGAACCGCTCGTCATCGAAGTTCAACATGGTGTATTTCCTTTCGTAGTGGTGGCGCGGGAGTTGCCACCGGGGTACTGCAGTTTCGGGTGCGACATCGTCGCAGCGCTGGGACACGTTCGAACCGTCACGACGGCCCCGCGTCGGGCTCGAGGACCGCGGCGTCGCGGACACCGGCGTGACTCATGATCTCGGGCACCGCCTCGACGAGACGGCGGGTGTAGTCGTGGCGCGGATGGGTCAAGACCTCGTCCACGCTGCCCGACTCCACCATCTCGCCCTTGCACATCACCACCACGTCGTCGGCGAGTTGTCGCACCAGCGCGAGGTCGTGCGAGATGGTCAAGAGACTGATCCCCAGGGCCTCCTTGAGGTCGGCCAACAGGTTCAAGATCTGGGCCTGGGTCGAGACGTCGAGCGCCGACACCGGCTCGTCGAGCACCAGCAGGTCGGGCTCGGCCGCCAGTGCTCGCGCGATCGCCGCGCGTTGGCACTGCCCGCCCGAGAGATTCTGGGGGCGACTCTGCGCCAGTTTGACGTCGAGGCCCACGGCGGCGAGCAACTCGTGTACCCGCTCCTCGCACTCCTCGGGAGCGCGAAGGCGATGGAAGGCGACGACTTCGTGGATGGCCTTGCCGATCTCTTGGCGAGGGTCGAGGGACAGCACCGGATTCTGAAAGACCATCTGCATCATGCGCGCGCGTCCTCGTCGCTCGCCGGGTCCCGGCGAAGGACTGAGTGCCGTGCCGTCGGCGCGCACCACACCCGACGTGGGCGACTCCAGGCCGACGATGATGCGCGCCACCGTGGTCTTGCCCGAGCCGGTCTCACCGACGATGGCCAGCGATCCCGAGGCGGGGATGTCGAAGGACACGTTCTGCACCGCCTGGAGCCGCGTGGAGCGCCCGAGCAGCCCCGACCGCAGGCGGAAGTCCTTGCGCAGTCCCTCAACCGAGAGCAGCATCGTGACCTCCCTTGGTCGACGACGCAACCGCCTGCTCGCTCGACACCGCGGCGAGGTCCTCGTTGGCTCGAAAGCATCGGACCGTGCCCCCGCGCACCGGCACCATCGCCGGGACCCCGCTTCGGCATTCGTCGAGCGCGAAGCGACAGCGGGGGTGGAACGGGCACCCGGGCGGCGCGTCCATCGCACTGGTGGGCACGCCCTTGATCACCGGCAGGCGGGTCACCCGGTGCGCGATGGTGGGTCGGGCGGCGAGCAGATCGATGGTGTAGGGGTGGATCGGATCATCGAAGATCTGGCGCCCTTCGCGCACCTCGACGATCCGACCCGCGTACATCACGCACACCCGCGAGCAGACCATGTCCGCGAGCGCGAGGTCGTGGGTGATGAAGAGCACCGAGAGTCCCCGTTCGACGCTCAGGCGACCGAGCAGCTTGACGATCTCGGCCTGGGTGGTCACGTCGACGGCCGTGGTGGCCTCGTCGGCCAGCAGCACCGAAGGGTTGACCGACAGCGCGCCGGCGATCATCACGCGCTGCAACATCCCTCCCGAGAGCTCGTCGGGGAACTGGTGCAGTCGCCGCTCGGGTTGGTCGATCCCCACCGCGTCGAGCAGTTCGACGGCCGCCGAGCGCGCCTGCGACTTGGACATACCCAGGTGCACCCGCATCGCCTCGGTCATGTGGTCGCCCACTCGCCACAAGGGGTCGATGTAGGCGCGCGGGTCTTGGAACACGAAACCGATCTCCTTGGCCTGCACCTCACGACGGTCGCGATGCGACATCGTCAAGAGATCCTGCCCATCCAGGAGCAGCTGGCCCTCGGCGACGGCGCCCTTGGGTAGGACCCCGCCGATGGTGCGCGCGGTCATCGACTTGCCGCTGCCCGACTCACCCACCAGCCCGACGATCTCGCCGGGCTCGAGGTGCAGGTCCACGCGCAGGATCACCGGCTTGAGCTCCTTGCCCACGCGCAGGTACGTCGTCACGTCCTGCAGGCGAAGCGCCTTGCCGCGGCGCGCATCGCCCGAGGGAGGCAGGTTCTCGCTCACCGGCGCCCCTCCTTTCGGCTCTCGTAGTCGAGCGCCCAGTCGGCGATGAAGTTGAGCGACACCACCAACAAGACGATCGCCACCGCCGGGAAGACCACCCCGGTCGCCGACTGGAAGACGCCCTGGTTCGCGTTCTCCAGCATCCCGCCCCAGTCGATCTGGGGTGGCTGGGCGCCGAGTCCCAGGAACGACAGGGCGGAGAGGTCGAGCAGCCCGTAGGCGAAGTAGAGCGTCGTCTGGCTGATGAGCACGCGACCGATATTGGGCATCATGTGCACGAAGAGGACCCGCCACGCGCCGTACCCCTGGAGCCGGCACTCCTCGACGTAGGTCTTGGAGCGTTCGACCAGGGCCGCCGAGCGCACCACGCGACCCATCAGCGGGATGTAGGTGATGGCGACGGCGAACACCGAGGTGATGAAGCTCGCCCCGAAGGTGGCCACGATCACCACCGCCAGCAGCAGGGGCGGGAAGGCGAACACCACGTCGAAGACCCGCGAGATGATCCCGTCGGTGAAGCCGCCGCGATAGGCCGCGAGGAATCCGAGCGGGACCCCGATGACGAAGGCCATCGCCACGACGATGGAGGGTCCGAGCAACGAGAGCCGCGCCCCGTAGATGAGACGCGAGAGGATGTCGCGACCGGCGCTGTCCTGGCCGAAGAGGAAGCCCCGACTCGGTGCGGCGTAGGGATTGAAGAGGTGGATGGTGTTGGGGTCGTGCGGCGCCAGCCACGGGGCGAACAGCGCGCAACACACGATCACGAAGAGGATGACGGCGCTGGTGACGACCACGATCCTCTGGAACAATCCCTCCAGGCGACCGCCCGCCGCGCGCGATGCGGTGTCGCGCTCGAAGACCAGGACGTCGCCGGCGACCGAACTCACGCCGTCCTCCCCACGAGTCGCACCCGCGGGTCGATGACGCCGTAGAGCAGGTCGACCAACAGACTGATCAGGAGGAACTCCGCGGTGATGAACAGCGCGATCGCCTGGACGACCGCGTAGTCCTTGCCCTGCACCGAGGACACCAGCAGCGTGCCCAAGCCGTTGAGTCCGAAGGCGTATTCAATGACCACCGCCCCACCCAGGAGGTACCCGATCTGGGCGCCAACGATGGTCACGACGGGCACCAGTGAGCCGCGCACGGCGTGCTTGGCGACCACGCGGGGAGCAGAGAACCCCCTCGCGCGCGCGCCCATCACGTGTGGCTTCTCGAGCTCGCCGATGACGGCCGAGCGCGTGATGCGGCTCGCGAGCGCCATGGACGAGAGTCCGAGCGCCACCGCCGGCAACGTGAGGTGGTCGAGCCGCGTCAGGAACGAGCCGGTGTCGCCCCCGCCGAGGGGAGGGAACCACGCGAGTTCGACGCCGAACACGACCGCCATCACGACGCCCGTCACGTACGTCGGGATCGCGGTGAAGGTCAGGGTGCCGATGCTCGCGAGGAAGTCCGAGGGGCCGCTACGGAACACGGCGCTCACGATGCCCAGGGGCACGCCGATGATGACCATGATCGCCACGGCGTAGATGGTGAGAAAGAGGGTGAGTCCGATGCGCGGCACCAGCACCGAGCCCACCGAGGTGCGCGTGGCGACCGACGTGCCGAGATTCCCCTCGATCAGGTGCCGCAGCCAGATCAGGTACTGCACCGGCAAGGGCCGGTCGAAACCGTAGAGGCGATTGAAGTACTTGAGCGTGGCGGGCGACGGCGGGTGCCCCCCGTTCAACAAGGTGGCGGGATTGCCGGGCGCCAGGTGCAAGAGGAAGAAGATGATGATGGTCGACGCGATCAAGACGGCGATCTGCATCGCGATACGGGTGGCGATGTACCTAAGCATTCGCGACCCGACTCCTCGGCGCGGTCACCCGACGCGTCTCAGCGAGGTCGATGGTGATCTTGCCCGGCGCATCGAAGTTGGCGAGGTCCATGGCGAGTTCGAGGTCCTCCAGGGCCAGGCGGTGCGTCACCATCCCCTCGACGCTCACCCGGCCCGAGGCCAGCAGGTCCAGGGCGCGCACGTGGGTGCTCGGGTTGTTGAGCGATCCCACCACGCGAAGCTCGTCCTCGTTGATCCGAAACGGACTCACGGCAATGGTCGCACCCACGGGATAGACCGCGAACAACAGCACGGTGCCCCCGCGCCGGACCAAGTCGAAGCACGTGGCGGCGGCCAGAAGCGACCCCGACGCTTCGATCACCACGTCCGCGCCGACGTCGCCGCGCAGCGCCCCCAGGACACTGGCGATGTCGCCCGGTGGGCAGACCACGTCGGCACCGGCTCGTCGTGCGGCCTCGTGGCGCGACGGCACCGGCTCCACGACGACGATCGTCGCGGCGCCGCTGAGACGCACGAGTTGCACCAGGAGACAGCCAATGGGCCCCGCTCCCGAGATGACGACGACGTCGCCCACGGACACCTGGGCCTGGTCGACGCCGCGCACGCAGCACGCCAGAGGTTCCACCAGTGCGGCGTCGCTGAGCGAGACGTTGTCGGGGACCTGGTAGGCGTAGCGCGCGGGCACCGCGCAGTACTCGGCGAACCCGCCCGCACGACCCACCCCGAGAGCGCTCAGGCCACTGCACAGGTGCGCCTCCCCGCGTTGGCAGAAGAAGCAGACGTCGTCCACCACGTTGGGGTCGACGACGACCCGGTCACCCGGCGCGAATCGACTCACGCGAGCGCCGACCTCGACCACGGTGCCCGCGTACTCGTGGCCGAGGATCATCGGTGTCTCGACGCTGTACTCACCTCGAAAGATCGACCGGTCCGTACCGCACACCCCGCAACTCGCCACCGCGATGACCACGCCGTCGTCGGCGCACGTCGGGCGTTCGACGTCGATGACCTCGATGTCGCCCACGGCTCGTAACACGGCGGCTCGCACGAACTAGTCCGCCCCGTTCACGCCGGACCCGCCACGCCGAAGTCATCCTCGCGGCGGCGCACGACGCTGAAACTGAACATGCTGCCCAAGTGGTAATCGCGCGAGATGAGCACGCAGCGACCCACGCGGGTCACGCACTGCTCGTTGACCATCAGCCACGGCCCGACCTCGGGGCCGATCTGGGGCACGGCGTCCTCGGCGAGCGGCTCCGAGACGACCGAGATGTGCGCCGAGGAGGCCACGATCTCGTGGCCCAAGCGCTCCAGGATGGACACCACCGAATCGCTCCAGTCAATGGCGTCGACGTCGACGCCCAGGGTCTGGGGGTCGAGGACGTTGAGGGAATAGATGCACGGGCTCCCCTGATACTCGCGCAAGCGGCGCGTCTCGACCACCAGGGTGCCAGGGTCCATCGAGAAGGCCCTCTGCTCGTCGGGCGTGCTGGCGCGGGTGAGGACGCTCACGACCTTCGTGATCGATTCGTACCCCAGCTCCGCCATCATCTTGGTGAGGCTCTCGAACTTCGTCATCGGCCTCTCGGGGCGAAGACCCGACAACGCCGAGGCGAAGCGGCCCGATCCCTGACGCGTCTCGACCAGCCCCTCCTGCTCGAGGAGCTTCATGGCTTCGCGGACCGTCGAACGGCTCACCATCAGGCGTTCGGCGAAGGCCATCTCGCTCGGCAGCGGGTCGCCGGGTCGCAACTCGTCCGCCACCAGCGTGGCGATGCTGTCGCGGACCTGGCGCGGCAGGGCCTTTCGACGTAGCGCCGCCCCTGACGGGCCGAGGTGGTCGAGCGGCGCCCGCGGTGCCACGGTGTCGGCGTCTCGGACGGGATTCTTTCTCGACACGTTCAGTCCATGAAGCTGCCGCCGTTGACGGCGACGCTCTCTCCGGTGATCGACGAGGCGGCGTCACTCGCGAGGAACAGCGCGACCGCCGCCACGTCCTCGGGGGTCTGAAGTCGTCGCAATGGCGTGTCGGCGAAGTAGAAATCCACCACCTCGCCGGTCGAGATCCCCTTCAACTGCGCCTCCCAGATGATCTCTCGGTCCTGCATCCCGGTACGAACGTACCCCGGACACACGCTATTGACCCGGATATCGTGCGCCGCCAGTTCGCACGCCATCGCCTGGGTGAGGCCGACCACCGCGAACTTCGACGCGACGTAGTGGGCCAACAGTGGTACGCCGCCGCGTTTGCCCGCCATGGAGGCGATATTGATGATGCAACCTCCCCCACCTTGATCGATGAACTGGCGCGCCGCCACCTGTCCGCAGATCAATGTGCCACGGGTGTTCACGTCGAGGTTCAGGTCGATCTCCTCGTCGGAGAGGTCGATGAATCGCGCCATGGACGACACGCCGGCGCACGAGACCCAGATGTCGAGCGGTCCCAAAGCAGCGACGGCATCACGACACGCCGTCTCGATGGACGTGCGATCACGCACGTCCATCGAGAAGGGCAACGCTCCCTCGATCGTCGCCGCGGTCGCGGCGGCGGCCTCGGCGTCACGGTCCGTGACGGCGACCCGGTGACCGGCCGACGCGAGGGCGCGGGCGATGGCGGCACCGATGCCTGTCGCGGCGCCGGTCACTACTGCTGTCATCTCGAACTAACCTTTCGAATTCACCGGGTCGTCAGGCGACCAACGGACTGAGGACCTCGCGGCTCAGCCGAAGTGGACCTGGTCGGGCATGTCCTGATAGACGAACACCTGGGTCTGCGTGTAACCCGAGAGGTTCGACGGCGAGACCATGACCAGCGGGTCGGAGTACAGCGGGATGTACACGTCGTCCTTGGTCAGCTGGTTCATCATGGCGATCGTCGCGTTGGCCTGGGCCACCGATCCGTTGGCCGTCGCCGCCCACTTCGTGCGCAGGGCGTTGAAGGTCTTGGAGAAGTAGCACGAGACGTCGGAGTAGTTACTCGCCAGTGGCGGCACGATCTCGGCCGAGGGCGCCGGGAAGTCGGGGTTCCACCAGTTGAGCAAGGCGTTCACCGGACGCGGACACGTCGCGCTGTAGCTCACGTTACCGAAGGACGACGGCGTCAACTTGTCGATCTTGACGTTGAGACCGATCGACTGGCCGATCTGCTGCAGGGCCGCCGACACGGTGTCCGAGGTCAAGGACGTCTCCACCGCGATGGTCACCGTCTCACCGGTCGCGTGGGCCTGGGCGATGAGCTTCTTCGCGGCGGCCACGTTGGCGTTGGCGGGATTCGGCAAGGCGTTGTAGGCCGCCATGTAGAGGGCGGTGTTCTGGGTGAACAATGCCGGCGTCTCGATGCCCTTGAGCGGTCGTCCGTTGGCGCCGTCGACCGCGGAGGCCAGGGCCGCGCGAGGAACGGCGAGGTTGAACGCGCGACGCACCAGTGGATTGGCGAAGGGACCCTTCTCCACGTTCGGGCTGATGTAGTTGATGTCGCCACCGTAGGGAACCTGGTTGATCTTCAGACTCGAGTCCGACGCCAACGTCGCGGCGTCGCGCGCCGGCAGGTCGTAGGTGCCGTTGATCGTCCCACTGCGAAGACCCGCGATCAGGGCCTCGGCGTCGTTGACCTGCTCGAAGGTGATGCTGCTGATCTGGGGCTTGTGAGCCGCGTCCCAGTAGTTGGGCACGGCGTCAAGGACGGTCACCGAGCCGTTGACGTACCGCACCGGACGGAACGGTCCGCTGCACATGGACTTGGCGGGCGTGGTGCCGAAGGCCGCGCCGTACTTATTGACGAAGCTCTGCTCGACGACCTGTCCGATCGGCGTCGCCGGAAGGTCCTGGGCGATGGGGTTAGGTGCGTTGAGCTCGATGGTCACCTGCCACGGGCCCGAGACGACCGCCTTCTTGAGGTTGCCCGTCTGATAGAGCGACAGGAGCGAACTGGCCAATTTGGGGCTGGCGATGCGGTTCACCGAGAACGCGACGTCCGCCGCGGTCACCGGATTGCCGTCCCAGAACTTGGCGTTGTGCACGAGGTTGTAGACGTACGTCGTGGGACTGGTCTGCTTCCACGACGACGCCAATTCGGGCTCCAACTGACCCTGAGGTCCGAACTGCAGCAATGAGTTACACATCGCAGCGGTGATGATGTTGGGGTCGATGGCGTAGACCAACCCGGGGTCGAGCGACGGGTCGTTCGAGGTGATGCCCCAAGTGAGACTCTTCGACGCGGCCGCACCGGCGACGCTTGATCCCGCCGTCGCCACCAGAGCGGTCGCGGTGACCGCGGCCAAACTGCTGGCGATCACGCCGAGTTTTTTCCAAGAAAGGTGTGACACGCGATGCCTCCTGTAAGTGGAGCGGTGGCGGGA
>Ga0209698_10007243_pt1 | contig 11670 bp, 8 predicted proteins | sample LitLauG_LLR_2012_FD_187203 | JGI IMG/M metagenome (GOLD analysis project Ga0209698, IMG submission 187203) | Freshwater sediment microbial communities from Pennsylvania, USA - Little Laurel Run_MetaG_LLR_2012 (SPAdes) (version 2) | ecosystem: Environmental > Aquatic > Freshwater > Creek >... | reverse complement strand
GTCATTGATTGCCGGCACCGGGACCGGCTGCTTGTAGGCGATGACGGCCAGCGTCTCCAGCGCCGGCAGCGACAACCGGATCGGCGGCTTCAGGCTCCTGGCGAAGGCCCGCACGACTTCATGCTGCTCGGGCTTGGTCGACATGCGGTATCCGCCCGCTACCTGCCGGATCTCGATCCCGTGGTCGGGCGCGCCGTATTCCAGGGCTAGTTCTTCGAGGCAGGAGCGCACGCGCGACTTGATTTCTGTCTCGTCGGTCACGCCTTCGGTGACAATCGTTTCCTTGACGAGCGCGACAATCTGCTCCAACGCTATCGGGGTCTCCGCCGCGTAAATGATTGCTTCGAGTTGAGCTTTTAAAGACATAACGTTTAGGGGCTAGAACTGGGCTGTTCCCATGAACAGTCTCAGGGGCCTGCAACTTGGTTCTCAGGGGCTAAAGCCCGCGTATCTCTTGGTCTAAGCGGCACGGCTGAAGCCGTGCCCTTCCCCAACCATCGATGAGACTACTACTAGTGGTCAGTGATCCGCAGGTTCACCCGCCGCCGAGCACTGATCACGAGCCCTTGCTGTTCATTTCCAATCGTCGCGTACGGCCGACTGTTCCTTCATGATTTCTTCGAAGTGCATGTGCTTGCGTACAGCGATCTCGCCGAACAAACGCTCCTGCCGTATCTGGATTGCTTGCAACCGCACCAGTTCGAGCAAAGCGAGGAACATGCACACCAGCGCCTGCCGCGACGGAATGCGCATCAAGAGCTGTTTCAGCCGGATGGGCCGGTCTTCCAGCGACAATCGCCGCCGCAGGTAGTCGATCATCTGCCCGACGGTGACGGTATCTTCATCCACGTCCAGCACCGGACGGGTCCGCACCCGCTCCAGCACTTGCTGAAACGTCTTGACCAGGTCGATGACGTCGGCTGCGATTTCCGGTTCGGCGCCCTCCGCTTCCATGAACTCTTTCAGCGAGGGGTTGCTCAGGACTGCTTCTTCGATTTGTTGTTTCTGTAGCAGCATCTGGGCGGCGGACTTGAACTTTTCATGCTCCAGCAGCCGGTTCACCAGTTCACTGCGCGGGTCGTCCTGCTGCTCGGCCGGCAGGTCGGGATCGCGCGGCAGCAGCATCTTCGATTTGATGTGAATCAGCACCGAGGCCATGTAGATAAAGTCCGCGGCGACATTCACATCGAGCTCGCGTATTTTCTCGACATACGCCAGGTACTGCGCCGTGATCTTGGCGATGGGGATGTCGTAGATGTCGATATCCTGCTTGCGGATCAGGTCGAGCAGCAAGTCGAGCGGTCCTTCATAGACGTCGGCCACCGCAACCGCGAAGGGAGAGTCGCTCTCTTCTTTTTTCGTTGCTTCTTTGTTGGGCCTGGACGCAGACGTGCTCGCGATGACCGCCGCTGGAACCGGAGTCGGCGATACGTTCGGGACAGCCTTCACTTGGTCGGTCATCATGACTCTTTCGAATTCTTCGCTGTTGGCGGTTCGTACCCGAGCGACATTCCCATCGAGGCACGCACTGCGTCCATTGTCTCAGCCGCAGCGGCGCTGGCCCGCTTCTTGCCATCTTCCAGCTTATCCCAGGCAAGCCGGGGATTTTCCTCAAATTGTCGGCGCCGCTCCTGGATCGGATTCAGCAGATGCACCAGGCCGTCGGCGGCCCAGCCTTTGCATTCGATACATCCGATGCCGGCCGACCGGCAGCCTTCGTTGACTTTTGCGATCGTTTCCTTGCTGCTGAAAATCTTGTGCAGATCGCCCACCGGACACACGTCCGGATTCCCTTTGTCAGACCGCCGGACGCGCGCCGGATCGGTGACCATTGTTTTCAACTTCTGCCGCACGACCGGCTCCGGATCGGTCAGCATGATGGTATTGCCGTACGACTTCGACATCTTGCGGCCGTCGGTTCCGGGCAATTTGGCGGCGGGAGTGAGCAGAGACTGCGGCTCGGGAAAGACCTCTTTTTTCACGCCGTAGAACCCGTTGAACCGGCGGGCAATCTCGCGCGTCAGTTCGATGTGGGCGACCTGATCCTCGCCCACCGGCACCACGTCGGCCTTGTAGATCAGAATATCGGCGGCCTGCAGCACGGGATATCCCAGGAATCCGTAGGTGCCCAGGTCTTTGTCTTTGATATTTTCCCGCTGCTCTTTGTACGTGGGTACGCGTTCCAGCCAGCCCAGCGGGGTGATCATCGAAAGCAGCAGGTGCAGCTCGGCGTGCGCGGGAACGTGCGACTGAAGGAAGAGCACGGATTTCGCCGGATCGAGTCCTGCCGCCAGCCAGTCAAAAGCGACTTCGAGCGAATTTTCTTTTACGCGGGAAGTGTCGGCGTAGTCGGTGGTCAGTGCATGCCAGTCGACGATGCAGAAAAAACATTCATATTCATCCTGCATGCGGACCCAGTTTTGCAATGCCCCGACGTAGTTGCCCAGATGCAGCTTTCCGGTGGGGCGCATGCCGCTGAGCACGCGTTTGCGGGTTGTCGTCGATGTCATCGAGTCATTCGCCAACTGGAAACGATTGCCTGCAACGCAGAGTCGATTCGCCGGCCGCAAGCCGGGGCTGGGACGAGTGGCAGCATGAAGCAGGACTTATTTCGATACTAACATGCGTTGAGGCTGCAAAGCCGGGGCCTCTGAGCAGAACCGCTTCGGAATGACGCGAGTCGGGGGCGTCCGCTCGCCATGCTTTATAATTCGCCCGCTGCTCGAAACACCGACACCCGAGGCTCGTGACCACCCTCGCCCGACAGCTTCGCTTCACCGACTACTTCACGCTCGGTTGGGGCACCATGGTAGGCGTGGGATGGCTCGTCCTGATGGACGACTGGCTGCTCCGCGGCGGCTCTCTGGGGACTCTCCTGGGCTTTGTGATTGGTGGAGCGGTGCTGCTTCCCATCGGGTGGGTCTACGGAAAACTGGTGATCGCCATGCCCGACGCGGCCGGCGAAATCGCCTACACCTCGGCCGTTTTCCCGCAACAGATCAGCTTCGCCACCGGCTGGATGATGACACTGGCCTATTTCATCGTCTGCCCCTGGGAGGCGGTGGCGGTCGGCCGGATCGCCGCCTACATTGTTCCCGGCCTTGATTCTCTGCCGCTGTACAGCATCGCCGGGCGGCCGGTGTATCTGCCGCGCCTGATCATCGGACTGGGGCTCACGGCGCTGCTCACGGCGGTGAACTATCGGGGAATCCGGCTCAGCGCCACATTTCAGAACTGGACCAGTTTCGGTACCCTGGCGTTGTTCGTAGTTTTCGTTGGACTGGGCGCAAGCCGCGGGTCGTCCGCCAACTTCCCTCCGCTGTTCACCCACACGCCGCTGGTTTCCATCCTGCTGGTGATTCAGATCGTGCCCTACTTCATGACCGGTTTCGAATCGGTCGGCAAAGCGGCGGAAGAAGCGAATCCACAATTCCGATCTCGCGGTTACTTCGTTGCGATCTGGATGGCCATCTTCGTCGGCATTGCTTTTTACGCCAGCATCGTGGCGGCTGTGAGCTTTGTGGCGCCGTGGCACGAACTGACCGGCGAGAAGTTCATGACCGCAGTGGCCTTTTCTCGGGCGACCGGCTCGCGGTGGATCGTCAACGTCATTCTCGCCGCCGCGCTGCTGTCCCTTTTCAAATGCTTCAATGGAAACTTCGTTGCGGCCAGCCGGCTGGTGTTTGCCCTCGGTCGCCGCAGGATGATCCCGGCCGGTGCCGGGGAGGTGCACGAGCGCCATCAGACCCCGGCCACAGCCGTCTTGTGGGTTGGCCTGGCTACGGCGGTCTGCACGCTGCTGGGCGATGCGATCCTGGTGCCGGTCACTGAGGTCGGTTCGGTGGCCTGCGCCGTGGGATGGTCTGCGGCCTGCGCTGCCTGGCTGGCCCTGACGCGACCGGGCCATTCGCAAGCGGGGATTCTCTCGATGGCAGAGCGAGGCATCGCCCTCTTCGGGCTGCTGGTTGGAATTGCCATGGTCATGATGAAGATCGTGCCCGCCGTGCCGGGACACTTCACGATCTACGAGTGGATCGCTTTCAGCGTCTGGGTTGGGCTGGGCGCGGTCGCGTACCTAACCAGAAGTCATAGGAGCAACTCATGAAGGGCGAATATCGATGTAGGGACAGCCGCCTCCGGCGGTCCAGCGGAGCGATGTTCCGCGGCAACGTCCGCTCGCGGCACGCACGGGCTTCAGTCTGCGTGGTGCTTTTCGTTGTGACTTGCTGGCTGCAGCCCATTCTCTGCGCACAGTCACCAGCCGCCTTCGACCTCGTCATCGCTAACGGCCACATCATCGACGGCACGGGCTCACCCTGGTATTCGGGCGACGTCGGGATCCGCGACGGTCGAATCGCCGCCATCGGCAACCTCGCCGACGCTCCCCGTAAACGCACGATCGACGCGGCGGGAAAGGTCGTCGCGCCCGGTTTCCTCGACATGCTCGGCCAATCGGAACTGACGATTCTTGTCGACCCTCGGCTGCCTTCGAAGATTTTTCAGGGAATCACCACGGAAATCACTGGAGAGGGCGACTCCGTTGCGCCGCTTAATGATGCGATGGTTCGATCCAATCGTCGTGTCTTCGAACATTTCAGGATCACTCCGGACTGGCGTACGCTGCGCCAGTATTTCGCCCGTCTGGAAAAGCAAGGCATCGGCATCAATGTTGCGGATTATGTCGGCGCCACACAGGTCCGCCGCATGATCCTGGGAGACGACGACAAGCAGCCCGCGCCAGAACAACTCGAGCAAATGAAGTCACTGGTGCGCGAGGCAATGAAAGACGGCGCGGTCGGCTTGTCGACGTCGCTCCAGTACGCGCCCGCACCCTATGCCAAAACCGAAGAACTCATTGCCCTAGCTGCCGAGGCTGGAAAGTTCGGCGGTATCTATGCGACGCACATGCGCAGCGAAGGAGACACTGTTCTCGAAGCGGTCGACGAAGCCCTGCGCATCGGCCGCGAAGCTCACGTCCCCGTCGAAATCTGGCATATCAAAGTCGCCGGAAAGAACAACTGGGGACGAATGCCCGAAGTCGTCGCGAAGATCAATGCCGCTCGCGCCGCGGGTGCGGACGTCAGCGCAAATACCTACGCCTACACGGCCTGGTTCAACGATTTCTCGGCGTTCGTTCCGCCCTGGGCACATGATGGCGGAAACGACAAACTCGTCGAACGCCTCAAAGACCTGGCCACGCGCCAGCGCATCCGCCAGGATATGCTCACGCCTTCGCACGAGTGGGACAACGAATGGCAGGAGATCCCGGGCCCCGACGCGATCATGATCGGCGCCGTGAAGAACCCAAAGCTGCAGCCGCTCCAGGGCAAACGTCTGTCCGAAATTGCAACGCTCTGGCACAAGGATCCCGTGGACGCGCTGTTCGACTTCCTCATCGAAGATCCCAACGCCAGCGTGGCGGTATTCGGAATGTCGCAACCGGACGTGACTCTCGCGCTACAGCAGCCCTGGGTCTCGATCGACAACGATTCCGAGGGCACCTCGCCCGAAGGTATCCTCGGCCAGGATCATCCGCACCCCCGTGCCTATGGCACCTTCCCGAGGATCCTGGCCAAGTACGTCCGCGAGGAGAAGGTCCTCACGCTGGAAGATGCCATCCGGAAGTTTTCCGCGTTGCCGGCGCAGCGGATGCGCCTCACCGATCGCGGCGTGCTCAAGGCCGGCATGTGGGCCGACATCGTCGTTTTCGATCCCGCAACCGTGCGAGACCGCGCCACGTTCGACAATCCGAACCAGCTTTCGGAGGGAATGGAATTCGTCCTGGTGAACGGAGTTCCGGTGATCGATCAGGGCAAGATGACCGGGGCGTTCCCGGGAAAGGTGCTGCGCGGGGCGGGATACGTGCCGTAGTCGATGCTCACTTGGCGGCTTGCGGCTTCAAGCGCGCCTGCTCGGTTCCCCCCAGGGGGGCCACGCGTGGCTTCGCCAGAGTTCCGGTGATGGCGTATCCGGCGGTTCCCGGTCCGTTTCGCTCGAGCCGGATGTCCAAATCCCGTCGCAGCGAGGCGGAGCCGCTGACCTCAAAGACGCCACTGGGAGAAGTCAGCCGGGCGTCCTTCATCTCCAGTTTGCCGGTGCGCAGGCGCGCCTCTCCGGAGAAGCGCGATACCTTGAGCGGGCCCTGGTCCTCGGGTGAGATGTGCGGCAGAGTCCCGTTGTTCACGTCGAAGCGCAACGTTCCTTCCACGGACTTCCAGAAGTCCGCCGCCGTTACTCCGGCCGCCTTGATCTGATAGCTTCCCTTCGCCGTGCCGGAAATCCAGGGATCGTGCATCGTCTCCGCCAGTTGTGCCAGGGATACGGCGGTGAAGGTCCCGCTGCCGCTCGATGCTGCCGGTGACACGGTGAAGTCCGTTCGCCACTCACCGTGATATTCACCGCCCAACAGATTCCCATTTAGATCGGAGATTGTCAGTTTGCTGGCCTGGAGCGACACCTTCGCCGTCACACCGTCGGCCACAATGCCTCTGATCCGAAAGTCGTTCGCAGAAATGCTCCCTGTCGCGCGCACGTTGGCGAGAAAAGTCGGCAAGGCCTCGCTCGACTGGAGCACGCGATACCAGGGGCGTTCCCTGGGACGCGGGTTCGCCCAGTCACTCAATTCATCGAAAGCGATGCGATCGCCGTGCACCTGGAAGTGGATGTCGCAATCGCCCGGGTTTCCACAGCCGCGCGGCATTTCCAGCGAGCCGGTCCAGTTGGTATTGGCGAACCGGGCGATCAATTTCTCCACTCGGACGCCGTCGTTTGTCAGGCTCACCGTGGCGCTGCCGACCTCAACAGGTTCGCCGGTGCCGCGGATTGGAATGCGGACGTTGCGCAATCGAGCTGTTCCAGTGACGCCAACGACGGGAAAACCGTTTGCAACTGCATGTCCGAATCCCGCCCACAATCCGGCGATGACCAGATCCAGTTGTGCCGAGCCTTCAATGCTGGCCTTTGATGCGGGGATGCCGAGCAGTCTCGCCGCACGAAGTGTCTTGCCTAGTTCGCCGTCCCCACTGAGCGCGAGGCTGTAGCCTGTCCGGTCAATCCAGCCTTGAGCCGTGGCCTTTCCGATTGCAGCGGGGAACGGGCCGAACTCCACATGCACTCTTTCCGGCATCCGAATGCCAGCCTTGCGCAGGAGGCGGAGTTTCGTCTCCTTGTCCAAGGGGCCAGATCCGTCCGAGAAGCTGAACGGGATCGTCTCCGGCCCGAGTTCTGCTTTGCCCAACGCAGAGGCAAGGCGGAAACCGGCAATCTCGCCGTGACCTTCCACGCGCGTGGACGATGTCGTTTGGTCGGCGTCAAATATCACGCTGCCGCGCAGAGTCCCTCCTGCCGTCAAGTCGTCGGGCAGATACTTCTTGGCGCGCCGTGCCAACTCTACGAGCGCGCTCGCCGGCACATCTCTGGCATTGAAGGTAAGGTTATGGGCATGGCTTCCGGGCAGGCCGGTCCAGCCCGTCAACGAGATCAGCCCCACGCCCAAAGGAGCGTTGCAGAGCAGGTCGCGGAATCTGCGATCGAGGGAACTGTACTGCCCGTCGCAGTGTGCGGAGAGGCGAAGCGGTTCTCCCGTGGTGATGTCGAAGCGGCGGAAATCCTGGATGGATGCGTCGCTGGCGATTTGCAGCGCCCCCGGAGTGCCATGGAGCGTGACTTCCAGTTGCACATCGCCCCGCCAGCCCTGATCCGTGCCGCTGAACAGTTTGCTGAGTTGTCCGAGTTGCGCGCGACTCCATTCCGCGGTGAACTGCAGAGGCGTATCACGGAGCGAATCGGCTCGCTGCCAGCTGCCATCGACTCGCAGGATGCCGGTGTCATTCAGATTCAGGTCGGTGCGAACGGGCTGGGCTTTCAGACGGATGCCCCAAGTGTTCTCCGAATCTTGCCACAGGGAAAAGTCCGCGTTAGTGAGCGAGTACGGTGTCTTCTCCGGACCGTTCTTGAAATTGATGCGCGCCGAGGAAGCCTGAATGTAGGGAAATGCGGGACGGGGCTCTGACTTGGCCTTGCCTGTCGGCGCCAGGGGTGTGCGTGCAGCGCGTTCCAACAGGGTCTCGAGGTTCCAATGCCCGTTCTCGCCGCGCACCAGGTTCAGGCTGGGTTCGGTCAATTCCAGACGCGCGATTTCAATTCTTCCCCGCAGCAGCGATGTCAACCGCAGTATGGCCGTGACTTCGCTTGCCCGCAGCAACGGCTCGGCGCCGAAAGCCGGATCGTCGTAGACCACCAGGGTCTCGAGGTCAAATCCTGGACGCGGTAGGAGCCGGAAATGAACCGAGCCCAGGTCGACGGAACGGCCTACGCCGGAACTGATCGAGGCGATGATCCGGGACTTGAGTTGGGATGCGCCGGGTCGCAGGAGAAACAGCAACAGCAGGATGACCGCTGCCGTTCCCCATCGAAGCTTGGTAGAAGAGATTTTCACAACGCCCTCACCGCAGCTCCGGGGGGCTCACCGCACGGCCTTCAAGGTTCGCCCCCAGCGCGTCTCGCCGAAGAAGTGCAGAATGACTTTCCCCACGAACAGAATTCGATCGCCCCATGCGGTCTTGCGGTATTGGTCCTCTGGTGTTTCGAACGACCAGTAAATGAACATGGGCCGCCCGAGGACGTTTTCTTTCGGAATGAATCCCCAGTAGCGGCTGTCGAGGCTTACGCCGCGATGGTCGCCCATGGCGAAATAATGGTCGGGCGGCACCACGATGTCATCGCCCTGCACGTACGAACGCATGTCGACAATCCAGTTGGGGTAAACCCCGTATTCGTCCGAGGGCGGCACCGCGGGGAAATTGTTGCGATAGGGATCCATGGTGTCGCGATCATGCAGGACATACGGCTCATCGAGCGCAACGCCGTTGCGAAAGACGACGCCATTGCGCAAATGGATGCGGTCGCCCGGCAGCCCCATGATGCGCTTGACCACGTACAAACCCGGTTCAACCGGAGAAAAAAAGACCACGATGTCGCGGAAGCGCACGTCGCGGTAGGGAAGCAGAGGTCCCAGCCAGGACGTTTTCGGCGCGAACTGGATGCGGTTTACAAACACGTGGTCGCCGATCAGCAGCGTGTTCTCCATCGAGCTGGAAGGAATCTCAAAGGCCTGGACGACGAATGTAATGATGAACAGGCCGGTCACCAGCACGGCGGACAGCGAGGCGAGAAACTCGACGGTTGTCTCTTTCGGTTTCTCTTCGGCTGCGCTTTCGACTTTGTTGGTTTCGTTCTTTGCCACAGTCAGGTTTCCTGCCGGATTCGTATCCAGGATTCGTATCAGGGTATGCCTTCAGGCACACCGAACAAGACACACCAAAAATCACGCCTTCAGGCGCCGGCGCCCGATTCAGTGTACCAGCCTTAGGGTCCGGTTCCAGCGCGTGATCTGGTAGAAATGCGTGATCGCGTAAACAACGTGATACAGACGGCCCGTCACCGTCGAAGACGGACTCTGGTCCCAATCCCGCACCGACCAGTAGATCACCAGGGGCCGTCCAATGATATTCTCCCGCGGGACAAATCCCCAATAGCGGCTGTCCTGGCTGTCATCGCGATTGTCGCCCATGACGAAATAGTGTCCCTCGGGAACGATCAGTTCGCCATCTTCCACCAACTTCCGCATCCGCTGCAGCCACTTGCCATCCATGTTGATGGCGTAATAATCGAGCCGCGGGAAGTTGTCGCGAAACAAGCTGTTGAGGTCGTGGCCGTTTGTCGGCTCCAGGTAACGCACATAGGGTTCATCGAGCCCCTTGCCGTTGATGAAGACGCGTTTGTTTATCAGGCGCAGGCGATCGCCGGGCAGGCCGATCACCCGCTTCACGAAGTGCTGCGCCGGATCGACGGGATAATGAAAGACCACGATATCGCCTCGACTGATCTTCTGATACGGCATGGTGAAATTCGAGGGATGGCTGCCTCCATAACAGAGCTTGTTGACCAGCAGGTAGTCGCCGACCAGCAAGGTGTTCTCCATGGATTGCGAGGGAATCTGGAAGGCCTGCACGATGAATGTAATCACGAACACCGCAATCACGATCGTCCCCAGCAGCGACTGCAGGGACCCGATGAGATCGGTCGCGACGACTCGGAGCGTGGCGCGGTTCGAGGAATCCATGGCTCTACTTATCCGGGGACGAGGAAGTCTCGGCCGTGGTTCTGCTCTCCGACTTGGATCGCGCTGCCAGAAACGTCAGCAATTGCCGCGCCGCATCCTGCTCTGCCATCTTCTTGGTGGAGCCCTGCGCCCGCCCGGTGAACTCCGATGGCTTGACGCTCTTCATATTGAGACGGACCTCAACCGTAAATGTCTTGCTGTGCTCCGGACCCGATTCGTCGACCAGCACGTAGGCGGGCTGCGGTAATCCCAGGCTCTGCACCGCTTCCTGCAAGGCGGACTTGAAATCGGTTACCGGTAACGATCCGCCCCCCTGCTCCATCCGCTCCAGTTCGGGTTCGACGATATTGCGCACCACAAAGTCCCGCGCCAGGTCGAAGCCGCCGTCGAGGTAGATAGCGGCCAGGATCGCCTCCAGAGCATCTACGAGCAGAGCTGTTTTGCTCCGCCCGCCGCTCTTCTCCTCGCCGCGGCCCAGCCTGAGATAGTGCCCAAGTTCCAGCCGTTGCGCTACCTGGATGAGGTGCCGTTCGCTGACCAGGTGAGCTCTCAGTTTCGACAGCTCTCCCTCGCGAAATTGAGGGAAGCGGCGGAACAATTCTTCGCTGGTGACCAGCGACAGCACCGCATCTCCCAGAAACTCCAGTTGCTCGTTGTCGCTGACCTTGTACTTGCTCTCACCCGCCTGCTGAGACTCCTGCTCCCGCGCCTGCGAGCTGTGCGTTACCGCCTGCTCGATCATCGACCGGCGCCGGAAGTGATAGCCCAGCCCTTCTTCCAGCGCCGAGATTTCCCGTTCCTTCATAAGTGGGATAGGTGGAGGACAATGGCGACCCGCGGCTCGGAACGGCCTTCTTCGCCTTCTTCACAAGCCCTTCGCGGCAAGATTTCCTGTTCTCGCCGCTATGCTCAGGGGAACTTTGATCAGCTCTGTTCTGTCATCCCGAGCGAATTCGAGGGACCTTGGGTTGCGACACTGAGCCAGGCCTTAAGCGTAAATCCCGGCGAAACCCATACTGAATGTGGCGATTTAATTCTTCTGTCCCGGCGCCGAACCGCTGTTCAGCTTGTTCAGTCGGTCCTGCTCCGCCCGCGCCGCCTTGCCCGCCGCCGAGTCGGCGCGGTCCTTGGTGAGATCCACGGCCTGGTTGGCGTACTTCAAGGCCTCGGGGAACTTGTTCTGCATGTCCAGCGCCACCGCCAGCCTCAGAACAGCAACCGAGTCCACCTGCTGAGGAAAGGCGTCGATCGACTTGCGCAGATTCGCTTCCGCTTCCGGATAGTTTTTTGCGGTAGAAGCGAGCGTGCCCAGGACGGCATAGGCTTCCGAGCGTAAGAAACCCTTAAACCCATTCAACTGGTCGGGCGGATATCCCGACGTGGGCAGGTCCGTGTCGATGGTGGACAAGGCGTGCTCGGCGTCTTTCTTGGCTTCTGCCAGACGTTGATCCCGGTCGAGGTCGGTTTCTCGAGTGCGCTCGGCCAGCACCTGGGCAACGCCCAACAACGCTTCCGGATCGTCAGCGTCGAAGGTCAGAGCCTTTTGC
>Ga0209698_10007241_pt1 | contig 11672 bp, 13 predicted proteins | sample LitLauG_LLR_2012_FD_187203 | JGI IMG/M metagenome (GOLD analysis project Ga0209698, IMG submission 187203) | Freshwater sediment microbial communities from Pennsylvania, USA - Little Laurel Run_MetaG_LLR_2012 (SPAdes) (version 2) | ecosystem: Environmental > Aquatic > Freshwater > Creek >... | reverse complement strand
GGTGCAGGGCGATGGCCGGGGGGATGGCTACCGGCGGCGGACTTGCGGGGCGAGGCATCGGCGGCAGCGGCGGCGGCGTCAACACGTTGGTGACGACCAACTGCGCCCTGCCGTTCAACGGACCGGCCACGGCCAGCATCACAAAAATCCAGAATCTGAATTGTTTCATAAATCGCGTGCGAGACTATGCGAACTTCCGGCCAAAGGCCAGCCCAAATTCGCACTCTGGTCATGTTCTTGCGTTGGCTCAGGCGCAAGGAGATTTACCGTTACTTTCCTTGCGCATCGCCTCACGCGCAACGCCGCCGTGATCGCGCAACGCAGAAGGCTCAAAAAACCTCGACAATTCACCGACCCGGCGTCGAGTAAGAGCGACATGTCAGCGATCCTAGATATACCTGAAGTCCGCAAGCGCCTCCCAGCAGTACGAATCGCCGTATCTGGTCTTTTCTCATAATCCACAGGGATTGCGTATTTGCGACCTCGCTCCCGCCTTCAATAAACCAGCACCAGCACCAGCACCGCCGCCTGCTTCGCTGATTTAGCCGCAAAACAACGCAGAGATCACAAAGCAATCTCTGCGTTCTTTGCGTTCTCTCGTGGCAAAAAATCAGTAAACCAAAACCAGAACGGCAGCTTGTTTCGCCCGTTCCACCATCTCCTCAAATATAATTTCCTTCCCGTCCACCCCCTTGAGTTTCGCCGACACCTCCGGCACCGATTCGAGAAAGCTCAGGAGATAACCGCTCTTGACCGCGTAATTCACATTTTCCGGCAGCGACCCGCTCGACTTCAACGCCGCCGCCGCATTCAGCTTGGCCGACACCACGCCCACCACATTGCCGCGCTCGTCCACCAGCGCCCCGCCCGAATTGCCCGGCTGCCCCGGCACGCTGATCTGGAAATACCGCGCGTCATCCCCCGCGCCGGAGAGCGACGCAATCTCACCCCGCGCAAATTTCGGCGCGAACCCTTGCAACCCGATGTTGGGAAAACCCACCGTCGCCACCGTGCCACCCAATTTCATCGTCCGACTTGGTGATATTGGCAGCGGTGCAAACCGCCCTTCCGCCTTGAGCAACGCCAGATCATTGGCCGCGTCCACCTTCACCACCCGGGCGAAAATCAAACCTGCGCTGGTGACCAGCCGCACTTGCGCCGCGTCCTTGACCACATGCTCGTTGGTAATCAGATACCGGTCCAACAGTTCTCCTTGGACGAGCCTCGGCTGGGCGGTGCCCTTCGGTTTTACGAACCTGGTGGCAACCATCACCCTGGCTCCGACCAACGCCCTGGTTCCAGTCACGCTTGGCATTCAAATGACCTGCGACGTGCCAGGCACAGGTTCCCGAAGCATCACGAATTACGGACCCACCACGCTGACTGGTGACTCCACCTTTCAAACGGCCTGCGCCTTCACGACCAACGGGGGGGTGCGCCAGGCCATGCTGTACTTTTGGAATTCCTCCTTCACCGGGCCGGTCACCAACGGCTTTTACATCAAACAGGTCCAACTGACGGGGTATTGACCACTTCCATCAACTCAGCGTGAACAACCCCGACAGCGGAGAATCGTTTTTTGAACTGAAGAAGGTTGTTAGGCCGCTTGAAAGAATGTCCGACGTGAACGGAGGCCCACGGTTAATCACCAAGACCAGTGCTTGCGCCGGAAACAACACCCGTGCTTTACTCGGCGCTGATGAAGCCTGCTGAAATGAGCCTGCCCACTTCCACCAATGTCCTCGTCTGGAGTGAATTTCGCCACGAGAAAGCAAATCCGAAGGTCGCGGCGATTTATCCCGGGGGGATACACGAAACCATCGCTGCCTTCCTGCGCCGGGCCGGCGGCCTGAACGTCTCCACCGCCTGGCTGGATCAGCCGGAACATGGCCTGACGGCCGACCGGCTCGCGGGCACCGACGTGCTGGTCTGGTGGGGACACATGGCCCACGGCGAGGTGCAGGACGAAATCGTGCAACGGGTCAAAACGCGGGTGCTCGAAGGCATGGGGCTGCTGGTCCTGCATTCCGGTCATTACGCAAAAATATTCAAAGCCCTGATGGGCACGAGCTGTTCGTTGAAGAGGCGGGAATCGAGCGACAAGGAACGGCTTTGGAATGTGAATCCCGCGCATCCGATCACCTGTGGCATCGGTGACTATTTCGAAATCCCCGCCGAGGAAATGTATGGCGAGCCGTTCGGCATCCCCGCTCCGGACGAACTCATCTTCATCTCGTGGTTTACCGGCGGCGAGGTCTTCCGCAGCGGCGCAACCTGGCAGCGTGGGCACGGACGGATTTTTTATTTCCAGCCAGGACACGAAACCTATCCGACCTACCACCAGGCCGAAGTCCAGCGTGTCATCACCAACGGGGTGCGCTGGGCGCGGGCGACGGTGAACCTGCCCGATTGCTGCCCTAACGCACCGGCCCTGGAGTCCCTGCCGCCCGACCCGCAGGCCACCGTTGATCACCGACTCGCGGGATTGGGAGCCCGGAATCCTCCGCGCCAGCGTCGAATCTCTTCACCGATCGACGGCTTGTAATCCGTGGTGGTGAGCAGGGCGTATGGCGTGGTCACCAACACGGCGGCGCAGGTGATCATCAATCCGACCGGCGTGGCGTTGGGCTCTCGCCAACTGTGGTCATCACCGGAACTGTCGGCTAATCCTTCACGCTTCTGGCGGTTTCTGGATGAGTCTGACTGAAGTTGGAGTTAAGATGTTTAGTTGTGTTGTCGTATAGTTGTCACCCCCGGTGAAAAAATTGTGGCCATATCCGACCGGGTGAGTTTACTCCTTGAGGAGGTGAAAGCATCTGTTTCTGCGAGGCTTCCATTTAATGGCTGTCACCCCCGATTATCACCCCTCGAAGTTTTGTCACAGCTCATTCTCCGTATTGCAACCATTCCGTTTTTGCGCGCAGAACAAATAGCCTTCAGTAAGCAATGGCGGAGTTCTCGGCCATGCTGGGGTTAGTGTGGTGGTTACGCCGCACCCCGCAAACTTGAATCTGAATCCTTGATCACGAAACGCGCATTGAGGCGCGCCACTTCGCTCGCGAGACCGGCCTTCTTTACTGAGTCCAACACGGCGTCGAAGTCTTTGTAGGCGGCGGGCGCTTCGTCCTTCGGATACAAGCGGCAGTTCGTAAGAATATCATTCGCTGTAAACTCGTCGTCCACCGTCTTCTGATCGAGCGCGCGGTCGGCAGCTTTGCGGCCCATGCAACGACCTGCGCCGTGGTTCACCGAATATGCACTCTTCTCCGCACCAGCGTCCGCTGTCATGATCACACTGCCTGCCGTCGGATTTCCCGGCAGCAGGATGGGATGACCGGTCTCGGAAAACGGCGTGTTCTTCAGGGACGGATGACCCGCTGGGAACGCGCGTGTCGCACCTTTGCGATGCACCCAGCCTTCACCCGCGAATCCACCGCGACCGTCCGGCAGCAATTCCTTGCGCGCGATGTTGTGACTGATGAAATACACCAGCGACCCTTTCACGCCCGGAATGATTTCCTGAAACGCCTCCAGCACGAGCGCGTTGATGAGCAGATGATTCACCGTCGCGAAGTTCGCGCCCAGCGCCATGTCGTCCAGATATGCGTCGGCCTCGGGCGTGCCGAGCGGCGCATAGACGAGTTCTTTGTCGTCACCCGGCAACGGGATGTCCCACGCAGCGAACTTCTGTTGCAACGCGCGGAATTGTCCGCTCGCTAGCGCATGGCCGAATCCACGCGAGCCGCAGTGCGAGAGGAATCCCACGCAACCACCGCGCAGGCCGAAGACCTCCGCCGTGCGACGCGCGCGATCGTTGTCGCCGACGCGCACCACTTCGCATTCGCCGAAATGATTGCCGCCGCCATACGAGCCGAGCTGCGTGATCTTTTCGAGGAAGTTTGAAAACCGGTTCGCACGCACCCATTCGAGCCGCAGTGCGAGTGCGTCGTTCGTTCCGTCGTGGCCGACGTGCGCCGCGTCTTCACAACGCTCCGCCCACTCCAGCGGAATGCCGAGCGCGTGCAACACTTCCGGCGACGCACCGTCTGTGGCGACCTTCACACCAAGCGCTTCCCCGACCTTGCGGGCTTTGCGCGCAGAACGCTGGCCGCGGCCCGGCCCCGTGGGTGTGCGTTCGACAATTGCATCAATCAACGCGCGACTAACTGTTTTGTCCGCCACCTGGTCCGCGGGCAGATCGAGTTGCAGGAAACTCATCGAGCATTTGATGTCCACGCCGACCGGGCCAGGATAAACGTGCGTGGGCGACGTGAGCACGCAACCGACCGGCGCGCCGTAGCCCGCGTGCGCGTCGGGATTGAGCACGAGATCGGTGACGCCCGGCGCGCTGCGGGCGTTGAGCGCCTGTTGGAGACATGTCGCGTCGAAACCAGCGCGAATCGAGCTCGTGCCGATGACGGTGATGGGCTTGCCCTTGTCGCCCGGCGCGGCAATGAAGCCCGTGGCCTCACCCGTGGCGTGGATCTGAGTTGTATTTTCTGCACTCATTCTGAATTAACTTTGTATCAGTTGTTTGTTAGGAGAGCGAGCTTTCAAGCCCGCCCTCCTGTTGTTTTACTCATTCAGGAACAGTTTCCACTCCGCGACGCCGTGGGCGTTGCGGATCATGGCCGACACCGGCAGTTCCTTCGGCGCGCGCGGGACGCTCAGCAGCTTCAAGCCAGCCTCGTGCGGGAGGCGGTCGGCCTTGCGCTGGTTCACTTCCCTCGCGGACCAGACCAAGTTTTCCCACGTATCCGCGCCGCCGCGCGAGCGGGGCACGACGTGGTCGAGGTTGCCCTCGTCGGGGCGTAGCAACACGCCGGTGTATTGGCAGCGGTTGCCGTCGCGCTCGCGGATGGTGCGGGCGCAGAGCTTCGGGCGCTTCTTCGGCACGCGCGCGTAGTTCACCGCCACGATGACGGTCGGGACGCGAATGGCACCATGCACAGTGCGCACCGCGTTGTCGCCGTCGCGAATCGGCAGCCTGATCCACTCAGCCCACCTAACGGTACGAATATGGCTCTCGCTTTCGATCTCCAGCGCGGTGGCCGCGTTCGTGGCCATCTGGCAAAACGCATCCGCTGGCGTGCGAATGTTGATCGCCTGCCAGTTGCGGTTCAGCACCAGCACAATTGTCTTGTTCAATATGTTGCTCATAAAGTCCTAGCGGACGGCCACCAGGCACACGCCCACTGCTAACGCAGTGAGGTGTTTGTTATTTAGTGAAATATTCTTGCCACTCAGTGGTTATCGTCTCATTTTTGCGGCATGAACTTCCCGCAATTCTGGGCCCGGGGAACCAGTGGAAAGTTCTTTTGCTGGCGCTGGTCAACCCAAAGCCTTGCAGAGGCCCAGTCACTCGCCGATCAAGCCGCCCAGCAGCTGGCGGACCGATTTCGTTCGGGCGATTTTCCGCCCAAGCACGGCGGCTATTATCCGGATCGTCCGTTCCGCGAGCAGGTCATGCAGGAAATCAAAAGCGGTTCGGGCGAAACTGCCGCCGTGGTCACCCGGAATTCCTATGGCTGTCTGGTGCTCAACACCGCCCGAGTGATGTTTGTGGACATTGACCTGCCGGAACCCAAACCGCGCGGGCTATTCAAAAGGCTATTTGGCAAACCTGATCTCACGCCGCCGCCGAATCATCAAAGTGCGGCGATGGCAAAGATCGAGACTTGGACGCGCAACCATCCTGAATGGGGCTGGCGGATTTACCGAACCCGTGCCGGCCTGCGTTTATTGGCAACCCAAGCCTTGGTGGATGCCGATTCGGACGTGGCTGATGGAGTATTCGAGGCTCTGGGCTCGGATCCGCTTTACCGAAAGCTGTGCAAGACGCAGAAATGCTTCCGAGCACGGTTGACTCCCAAACCGTGGCGCTGCGGTGTTCACAGCAAACCCCAGCGCTGGCCTTGGCTGGATTCCAAGGCCGAAAAACGATTCGAAAAATGGGAAGCCCAATACCAGTCCTTCGCTTTCAACTGGGCGACCTGTGAATTAATCAGCCAGATAGGCAATACGACCGTCCACGCGGAAGTGCAATCCGTGGTGAAGCTTCATGACGACGGCACGAAGGTGGGATCAAAATTGCAGCTGGCTTGAATCGTCAGCGCCAGTGTTGCCACGCCCAGACTTCGGCAGCAAAAGGAACCAGCGCTAGCGCATACTTGAACTTGAATGTCCATTTAGCGGTTTTGTGTCGGAACACCAACATGCCGATCAACCCGCGAAGCCAGCCACCGAGTGCGCCGAGCAGCGCTAGCGATGATTCTGAAACACGGCTGCCAGAACGAGACGCCTTCCATTTATCAATCCCAAATGCGAAGAACGTCACCGCGCTGAACACGGCAAACCAGACCAAGGCAATGTTGTCGGCATTTCTCACGCGCCAGTTTCAGCGATATTTCTGATCTGTGCGAGTTCGATTGCGCCGGGATTTAAAAACTGTTTCCGTCTTTTGTTTGTAAAGCCAGCGAAGAAATTTATGAAACCGATCATCCGCGCGGATTTTCTCCACGGTGTTGAAGTCGTCGCGCGGTTCGTTATGCGTCCAGGTCTTGTGGATGAAGTCCTCGCAACTGTGGCACGTGGGCGCGATCTCGCGCCCGCCCTTGCAGCGCGGCACGACATGATGCCCGCGCGTGGGAACGTTACGTTGGCAAAAGACACAGATTTCGTCCATGTGACGGATTTAGGATTATCAGAATCCGCATTGAGACAAATTCAAAAATGGTCGCCCGGGAAGGTTCCGCCCCCTCGACTTCTGGGTGTAGGCCAGACGTGATGCTATTTCACCACCGGGCGGTCGAAGCTCGACCTGCTAAAATTGGTTGCCTCGCCTGGATTTGCACCAGGTCCGTCGGGGTCAAAACCCGGTATGCTGCGGTTACACCACGAGGCAATGAAAATGGTGGCCCGCCAGGGTAACGCGCCCTGTTCTGCGGATTAAAAGTCCGCTGCATCACTTTAATGCTTGCAGGCCAAATTGGTGCTCGTGGTCAGATTCGCACTGACACTGGCGACGCTCTCGACGTCGTGCCTCTGCTGGTTGGGCTACACGAGCGAACACCTCCGGCCGGTCTCGATTACCGGCTTGGCTCCCGCAATACGGGGCCGTTCGAGCGACGCGCGCTCGGAGGTGAAAAATGGTCGGCGTGCCGGGTAACGCTCCCGGGCCCGGCACTCATCTAGTGCGATTCCGTTTATAAGACGGACGGTTCTCTTTGAACTACACGCCGGACGGTGACCGTCTTCAAATTGGCGGAATGCCGTGGACTTGCGCCACTTGCCCACAGGCACGCACTCGTTAGCACCGAGGCCCGGCTCGCTCGTCCGGTGGACATTCCAGAAATGGTCGGCGTGGGGAGACTTGCACTCCCAAGGCTGTTCGATTTTGAGTCGAACCGGTCTGCTATTCCCTGTAAACCACACGCCGGTTGGCAACCCGGGACTTGCACCCGGAAGGCTCGGCGATTTTAAGTCGCCGGGATCTGCTATTCCCGCTGAGGCCAGTTGCCGTGAAATGGTGGGCATGAAGGGACTTGCACCTCCCAGGAGGCCTTGTCCAAAAAGGTCAAGATGCGCGCCGTGGCGGCCCCGCATCTCTTCGCGAACAAAGAAACTCTTTCCCGTTTCCTCGAAGAAGCCGAAATAGTGCAGCGGCATGTGGCGGATACCGTCGCCTATTTGGAGAAGCTCGAGAACTCGATGTCGCTCATGAGTGCCCAAATCAAGCCGCTTGAGGGGCAACGAGTCTTCGTGCTGGTCGGGACCGAAGAGGGCATCTCCGGACTGGAAAGCCTCATTAAGGCTGCCGAGCAAACGGCGGCGGAGCCGGTCAAGGAAGCCAAGGGTGGGAAATGATTGTACCATTGCGCGGGAGCCTTATCTCCTGATGGGCGAGGCGGAGCAGGTCCGCATGCGACCAGCCATCGCGCTGCTGATACTTCACCGCTTGGTGCGCGAGGTCTTCGGCACCGCGGTCCACATACCAGCGACCCACAGCGTTGCGGAGACCACGGCCCCAGCCACGCATCGCATTCACGTATTCCGCGAAGTGGAACAGGTGCGTGCCAATGCGGCAGACCTTGCTCAAGTTTGCGAACGCATGAGCCTTCGCCGGCACATCACCGTGCGTTATCACGAGCGCGAGGGCGAAGATCGCCGGATCGTTCTTCGGCGCGCGGCCGGCATCGCTGATTTCAACGATGCGGTTCACGGCGCGGACACCGTCGGCCTTGATGCAGCGGATGTTCTAGCGCAGTTGAACTACGGGTTAATCCGACAAACCGCACATATTATTTGCGCAATTTGCGGACGCGGTCTTGCGCCGAAGGCAGCCGTGGCCGCGCGTCGGCAAAGTTGATGGGCAAGTAGTGTCGCAGGACGGGGATCTCCAAAGCGGGATTCGAACCCGCCCCAGACTTGCGTCCGGGCGCTCTCTCATGGCAAGCGACCTCCCCTTAGCGTGGAGGATAACCTGCAACTTTCGGCCCATCGAAATTTAATGCAGGTGACAGTAACACCCACGGTTTGCTACTGGCTTTTGCGCGAGTTGGCTTTCAGCCACACGGCATAACCAGATTCCTTCAATGCGCCCGACGCGAGCGCCATGGTGTTTTCTACCACCGATTCTTCCGTGGCGGTCAGCACCCGCCCGTTCACTTCCAGGAAAACCGCCGCCACCATGAATCCCGTGCGCTTGTTGCCGTCGACAAAGGGATGGTTGAGAATGATGCCCGCCGCGTAGCTCGCCGCCATTTCGGCGAGCGTCGGCGATTCATAGGCAAAAAGATTTCGCGGCTTCGACAGGGCCGACTCCAGCAGGCCTTCATCTCGCACCCCGGACAGACCGCCGTGCTGCGCCAACATCATCTCGTGAATCGCGAGACATTCCTCGCGATTCATCCAAGATGGCGTCTTCATTTCGCGAGTTCCTTCAAGGCATGGCGGTAGCGGCGGCTCAGGCCCTCAACCACCTTCATCTTGTGGGCAAATTCAGGATTGCTGGCCGTGAGCCGGAAACCGCCCTCAGTCGCATCCGTCAGATAAAGGGCGTCTCCGTCAGCGGCATTCAAGCGGGCCAGCGCTTCCTTCGGCAGAACGAGCCCGACCGAATTGCCAACCTTGCGTAATTTCAATTCCAAAACCATGTCGACAATGTATCCACAATTGTTATAACATCAAGCGGAAACTGGAAGGGATCGGTGAATTGGGGTGACCAACCGGATTCGCACCGGCACAAACGCCTTCACGGGGCGTGATGCTGCTGTTACATCATGATCACCATTGAAACTGGAGCCCCTGGTCGGACTTGCACCGACGAATAGCGGTTTACGAAACCGCTCCTGTGGCTGCTGAGGCACAGGGGCAAATTGGTGTCCACGGCAGGAATTGCACCTGCGGCCTCCACCTTCGCACGGTGGCGCTCTGATCTAACTGAGCTACGTGGACAAATTGGCATCCGTGGCCGGACTCGCACCGGCTAGGACCAGCTTGAAGGGCTGGTTGCGTGAGCTGCTTTGCATTCACGGACATAAATTGGCGCCGCAGAGAACGAGAACACAAAGTCGCCGGCTCGCTGGCCGGCATTAACTTCGTGGGCTCAGTTCCTCCGTGGCGATAAGGACGCGCTAGCGGCGAAGCTTGCGCGTCTTGTAAGTGAGGAGCGGGCGCAACGTCGCGATGACGGACACAAGTCCGGCAGCAACGAGGTCGCCGATCACGCCCTCAATGTTTTTATATGCGGCGGGCGCCTCTTCGTAGAGCAGGTCGCGCTCTTCGCAGATGATGCGACCACCGAGTGGCGTCTGCGCGAGTTCGCTCACGCTAAACCGCTCGCGCATCCGCTGGCGTGCATCGCTGCGAGCCCACTTGCGGCCGGCACCGTGTGCCAGCGACCACGCGTGGCTTTCGCCGTCACCCGTCGGCTTCACGACGTAGCTCATCGTGCCGTGCGAACCGGGGATGATAACGAATTCATTCTCCGCATCGACCGCGCCTTTGCGGTGCAACCACACAACGTCACCGTCGCTTTCACGACGTGTGATGCTATTGTGGCAGCCATCCCAAAGGGCTTCAGCTTCCGCACCGATCGTCGCCACGAAGCGACGAGCGATGAGTTCGCGATTTGCCTTGGCCCAGCGCACGGCGTAATCGTGACCGCGGAGATATTCCTCCGCCGCGAACGACTCCGCTTCGATGCCGTTGCCGAAGTGCTGATCAACATGTGCGCGCAGGATGGTTTCACCCAAGCCCCGCGAGCCGCTGTGAACCAGCACCACGAGTTGCTGCTTGCCGAGGCCGAGCTGCTTGAACGCACCTGCATCCAAAACTTGCTCAACCATCTGCAATTCGGCGAAGTGATTTCCACCACCGATTGTGCCGAGCGACTTATCAAACTCCGTGGATTCGAGATCATGGTCGGCGAGAAACTCGCCTACCTCTTCATCCCACGGGTGTTCGAGGTGGAAATACTTTTCCGCCCAGCGATCAAGCTTGGCGTCGCGACGGACGAGATCCGTCTTGAACAGCGCCATGCCGCAACCGATGTCGCCACCGATGAGGTGCGGATAGATTTTTTCCTCCGTCACAAACGCTGCGCCGACCGGCGAGCCTTTGCCCGGGTGCAAATCCGGGAAGCCAACTGCTTGGCGAACGCCGTCAAGTTTCGCAGTGGCGTAGAGCTGGCGCACCGCCTCACCTTCGATCCAGCTTTTGGACGAGGCGAAAAGGCGCACCTGAGTTTCAGTCAGTGTGTTCATGTTTCCTTTTGGGCCCGCCAAAGCGGGTTGGTTGTTGGTTGGTCCCCGAGGTTGGTATCGCACCAACGTCTCGGCTTTTTCAGAGCCGCGCTAATCTGCCTCAGCTACTCGGGGGGGCGAAGTTCGCCTTCCGTTGATTGGTCGTCCTGGCAGGTAACGCTCCTGCGTCTTCCGGTTATCAGCCGAGCGCTCTGCTTTTGAGCTACGGGACGGTGATTAATTTCGGTTTCACCACAAACCGGATTACCGGTCGGAACACGAGGTTCAGCCGTTGTGCCGGTCGGATGCGCAGCACACGATTCGGTTTGCAGCTTTTGCGAAAGAGCCATTGGTTTTGGTAATGAAGGATTGGTTTCATGGTGATCCATTTCTTGGGTCATGGTTCGGGGGCGCAACGCAATTACGCGTGCCACCGAATTCGATGTCCCGGAGGACTTTCGTCATCCTGGAGCGGACTCGGTGGCTTTGGAGGTTTCAGGAGCGTCGGCAGAATCTGTCGCTCCTTCATGCGAAGCTTTGGTTGTTTCGACAATCGAGGTTTGGCGGATCGACTTCTCAGCCACTGCGGCAAAAATGGGGTGATGCTCATGGTGGTATCCTCCGGGTTGATGGTTTAAATGGCGGAAGGCGTCGGTAATGCTCCGACCTCGGCGATGCCGATCCTGTTTTCGAGACAGGTGCAGCCAGCTTATATCTGCCTGCCTTCCAAAATTGGCTGCCAGGGTTGGACTCGCACCAACACCGTGCGGTTTAACAAACCGTCGTGCTACTTTGACACCACCTGGCAATGGCGCTGCCGGCAGGATTCCCACCTGCATCGTTCCGTTTAGAAGACGGATGCCTGATATATTCGACCACGGCAGCAAACTGAAATTGGTCAGCGCGGCAGGACTTGCACCTGCGATC
>Ga0209698_10007239_pt1 | contig 11673 bp, 6 predicted proteins | sample LitLauG_LLR_2012_FD_187203 | JGI IMG/M metagenome (GOLD analysis project Ga0209698, IMG submission 187203) | Freshwater sediment microbial communities from Pennsylvania, USA - Little Laurel Run_MetaG_LLR_2012 (SPAdes) (version 2) | ecosystem: Environmental > Aquatic > Freshwater > Creek >... | reverse complement strand
GGGTCGGTCAAGTTGCCTTTTCCGGCCGCACCCCGTGAGATGCGGCTAACTATCTTTACGTTGTATGGGTTGCGAGCAGTTGCCGCGGAACGAAAGTAATTCATGGATTCCACTTTTGAAAGCTATTCTACCGTTCTTCGGATTCTGCTCACCTCTTCCCAGATCGTGAAACCCCTTTGGGCATACGAGGTTAAACAGTTGACCGTAATTACTATTTAACCCTATCCCGAATTTAGAGTTGCATTCTTCGAAAATTGGTAAATTCTACGTCACTAGTTTGTCGCTTGCGACGTCGTAATAGTCTCCAACCCGTGGCCGTGCGGGCCCAATTCCCTCTGCCGGAGCAGAAAGGCGAAGGCGAGACCCAGGAAACCCAAGATCGAAAAGATCCACATGCCCAAATTGTAGCCGTGAGGGTTCTCAGGCCCTGCATGGCTGTAGTCATTGGCCCACCCAATCATCAGGTTGAATCCGAACAGGCCGATGTTCTGGATCATCGTCATCAGGCCATAAGCCGTACCGAGTTTGGACTGATCCACAATGTAGGCGACCGAAGGCCACATCACAGCCGGGATCAGGGAGAATGCCACGCCCATGAGCGCCATGGGGAGGTACAAGCTCACTTGCGAGTAGGCCATCATGAGGTAGACGGGTATCAGCAGCAGGGATCCGAACATCATCAGCAGAGCACGTTTTCCGATCCGATCCACCCAAAGGCCGAACAGCGGCGTAGCGATCATGGCGAACAGGGTCAACATGCTCGACAGGAAGCCACCGAATTCGCGCGAAGTACCATGCGCCTCGATGAAGAATTTCACGGCGAAGGTCTGAAAGGGAAAGATGGCCGAATAGAACGTGACGCAGAGGGCGACGATATACCAGTAGCTGACGCCAAACTTGAACAGATCCGCAAAGACTACTTTGTCGGTGGAGGCTTCGCCAAGGCGGAAGTTCTTTTCGGCGTTCGCCTCCATGATCCAGTAAATGATTGCGCCGACTACGCAGAAAACGGAGAGGGCCAGGGCAATCAGGAACGGCCAGCGCCAGTTGGCATAGGCCGTGCGTGCCCAAGTCGGAGAGTTGAGTGCGGCAAAAGATCCCAGGCGGCAGATGGTGAGGTTAATGCCGAACGCAAAGCTCAGTTCTTTACCCTTGAACCACCGCGCGAGCGCGGCAGTGACGGCGACGTTCAAGGATTCGGCTCCCATACCAAAGATGAGGCGTCCGGCCGCCATGACCCAGAGCACCCCCGACGCGGCTGTGATGGCCGGTCCCAGAAGGCACAAGACGCCGAAGATCATCAGCGACTTGCGCAACCCGAGGCGGTCGATGATGAAGCCGCCGATTACCACCGTGAAGATGTTTGGAAAGCTATAGATCGCCTGCAGGAGCCCGATGTTCTCGTCGGAAAAGCCAAGTTGCTGCTTTAAGACGTCAGCCAGGGGGCTGAGGGCGTCGTAGGCGTAGTAACTCCCGAACATGGCCAAGCTAAGGAAGACCAGCACCATCCAGCGGTAGAGGCGGGTAGGTTCAGGTCGGGAAATATCGTGCATTAGGCCCCTTTGAAATCAACAAAAGGAAACGAGAAAGATTAGCAGAGATCAGGCGATAGCTGCTAACGAGGGCGGTGTCTCCCCGGTAGGGATGTTTCGACTGCGCAGTGAGTCGCTGCGCTCCTCACTGCTCCGCTCAACATGACAAATCAAAATCAACTTCCCACATAGCGCGCGTAGAGGCTACGCGCGACGGCCGTGTCCGTCGTGCCTTTGATGATGGCGCGGCCATCGGGGAAGAGCGTTATCTCGTAGGGGTCGTGCCAGAACTTCAGGACGAAGTCGTTGTGGCGGACGACGCCGTGGGGCTGGAGGCGGCGGTTCATCTCAGCAAAGTCGATGGGCCGTTGGCGCTCATGGATTTGCACGGAATTCCTGCCGCAGAGGGTGATATGGGGGCGTCCTTCACCGGCGAGGTGGATGAAGTCTCGGCGACCGCAGGCACGGCAGCCCGAACGGGGTTTGGCGGCAGAGATTTCGGCATGCTCATTCGTCCAGACATCGAAAGAAAGGAGTGTGCGCCGCAGCTTCGGAGAATTGGCACCTGCGACCAGAAACTTGAATGCCTCGGTCGCGGCGATGGAAGTTACAAGGTTAACGGCTGAGTTCAGAATGCCCGAGGTTTCGCACGTCTCCACCATGCCGTGGGGGGAATCCGGGAAAATGCAGGCCAGGCAGGCGGTTTGGCCGGGCACTACATTCAATGTGACCGCGTAGCTTCCTACGGCGGCGGAATAGATCCAGGGAAGCGACCGCTGCACAGCGTAGTCGTTGATCAGATAGCGGGTTTCGAAGTTGTCAGTGCCGTCGAGGATCAGATCAGTTCCCTCAAGCAAGGCTTCAATGTTGGAAGGCACCAGATCTTCAACCTTTGGCTCAACCACAATCTGCGAGTTGAAGGCGGCGATTTTGCGAGCGGCGGCGATGGCCTTGGGAAGCGATTCGGCGGCGTCGGATTCGTCGAACAGTGACTGGCGCTGCAGGTTACTGGGCTCTACGTAGTCGCGGTCGATGATGCGCAGCGTACCCACGCCCGCCCGAGCCAACAATCCGGCCAGCGCCGACCCGGTGGCGCCGCAGCCAATGATCGCTACGTGGGCGGCAGCCAGCTTGCGCTGGCCTTCTTCGCCAATGCCGCGGAAGAGAATCTGACGGGAGTAGCGTTCTCGCAGAAGAGAAGGCTGACTGAGGTTACCGTTGTTTTCCTGTGCCAAAGAGGTCACCGGTGCCGCGCTCTAAAACAATTATTATAAGTGGTTGGGTCGAGTGGAGCTTAAGAGCGTCGGCTTGCGGCTAATGTCAGTTCTTGAACCACGAAGGACACAAAGGTTCACGAAGGAAATGCGATTCGTGCCCTCATGTCTTTCTTGGTTTGACGAAGAACTCCGCTGAAAGCTGACCTCACTCGTACAACGAACCGATTGGGCGCTGGTATCGAAGTCAGTGAGAGCCCGATTCCAAGGACACCTTTGCCGAAACTGTACGCGACATTCCTGACCGCGCTGACACTTCTCTGGGCTGCGGTCCTGTCGTGGGGGGTAACGGCAGTTGGGCCCGGGGCAATACCAGACGACTATTCCGGTTCTTCTTCTTCCTCGATGCGGCAAGAGGCCGGCTCGGGTTATGAGGGGAAGACGGTTGTGGCAATCGAACTCCCTGGAGTGCCCGAACGCGACCGTGAGCATTTGCTGGAATTGCTTCCGCAGAAAGTGGGAAGTCCGCTCGATCGGGGTCAGGTTCGCGCCAGTATCCGAGCCCTCTATGGGACGGGACGTTTTGCGGATATACAGGCGGAAGTGACGCCCTCGGGTAGCGGCGTGGTGCTGGCTTTTGTGACCTCGGCGAATTACTTTGTCGGCGCGATTGATGTTGAGGGAGCTCCGACCCGTCCCAACGCGAACCAGATCGTCAACTCGTCGAAATTCCAACTGGGAGAGCGTTACAACCAGGACAAGCTGGATCGCGCGCTGGAAAACATCCGGCAGTTGATGCAGGAGAACGGGTACTACAAAGCGCGCGCCACGGCGGAGAGTACCTCCAATGTTGTGACGCAGCAGGTCGACATTCTCTTTCACATCGATGCTGGTCCGCAAGCGCACATCGGGGAAGTGAAGGTGACCGGCCCGTCCAGCTTATCTTCTGCTGAGGTGCAGAGGATCGCCCACATTGATAGTGGAGATCGGGTAACCGCCGCCCGCGTGACTGGCTCGCTGCAGCGGCTGCGCAGAAAATTCCAAAAGCAAAACCGGGCGTTGGCCCAGGTCTCCATTGCTGAACAGAAGTACCAGCCCGAGAAGAACGCTGTGGACTTCACCTTTCAGATTGACCCTGGACCGGTGGTGCTGATTTCGGCGCGTGGGTTTCACATCGGTCGCGGCGTGCTCAAGAAGGAGATCCCTGTTTACGAAGAGAACGCAGTCGATGATGACCTGCTGAATGAGGGCCAGCGGAACCTGCTCGACTATCTGCAAACCCGCGGGCACTTCGATGCCAAGGTGGAGATTAAGAAAGAGAGCGATGCCAAGACGCTCAGAATCATTTACGAGATCGAAGCCGGGCCCACCCACAAATTGGTTCGCATTGACATTTCGGGCAACAAGAATTTTCTGGATACGGCAAGACTTCTCTCCTACCTTCAAATTCAGGCTACGAGGCGGTTCCTGAGCCACGGCCGCTACAGCGAGGCTCTGCTGAAGAGCGACGTTGCGACTCTGGAAGGCCTTTACAAGAGCAGTGGTTTTCGAGCCGTGAAGATTGAGACGAAAGTTGATGACAACTACCAGGGGGCATCGAACAAGCTTGCCGTCCATATCCACATCGAAGAAGGGCCACGAACACGGGTTGGCGAGGTGCAGGTGGTCGGCAATCAGAAGGTCAAGACCAGCGATCTGCCAGAGTTGAGTACGCAGCCGGGACAGCCTTACTCCGAACAGGAGCTGGCCAATGATCGGGAGCGCATCCTGAGCTATTACTTTGATCATGGGTTTCCCAACGCGTCGCTGGAAATCGCAACCGGTCATTCCGCAACAGAGCCGAACCGGGAAGATGTCACGTTAACCATTCAGGAAGGTGAGCGCTTCAGCGTCGATCAGGTGATGGTCGGGGGCCTGGAACATACGCGCGACTTCGTGGTGCAACGTGACTTGCAGGTGCATGCAGGGAATCCGCTCAGCCAGCGGGACTTGCTGAACACCCAGACGCGGCTCTACGACCTCGGCATCTTCAGCCAGGTAGACGCGGCCGTACAGAACCCGGAAGGCAACGATCCGTTGAAGAACATTTTGGTACAGGTTCGCGAGGCCAAACGCTATACGTTTACCTACGGGCTGGGATTTGAGTTCCAGACTGGCCAGCCAGCGGGAACGAGTGCCCCGCAAGGCAAGACCGGCGTGAGTCCCCGAGTTGAATTCGACGTGACCAGGCTCAACTTTGCCGGGCGCAATCAGACGTTGACCTTCCAGTCCCATGTCGGGCGTCTGCAGCAGAGGGGGCTCATCAGCTATGCGGTCCCCAAGCTATTCAATAGCGACAAGTTCAAGCTGATCTATACGATTTTTTACGACAACAGCCTGGATGTGGCCACCTTCACGTCGCAGCGACTGGAAGGGAAGATCGACCTGCGGCAGCAGTTCGGGAGTGCGGGAACCGAACCTGGTACGAGGCCGGGACCCTCATCGATCACGTACCGCTTCGATTTTCGCCGCGTGAGCGCCAGCAACTTTGCGGCGAATACTAACCCGGGCGAAATTTCCGTATTGTCGCTGCCCGCTCGCGTCGGTGGACCGGGATTTACCTTCATTCGCGACAAGCGGGACAACCCGCTGGAGAGCACAAAAGGAAACTACTTCACGTTGGACGGTTTTATCGCTGCCGGATTCTTAGGCTCGGAAGCGGATTTTGCCCGCCTCCTCGCCCAGAATTCCACCTATCACGCCTTTGGCGGTAAGGGTAAGGTAGAACGCCAGTTCGTTTTTGCACGGTCCACAACCATCGGCATTCAGCAGCCGTTTAGCGGCACAAAAGTACGGCCACCAGGCGCATGTGCGACCGACCCGCACACCAACGAATCTTTCTGTCAGGGGTTCTCACTCATCCCGCTCCCAGAGCAATTCTTCGCGGGCGGCGGCAACTCTCACCGTGGATTCGGGTTAAATCAGGCAGGTCCTCGCGATCCCTCCTCGGGCTTCCCGGTCGGCGGTACGGCGTTGTTCGTCAACAACATGGAACTGCGCTTTCCGGCCGTCTCGCTGCCATATCTGGGAACCGGATTTGGCTTTGCGATTTTTCACGATATGGGAAACGTTTTCACCGCTCCGCACGACATGTTGAAGGGCCTGATGCGTTGGCACCAGCAGAATCCCCAACAGTGCTTGTCCGGAAGTACACCGGACACTCAGTGCATTACCAACTTCAATAACTCCGGGTATGATTACACTTCGCATGCGCTGGGAGTTGGACTACGATATAAAACGCCGATCGGGCCCTTGCGATTTGATTTTGGATACAATCTGAATCCGACCCGGTATTTTCAGGTCTTCACGTACCCGATTCCGAACACTGACCCGCAGCAATATGTATCGGTTCAGGAGACGCAGCGACTTCGGCATTTCAATCTGTTTTTCAGCATAGGCCAGCCATTCTGATGACTAAAGTTCGCCCTTACGTTACCGCGGTCCTAATCGTCCTGCTCATGGGCAGCCTGGCCCGTCCGGCCACGGCTGGCGAGGTGATCGACCGTATCGTCGCCATCGTGAATGGCCGGATCATCCTGCAGAGTGACTGGAACGACGCGCTGTGCTACGAGGGATTACTGAGTGCCAGGGCTCTCAGCGACTTCACCGAGGAGGACCGGCGGGCGGTGCTCGACCGGTTGATTGACCAGGAATTGCTGGGAGAGCAGATGAAATCGGCGCTGATCAAGCACGCCTCGGAAGAAGAGGCGGCGGCGCGGGTCGCTCAGACGCGGCAGCTTTATCCGGATGCCGCCACCGATGATGGCTGGAAAGCGGTACTCGCGAAATTCGGGCTAACAGAAAAGGCGCTCGTTTCGCACGTGCAGCAGCAGATCGATCTTATGCGGCTCGTAGATGCACATCTGCGACCAACGGTGCAGATCGATTCCAAGAGTGTTGAAGCATATTATCGCGAGAAATTCATTCCGCAGTTAAAGCAATCGGGTTCCGGCGAAGTTCCTCTGCCAGAGGTTTCTGCCAAGATCCGCGAGCTGCTCACCGAGGAGAAAGTCAGCGAGTTGATGGTTTCGTGGTTGCACTCGCTGCGTTCTGAAAGCAAACTGAGCGTGCCTGGCGCGCCCGAGCCCACCGCCGAGGGAGTGCAGACCCGGTGACCCAGCCTGCCGCCAGACCTCCGCGCTGGTGGAAATATCTGCTAATCATCACGGGGGTTTTTGTTGTCGCCCTGCTGGCCGGACTCTGGTATACCACGACAAATTCGTTCCAGAATTACGTCCACCAGCGGATGGTCAAGGAAATTGAACGCATCACAGGTGGGCAGGCGGAAATCGGCAGCTTCCACGTCGTTCCCTTTCACCTGCAGGTGGAAATCCGCAACATCACCGTGCATGGGAAGGAAGCTCCCACAGACGTTCCTCTGCTTCATGCCGACAGCGTGGTTGGCCAAGTCAAAGTCATTTCATTTTTGCGCACGCAATTCGGCTTTCAATCTCTGACGCTGGAACGACCTGTCGTCCATGTTGCGGTTGGGCCGGATGGCTCAACCACCAACATACCGGCGCTTCGAGCGCAACCGACGGGATCAGGCCCCTCACCGGTCGAGGAGCTCTTTGCCCTTTCCATCGATCACCTGTCGGTTCGTAACGGCGAGTTGCTGTGGGCCGATCAGAAGATTCCTCTGAACTTCGACGTCCGAAACACGAATGTCGAGATGGATTATTCCTTCCTGCGGGGAAGGTACGAGAGTCATCTGGCGCTGGGGAGGGTCGATACCGCAATCCAGGACCTAAGGCCTTTTTCCTGGATGACGACGGTCGATTTCAGCCTCGCGCCTACATTCGCCGACATCAAGTCTCTGAAATGGAGTTCAGGCCGCTCCTCGATCGAGGCCAGCGGGCGGATCACCAACTTCCGCGATCCACATCTGGATGGAAGCTACGAAGCAAAGATCCATCTCGGGGAGTTGGCGGCCATTACCCGACGGAACGACTTGCGTGAGGGCAGCGCCGAGTTCAAGGGGAACGGACACTGGTCCTGGAAAGAATTCACGACCTCGGGAGCGATGGCCATGCGAGACCTGACCTGGCAAAACGAACAATTTGCCCTCAAAAAGGCCAGTGCCTCTGCCGACTACTCGTTCAGTGACGATCAGATCAAGCTGTCGAAACTGCAAGGGAAGTTACTAGGTGGTGCCTTTACCGGCGACGTTGTGGTGGACAATTGGCTGCACAGTGCTCCCTATTCTCCGGAAAAAGAAAAAAAGCAGGATCTGCCCCGAATCGGCGTGCCGAGGCCTGCAAAGAAGGGCGAAAAGGTGAAGTTACCGGGCATTCAGACCGGTGTCGTACACCTGCGGGTACGGGATGTTTCGGTCAGCGAGGCCGCTTCTATGATGGACACCCGCGCACATCCCCTGCATGATTTTCATCCAGCCGGAGTGGCTAGCGGAAACCTGGAAGCCAATTGGAAGGGAAGCCCGTGGAATGCTGACGTCAACGGCAGCATTGATGTCCTTCCTCCGGCTCAACCTGCGCCTCGGGAGTTGCCCATAACGGCGCACATTCAGGGAAAATATCGCGGTATCAATGACTCTCTGGAGCTGGCGCAGTTCCTGGTTTCTACGCCGGATTCCAAGATTGTATGCGCCGGAACGCTCGCGGCTTCATCCAAGCTGCATCTCTCAGTTTCAACCTCCAACCTGGAAGAGTGGCGGCCCTTGGTGAAGGCATTGGGCGGGGTCACGGACTTGCCATTTCAAGTGAATGGCAACGCGACTTTCAGTGGAGCCGCCGGCGGAACGTTTTCCTCACCGAGAATCGCTGGAACGTTGGTCGCGGAAGACTTTGAGTTTACGGTCCCAGCGACTTCGCGCACTCCCGAAAAGGCTGTACATTGGGACTCTCTGGGGGCGAGCGTGGATTTCTCCTCACGTGAACTTCTGCTGCGTGGCGGCAGCTTGCGGCGAGGTGACACCAGCGCCGATTTTGAGTTCAGCGCGAGCCTGCAGAACGGAAGACTGACTGAGAGCAGTCCATATTCGGCGCGGATCAATCTCCACAACGTCGATGTTGCATCGACCGCCGCGCTCGCTGATCTGGACTATCCAATTTCCGGAACAGCGGACGTGTCACTGCAACTGAGCGGGACACGAGCTCATCCGCAGGGGCAAGGGCACATTCGAGCGGCGAATGCCTCAGCCTACGGCGAGGAGATCGAAAAGTTCGATGCCGATCTGCACTTCGGAGGCGCCGAAACCACGCTGAGCAATATTCGCCTCACGCACCAGGACGCCGAAGTCACGGGCGATGCCACTTTCTCACCGTCGACCAGATTCCGGCTCGACCTCGCGGGCAAGAATTTTGATCTGTCGCGAGTGCGCCAGATTCACCTGGACGAGTTGCCAATCGATGGGCGTGCTGATTTCACTCTGCAGGCGTCAGGGACCGTGGACGCTCCGGAGATCAATGTGGGAGTTCACGTGCGCGATCTCACGCTGGATCGCGAACTTACCGGCGACCTCTTTCTGCAAGCAACAACGAAGGGGCGAGAGCTTTTGGTTAGCGGCCACTCCCAGTTCCCGAAAGGCTCGCTGTCGGTTGACGGTACGGTCGGAATGCAAGGAGACTACCCGGCTAACATCAGCGCGCATTTGGATCATGTAGATCTGGACGCGCTGTGGCGGGCTTACCTCGGCGATCAATTGACCGGGCACTCTGCCGTAGTTGGCACGGTCACGATGCAGGGACCGCTGCGCGACACGCGCCAGTGGAGGCTGGAAGGGACCGCGACGGACATCAGCGTCGACGTCGAATACGCCAAGCTGCACAATCAGGGCCCAGCGCGTTTTATCTACGCGGATCAAACACTGCAGATTCCGGAAACGCATTTGGTGGGAGAGGGAACCGATGTAACGGGACACGGCACCATCTATTATGCGGATGCGGATCGTCTTGATATGTCGGCCGATGGGCTGGTGGATCTTCGCCTGCTCGGTGGCATCGATCCAAACCTTACCGCCGGTGGGCAGGCAAACATCCACATGACTCTCGGTGGCACTGTGCGAGACCCGCTGCCTCAGGGCACGATCGAAATTAAGAATGGCACGGCCAACTACGCCGGCATCCCCAGCGGCTTGAGCGAGTTGAATGGGACACTCGTGTTCACCCGCGATCGCGTTCACATCGAACAACTCACGGGCCACGCCGGCGGCGGTACCCTCGATCTCAAGGGCGAAGCCACCAGTTACGACCGGCAACTCAACTTCAACCTCACTGTGATCGGGAAGGACGTGAGGCTGCGCTATCCGCTGGGGGTGAGTTCAATGGCCACGGCCGAGTTGCATTGGGCCGGCACGAAATCGGCATCGACAGTTTCGGGGGACGTTCTGGTGACGAAGCTGGCGGTGACGCCGGGATTTGATTTTGGATCGTATTTAGAGCGCAGCCGGCAATCGGGAGCCATAACGGCGGCCAATTCCCCACTCTACAACGTAAAGCTGGACGTCGCAGTCCGGACGGCGCCCGAACTTCAGATGAAAACCGCCGTGGCGCGACTTTCGGGAGATGCTGATCTAAAGCTACGTGGTTCCCTGGCGCGGCCAAGCGTATTGGGGCGCGCCGATATTTTGGAAGGCGACGCCACATTTAACGGCATCAAGTTCCGTTTGGAGCGCGGCGATATCACGTTCGCTAATCCGGTCGCTATCGAGCCTCAGGTCAATCTGCAGGCGACGACCCACGTCCGCAATTACGATCTTGATGTCACTGTGACTGGAACTCCGGACCGACTGAACGTGAACTATCGTTCCGAGCCGCCGCTGCCGAAGTCCGACATCATCGCGCTCTTGGCTCTGGGGCGGACCAGTGAAGAGTCCGAACAGTTGCAGCAGCAGTCGGGGCAAACACTGTTCAACGACGCAGCAACGAATCTCATCATCAATCAGGCGATCAACTCGACGGTCGGCAGCCGCATGCAGAAATTGTTCGGAGTCGGCCGAATCAAAATCGATCCCCAGGGTTTGACCACAGAAACGAACCCCACCGGCCGCGGGCCGCAGATCACCATTGAGCAGGAGTTCGCCAACAACCTTTCCCTCAGCTACAGCACCAACGTCTCCCAGAGTTCACAGCAGATCATCCAGGGCGAGTACTACATCAATCGCAACATGTCGGTGCTGGGTCTGCGCGATCAGAACGGAGTGGTCAGCTTTGATGTGCGCGTCCGGCAGCGGAAGAAATAGAATTATTGGGAGCCTCATCCCGAACGCCGCATGACCTCTCCGGAAATCGCCGCCTTGTATTCCAGCCTTCGGCACCGGATGGTGGATTCGCAGCTAAGGGCGCGCGGCATCGCCGACGAACGCGTACTGGCTGCCATGGAGCGCGTGCCTCGTCACGAATTTGCAGCGGAGCAGTACCATGACCAGGCGTATGAGGATCATCCTCTGCCGATCGGAGAAGGGCAGACGATCTCCCAACCGTACATTGTTGCTGTGATGCTGCAAGATCTGGCGCTTGCGCCCGGGGACAGAGTGCTTGAGGTTGGCACCGGTTCCGGTTACCTGACGGCACTGCTTGCGGAGTTGGCTGGAATGGTTGTCTCAATCGAGCGCCACGCCTCGTTGGCGAATTCGTCCAGAGACTTACTCGCAGGGATGGGCTATCGGAACGTGAGTGTCGTGATCGGTGACGGAACGCAGGGATTTCCGCAGTACGCGCCCTACGCCGCGATCATCGTCTCAGCCGCGGGCCCCGACGTGCCCCAAGCTCTGCTCGATCAACTCGGCGAGGGTGGGCGCATGGTCATTCCCATTGGCCGTGATGATTCCCAGCAGCTGCGGCTGATCCGAATGGAGAGTGGGCAGCCGCGCACTGTTTTCCGCGATCTCTGCCGGTTTGTGCCGCTGGTTTCGAATCGTCCTTAGAGTC
>Ga0209698_10007237_pt1 | contig 11677 bp, 16 predicted proteins | sample LitLauG_LLR_2012_FD_187203 | JGI IMG/M metagenome (GOLD analysis project Ga0209698, IMG submission 187203) | Freshwater sediment microbial communities from Pennsylvania, USA - Little Laurel Run_MetaG_LLR_2012 (SPAdes) (version 2) | ecosystem: Environmental > Aquatic > Freshwater > Creek >... | reverse complement strand
ACGTCGTCGGCGCGATCGCTCCCCCCGAGCTGTCCTATCCGGGGAAGCGACCGCGGTCCCGAAGTCCCACGACGGGCCGGTGGAGGCGTTGCGGGCGCTGAAGCTGGTGCAGCGCAGCGCTTCCGAGGCCCGCACCCAGGCACTGAACCAGCTGCAGGCGATCGAGCTCACCGCCCCCGGGGACCTGCGGGAGCGGCTGCCCGGCGCCAACCGCCGCCAGCTCCTCACCACGTGTGCTGCGTTCCGGGTCCGCGCCGAGGACGACTCCCTGGCCGCGATGATGCGCCTGGCCACGCGCGAGCGCACGCAACGGGTCGTGTTCCTCGATGCGCAGGTCGCCGACGTGCGTGACCGGATGCGCCGCATCACCACCGCGAACCGCACCCGCCCTGGTCGCCAAGCACAGCGTCGGCCTCGACGCCTCCGCGACCCTGCTGATCACCGCCGGGGACAACCCCGACTAGCTCGGACACGAGAAGTCCGTCGCCGCCCTCGTGGGCAACCCATCCTGGTGAACTCCGGACAGATCCAAGACCGAGTGCGGGTGGACCGCGGCGGCGACCGCCAACACATCCAAAGCTGATGCCGGTGCACATAGGCACTTTTGGGTGGTGGACTGTGACTTGATCCGGGGGCACGTCAGTTCGCCGCGTTGGTGTCGATGAGGGACTTCCTCATGTGAACCTGCGCATGGCCTCGCGGATAGTCGGGAGTTCGGCCGATCTCGATGTATCCACGACGCTGGTAGAACGCCGGGGCCTGAAACGTGTGCGTGGACAGGGCCATCGTGACGCATCCGCCCGCCAGAGCCACGGCCTCTGCGGCGTCCATGAGCCGCGTCCCGATGCCCTGGCGACGGTGGTTGTCGGCTACCCAGAGGACATTGACGTAGCCGCATCCACCCCAGGCCCAGCCTGAAAGGCCTCCGACGAATCGGCCCACGCCGTTGTCGGCGCGAATCGAAATGCGCTGGCCATCGGCGAAGCCAGTCGCCGCGACGTTGAACGCGTAGATCCGCTCGTCTAGCAGCTCTTCGAGCTCACGGTCTCGTCCGCCAACTGTCAACACGACTGCCTCAGCTGGGTCCCGAATCATGCACCCATCTTGGCGGATCAACCGCCGCCGCATGCGAACAGAACGGCGCGTCGGTGCGGTCAGGCTCCGGTCCTTGCGGCCTGGCGTCGCCGCCCAAGGAAAGCGGAGACGAAGAGAATGGGGAAGATCAAGACCCCGAGCGCCCAGGCTGTCTGGTTCAGGGACGAATCGGTAGTCATTGACCCCCGATACCCCTCGCCAATCCGCCTGGCATCGATCGGGATGGCCACAGCCAAGACCGTTGCCCGGGCAGCCCATGCCCGAGACGGCGGCTACGAGGATCTGCTCAGACACCGCCCCCCATCCTGGCTTGTCGACCTTCATAGTCAGCCTGCGAGCGGCATGTTTGGGCTCATGTGGACTCAGTGGCAATTGAGCCGGGATCACGGTGATTCTCTCGTTGATGGGCACGATGGGGTCGCCCAGGCGCCAACCTTGCCGGAAGCGCAGAGACCCCAGTCGCCACAGTGACCAAGTTCGCGTCCTGGTGGTCATGCAGGGTGACCGGCTGCCCCCGACACCAGAGCCATCGGACCACTGCGGTAGCGCGCGCTCGCGGGGGCTGGAGGGGGAGTGCAGATGGGCGACAGTCTCGACGCCTTGTCCAGTGCTGTCACTGCCGCGAACGGGGGTCGCGCTCATCAGGTGGTTGGCGACGTCAGGCTGCTGCGCGGCGGAGTGCATCGAGACTCATCTCGACGTCGAGGTCGTCGGTGCTCCAGTTGCTCACTGACACGCGCAGCACCTCCCTGCCACGCCAGCGGGAGCCGGACATCCAGGCGATCCCCTCCGCCAGGAGTCGCGCGGTAACCGCATGCGTACGTTCGTCGCTTTCGAAGACCACGCAGACCTGGGTGTAGTCCACGTCGTTCACCACGCGGGCGCCGGGTATGGTCGCGATGCCGGCGGCGATCTGACGTGCGCGCAGGGCGAGGTTGTCGACGAGTTGTTCCACGCCGGATCGTCCGAGTGAGCGAAGGGCGGCCCACACGGGGACGCCGCGCGCGCGGCGGGAGAACTCAGGCACCGTCTCGAACGGATCGCTGTGGCCTTCGTCGGCGATGAGGTAGCTGGTCGACGTGCCGAGTGCGGCACGAAGCGCCTCTGGGTGCCTCACGATCGCGATCCCGCAATCGTAGGGGGTGTTCAGCGTCTTGTGCGCGTCGGTCGCCCACGAGTCCGCGTCGGCGCAGCCGGCGACAAGATGGTCCAGCGACGACGATGCGGCAGCCCACAACCCGAAGGCGCCGTCGACGTGCACCCACGCCCCGGCTGCGTGCGAGAGCTCGATGCATTCGGTGAAGGGATCGAAGGCCCCGGAGTGCAGATTGCCTGCCGCCAAACACACAATCGTCGGGCCCGGGTAGTTCGCCAGCGCGTTACCCAAGGCATCGGGTCGGATTCGTCCCTGATCGTCGACGTCGACCAGCGTCGGCGCGCCGAGTCCGAGGTAGCGCAGCGCAAGGTCGATCGTGGCGTGGCGGTCATCACTCGCCAGGACCGTGACCCGCGGCGACCCGGAGAGGCCGAGCCGGTCAAGGTCCCAGCGCTGCTGGCTGAGGACGTGCTGGCGCGCCGCGGCGAGTCCGGTGAAGTTCGCCATTTGCGCCCCTGTCACGAAGCCGACCTCCGCCTCAGCTGGCAGATCGAGCAGCTCGAGGATCCACGAAGCCGCAGCCTCCTCGACTGCCACGACACCGGGGGTTGCGAAACGCAGGGCCGCGTTCTGGTCCCAGGCGCTGACGAGCCAGTCCGCTGCGAGCGCGGAGGGCAGTGTCCCCCCGATCACCCAACCGTAGAAGCGCCCCGAGCCCATCGACATCAGTCCCGGCGCGACCGCGGCCGCGAGCTCGTCGACCACGACGGCCGGATCGATCCGCTCTGGTTGCAGGTGCGACGGCATTCGTGCGAGAACGGCGTCGATGTTGTCCATCGGTCGCACCGGGCGGCTGGGTTCCGAGGCGAGCCAGGAGCGGGCATGTGCGATCGCGCGTTCGAGTGGGGCGTCGAAGTCATCCGGACGGAAGCTCATGCGCCATCTTCTCCCATCTTTCCCGAATCTCGGCCCCCGCTAACGTCCAAGGTCAATCAGAGGTGGAGCTACGAGCGCTCGTGGTTCGACCCGCGACCGGGCGATCGAGAGCGGCACATCGGGGCTGTCGGATCTGCACGATCGGCCCCGTCCTCAGGCGGCTCGGCCGTGCCAGGCTGTGAGGGTGACTGAGACCAGCGCAGGCGGGGTGGACCGCCGAGTCGCAGCGGGTGGCGGTCTGGTCGCGATGGCGGGGGAGTCCTGGTAGCCCTGTTCGACCTCACTGAAGGCCGGTGGCCTCGGTGCGGTCAGTCCGTGGGCGGGCAGCTTCCGGGCATCAATGTAGCGCCCCACAGGTTCTCGAAGTCAGGAATCGTGATGGGGATGATGTGAAGGTGCCTGGACGAGTCGGCCACGAGCAGGCTTAGGTGTGGCATCGGGCGCAATGGCACCGAGCATCGAGAGGTGAGCCCGAAGGATACGTCGACGAATTGGCCGGGCGGCAGCGTGACTGGCAGTTCTCCGGACGGCCTGCCCTCCGGGTCGGCGGCTAGGCCGGCCCCCGAGCCGGCAACCTGTACCGACACAACGGTCAGCGGGCGCGCAGTCAGATTGCGGACGGCCAGGGGCACTGCGATCACGGATAGGCCGTTCCCGTAGGCCGCCCCGCCCCCAGCACCGGGAGCGAGGGACACTTCGAGCGTGGGCGGGGATGGGATGGGCGGGGTGCGTCGCTCAGCGCGATTCATTCCCTCTGCGCCCACCGCGGCTCCCACGAGCAGCGCAAGTGCCACCACAGTCCAAGGCTTTCGCCAGGAGGTGGCGATCCGGCGGCTAGTCGAGCCCCAAGCGCGAATCGGCTTGCCACCTGAGCTGAGTACGTCAAGATCGCTGCCCTCGGGCATCTATCCACTGTAGGCCGCCCAACTCGCACGTAGGGACGCGCCACCTCGGCGCGCTAGGAGAGTCGTCTCACTAGGTCACCCGTGGGCGTCTGCGGCCACGTCGTCAACCAGCTGTCGTGCCGCGGGGTTGAGCCGCTCGCGGGGCGCGGTCGTCCATTCCTCATCTCCCACTTGGACGGTGGCTGGCTGGTAGAAGCTGACCCACTCGCAGGCCCAGATCAGGCCCACGATCACCACCGGGGGCTCTGTTCCGTCTTCCAGCGTGACCGTTACTCGGACGCCGGCCACAGGTAGCTCACCCAATGCCATCCACCACGTCGGCCGGTCCACGTAGCCCGGTGGGTACTCCCCGCGTAACCCGTTGGTGTTGCCCCCGGTCCAGCGGAACCAGTCGGTGACATCGGGCAGCCACTCGCCGGTCTGCTCCAAGCCCCATTGATCGGAAGGGATCGAGCGCCAGAAGCCAGACGGGTGCCACATAAGCCGCATGCCGGACAACGGCAGAAGTACAGTGTCGACTGGGGACACTCCCACCTCGGTCACGACCCTCAGCCTGCCCCATCTAGATCCCGGTGCGACAGCCTTCTATCGGCATGCCTGACGGAGCTGAGTGAGTCAAGTTCTTGACCTGTGCTTGTTTCGGCCGGGGTGGGTGCGTTTTCGGCCGCGCCGAGCCAGGGGGCGGGGTTAACACGGAACGCTCGCAGCCCCGTAGGGGCGAGGATGAACGGTGTTGACGCTGTCCCTGCTCGGTGCAGACTTCGCCGAGCGTGCACCTGACTGACCGGTCGCTGTGGGTGGTGTGGGGGTCCGCTCCACGGTGATCTATGGATTCGGGCACCGCGGGGGGTGTCAGGCGTTCCTTCGCCCGCCACGACCGGTGGGGGTCGGTGGGTGGCATGGAGCGGCGCGGCGGAGAGGGTCGTGCGCGGGGTCAATCTCATGAAGTCGACCGCGACAGGTGTCGGGCCATGCCGATAACGACCTCGCGCGCACGCCGCGTCACAAGCCGGCTCACCGGGGGGTCATCCGGCGACCGGCAGGGGCGCGTCGAGGTTGCGGGCGTGCCCGTCGCGCATCGTGTCGTAGACCACCTTCATCAGATGCCGGGCCCTGGCCACCGTCGCGATATGCGTGGCCGTGGCGCCTCGGCGGGCGAGCAGGTCCCGGCGTTTGGTGACCAGGTAGGGCTCGCGGGCGTGCTGGCAGGCCTCGACCGCCGCCCAGCGCAGCAGCCGGGATCCCCGCGGAGCCGCCGTGCGCAGATCCGCCCGGCCCGGAACAGGCGGCAAGGACGATCATCAGCACCGCCGAGCCGACCCGCGGCGACGGCCGAGCGGCCACCAGGCGGATACTCGGTGCTCCCATTCCGCTCTCCCCCCGAAGACTCGTGCTCAAGTATTCACGGTAGCGACCCAAGAGCTAGATCACGCCGAGACCATAGATCCGCACCTGCCCCCGCGCACACGGCGGTCATGAGCCGGCGATCGGCACCTCGGTGCGGCTGAGCTTGCGCCTCCGCTGAGGCGCGGGAGTCTGCGCGGCCACTGACCGAAAGCCTAAGGTCACCTCCATGACGCGCCCGTGCAAGGTCGGTGTCCAGTTGCCCGAGGTTGAACGGTTCGTCCCGTGGCCTGAATACCTGGATCTGGCTCGGCGAGCGGAGGCTGCCGGCTACGACTCGATCTGGGTGGGCGACCACCTGCTCTACGACCTGGCAGACGGGTCGACGAGGGGACCGTACGAGGCGTGGACGACGCTCGCGGCCATCGCGGCAGTCACCGAGCGGGTGGAGGTTGGCCCGCTCGTTGCGTCCACCAGCTTCCACTCACCGGCGATGCTTGCCAAGCAAGCCGCGACCGTTGACGCGATCTCACGGGGGAGGCTCATTGTGGGCCTTGGGGCCGGCTGGAACCGGCGAGAATACGACGCGTTCGGCTTCGCCTACGACCGGCGCGTGTCGCGCTTCGCAGAGGCACTGGCGATCATCGTTCCACTGCTGCGGGAAGGGCGGGTGACATTCCACGGACAGTTCTATGACGTCGAGGACTGTGTGCTGGACCCTCGCCCCGTCCGCGAGGGCGGGCCGCCAGTCATGCTGGGCTCCACCGGGCCTCGGATGCTGGAGATTGGGCTGCCGGTCGTGGACTCGTGGAACGTCTGGTGGAGCCAGTACGACAACTCGGTTGAACGTTTCGCGGAGGCGAAGGCCGAGGTGGACGCGGTCATGCCGGCGGGCCGGCACGTCGAGGCTACGGCTGCGGTCCTTGTGACGCTGCCAAACGGCCAGGGTCGGGTGATGGGTGACACCTACGACGCGAAGGTCACGACAGTGACACCAGATGATCTGTACGGCCACGTGCAGGGGCTGGCAGCTGCAGGTGCAACGCACCTGCAGCTGGTGCTGGATCCGATCACGGCCGAGTCGATCGATGTGGTCGGAGAGGCGCTGCTCGATCTCGACGTCTGAATGTCGACTCGAGGCGTCACCCATGCCCCTTCCGCGCCAAGATCTACGGCGCGGCGGCAGAGACGCACCGATGGCCTGACCCCAGGGGCGCCCCGAGTGGCACTTCGGCGCTACTAGGGGGTGGGGCTCGGCTGTTTGCAGTCCGCTAGCCTCGACACGCCCGTTACTGACGTCGTGCTGGCTTGGTCAGCGGAGTAGGACACCCTGACGCAGGCTCCGAGGGGGAATCCATCAAGGTGACGGCTGGCCGCCCAAGCGTGCGGTCCGCAGAAGCCCGTCGCATCGGGCAACCCCACGCAGAAGGTCCGCGCATCGTTGACAGTCACCATGCCGTCCTGTCGATTCTGCGGAGCGACGAGGGCGCAGCCAGACGTTGCCCCCGCCAGCAGCAGGCCGACCAGGCAGTTCGCCAGGCTCCGTCGGCTGACGCTCCGGATCATGCCGCACTCCCGCCCCTGATCGGCACCTCCGTGCGCCTCTACATCGAGTGAAGTTCGTAGATGCGGACGCTGTCGATGATAGGCATGGAGCTGACGAGGGTCTCGGCGTGTTCGAGGTCTTCGGCGTTGAGAATGCAGTAGCCCACGAGCGGCGAGGGTGAGTCGAGGTCGAGCTCGGTTCGACTGTCGTTGGTGAGTTCGACACCGTGGCCAAACGGGCTCCCGGGGTCGATCAGATTGGGGCCAACGCTGGCGAACCAGGCGCCCCATGCCTGCTTCACTTCATCGGTAGGGGTGGTGAAGCCGTATGTGAGCAAGATGAACTTCTTCATGGTGGACCCTTCGTGCGGCTTGAGCCGCGGGCGTCTGGGGGGGCCTTGGTGAGGTAGTGATCGTAGTTCTCGAACGAACCATCTCCGGTCCCCCAGTGGGTGTGGAACTGGCTGGCCCACTGCTGCAGCCCGGCCAAGGGGGTGGGATCGAGCGTCAGGAAGGTGGTGCGTCCGCGCTTGTGCCGACTGATCGGGCCAGCGCCTTCGAGTATGCCGATGTGCTTGTTGGTCCCCGGCAACGACAGGCCCACCTGCACGCTGAAGTAGACATTGTTTGAGACTCGTCCTTGTGGGACGTTGGAGGGCTGTCCGGAGACCAGTTCTTCGCCCACCTCTAAGGCCGACTTGGTCCCGTGGCAGAAGGGACCCTCGATGTGGCTATTGTTGTCGAAGGTGACCGGGACATAAGCGTCGCTGCCGTCACCCACAGGCATCCTGCTCTTGCTCATCCCGTCGCCCCCAGCCTGCACGGCTTGGCCGCTACGTGTCCCCAGCCACCAATCATCAGATAGCCCGCCCGCCCCCGCCGGACATTCAGCCCAATCGGAGCCTGCCCCGGCTTCCCTGACACAGCGTGAGTGGTGATCATGCCGCCGTGATGGTGGCCGTGTGAAGGGCCTCGTACTGGTGGGGGGCGCGCATCCCGAGGCTGGTGTGCCGGGAGGACGTTCTCCCTGGCGAAGAACGCCGACGCCCGCTTGAGAATCTCGATCTCCATGTCCTTGACGCGCAGCTCGCGGCGCAACCCGACCAGCTCGGCCCGCTCATCGCTGCTCAGGCCCTCGTTGCGGCCAGCATCCACGTCCGCCACGTCCATCCCACGGCGTAGACACGACTCCGAGATCCCCAAGTCCTTGGCGATCGCGGCGATCGGCTTCTCCTGCAACCGGTCCAGCTCGACCGCTCGCTGCCGGAACTCCGGCGGAGGAGGTGCAGGCATCCAGACTCCCTTCCAGAGGCGATCCTCGCCTCAGACCAGTTGTCAGGGAAAGCAGGCGAGGCTCCCTCGATGGTTATCACTGACACGTGCCTTGCGGAGAGCGATTGCCAGGTGGCCGGTCCGGAAGGGTCGGGTCCGGTCACGTGCAGCGGCTCCTTGACAGAGAGGTAGGCCATGACGGTCTGTCGCCCGGCCCCATCCCACGCCTCGTCACAGCCGCCGGCCCCGTTGCCAAGACACGCCACATTGTTGAAGACCAGTCCGTGGATATGCGCCCACGAGGTGAGGGCTGCGCCGGACGTCGGCGAGTGTGGGTGCGGGGGTTAGGTGGTAGGTCTGATCATCCGTCACTCAGGTCCCTTCTTTACAGGACGACCCGTTGAGCGCGGCAGTGCCGAAGCGGCTGGCACCAGCGGCGGGCGACCCGAGAGCCTGAAGGGTGGCCTGGGCACGGACGCCAGCGTCCGGCGATCGTGTCGCGGGAGCTGCCGGGCGACGGGACGCCTGCCACGCAAGAACGGTGGCCGCGGCGAGCACGATCACCAGCACCGAGACAATGAGCTTCCCTCGGCCGGGGAGGGGACCGGGTCGCTGGCGCCCACCGCCCCGGCGAGCGGCTGGCCGGTCCAAAGCCAGCAGCCGCCCGGCAAGTCGCCGGCGGAGTCACCCACCCCCTCCGCCTCATCCATCCGCGGCTCCCACTCTCTGGGCTCCACCAACCCAGGGCAGCCAGGAACCCTCCGCACATGCTGCCGGATGGCTCGTCTCCCGCGTGCGTCCGTGACGGTACCTCGGTGCCCTGGGCGGGGTACGAGTCGTGAGCGCTCTGCGCCTTAGCCCTAGCCTGCGAAGGTAGCGAACGTCCACTGATTGCCATCGGGGTCGGCCACGGTGAATTCGCGCGACGGGTAGTCGGTCTGGTCGACAAGCTCGTGCACGACAGTCGCATTAAGCGCTCGGGCGCGGACTAGCACCGCGTCCGGTTCGGCGGTCACGACGTGCAACCAACTGGTTCCAGGCCGACACGGGGTTGCGCGCTCACCGGTACTGGACAGCAAGATCCGGCCGCCCTCCGGCCAGTCCAGCTGGCAGTGGTGGATCAGACGGTCGTCTGCCCCCGGGATCAGGAGGTCCTCAGTGAAACCGAGAGCCGTCAACCATCTCCGGAGTGCTGGCGCGTCGTCGCTGACCACGCTCGCCCAGACGCTCGGCTGGCGAGTCCCACTGGTACCGACCGGCACCCAATAACCTTACTAACACCTGCTCTCGGGAGGGAAGGCCTGCTGCCTCGCGCGAGCGCCCGGTCCCTGTTTGGAGATGCGGCCGCCTAAACGCCGCACCGGATGCCGGGTGGAGCGCCGAGGCGACCAACCCTCGAACGGCACGTCGGTGCGGGTCGCTAGCTTCGGGTGAGTAGTTGCGACGCTCGCCCGCGGGACACGCCCATGACCACAGCGACGTCGGCTACCTACATTCCTTGGGCGCGTAGTTCGTCGGCGAGGGCCCGGGCTTGGCGGGCGGCCGCGGCCTGTTCGCGGGCCGCTTTGGCGGTGGCGCGGCGCACAGATGCGACGCGTGGACCGACGCCGACGACCTCGATGGTGACCGTGTCACCGTCGGTCGACCGTTCGGTCCACGTCTCGATGAGGTCCCGCACCTGTTGTTCCGCCCGGGACAAGGTGCGGGACTGAGTCACCCATTCGGTCCCGTCGACTGCCAGGCCCCCCACCCGTGGGCCCACTGCTGCGCGTGAACGATGTAGTCGGTCACTGGAGCCACCCTTTCGGTAGGCAGGTCATTGCCTCGATCGCCGCCCCCACGAGCCACGGGTGGACGTTGGTGTCGCGCGGGACGGTGATCGTGTGCTGGTGAGGACACGGGCAGGTGCACACCTCGTGAGATCTCTTACCGGGCCTGCTGGTGCATCCGTTGGCGCAGTGCCTTCACGACGTCGCGGTACTTCATCTCTCGCGACACGAACGAAACGTTAGCCCCCCTATCGCGTCAACCGATAGAGGGGGTAAGCAATCAGTGGGGAGCCGATGTTCGCCTTCGAGGCCGCTCCGCGCCTGTAGCCCTCACCGCGGCGTGACAGCCCACCCGCTACCTGCCGGCACGTCGGTGCGGACGAGTCCGTGCAGCGTGGAAGATGGTGGCGTGACTCGGCAGGCGCGACTTGTGGTCGTGCTGGTGCTCAACCTTGTCCTGGTTGGCGGTCTGGCTGCGGTGGGGGTTACCGCCCATTCACTGGGCGTGTTGGCCGCCGGGGGCGACTACTTGGCTGACTCCGGGGCGATCCTCCTCGCGCTCTTCGCGATCTGGCTCACTGCTCGGCCGCCCTCCCCTCGTCGACCGAACGGCTACCCACACGCCACCGCCTATGCGGCCTTCGTCAACGGAGCCCTGCTGGGCCTGGTGGTCACGTTCGTGATCGTGTCAGCGGTGTGGCGGCTGCTGCGCGGCCCCGGACACGTCCACGGCCTGCCGGTTCTCATCGCCAGCGCAATCGCTGCAAGCGTGATGATCGTAGGCGCAGTGATCCTCCGCGGTGACGTTGGCGCCGACGATGACACCGATGCCGACCGAGCGAACATGCGAGCCGTCCTTCTCGACACCGTCGCGGACGCGGCCGCCGCAGCCGGAGTAGCAGCAACCGGGGCGGTCATCCTGGCAACCGGCAGCTGGTACTGGCTCGACCCCACCGTAGCCCTGGTCATTGCCACGGTGATTGGCTACCACGTTGTACTGCTGCTCAGCGGCGTCGCCCAAGACGTGAGGGCCGCCAGGCACCCGTAGCAGGCTACGTCGGAACCATTGCCAGTCTAGAGCGCCCTGAGTGGCACCCCGCTGAGGTCACAGCGGTGTGTGTGGGAGGCCGCTGATATCGACTTGTCCTGCGACGATGACGTGTCGGATGAACACGAACCCGAGTGCTGGCTGTCCGCAATCGCGTTGCTCGGTCAGGTAGTCGAGGTGCCGTGGGGGGACTTCGGTCAGCTCCTGGTACGAGTCCTGGCTGAAGGGCGTGAACTCGTCCTCAGGTGGGGTGGCGGGGACATCCTGACCTGGTCGGCTGTTGAGCCAGTGCGTGCGGCTGTCGTAGACGACTGCGGGCAGGCCGACGATCCGCTCCGCAGGGATCCGCACGACTCTGCGTTCCAAAAGTCGGGAGAACGGGACACCCAGGCGGCGGCGCGCCTCGACCAAGCGCGCCGGGTCGAGGGCTGAGAGGTTGACCGTGTCACCCCACGGCGAATCCAAGTGCGGGACGGGCCAGTCCAACACAGACTCTCGGCCACCCCACTTAAGCCGCTCCCGCTCATACACGTCTGGGTACGTGACACGCAGCGCATTGAGTGGCAGGAGGTACGTGCCCCGGAAGTCCTCCGCGCACAAGTGGTACATGAACGCCACCAGCGAATCGTGTCACGCGCTGCGGCAGCCCGCCAACGCGCTCGGCGCA
>Ga0209698_10007236_pt1 | contig 11677 bp, 14 predicted proteins | sample LitLauG_LLR_2012_FD_187203 | JGI IMG/M metagenome (GOLD analysis project Ga0209698, IMG submission 187203) | Freshwater sediment microbial communities from Pennsylvania, USA - Little Laurel Run_MetaG_LLR_2012 (SPAdes) (version 2) | ecosystem: Environmental > Aquatic > Freshwater > Creek >... | reverse complement strand
TTCCCGAAACTCGCGCGGCGGTCGCGCTGCACGGCGCCACCACTCCCTTCACCACCTCCACCGAAGCCGACGACACCGGCCACTTTACCTTCAAGAAGCTCGACCCCGGCACTTACACGCTCTCTATCTTCGTGGCCTCACGCGGCGAAGCCCGCCAGACCATCGAGGTTGGCCCAGCTTCCGCCGACTCCCGCGGCCGCGTCATCCTCACCATTCACCTCAAGGATTCCGACTTCGTCACCGACCCGTTGCGCCGACGTCACGCCGTCTCCACCAGCCAGCTCACCATCCCCGACAAAGCCCTGCGCGCCTACCAGGATGCGCAGAAGGATCTGGAACGTCGCGACACCGCTGCCGCCGTCAAGCGCCTGGAGCAGGCCATCGACCTGGCGCCGCAATTTTCTGCGGCCTGGAACAACCTGGGCACCATCGCCTATCAGACGCGCCAGTTCCAGCGCGCGGAGGAGTGCTTCCGCCAATCGTTGAAACAGGACCCGACGGCATTTGAACCGCTCGTGAATCTCGGCGGCGTTCTGGTGACCGTGTACAAGCTCGACGAAGCGCTGGACTACAACGTCCGTGCCGTCCTCACCCGTCCCAACGACGCGCTGGCTAACTCCCAGCTCGGCATGGTCTACTTTGACCTCGGCCAATTCGACCAGGCCTTGAAGTACCTGGAGCGCGCCCGCCGGATCGACCCGGCCCACTTCTCGCACCCGCAACTCTTCCTGGCAGAAATCCACCTGCGCCGCGGAGAAAAGCGCGAAGCCGCCGATGTGATGGAGGATTTTCTGAGCCATCACCCCGACTACCCACAAGCCGCCAAGGTGCGGCAGAAGATTGAGGATTGGCGGAAATAGTCGTTCAACCAGCTCGCTGTGGTCCCAAAGGAACAAATCCTGGGAGTCCTCCGTTAGGTCAATTATGTATAAGTTGCTTTTGTTCCTCACCGTGGCTGCGGGCGCTCTCGCGCAGCAGAACTCCGGCGTTCTCATCCATCACACGTTCGACTCCGATACCGCCGGCTGGATGTTCATGGGGCAAGCCGGCACCGTCGGCCTGGCCGGCGGCGCTCTGTCGTTCACCTACGAGTTGAAGCCCAAGACGTTCGGGCTGGCGGTGCTGCCGGCCCCGCCCGGGATCGCGGCGATGCGTCGGATGCGCTTCCGGATCCGCAGCGATCGCGACACCGTGCTGGCCGTCCTGTTGAGCGAGAAGAAACCTGGCGGCGGCGACTACTCGGCCTGGTTCTGGTCTCCCGCCAACGTCTGGCAGCCGATTGAGTTGACGCCGGCCGATTTCACGGCCAACGATGGCGCGAATGACCCGGTGGATGCCGATGGCAAGCTCGATCTGGACGCGCTCGAAGGCATTGGCATCATCGATCTGGCGCAGTTCTTCCTGTCGCTGCCCGACAATTCCGATTTCCCAATGGCGATTGACCGGCCGTCGGGAACTCATACTGTGCTGCTGGCCGACTTCCAGATACTCTCGAGCGGCGGCCCAGTCCTGCGGGCGGGCGAGATCGACAGCTTCCACCGCGGCTTTCTGGAATGGGTGACCCTCGGCGGCATGAAGCTCAACCTGAGCGCCGCGGACAACCCGCTGGGCATGCCGGCCCTCCAGGCGTCTTACGAACAGGCTGAGGGTCGGTACGCCGTGTTGATCCGGCGCCTGGCGCCGTTCGATCTGTCCAAGGCAAAGCGGCTGGCCTTCGATGTGGCCTCGGTGCACGATGCCACCCTGGTGGTTTCGCTCGAGATGAAGGGAGCGGCCGGCAAACCGGGGCCGCGCTACAACACGACGATCTACCCTCCGGCCTCCAAGGAAGTCTTCCACGTCAACTTGAGCCTGGCCGATTTCGAGGGTCCGGGCAAGCTGGACCCGGCCCAGTTGAAGACGCTGTCGATCACCGACGTCACGGCTGCGCAGGGCGGCGCCACCCAGGCCAACACGATTTGGATCGGGAAGATGGAGGCGCTACCAGCCCAGTAGCGCCGGCTTGATGGCCACGGCCAGTGCGGCCGCCCCCAGAAATGAGCCGAACGGCAGTTCGTAGGTGTTGGCATCCTTGCCAGTCAATTTGATGTAGCTGTAGCCGATCAACGAGCCGCTGACGGAACCGAGAACCAAAGTCAGCAGTGCCGACTGCAAACCGAGAAAGCTGCCCACCATCGCCACCAGTTTCACGTCGCCGAAACCGAGACCTTCACGATGACGGATCTTGCCATACAGCCAGCCGGCAAACCAGAGAAAAAACGCCGGCCAGAATGCCCCGAAAGCGCTTCCGGCCAGGGACAATAGCCGGACGGACGGTTCCAGGCCGAGTAGGGAAAACACGACCTGAGTGGGAAGGTCCGGAACCGGAGCGATGATGGCAAAGGCGAAACCGATGAGGATACCGCCTTTGGTCAACTCGTCCGGAAGCAGCCGCTTCTCCAGGTCGGAAAAGATCAGCGCCACCAGTATGGCCGAAAAGACGCAGGACTTCAGGGCCGCCGCTGTGGGTCCCATTTGTTGAACGATCGCGAAAAACAGCGCGCCTGTGAGCAACTCCACCAGCGGATAGCGCCAGGAAATCCGCTTGCCGCAGTGGCGGCAGCGGCCGCGCAGAATCGCGTAACTGACCAGGGGAATGTTGTCGTACCAGGCGATTGGTTTCCGGCAGCGGACGCAGTGCGAGCGCGGCTTGATTACGGAGCGGTTCCGCGGCCAACGATGGATGCAGACATTCAGAAAGCTGCCGATAACCAGTCCAAACACGAACGCTACGATTGCTGCCATCAAGAGAGCACCTGCTGGTAGACTTCCATGGTACGGCGAACCATCTGCCCTACGGTAAAACGGTCCATAACGGTCTGACGCGCCGCCGCACCCATTCGCCGGCGAAGATCGGGGTCGCCTAGCACCTTCTCCATCGCGGAAGCGATGGCGGCAGGTTCATTCGGCACCAGCAGGCCGGTCTCACCGTCGCGGATCACTTCCAGCAGGCCGCCCACCCTGCTGGCGATTACGGGCACACCTGCCGACATGGCCAGCAGCGCCCCCGAGCCTAGCCCTTCGCAGTCCGAGAGATAGAGCAGGACAGACGCGTCGCGCAGGTCTTGTTCGAGGTTGACCGTCGACTGTTCCGGAACCAGCCCGGCAACCTTGGTCAGAACGGTGGCACGGGCGCTTTCGCCGGTGCTGACCTGGAGCAGCGGAACACCGTCATGAACAACGCTGATCTTTTCCGCCGCCACGCCGCCCCGGACCAGCACCGATTTGACGTACTCCGAAACCGCGATGAACCGAGTGGGGCGGTGGTATTTCCAGCGGGAGCGGATCTCGAACGCAACACGGCGGGACACCACTAAAGGTACGCCAAAGATCAACGCCCCGATGGTGTGGCCGTGGGCATCGTGCGCGTGCACTAGATCGTGTCCACGGGCGGCGCGCAGGGCGCGAATCGGCCGCAAAGGCTCCACGCGCCACCCGCGTTGGCGCGCGGCATCGAACAAGGGCGCACCCTCCACGGCCAGCAGCGTGGATTCCACGCCTGCCGCGGTCAGTCCCTCGATCAGACGGAGCACCTGCCACTGGCCTCCGCGCATCCCTGGAAAAGCGTCGACGTGCAGTATGCGCATCAGCTCATGTTTCTCGCTTTGGCGTACTTCAGAAACGTGTAGAACGCCGCCATGTAGCAGATGATCAACCCTTCGACCCCGTCCAAAAAACCGCGCTGTAAGAAATAGGCCTTCGCGAAGGTCCATGGCGGGTCGAAGATCATCTTCCAGATCGGCACCTTCACCTTGCGCGACACCAGTTCTTCGGCGGCCAGCGTGGTGTAACGGTCCAGCGTGCGCAGGTGCTCGGAAAGGGAGTCGCAGGTGAAGTGCAGGATGTTGCTCTGCAAGTGGCCCACGCGGCCTTTGGCCTGCACGCTTTCGTGCACGAAATCGCCCACCCATCTGGCTCTGCGGCGGTCGTAAAGCCGCACCTTGCGGTCGGGGTACCAGCCCGAATGCAGAATCCAGCGGCCCAGGTATTGGGCCAGGCGAGGCATGGTATAGGCATCGCATTGCGGGCCCGTCTTCTTGAGGTTCCAGATTTCGGCTTCCAGCGCTTCGCTCAAAACTTCGTCGGCATCGAGCGATAGAATCCAGTCATGCGTGGCCTGGTCGGCGGCCCAGTTTTTCTGGCCTGCGTATCCGCGCCATCCGGCCTCGATCACGCGCGCCCCCAGATTGGTGGCCAGTTCCACGGTACGGTCGGTGGAGCCGCTGTCGAGAATCAGGATTTCATCGCAGCAGCGCAGGCTCTCGATCGCGCGCACAATCTGGCGCTCCTCATTCAGAGTAATGATGGTGGCGGTAACCTTCATGGCGGATTACAGGCCGCCGGTGCTGATGGGCGCCCACGAAAAACAGAGGGCGAAAATAGCCAGCGCGATCCAGCCGAGCCTGATACGGTCGCCGTCGAGCACCGTGGGATCGTAGACCACCGGATGGTTTCTGCCCAGCCACAGCAGGATCAGCGCCCAGAAGAACCAGGGCCACCACAGCAGTCCTAACGGCAGAAGCATGATGCACAACAGGACGGAGGCCATTCTGTGTCGCCGCGGAAAAAACGAATAGAAAATGTGGCCGCCATCCAGTTGACCGATGGGCAGCAGATTGAGGGCAGTAACGGACATTCCCACCCAGGCCGCGCGCGCTACGGGGTGCAGGTAGATATCGTCGACCGAAGCCGCCGAGGGGAAAATGGCGCGTTCCAGCATCCACTCCAGCCCAGGCACGCTGAAATACATGCTGCCCTGGCGCGCGATCCCGGGGATGATTTTCGAAAACGCCAGCCCCACCGCCAGCGCCGGCATCAGGAACACAAATCCGGCGATGGGCCCGGCCACGCCGATATCGAAAAGCGCCTTCTTGGTAAAAATGGGCGACCGCACGCGAATAAACGCGCCGAAAGTCCCCATTAGCGGCGACGGCAGGAAATACGGCAAACTGGCATCCACGCGATGGAACAGCGCCGCCAGATAGTGGCCGAATTCGTGAGCCAGCAGAATGGAGAGCAGCGTCAGGGAAAACGGCAACCCGCGGAGCAGCACGGAGGGGTGACGCCAGAAAATGTTGTAGAGGGCAAAGCTATGCTCCATGTCGAAGGGTACGCCGCGGTTGAAGTCCGTCTGCATGGCCGCGCCCACCAGCGTGGTGGTGAGAAGCGTGGCTGCGAATAACAAGCCGTGGAGCCAATAGCGCTCGTGCGGGCGGATGGCTGGGACTGGATAAGATTCTCCCGTCCCGCTTTCGGCGTAGAGAGGGTAAGGCGCAGGAGAGAAGTCCTGGGATGACACGATAGACTGCAGCGTGCAGCGGCCGATCCTACTGCAGCGTCTGTAACTCCTTGCCCGGCTTAAAGCGGACGGCTTTTCCGGGCGGAATGGAAACTTCCGCGCCGGTACGCGGGTTGCGGCCGATCCCCGTCTTCCGAGGCTTTACGTTGAAGACGCCGAAACCGCGCAGTTCGATCCGGTCCCCCTGCTCCAGCGCTTTCTTCATGGATTCAAAGACCGTCTCCACCGCCATTTCGGCCTTTGTCTTCGTGATGCCGGTCCTGTTTACGACCTCGTTGATGATGTCCAGCTTGATCAAAACAGCCTCCTCGTCCGCGCGCGGGCGTTTCTGGCTCCCGCATCAGTCAACCACATGATAGGATTGAATTTATACTCATGTCAAGCGAGGGGGCCTGGGGGCGCATGGCGGCGGTCACCAGCGAGGAATTCCGGCGCGCCTGCGGGCGCTTCGCCACCGGGGTTGCGATCGCCAGCGTTCTTGACGCCCTAGGCACGCCACACGGCCTGACCGTGAATTCGTTCACGGCGGTCTCCCTCGAGCCGCCGCTGGTGCTGATTTGCTTGGGCCACGAGGTCTCGGTAATCGGGCATTTCCGCGCAGCTAAGTACTTCGGAATCAATGTGCTGGCAGAGGGCCAACGGGACCTTTCCCACCGTTTCGCGACCAAGGGCCAAGACCGTTTCGACGGTCTGAAATGGACCCCCGGCGAAACCGGTGTGCCGCTCCTCGCGGGCGTTTTGGCCGCCATCGAATGCGCCACCCAACAGCGCTTTCCCTCCGGTGACCACGATATTCTCGTCGGGGAGATGGTCAGCGCGCGGGTTGGTGAGGGTGAACCGCTGATTTATTTTGCCAGCCGATATCGGGAATTGAAATAAAGCTCGAACCCCCCGGGTCGCCAACGGCCGGCGTCAGCCGGGCGAAATTCCTGATTGTGCGCAGCGCGCGTGGGTGCTATCCGGGCGGACCGCTGAACTAGAAGACCTCCAATATTACTTAAGTACCTACTTGACAATTGACCACGAAGTGAGGAATACTAAAGCTGATACTTAACCAATTTCCTGAAGGAGGGAACCATGCAACAGCAATCCGTAATCCACAGCACGTTCGTCATCGAACGCAGTTATCCCGCCGCCCCTGAGCGCGTATTCACCGCTTTCGCGGACCCAACCAGGAAACGCCGCTGGTTTGTCGAAGGCGACCACCACGAAGTCGAGCAGTACGAGATGGACTTTCGCGTTGGCGGCAAAGAGCGCGCCCGTTTTCGCTTCAAGGACGGTACCCCGCTGCAGGGAATCGCCTGTATCAACAACACCAGTTACCTGGACATTGTGCCCAACCGCCGCGTGGTATTTGCCTCTACTATGTCCCTGGGTGAGAAGTGTATCTCGGCGTCTCTGGGCACCGTTGAGCTCTTGCCGTCGAAAACGGGGACCGACCTCATCTTCACGCATCAGGGAGCATTCTTCGAGGGCGCCGATGGTCCTGAAATGCGTGAAGAGGGATGGCGCAAGCTACTCGAAAAATTGACAGAGGAGTTCCCGCGCTAGTGCTCGTCGGAGTGCGACGCTGCTAGGCGCGGACCAATGCGTAGGAAGAAACCTAATATCGACCTTGTCTTCCACGCCCTCGGCGATCCCACGCGCCGGGCCATTGTGGAGAAACTCAGCGCGGGACCCTTATCGGTCTCGCGGTTGGCCGAGCCACTCGACATCACTCTGGCCGCAGTCGTTCAACACTTGCAGGTGTTGGAGGAAAGCGGGCTGGTACGAACCGAAAAGGTCGGGAGGGTACGCACGTGCCGCATCGAACCCGCCGGACTTTCCGTAGCGGAGCAATGGATCGGCGATCGCCGGTCGATGTGGGAACGCCGGCTTGACCGGCTGGGCGATTTGCTGGCTGAACCGGATGAAAGTCGCTAGTACCGGCCGCGCGAAGCTAGGCCTCCAGCCGTAATCCCCGAAGCTCGTCGATCAACTCGAAGGGCGTGGCGACGGACTCAATGCTTTCGCCAATCTGCTCGATGTTACTCTCAGCAATGGAGCCTTCCGGTTCCCCCGACGCAAGGCCCATGTATCGAATCTTGCCGGGATCGATCTTCATGATGCGGCAACAGGTTGCGTCCACCGCCACCGGGTCGCGGCCCGCTACCAGCACACCAGCATGTTTGGGCACTCCCTGGATGGGGCCGTTGCCTTCCATCCCCACGATGCCGTCCACAATCGCAAATTGGTGGGGGAAGGCGGCGTGCAAATCGGCAATACATTCGTCGATGCCTGCCCAGTGCAGCACGTTCTTCGGCCAGCCGTATATGCCGCTGGGCACCACACCGAACAGGTTCTTCATGGAGAGGGTGGCGCCTACCCAATGGTGGGTTTTCATCTTCGCCATGGACACCAGCAGGTCCGCGCCCAACGCTCGGTTCGGCAGGTAAATCTTCTCCATACGTGAGAATTGGCGTCGCGGACGGACTCGGGTTACCTCGTCAAGATTCAAGTCCACAAAGTCGTCTTCGAAGTTGGGGACGGTGGCGAAATACCCGGCCGCTTCGGCCAAGTCCAGGGTGTTGCGCCGATGGCCAGGTCCTTCGGCGATCCGCACTTTCGCGGCCCCCATCTCGCGGAAAGCCTCATATGCCGCATGAACCAGAATGGGATGAGTATTGATGGCGCTCTCCACCTCGAACTCCACCAGGTTGGGCTTGAGCAGGATGGTGCGTCCTTTCACCTCGCCCACTTGTTCCCGCAACAGCCGGCGCATAGTGTCGTAAATGCTCTGGTTATAGGCAGGCGCGCGCACAATAGCGACGCGGCCCCCCACGGGCGGCCGCTGGTCTCGCTTTCCACAACCCGCGAGCACCGCCGCACCCGCGGCAGTGGCCATGGCTTCACGACGGGTGAGCAAATTGTCCCATCCTTCAACTCCAGAAAACCTCGCGACCCTTTTGCGCCTCAGCCACCAATAAATCGAGCGAGGTCTCGGGCAGCGTTCGGTACGCGATTGACACTAGGGGGCGAAAGCCGGGATCGAGTTGCCCGTGCGCCATCAGGCCGAGCCGCAGCCAGTTCATGGCGTCAGCGGAACGGCAGGCGGCCAGGAACTGGCGGGCCAGAGGAATCGCGCGGCTCAGCTCGGACGCCTGAACGCCGCGCAGGGCAGCCAGCGCCATGCCAGTGGTTTCCGGATACGGGTTCGATTCGTATCCCAGTGCCCGCACCGATCCGTGATTCCACCCTCCTCCGCGGCACATGCGCTTCAACAGGAATCGCCGGCCTTCTTCGATACGGGTGCCAATTGTCGCCGACGGCCTGCGGCGTTGCTGCTTGTCCAGCGCCAGAATGGCCAGGGACGTGGGAGCCACCCACGCGGCAGTTCCGGGTACCCACGGCCAGCCGGGAAACTCCTGTTCGGGTGAGCGCGGGTTACCTAATAGCCATTCGCGGAAACGATATATCGGGCGGGACTCCTCTCCTTTGCACGACGTAAGCCAAGCGATCGCCCGGCTATGCACGGCAGGCCCGAGGTGTTCCTCGGGAATGAGCGCCACCAGCGAAGTCACCCATGTACTTTCATCCACGCTGGACTGGGGCGGCCAGCCTCCATCGGCCAGTTGTCTCTCACGCAGCCAGGCAAGGCCGCGCCTGGACGGCTCCATTTCACCTGCCGCCATCAAGGCCAGCACGCCGTAGACGGTAGGCTCGGTCCAGGAAACTCCCTGGACGTACGGCCAGCCGCCATCGGGATTCTGTTTGCGGAGGACGATGTCGACGGACATACCATCCAAAGGCTGGCGAGGCGCCGCGGCGGCTACTTCCGCACCAGCCACTCTTTTGTGATTCATTATCTGGCGGCCCGACGCTTACGGCGGCGCGACAACAGCATGACGAGCATTATGCCCGCTCCCAGCCACATCGCTCCCTGAATCGCGAGGTCCATTGTATTTCTCCTTTCTTGAAGATTCTTCCTGCAAAACGTGTTGAGCCCGCGGCGGCTAGCGATTATCCCTGCGCCTGGCCCGCCGCCGTTTCAGAAACAGGATCATAACGGCGCCCGCGGCCAACCAAATTCCAGCCTGAATCAGTGTGTCGTTCACAGTCGTCTCCTCTTCGTGCCTAGCCAACTTGTTTCATCATCGGGAACAGATACTTGAAAATCTGCAAAAGACCGGGGCCCGCAGCGACCACCAGCATCGACGGCAAGATGAAGAAGAAGATCGGGAAGACCAACTTCACGCCTACCTTGCCCGCGCGCTCCTCAGCCTCCTGGCGGCGGCGGGTTCGGAGAGCGTCCGAGTGCGTTCGCAGCGATTCGCCCATGCTGGTGCCAAAGCGGTCGTTCTGAATGAGAATGGCCACTAGTTTTCGAAACTCGGCCTCTCCGGTGCGCTCGGCAAAATTTTTGAGGGCTTCGGAGCGGCGCTTGCCGGCGCGCATTTCCAACGTCACCAGAGACATTTCTTCGCTCAACTGAGGGTGGCTGGAGTGCAGTTCCCGGGCTACGTGCTGGATTGCCTGGTCCAACCCCAGCCCGGCTTCCACCGAGACCACCAGCAAGTCCAGAGCGTCGGGCAGGGAGAGCCGCAACACCTCCTTTCGTTTGCTGACCTTTTTCTCCAGAAGGAATCGCGGCAGAATCCATCCGGCGCCAACCCCGGTACCCAAGAGCCCAATCTTCATCACCGGATTGGAGGGAACTCTGGCATCGAGTATGATGCAGAAAGCCAGCATCAGCAAGGTACTGACGATACGAATTCCGTAAAACACGGGAAGCGCGTTCTCCGAACGAAAGCCAGCGCGGATCAGGTCGGCTTTCAAGTTGACCACCTCCGCTTCCGACGTCGGCACGCGCGAGCCGATCTGGTGCAGCACGGTCACCAGCGTGCTGCCTTCGGGCTCGCCGTCCATAACCCGCCGCGCGTCATCGGTTATCACTGGCTGTCCCAATTGGCGCAGGAATCGGCCGGGCTTATAGATCAGCCGGTAGCCAACCCAACTGATGAGGAGCATCAGCATCAAAAACGCGCAAGCTGAGAAAAACATTGGATGAGCCATGTCACACCTTGATGTTGATGATCTTTTTGATAAAGAAATTCCCCACGACCTGGGCGACTATGGCGCCACCGATGAGCCACTTGCCGTCCGCATCCTCCGCCATTCCCTGCAGGTAGCCCGGAGCCACCACCAGCAAGGCCAGCATGGTGGCGACCGGCAGCAGGGTCAGAACCGTCGCCGTCAGACGACCGTGGGCGCTTGCCGCCTTCACCTGCCCATTGAGACGGAAGCGTTCGCGGATGACGTATGCCAGCCGCGAGAGGATTTCGCTCAGATTGCCGCCGGTTTGTTTCTGCAGGAGCACCGACGACGTAAAGAAGCGCACGTCCAGCAGCGGCACGCGATTCGAGAAATTCCGGAGGGCGACATCGAGAGGCGCACCCAGGTTTTGCTCATTGAACAAAGCGCGGAACTCCTGGCCCAAAGGGTCGGCTATCTCCTCGCCTAGCATCTCCAGGCTGATGGAGAAAGCGTGGCCAGCGCGCATGGAGCGGGCCAGGTAGTCCAGCGCCTCCGGGAACTGCTCCTCCATCTTCGACAGGCGCTGGCGGCGCTTCCGCCGGACAAACAGGTACGGCGCCAGTCCGAATAGCAGCGCCAGTGTAATGGCGGTCGTGGGGCCGTTGAAAAGGAACGGAATCACCGAACCGATCCCGAAGCCGGGAATCATTGCCAGTCCCATGGCCGCGATCAGCCGGGAAGCCGACCAATTCAAGCCAGCCTGCTGGATTTGCTCGGTGGCATGCCGCGAGAATCGCAACGAACCGACCAACCGGCTCCACCCCGCTGGCTTGTCTGAGTCGATTTCCTTCAGTAGGCTGGTGACGGAGACATCGGCTTCGCCCGAGGCGGTGTGAAGCATATCCACCACCTTTTTCTTTCGCCGGCCCTCCAAAAACTTCATCCCCACGCTCACGGCAAGCATGGTGAGCGCGAAAATGACTACAAAGGAAAATACTACGCTTACGAGCATTAACTAATCTCCACCACCGTCTGGAACATCTGGGCCGGCAGGGTGATGCCGCACTGTTTGAGCCGTTCGTAGAATTTGGGGCGGATACCGGTTGCGCGGAACCGTCCCAGTACTCTGCCGCCTTCCGTAATGCCGGTCTTTTCGAAGAGAAACACGTCCTGGAGCGTGATCATTTCCTGCTCCATTCCGATGACTTCCGTGATGTGTGTGATGCGGCGCGTGCCGTCGCTGAAACGAGCGGTCTGGATGAACAGATCCACCGCGGAGGCAATCTGCTGGCGAATCGACCGGAGGCCCATGTTGGCGTTGGCCAT
>Ga0209698_10007235_pt1 | contig 11679 bp, 8 predicted proteins | sample LitLauG_LLR_2012_FD_187203 | JGI IMG/M metagenome (GOLD analysis project Ga0209698, IMG submission 187203) | Freshwater sediment microbial communities from Pennsylvania, USA - Little Laurel Run_MetaG_LLR_2012 (SPAdes) (version 2) | ecosystem: Environmental > Aquatic > Freshwater > Creek >... | reverse complement strand
AGCCGATTTGGTTCGCGCGTAAAGCGACTACGCGCGGCGCAACCAATTGGCGCGCACCGGGGCTGTGTCGGGTGAAGAATTGAGCACCGCGCGCGCCGCCATGGAGGCCGCGCGCGCCAATCTGGCCGCATCGCAACAAGCCTATGCCACGCAACGCACTTTGATCGCGGGCGCCAGCGCCGATCAAAATCCCGAAGCCCTGGCCGCCAAAGCCCAGCTTGACGGCGCCGAGCTGGCGCTCACGCGCACGACCATTTTGGCGCCCATAGACGGGGTGGTGACGAACAATCGCGCCCAAGTCGGGCAACGGGTCGAACCCGGGGGCGTGCTGATGAGCATCGCGCCGCTTTCCCAAGCTTATGTCGACGCAAACTTCAAAGAATCGCAATTGCGCCGCATGCGGACAGGACAGCAAGTGACGCTGACCTCCGATCTTTATGGCGGCGGCGTGACCTTCCATGGAACGATCGCCGGCTTAGGCGGCGCCACCGGCTCTTCGCAAGCGGTGATTCCTGCCCAAAACGCCACCGGCAACTGGATCAAAGTGGTGCAGCGCGTGCCGGTTCGCATTCATTTGCGGCCCGACGAACTCGCCGCCCATCCCCTGCGCGTCGGGCTCTCGATGCAAGCCAGCGTCGACGTTTCGGCGCGCTAAGAGAACCGCGCGCGCGCCCCATGGCCAACGAGGCCAAACCCAACGCCGCAATCGCGCCTACGCCGCCGGAATTGTCCCTGCCGTTGATGATCCTTGCCGGCTTTGTGCTGGCGATGGCCAACTTCATGGCCGTGCTCGACACCAGCATCGCCAATGTGGCGCTGCCCCATATTGCCGGCAGCTTGGCGGCGTCGCCAAAAGAAGGCACCTCGGTGATCACCTTCTTTGCGGTGGCCGAAGCGATCACCATTCCTCTGACTGGCTGGTTGTCGCAACGCTTCGGCACGGTGCGCGTCTTCTTGCTTTCGATGTCGGCGTTTGGAATTACCTCCGCGTTCTGCGGGTTGGCGCCTTCACTGCCGATGTTGATTGTGTTTCGGGTGCTGCAGGGTCTGGCGGCTGGGCCGATGATGCCGCTCTCGCAAGCGCTCATGAACCAAGTGGTGCCGCGCAAGCACTATCCGACGGCGATGGGCCTCTGGACGATGACCGTCATCGTTGCGCCGATTATCGGCCCCATGCTGGGCGGAGGCATTTCTGATTCCATCGGTTGGCAGTGGGCGTTTTACATCAACGTGCCGGTGGCGGTGTTTGCAGTGTTCTTTGGTCTGCGCATTTTGCCGCAATTCGAAACCCGAACCGTTCAGAAACCTGTCGATTTCGTCGGCCTCGCGCTGCTTGTCGTTTGGGTCAGCGCGCTGCAGATGATGCTCGACTTCGGCGACCAATACGACTGGTTTTCCTCGCCGATAATTCTTGCTTTGTTAGCCACGGCTCTGGTGGCGTTCGTGGTGTTTTTGATCTGGGAGCTCACCGAAGAACATCCCATCGTCGATCTGCGCACATTTAGACATCGCGGCTTCACGATGGCGACCATCGCGGTCTCGCTCACCTTTGGGATATTTTTCTCCTCGACCATCCTCATACCGCTCTGGCTGCAGACCAATCTTGGCTACACCGCCACCGCCGCCGGCAACCTCACGGCCTTCAACGGCGCGCTCGGCATTGTTGTGGCGCCCTTCGTTGCGCGCGTGATGACCCGAATTGATCCCCGCATTGTCGCCACCATCGGGCTGGGGGCGCTTTCCATCATCTTCGGATCGCGCATGCTCTTCACCTCGAACATGTCGTTTGCGCAAATGGTGCCGGTGCAACTCGCGCAAGGGGCGTTTACGCCGCTCTTCTTCATACCGCTGATGACGGTGGCCCTAAATGGCATCGCACCGAGCGAAATCGCCAACGCCTCGGGATTGTTGACCTTTGCGCGAATATTGTCCGGCGCGGTGGCAGGCTCGATCGTCACCACCGCCTGGACTAACGAAGCCACCCATATGCGCGGCGAGATCTTGAACGGCATGACCCATGCGGGAGACACCATCGCCGCCATGCAGACGCTCGGCATGAGCGCAGCCCAGGCAGCCGCGCGGCTCGATCAGCTTGTCCAAGGCCAAGCCGTCATGCTGGCCACTGATCGCATGTTCGCAACGGTTGCGCCGTGCATCCTGTTGTCGATTGTGCTGGTGTGGCTGGCCCCGCGCGTGCGGCCCGGCTCGGCGCCGGGCAATCCCGGCCCCCGCTAAGCGCTAGAGCCGCTGCAACAACGCCCACACACACCAGCCCAAGATCCAGAGCGCCGCCAACGTCGCGCCCCGCACGGAAGTTGCGCGCATGCGCATCCAACACTTCTCCCCACAATACCGGCGGCGGCGCTCTGACGAACGCCGCCGCGCTTCAAGGACCAGGCTCGCGATTATTGCGGCGGGTTTGAAAGATGCGCGTTGGAGGCGCTAGCTTGGGCGTTGCCTTGGGTCCCGGCATGGCCGCTGCCTTGGGCAGCACTCGCCGAACCCGAGCCGACCGCTGAACCCGAGGCGCTCACTGAGAGGCTTTCGCCATTGCTGACCCGGTTGGCCACAGTGTTCTGGGCCATGCTGACGCGATTGGCGCCAGCGTTTGCTGCGCCACGCGCAGTGTTCAAGGCGCCAGTTTCATCGGGGGTGTCAGCGTTTACTGAGCCTGAACCATCGCTGCTGGCGCTCAGCGGCCCAACCCCCACGCCGCCCGCGCCGGACGCAGAGCCTGCAACTGCATGCGACGCAGCCGCACGATCGGCGGCGCCATTGGCGCGCGCAGCGGCGCTGCGCGCTGCGGCATGGGCGCGCTCTTGGGACATGGCGGCGGCGTTTTCGGCGCCGCTTGGATCAGCCATCACCTCGCCGGCCCCGCCGAATCCGCCGCCCAAGGCGCCTGCGCCAGGACCAATGCCTGCGGTTAGTCCGCCCACCGCCGAACCGCCGCCGCCCAACAATTGCGCAGAAGCGGGCGCTGCGCTCAGCAACGTCAAAGCGGCCGCGCTAATTAAAAGCGTGCATTTCATGATCGTCTCCTCAGCATGTGCCGCGTTCACGCGGCGTCAGCGGGGAAACGACGGCCCTCCACGCTTTAATCCCATCCGGCCGCGCTTTTCTTTAGCGGGCCCCAATGGACCGGTGCGGCGGCGCCAACAACAAGCCGTAACCATAAACGTCATCGCGCCCCGGCGCGCCGAGATCGCGCGCTTCGCGACGCAACGCCTCTAAGGCCGCAGCGCTCGCGGCAATGGACTGGACGCGCAACGCGACGAGGCCCGCAACCACCGGGGCGGCAAACGAGGTTCCGCGCACCAACGCCACCCCATCATGGCCGGCGGCGGCGTTGGCAATTCCAGGGGCCGCAAACATCACTTGGGGCCCGCGTTCGGCTTCCACCAAGACACGGCCCTGGCCATCCACTCCGGTCACGCCCACCACGCCCGCATAAGCAGCAGGATAAAGGGGCGGCGCGGCAGGGCCGTCATTGCCGACCGCAGCGACGATGACAAAGCCGCGTTCGACGAGGCTTTCCACCACCGCCTCCACGATCCGATTGCGCGGACCGACCAAGCTGATGTTGATAACCGGCACGCCCAGCGAGGCAAGCCAGCTGAGCGCGCGCGCCAAGCTCAGCGACGATCCCCCCGTTGCGGCGCCGCCATAGATGTCGGCTACGTAGAGCTGCGCCTCAGGCGCGGCGCCGATCACCCCATCGCCGCGCCCCGCCAAAAGCGAGGCCACCGCGGTCGCGTGCGCAGTGGGCGTCACGTTGGCGCTCGCAAAAGCGCGCTGCTCGGCGATGGCGCCACGCAGACACGGGTGAGCGCCAACTCCGCCATCAATCAGTCCAATGCGGGTCCCGCCGGCTTGGCTGGCGGCCGCCGCCGGGCTCTGTGCGCGGCCTCCGACCACCGCGCCCGAAGGCAGATAGAGGTGATCGAAATCATAGGTTCCAGACGGATCGCCATGACGAAGCGCTGCGAGCGCAGCCGCGGTGGTCATCCCGGAGGGGGCCTGCAACGCGACCAACGCGCCCACCGCGTCGATGACGTCGCTCTGCAACACCGAAAAACCCAGCGCGCGCGCCGCCGTCAGCGCTTGGTCGCTTGGCGCAATCGCCAAGACCTCGCCGCGCACGATCGGGTTTCCCGCCGGATCGGCTTCGAGCGCTTGGCGGTGGCGTAAAAGCAGCGCAGCGATAGCCTCGCTGCGCACGCGTCTAAGGGCAGCCCCTGTCTGTGCAAGTGGGGCGTCCAGGCCCTGCTCGGCGTCGCCCAGCCCCCCCGTCGCAGCGCCGAGGTTGGCGGGCACGGGCAATGGCGGCAAATCCAGGCCGCCGAGCTGGGCCTGGGCGGGCAGCGCCGCCATCAGCACAGCTAACGCCGCTAGAGCAAATGGCCTCGTCATCATGATGAGGAACGTTTGACCCCCCCGGTTCAATCCCCCATTATTCCAGCCTCTCCTCGGAATAAAGCGGCACGCGCCGTCGTTGATGGCTCGGAAAGATGGCGAGAGCAGACGCACGCACCCGCTCCGACATCGCGGCGATGCTGCCGCGCTTGCGCCGTTTCGCCCGCGCTCTGACCGGGCACCCGGCCGACGGCGATGACATCGTCCAGATTGGAATCGAGCGCGCCCTGCAGCGCATTGATCAATTCGAGGAAGGGACCCGCTTGGACGCTTGGCTCTACGCCATTGTGCGCAACGCCTGGATCGACGAGGCGCGCGCGCGCGCGCGCCGGGCCAAGGTGCTGGCCCCTGCAGAAGCCGGCGAGAATGTCGGCGACCAGGGCGCGAGCGCGGTTTACGCCGCTTTGGAGGCGCAGGATGTCTACGCTGCAATGCAGCAGCTGGCGCCCGAGCAGCGCGAGGTCATCGCGCTCGTATGCATTGAGGGGCTCGGTTACAAACAAGCCGCCGCGCAGCTGGAAATTCCGATCGGCACGCTGACCAGTCGCCTGGCTCGCGGCCGCGAGGCGCTGCACGCCATTTTAGGAGAAGAGCCGTGACCATCTCGGCGGAAAAACTGCTCGCCTATGTGGATGGCGAATTGGACGCGAGAGAACATGCCGAAATGGAAGCCGCGATCTCCGCGGACGCGGAGCTCCGTAGCCGGGTCGAACGGGAGCGGAAACTGCGTCAGCGGCTTTCGGCGGCTTTCGACCCGACGCTGGATGAGCCGACGCCGGCGCGATTGCGCACAGCGCTTGGAGCACCCAGTTCCGACAACGTACTCGACTTCAAGCCCATAAGGGCTTGGACTTACCGCGAGTGGACCGCGATGGCGGCGAGCTTGGCTGGAGGATTGCTCATCGGATGGGCAATGATGTCCAACCAGGCAGGCACGCTTACGCCCACCGGCAACGGTCTTGCCGCGCGCGGCGCGCTGGCGGCGGCCCTGGACGGCCAGCTTGCTGGCGAGGTTGGGGGCGCGGTCCGCATCGGCATAAGCTTTAGAAACCGCGATGGCGTCTATTGCCGCACTTTCGGCCTTTCGCGCGACCAGATCGCGGGACTTGCGTGCAAGATTGATGACCAGTGGCGCGTGCCGATTACGGCGGCGTTGGCGTCCTCGGGCGGGGAAATCCGGGCCGCAGGCAGCGATACCCCCGCGCCCGTCCTCAGCGCAGTCGAGGCCATGATTGCCGGCGATCCGCTCGACGCCCAAGGCGAAGCGCGCGCAAAATCCAGCCACTGGCGCGCCCGGCGCTAACAATTTCAGCAACATCGCGTCGATGCTGGCGGCGCGCACTTGCGCTTCCCAGGCGTAACGCGTCATCTTCGCGGCCAACGCCTCCAGCCAGCGAGGCGCTCCAAGGAGAAGCGTATGGACGGCGACTCGCGCGATCTCGATGCACTCATTGTCGGTGCTGGCATGGCCGGGCTCTATCAGTTGCTGAAGCTGCGCCGCGACGGCTTTTCTGCGCGCGTCCTTGAAAGCGCCGACGACGTCGGCGGCACCTGGTACTGGAACCGCTATCCAGGCGCGCGCTGCGACATCGAAAGCATCGACTATAGCTACTCCTTCGATCCCGAACTGGAGAAGGATTGGACTTGGTCGGAGCGTTACGCAACGCAGCCGGAAATCCTGCGCTATCTCCAACACGTCGCCGAGCGTTACGACCTGCGCCGCGACATTCGTTTTTCAACGCGCGTCGCAAAGGCAAAATGGGACGACGCCGCTGCGCGCTGGCGGATTGAGACCGACGATGGCCAGACCCTCACGGCGCGTTACTACATCATGGCGACGGGCTGTCTTTCGATGCCGAAGACGCCTGAGATTGCCGGCGCCGAGCGCTTCAAGGGCCCCTCTTACTTCACCAGTTCCTGGCCCCATGGAGGCGTCGACTTCACCGGCCAGCGGGTCGCTGTCATCGGCACCGGGTCATCGGCCGTGCAATCGATCCCGTTGATTGCCCAACAAGCCCGCGAGCTGACCGTCTTCCAGCGCACGCCAGCCTACTCAATCCCCGCCCATAACGGCCCTATCCGGGCAGCCAAACGCAAGGCCTACGAAAGCGAACGCAGCCAATATCGCGAAGCGGCGCGTTGGAGCCGCGCGGGAGTGCCCCTCGAACCCATGCTGGTGAGCGCACTCGCGGTGAGCGACGAGCAACGCCGCGCCCGTTACGAGGAAGTGTGGCAGACCGGCGACCTGATGCTGGTCGGAGGCGCATACGCCGACATCATCACCAACGAAGAAGCCAATGCGACATTGTCGAATTTCGTGCGCGATAAAATTCGCGCCACCGTGAAAGATCCCGAGACCGCGGCCGCCTTGAGCGCCCACGATTACCCGATTTCCACTAAGCGACCTTGCCTCGATACGAACTATTACGAGACCTTTAACCTCGGCCATGTGCGCCTCGTAGATCTTAGAAAGACCCCGATCCGCACGGTCACTGAGACCGGCATTCAAACCAGCGCCGAAGATTTGGCCTTCGACGCCATCGTCTACGCCACCGGCTTTGACGCCATGACGGGCGCCATCCTGGCGGTCGATGTTGAGGGACGAGACGGCCAAACCCTGAAACACAAATGGGCCCACGGACCGGAGACCTATCTCGGCTTGATGAGCGTTGGTTTCCCCAATTTCTTTATGATTACCGGACCTGGCAGTCCCTCGGTGCTTTCAAATATGGCGGTGTCGATCGAACAGCACGTGGACTGGATCACAGCAACTTTGCACGACTTGCGCGCCAACGGCTTTGACACAATCGAGCCGACCCGAACCGCTGAAGAAGGTTGGCGACAACACGGACACGACGCGGCCGCAATCACGCTCTTCGAGCACGCAAAGTCCTGGTACACTGGCGCCAATGTCGAAGGCAAAACCCGCGTGCTGCTGCCCTACGTGGCCGGCGTCGACACCTACCGGCAAGCCTGCAACGACGTGCGCGCGCGAGGCTATCTCGGGTTAGCTCTGAAGGCGCGCGACAAGGAGCAATGCAACGACGGCGTCGTGAATAGGCTGATGCCGGATGTCGCAGCGGTGTTGAAGATGATGGGCGATCTCAATCTGCCGCCGCTGGAAACGCTGGCGGTCGAGGCGGGCCGGGCCTTCGTGCAAGCCATGGATGCACAACGTCCGCCTGGACCTCAAGTCGGTGAGATCCTGGATGGCGTTTATCCAGGCGCTGCGGGCCCGCTTGCGTATCGACTTTATCGTCCAGCGACGGCGGGTCCCCATCCGATCGCGCTTTACTTTCATGGCGGGGGCTGGGTGCTTGGCGACCAACAATCCGACGATCCGATGTGTCGTGATCTTTGCGCGCGCTCGGGCGCTATTATCGTCTCGGCAAACTATCGCCATGGTCCAGAAGCGCGCTTTCCAGCCGCCCACGAGGACGCCTTTGCGGCGCTAAAATGGGTTTCGGAAAACGCCAAAACATTGGGCGCCAAAAGCGATGGCGTCGTTGTCGCCGGCTGGAGCGCGGGCGCCAATCTGGCGGGCGCGGTCGCGCGCATGGCCCGTGATGCAGGCGCCCCCAAAGTGACCGGCCAAGTGCTGTTAACCCCGGTCGCCGACTTCAGCTTCGACACCCCGTCCTACCGAGAAAACGGCGAGGGTTACGTGCTTACCGCAGCGCTGATGCACTGGTTCGCCGATCACTACGTTGACGCCAAGGATCGCTCCGATGGGCGCATTAACCTTCTGCGCGGCGACCATCGGAACTTGGCGCCAGCCCTCATTGTCACAGCCGAATTCGATCCCTTGCGCGATGAAGGCCTGTCTTACGCAGGAAAGCTCGAGGCGGCCGGCAATAAAGTCACCCAGCTGACTGCACGCGGCCAGATTCACACATCGATCCCGATGGTCGACATCATTGTCACTGGCGCGCCTTATCGCGGCCAAATGGCCGAGGCGATCAAAAGCTTTGGTGCGGGCTAGGTCTGCGCTGCGACGCGACAGTCGGGGCCTCGGCCCAAACCTGTTACCTATCTGCCCGGAATAATCTGTAACCCATGTGCCCGGTACGGGCCCTGTGAGCGGCCCGAGTCGGGGCCGTACACTTAAGGGTGTGGCGGAAACGGAGGGATTCGAACCCTCGATACCCTGTTCGAGTATAACGCCTTAGCAAGGCGCCGCCTTCAGCCACTCGGCCACGTTTCCCGGCGCCCCTCGCTTACCTTGGCAGGCCTGCGCCCCGCAAGCACAGAACAAGATGGCGACCATCAGCCCAGGCTATTGTTAACAGGCATAAGCCTTGCGCGAAGCGCTCCGAAGATTTTAGTCCCAAGGGCGAATTCCTAATGTCGCAAACGGCTTGGCAACGGCGCGGCGCCGAATTGGAGCAATCGGAGGCGCAGCACGGCGCCCTCGTCATCCAGGAGGCCGAACGCCTGGCTGCATTGGCGGCTGAGTTTGCCCTTTTTGGCCTCCGCATCGGGCCGATCGATCTGGGCGAGGACGAGTTAACCCCGGTTAAGACCGCCGACGCCGGTTACCGCCTCGCCACTTCCGACAACAAGCCTCCCGCCAACGACACCACCGCCTCGCGACAATTTCCGAAGCTTGAGCGACGCGGCCTGCACATCGATCCGCGCCTGCCAGTGCAGATTATTAAAGGTTTCGACTGGCTGGCCGTCGCGTTCGCGGCCGAAATCGCCGCGCGCTGGGGCGCAGGCGCGGGCCTCGCCAACCTTAATATCGGCGCGGGCGTCATCTTCTTGGCCAGCGCAGTGTGCCTGAAGGTCGGCATGTGGCTCACCGAGAGCTACCGCGCAACGCCCGCCAACGCGCACGCGGAACGGGGCCTTGGCGGGCTGACGCTTGGGGCCATCCTCGGCATTATCATCGCCAACGCTTTTGCCCCCGACGCCCGCAGCGCCGGGGCGCTCTCTGCGAGCCTGCCGCTAATCGCTATGGGGATGGCGGGGGTGCATGCAGCGCTCGCGGTGTGGACCCGCGCTGCTCACCGAAAAGGGGTGTTTGCGGAAACGGTTCTGCTCGTCGGGGCCACCGACGCGGCGACCCGATTGGCCGAGCGCGCCGCCAAGACCGGCGATGCCCGCATCGTGGCGGTGGTCGACGATCGCCTAGCCCGTGCGCCACGCCTCGTTAGCGGGGTTATGGTGAGCGGCGATCTCGAAGCAGCGCTCGCATGGGAAGGGCTGGCGCACGTTGATCGTATCGTCATTACTGTCACCCAGAAGGCCGAAACTCGGGTGCGCGACATCATAGAGCGCTTGCGCGTTGTGCCCAATCGCGTCGATTTGCTGATGGACTTTCAAAACCAAGCGGTGCGCGGCCGCGGCTTCGACCGACTGGGAGGCGCAGCCGTCGCCTGCATCTCTGGTCGGCCGCACAATGGGCGACGCGCGTTGATCAAGCGCGCGCAAGACCTCCTATTGGGCGCTCTATTGGCAAGCTTGCTGGCCCCTTTGCTGCTCACCATCACCATAGCGCTAAAGCTAGAGGACGGCGGACCTGTGTTTACGCGCGAACGCCGCCATGGCTTGAATAACCGCAACATTGACGTGCTGCATTTTCGCACCACGCGCCAGGGACGCCTCACCCGCGTTGGCGCTTTTCTCACCCGCGCCCGTCTCGATGAATTGCCGGCGATCTTGAATGTGCTCGGCGGCGACATGAGTCTGGTCGGACCCCGCCCGCACGCCATCGGGCTGAAAGCCGAACACCGAAACTTCTCCCAGATCATCGCCGAATACGCATACCGTCATCGCGTCAAGCCGGGCATTTTCGGTTGGGCTGAGCTCAATGGAGCGCATGGACCGATGCGCACGCCAGCGCAAGTGCGCAAGCGCGTGCGCCTCGACCTCGAGTACGTTTCACGCGCCTCGCTCTGGTTTGATTTGCAGATAGTGTTGCGCACCGTCCCATTGCTGCTGCGCACGCCCCGCTAATAGCGCCGCGCCGCTAACTCGCTGCAGGTCGAAATAAGCGCCCGCGCGCCTCGGCGCCGCTTAAGGCCAAAGGTCGCGGCTTTACGCGGTGACAAGCCGCATCTGAGGCGTGTACATCGCACAAGACACTGCGCCGCCGACCTAGCGAAACCTGCACTTGACCGCCATCTCGCCCAGCCGTCCTCTCCCGCGCCTCAAGCTGGTGCCGGCATGGTTTCGCCGTTACGTCCGCTCGCGCGAAATCGGCCTTACCATGTTTGCAGGCTTGATCGGGGTAGCCGCTGCGACTTGTGTGGCGTTCATGAACTTCGCGGCAAGCGCTGCCCACCACTACCTGTTTGGGGTGCAAACAGGCGATCGCCTGAGCGGCATGACCCACCTGATTGAACCGTGGGCGCTGACCTGGCCGCTCATTGGCGGAGCGCTTCTGGCGGCCATGGCCTGGGTGTGGGCGCGCATCGGGCGCGGCGACGTCGTCGACCCGATCGAGGCCAACGCGTTGCACGGGGGACGCATGTCGTTTCGCGACTCGGTGCTCTTGTCGTTGCAAACATTGGCGTCGAACGGGTTTGGGGCCTCGGTAGGGCTTGAGGCGGGCTATACCCAGATCAGTTCCGCGGTTGCCTCATGGGCGGGGCGCTGGCTCAATCTGCGGCGCGAAGATATGCGCATCATCGTGGGCTGCGGCGCAGCCGGCGCTATCGCTGCGGCGTTCAACGGGCCTTTCACCGGCGCCTTTTACGCCTTCGAGCTTGTGCTTGCCCAGTACGCGATCGGCAACGTTGCCCCGGTGATCGGCGCCTCGATCACCGGCGCGCTATCCATCCGCGCCTTTGGCGGCGCGCCGTTTGCTCTTTTCGTCCAGCTGAACAGGCCGGTCGCGGCGTTGGATGTTGTCTGGTTTGTGGTGCTAGGAATAGCTTGCGCCGGCATCGGCATTGTTTGGATGCGCATGCTGCCGCTCTGCGAGCGGCTGCTCGCGGCAACACGGGCGCCGCGTCTTTATCGCCCGCTGATCGGGGGCGCGGCCATCGGCGTCATTGGCGCGGTCAACGCCCAGACCCTCTCAGGCGGCCATGGCGCGCTAGAAAACAGTTTGTTTGGACAAATCACGCTTTTGGCGGCGGCCATTCTTGCGATCATGAAAATGGTCGCCTCGGCGGTGTCGCTGGGCGCGGGGTTTCGCGGCGGCTTGTTCTTTTCCTCGCTGCTGACGGGCGCCCTTATTGGGCGGGCGTTCGCTCTGGCGCTTTCCGCGCTCGCACCACAGACGGGGCCTGATCCCGCCGCATTCGCCCTGGTTGG
>Ga0209698_10007234_pt1 | contig 11679 bp, 7 predicted proteins | sample LitLauG_LLR_2012_FD_187203 | JGI IMG/M metagenome (GOLD analysis project Ga0209698, IMG submission 187203) | Freshwater sediment microbial communities from Pennsylvania, USA - Little Laurel Run_MetaG_LLR_2012 (SPAdes) (version 2) | ecosystem: Environmental > Aquatic > Freshwater > Creek >... | reverse complement strand
GCTCGCGGAAGTAGCGTCCGCAGTCGTGGCATTGAAATTTCGAGGCTTCCAACTCGAGGATGCAGTGCCGGAGCCCCCAGTTCTCATGCCGCACGCGCCTTACATAGCGGCCCTTGTTGCGCAGCCGGTCGCGGCCGCAGTGCGGACACGATAGGAGCCCCGTGTATCGGGCCGAGATGTGGATCGCCCCACCGCGGACCTGGATATCGGTAATCTCGTAATCGGGCAGTCCTAAAACGAGCTCTGATCTGATCAAAACAATTCCTCCAAGAATGTTTTATCAGTCAGAAATCACGGCCTGCCCCCGTTTTTGATGAAGAGCCCGTCAACGTCTATTCCTGTTCCAAACTGTTCCAATAAAGTCCACGGCGCCTGTTTCTAGAACTGCGTACCCAGAAAGGTGAACACCTCTCAAGCCGCAGCTGCCTACTATTGCTATTGGATCGTCGGAGTCATCGGCACCTCCAACTTGTAGTCACCCGCAACGACTCCCAGTCGCTCAAAGACCGATGCGGAGAGCAACGCGACTAACAAGCCATGCGCGATATCCGGCGGCATCGTTATCGCGAGATGCTCGACCTCAGCGACAATGTCCTTAGCTAAGAAATCCCATTTCTTTCGCCGCCGCTCTTGGGATCTTCTCGGACGGCGTGGACGAAGGCGCCTTCGGGGATACCGTCCGTAATCGCGGTCCAGGATTTTCCGAAGTCCCGGGTCACATAAATGTACGGTTTGAGGTCGTCGAGCTTGTGCCGATCGACGGCGGCCCAGGCGGTGCCGGCATCGAACGGTGAGGGATCGATAATACTGATCATGCTCCACCCGGGGAGTTCCTTCGGCGTCACATTATCCCAGTGCTGGCCGCCGTCGCGAGTGAAGTGGATGAGCCCGTCGTCGGAACCGGCCCATAGCAGGCCTTTCTGCTTCGGAGATTCAGCGAGGGCGAAGACGGTGTCATAGTATTCGACCGATGTATTGTCCTTGGTCAGATCGCCGCCGGAGGATTTCTGTTTGGATTTTTCGTTGCGGGTCAGATCGGGGCTGATAATCTGCCAACTGTTGCCCTCGTCGGTGCTCTTGAAGACGACTTCGCCTGAGGTGTAGAGCACTTTCGGATCATGCGGCGAAACGAGGATAGGTTCGGTCCACTGAAAGCGGTGGGGCATGTCTTCGGCGCCATGGCCGCTCCCATCGAGAGGAACAGGAGAGATGTCGCGGGATTGCTCAGTCTTTTTGTCAAAGCGGGCGACGCCCTGGCCCGCAGAGTAAACAACGTTGCCGTCACGCGGATCCGGCGCATGGGTGGCGCTTTCGCCGCCGCCGATGATCTACCACCTGTTGGGTCCGATGATGCCTTCGTCGCTCCAACTGGCGGTCGCGAGCGATGAGTTATCCTGCTGGGCGCCGAACAAGTAATAAGGGAAGCGGTTGTCGGCGGCGACGTGATAGAACTGCGCGGTAGGCTGGTTCATCTGCTGCGTCCAGTTCTTGCCGCCATCGACGCTGATGGTGGCTCCGCCGTCGTCGCCGTTGATCATCCGGGCGGGGTTGGTAGGATCGATCCAAAGTCCATGATGGTCGCCGTGCGGAGCGGGCAGGAGAGTGAATGTCTTGCCGGCATCGGAGGAGCGAAACATACCGCTGTTGAGAATGTAGACAGTATCGGGATTTTTCGGGTCGGGAAAAATGTGGGTAAAATACCAAGCCCGCTGGTGAAAGCGTTCATCGGTATTGACAAGTTCCCAGTTGTCGCCACCGTCGTCGGAGCGGTAGAGCCCCGCTTGTTCGGCATCGACCAGAGCGTAAACGCGGCTGGAATCGGAAACCGCGATTCCGATGCGGCCGAGGTTGCCCGTGGGGAAGCCGTTGCCCTGGACCTGAGTCCAGTGTGAGCCGCCGTCCGTGGAACGGTAGAGGTCCGAGCCGGGTCCGCCGCTATTGAATCCCCAGGGTGAGCGCTGCACCTGATACAGAGCGGCAAACACGATATTGGGATTGCCGGGGTCGAAGGAGATGTCGATGGCTCCCGTCTGGGCGTCTTTATAGAGGATCTTTTTCCAGGTGGCTCCGCCGTCGGCGGTGCGAAAGACGCCGCGTTCGTCGTTGGGTCCGAAAGCATGGCCAACCGCAGCGACGAAAGCGATGTCCGGATTGCGAGGATGGACGATGACGCGGCCGATCTGGCGGGTATCGGTGAGTCCAATGTTCTTCCATGTCTTACCTGCGTCGGTGGATTTATAGATACCGTTGCCATAGCTGACGTTGCCGCGAAGACAGCCTTCACCGGAACCCACGTAGATCACGTTGGGATCGGAAGGCGCGACAGCAATGGCTCCAGTGGAGGCGAAAGGCTGGGAGTCCGTGATGGGTTTCCAGTTCACTCCCCCATCGGTGGTTTTGAAGACGCCACCTGCTGCGCCGCCGAAGTAATAAGTAAGCGGATCGCCGGGAACACGGGCGACGGCAAGCACGCGGCCTCCGCGGAAGGGTCCAATAAGGCGATATTTCATGCCTTTGAAGGTAGCCTGGTCAGGCTGGGATTGCGCGAAGGCACTAAATGCGCAGGCTACAGCGAGGACAAATCTCATCTTCAGGCAAGTATATAACGCGGGACGGCCCGAACTTGGTGGCACGGTTCGGATTGAATATGCTGGCAGGGTGATTCGCAGCGCAGGGCCGACCGTTCCCATCGTCGGCAGCAAGGCTATCAAACCACCCGGCTGAGGACGCCGTCCGCGCAAAATATTTCCACTAGCGCTTTCTCGCCCTGATGCCGATAGGCACCTGTTGTGGCAATGCCAGGTGCACTATGGTAACGCGAATGCGATATAAGCACTGCCACTCGGCTCGTTGGGGCGCGCCTTGCCTCCGGTCGCGTGCACCACGATGAACTCCCGCCCGCCGACTTCGTATACCGCGGGAGTTGCATTCCCTGACATGGGCAGCGTCGTCTCCCACAGAAGCTTACCCGTCGCCTTATCGAACGCCCGGAACTTCCGGTCGAAGTTCGTTGCCGCGATGAAGACCAGCCCGCCCGCAGTGACAATGGGTCCGCCGTAGTTCTCCGTTCCCGTGTCTCTCATCCCCTTGGCGGCCAACTCCGGATACTCGCCAAGCGGAATCTTCCACGCGTATTCTCCCGTGTTGAGATTGATGGCATTCAGGGTTCCCCAAGGCGGCGCGGCTGCGGGATAGCCCTCCGGATCGGTGAACTTGTGGTAGCCGGTGAAGCGAAACGGCAGGACCTTTGCAGAAGCCGCGGCCGATTCCAGTTCCTTGCTCTCGGGATTCCACACATACTGCGAGATCGCCTGCACTTCCGGTCCCTTTAGATTGGGGAAACTCGGCATGCGCCCGGCACCTTGACGAATAATCGAGGTAATCTGCTCCGTGGTCTTGGTGGAGGAAATCCGAGTGAGAGCGGGCATCTGGGGCGGCGCGCCAGCCATTGTCTCGCCGTGGCAACTGCCGCAATTACGCAAATAGAGTTGTTTGGCAGAGTCACCGCCCTGATTCCGGGTGAGGCTCGACGTCCAAGGGATGTCGTTGGCGTTGACGTAGAGTAGCCCCGTCTCGGGATCGAACGCCGATCCTCCCCATTCCGCACCCCCGTCGAAACCCGGGAAAATCACTGTTTCGCGGTCGATCGAGAAAGGGACGAACTGGCCATTGCTTGAAAGTTTCCGGAACTGCTCGATGGCCCAAGCGTGAGCCTCCGGTGTCCGTGCCGTCAATATTTCCTCGGTGAGGCGTTGACGAGCGAATGGCGCCGGCAGGGTTGGCAAGGGCTGCGTCCTTGCACTGACCTCTCCCGGCACTTTGCTCGAAGGGTACTCGCGCTCGGCAACCGGAAACAGAGGCGTGCCGGTCACACGATCGAACAAGTACACCCAACCTTGTTTTGTCGTTTGAGCGACCGCGTCCACTTGCTTACCGCCGCTGCGCACGGTGACCAGCGACGGGGGTGATGGAAAATCGCGGTCCCATATGTCGTGATGGACAGCCTGGAAATGCCAGATGCGCTTCCCAGTCGCGGCATCGAGAGCGAGGAGTGTATTCGCAAACAGATTGTCCCCGGCGCGGTCGAAGCCATAGAAATCGGAGGCGGCCGAGCCTGTCGGAACGTAGACAATGCCGCGCTGTGCATCCACGGCCATGCCGGCCCAGTTATTCGCGGCGCCCGAGTAGGTCCATGCGTCCTTGGGCCACGTTTCGTATCCGTATTCGCCGGGATGCGGGATGGTGTGGAACGACCATTTCAACTGGCCTGTTCGGACATCGTAGGCACGGATGTCTCCCGGTGGCGCGGGAAGAGATTCCGGATTTCGTCCCCCCACGATGAGCAAATCCTTATAGATGACGCCAGGCGTCGTCAGAACCCATGACTGCTGGGATGGCTCGCGGCCGAGGTTCTCGCGTAAATCGATGCGGCCATTCTGCCCGAAACCGCTGATAGGTTGGCCAGTCGCCGCATCCAGAGCGTAGACGAAACTGTGGACCGCCGCGAAGATCCGACGGTCTTTTTCGTTTGCCCAATAGCTGACACCGCGATTGGGCCCGCGGCCCTCGATCCCGGAGTCGAAACGCCAGCGCAACTTGCCCGTCGCCGCATCAAGGGCAATGACTTTATGCTTCGGCGTGATCCCATAAACAACGCCGTCGATAACCACCGGTTGCGTTTGCGTGTCCCCTCTGCCTTCGGCTGCATCCCAAACCCAGGCTACTTGAAGGCGCGCGACATTGGTGCGATCAATTTGTTTCAACGGTGAATAGCGGATGCCTTCCGCGGAACCTCCGTAAGCCGGCCAGTCCGCCCCTCGTAGTAAAACCGAAGTTGCGAACGGAACAATCAGAATCCAGACTCTCATAGGAGCCTACATTCTATGCCCGGATGGTCAAGAAACCAAAACAATCCGCACGCGGAGAGTGAGAGACAAAGAATACGGCTACTGAATCCGCGATGCCCGGCTCTTGCCGCCGCGAAAACCGCGAATATTGAATTTACGCTAGCCGCACTCACCTACCTTGGCTTTACGCCAGCCGGGCGAGTATCTCCTGGGGAGTAACGCCAGCCCACGTTTCGTTGACCAAAACCGTGAATTGGTCGTTTCTCGGAGCCGTAAGAATGAAGCCAGCGTCCAGGGCCCGCCGCTGAAATTTCTGGGCATCCATACCTTTTACGCGAAGAAAAAAGATATTCGTTCCATTGGGCACGCGGGTCACCTCAAAGCGAGGGTCGGCGGAAAGAGCGCCGATGACTTTCTCAGAGGTCGCCACCGCTTGGGAATGGCGCGCGGGAAAGCCTTCGAAGAAATGGAGGGCAACGGCAGCAAAGGGCCACACGTGGCTCAGTCCGTTGCCGAACATGCGGCGCGGATGGTACAGATTTTCGAGGAGGCTCTTCGGGCCGGCGAGGATCGCTCCGCTGGCAGCGTTGAAGTACTTGTACATGGAAATGTAGACAGTGTCGAACAAAGCGGCGTACTCGCGCACTGGAACACCACTATACGCGGCGGCCAGATAGAGTCTTGCGCCATCCAGGTGGAGACCGATCCCCCGGGCGCGCGCCCATTCGGAGATCCGCTTCATTTCGCCGAGGTCGAAGACTTCGCCGGATTTGCGCCGCACTGGAGTTTCGATCTGGATAGCGCCGATGGGGACGGATACGCGGCCGGAAGCACCGCGGTCGGCTGCGCGCTCCAGGTCGTCGACGGTAAAAGTGGCTTTACCGGGCGCGAGTGGGACCAGGTGGAGGCCGCTGAGTGTTTGGCAGCAATCGCCGCAGTCGTTGAACAGGTGGCACTCCTGCTGAACCATTACGCGGCGCTTCTCGCCGGCCAGAAGGCGGACAGCAAGATGGTTGGCGAGCGTGCCGGTGGAGACCCACACCGCAGTCTCCTTGCCGAGGGCGTCAGCGACGGACTGTTCCAGCCTGGCAACCACTCCTCCGCGCGAATAATCGTCGGGCTCAATGGTCGGAGCGAGTTTTTGAAGCAGAGCGGCATACTCTGCGGGCGTGTGGTGCACTCCGTCGCCGTTGGCTTGGATGGGAGGCGAATCTGGATCGGCGGATGCGGCGCCAGTTAAGGCGGCGAAAATGGGGGCGGCGAGGAATGTTCGGCGCTGCATAGGAATATGAGGCCGAGAGTATCATGATTCGGCGCACCCGCAGCGTCCGACTGCCGGATTACGGCGCATCCGGAGGCGTCCCCCCTCAATGCCATAGTGGCGGCCACAGGAATCGCCTCAGTTCCTTCACGCTCAGGCCGAGCGTAACGTCAAGGAGGTTCACTGTTTCCGACTAAGTAGTCGCCTGAACGTTCCTGGCGGTTGCTTCGGACGGATGACGCGCGACTCGGACGAAGGACCCGCTAGGCGATAAGCCGCAGCTTTGTGCGTATTGCCGACCATCCGCCCAGAGCGCGGTCCGACACTTCCCACAACCCGTTTTGAAATATCTTCCGGTTGCCGACAAGCTCCCCTGCCATCGAACATCTTCAAAACTACAAGGGCTCAGGCTCGGCGAGGGTTTTCGAGCAGTGGCTCCAAAACCTCCGCGATGCGCGCGATATTCCCGGCATCGAACATGGAACCGTGCGTGGCGGGTATTCGGTAAAGCAGAAATTTGCTGCACAGGTCGCGCCACCCCAATCGCGGGTCTGCCAGCACCCGAGCGTGAATCTCCTCACGGTCCGCTAAGAACTGCACTACGGGAAACCGTGCCGGCCTTGGTTCATAGCGCAACTGCACCCGTCGCCGCAACACATCTGCGACCTTGGCCACGTGCGATGGGATGTCGGCGACCGAAGCGGTATTTCCGTAAAAGGACCGCCTGCTGATCATGCGCCTCAAATGGCGAAGATAGTTCATACCGCTGGCCCCAAACTTGGGATAACCCGGAGCGGGAGAGTCGAAAAGAACGACCATCCGCACAGAGCCGCCGGCATCAACCAGTCGCTGAGCGGTTTCAAAAGCCACGGCCCCGGCAAAGCAGTATCCGCCAATCGTGTATTCGGCCCGTGGTAGATCTTTGCGCAGCGAGGCTGCCACTTTATCAGCAAGGTCGGGGATGAGATTCTCTTCGGGTCGCTCGGGAGCGAAGTGCGGCACGACATAAAACGGTTGATCCGCCTTGAGACTTCGAGCAAGCCGACCGAGGCACCGCGGACCCGCGACTGTTGTGCTGACACATATGAAGGGCGGCCGCAAACTGCCGGTCCGGATGGCCAACAGCCCCTCAGGAGCGCCGACTCGATCGATGCGGGCCGCCAGCCATGCCGGGGTCGGGGACTGAAACATTACACTCATCGGCAGCTCGATGCCAAATTCCTCCTGAACCCGCAGCAACATTACTGTAGCGCTGAGGCTATCGCCACCTAACGCGAAGAAATCGTCGTGCACGCTTACTTCGCTGGTCTTGAGAACGTCTTGCCACAGTTTAATCAGACGGCATTCAGAATCTGTCACCGACGGAGACTGATTCCTCTGAATACCAGAGCCGCTCGATGGCGGAGGGAGAGCGAGTCGATCGATCTTGCCGCCGGGCGTAAGCGGTAAATGGTCGAGGATAATCCACAACGCGGGGATCATACAATCGGGCAGCAGGCGCGCCAGATGGAGACGGAGTTGCGCTTCCGAGGCCTCGCCGACTATGTAGGCGATCAGGCGTGGTTTCCCCTCGTCTTCGGGAGCAACCACGGCGCACTGCTTCACACCCGGACAGCGGTCCAGCGCGTGTTCGATTTCGTCCAACTCCACACGATAGCCGCGGACCTTGATCTGGCGATCCCGTCGTCCGAGAAAAACCAGGTTGCCATCCGGTAGAGCGAACCCGCGGTCGCCGGTGCGGTAAATGCGCTCGCCCGGGCGGAAGGGGTCGTCGACAAATCGCTCCTGATTGAGTTCCGGTGCACCAAGATAGCCGCGCGAAAGTCCCGCGCCACCCAGGTGGATCTCACCTGCGAGTCCGGGGGGGGCCAACCGGCCGTATTCGTCGAGCACATACGCGGTCGTATTCGCGATGGGTCTTCCGACCGGGAGCAGCGCCGCGCATTCCCAGGTTGACGTTCCGGCCTCATAAATGGTGGAGGTCGGGCCGTTCTCCGCAGGGCCGTAGACGTTGAACCAGCGCACGCGGCTTTGCGTGGCTCTCCGCCACTGATGTAACGCCACTGGGTCGGCGCGCTCCATGCCGGAAATGACGATCCGCAGCGAAGCAGGCAGAGAGAGCGTTCCGGAGTACAGAGCCCTCACCCAAACATTCCACCACGATCCGGGAACCGAAACGATCGTGATTTGCAGCTTTTCAAGAAACCGATGGAAGTCTTGGAGCGAAGACCTGCGGGCGTCCGGGTAACAGACAAGAGTGGCTCCGCGAGTCAGGTAGTTGAAGACTTCCGCCACGAATACGTCGGCGCCGGGCGACGCAAACTGCAACCGGCGATCCCCAACGGTGATGTCATAGACCGGCGCCGCGGCCAGCGTGTGATTCACCAGCGCGCGGTGCGGCAGGACGATACCCTTCGACCGACCGGTCGATCCAGACGTGAAGATGACATATGCAGCGTTGTCCGGCGACGCCGAAGATGCCGGAGCAATGTCGGGTAGATCGTCTAAGTCAAGATCGCCTTCGATCGTCACCTTAGGGCGAGCCTCGCGCAGCACTTCGGCGCGGCGTTCAGAGGGCCAGGCGGGGTCGAGGGGCAGGAACGCTCCGCCCGCTTTCAAGATTCCGAACATGGACACGATCGAGTCACCTATGCGCGGCTGGCACACTGCGACCACATCCTCGGGCCCCACACCCTGAGCGCGCAGCCGGTGCGCGAGCTGGTTGGCGCGTCGGTTGAGATGGGCGTAGGTCACAATCTGTCCGCCTTCTTCGAGCGCGGGGGCCGCGGGTGTGCGCAGCACTTGGGTTTCAAAGAGCTGGTGCGCGCATACATCCTGGAAAGCGATCGTGTTCTGCGTACATAGAAGGACTTCCTCCGGGTGGGTGAGCATTCCGATGTTCGCAAGACATCCCTCCCCCATGGCAGTGAAGTTTGTCAGAATCGCCAGCATGTGACCAGCCATAGCAGCCGCAGTCGCTTCACAGTACAGAGTCGTGTCGAATCCGATGTTCAGAGACAGAGCCGGACCGCCATAGACCCCCAGCGCTAGTGGAAACGCAGTCGTTTGAAAACGAAGGTGTCCACGCTGAACCCAGTTGCCACCGAGACGCTGTAAGGCCTCTTGAGGAGGCTCATGGTCGTAGACGACCATGCTGTCAAACGGAGGGGCGCCGGCGGGAAATCCGCCCCAGGACAGAGCCTCTTCCAGGTTTGCGGCCTCCACTTCCCGCATTGCCTGGGCATCACGGTGAATCTGCTGGAGCCACGGTAGGAGCGTAGCGCGTTCGTCGACGCGAATGCGAACCGGCAACGTTCGGATCAGCAAACCCACAAGATTTTCGTGCCCTGCGCCACGGCCGGAACGGGTCACGCCAAAGACTACGTCGCTTCGTCCGGTATAGCGGCTCAAAAGGATGCTCCAGGCCGCGTGGACAAGGGTGGCCAGGCTGACCTTTTGCGCCGCGGCGAGGTCTCGGAGCTTTCCCGTGATCGCGACATCAAGCGAACCGCGGTGATTCCCGTAGGGCTCCAGAGGTGCTGGGACAGCGGGCCTCAGGCGGTCCGTGATGGTTCCGGCCATGCTCGAGAGTCCAGCAAGGTAGCTCTGCCAGAAAAGAGGGGCTTCTGGCACTTTGTCGCGCACCGACTCCACCGGCTCCTCGAAGTTGGGCGTGCGGCCCTCAGCGGACGCCTCGTAAATCTCAAACCACTGCTTCCATATCACGAGCAGGGAGCGGCCGTCGAGCAAAGCGTGATGCGCCGTCAGCACCACTATCCAGGCGGCGTGAGTGCGGATCAGTGCGATACGAAGAGGTACGTCGCCCCGGAAATCGAAACCTGCGCGGCGATCCTCTTCGAGCAGTGCGGCCAGTTCACGCTCGGGTTGGTCGGCCGCGGTCTTAGTCCAGTCGAGTTCCCGCCAAGGGAAATCCGGCGCGGCCTCGACCCGCTGGCGAACCTCTCCCCCGGAATCGGAAACGATGCAAGTGCGCAACGCGGCGTGCCGAGTGGCAAGCTGTTTCCAGGCCTTCCGGAGCAGGGCTGTATTCAAAGCTCCGGAACAAGTGCACACATCCTGAAGAACGTAGACGCCGGACCGGGGATGGCGCAACGACGCAAGCACCATGCTTTGCGCTAGGGGTGTGCAGGGTTCTGCCACGGCCCGTGGGCCCGCGGTCATGAGCGTATTCCGGGGCGGGCCCGAAAAGCAAAGACCGGACAGCACCTTCCCAGCGGGTATGATGGCGTCGCCATGGAGATTTCATCGAACTGCTCATCGAGGACAGACCGCATCTCGTCCAACTGGGGAAGGTAATAAACCGTGCTGCTGTTGCGGTAGCCTTCGATGGTCTCGATTTGAGAAAGCGGCCAGCCCGTGACTGCGGCCAGTCCTACGAGGTTGATCGAATGTGAGGCCCAGAGCCGATAAACCGCTTCCACGGCTAAGCTGCTGCGCGTGTCCTGGGGCATCGCGAGCAGTAGACGGAATTTGAATTCCCCGAACGATGGAATCGCACCTCGGAACATCTCTTCGAAAACTTGGCCCGGTGTTTCCGGTTGCTCCGGCCGAATGTAGCAGCGCGCCAGAAAGAGGCCGTCATCGGCGAGCGCGCCTCGTACCGAACGGCACACATCGATGGCTGCGCCGCGGTTCGGAAGGCAATTCAGCGCCCCGTCGCCCACCGCGATTTGCAATGAGGATGGAGCCAGGGGCAAGTCCATCCAATTGCCGCAGATTCCGAATACCGTCCGCCCGCGATCACATGGCCAGACCGAGAGCATCATGGGAACCGAAGCGTCGCAGCCAATCAGGGTCGTATGCGCAGGCCAGCGCATAGTCGTTAGGGCGGGCGTGGCGCCGAGCAAAATCGCCCGCAGCCCAGTGACGGGATGAGCCTCGAGCCATCTAAGAAGCGCTAGGTCAAAAATGCGCACATCCTCCTCACTGGGGCGCAAAGGGTGGCCGAGAAGTTCGTAGGTGGCTGCCAAATACTCCCAATAAGGCCGATCCTTGAGGGACGCACGCATGATTCCTGCCATTGTAGCAGCGCGCTTTAAGGGGTGGACTCCATGGATGGCTAATCTGCAATGGACCTTGCTACGACTTGGGGGCTGAGGCCGCCCCTCTGGAATTCGTCCTGTGCAGCTTCTGCAGGGAAGAACATGTGCCGAAAAAGAGAGTTGAACGCGGAGTGTGCATGTCTGCCCCGCGGATAAATACCAGAAGGCGGCAATCGCTGAACGGCAGCGCCGCGCCCAAGCCCGGAAGAGAAAGCCAAGTCTAACGAACGATGGGCTCCCGACGTTGCCCGAAGCGAAAGACGGTAACCATTATCTTCCGAATTCGTGGCAAGGTCACGGAATAGCGGGCAAGCTGGACGGCAGCTTGTCTGGAGTGCGCACGATCCGGACTCGGGAGATCCTGCACTCGGCAGTCATCTCGATGGTCAGAACCGTGATCACAGTATTCTTTTCATGGACTTCGTAGTTATCTCCGCCGTTCGCTGCTGCGCATATGGTCCTCCTACCCATGAGGCAGTTTGGAGGCGTTTAGCGCGGATCTTAACAG
>Ga0209698_10007233_pt1 | contig 11679 bp, 11 predicted proteins | sample LitLauG_LLR_2012_FD_187203 | JGI IMG/M metagenome (GOLD analysis project Ga0209698, IMG submission 187203) | Freshwater sediment microbial communities from Pennsylvania, USA - Little Laurel Run_MetaG_LLR_2012 (SPAdes) (version 2) | ecosystem: Environmental > Aquatic > Freshwater > Creek >... | reverse complement strand
GCTCTTCGGCCGGGCATTTGAGCAGGCCCTGGCTGCCTACTTCCTCCGCGAAGACCCTGCCGCCGCCCTGTTCCGGGAATGGTCGGCGTGCCAGAACCAGGACCTGCACTTTGGAAAGAACGACACCTGGGACCGGATGCTGCAGCAGGGCCTCCACCTCCTCGACCGCTTCTGCCAGGATGACCGCATTCGCATCCGACAGCCCCGCAGCAACGTGCAGATCAAGGCAGTGAGGCCAATCTTCGGCAAAAACGACTTCGTGGCCTACGTTGACGCCATTGGAGAACTGGACGGTACCCGCTGCCTGCTGGAGTGGAAGACCACCTCCAGCCGTTACCCGGAGCAACCAGACGGCCTACTGGCTCTCGATCCGCAACTGGTCTGCTACTCCTGGATGACGGGTATCTCGGAAGTGGCACAAGTCGTGTTTGTCCGGAAACGCCTGGTCGAGGTTCAGTACCTGCGAACCACCATCACCGACGCACAGCGCCAGGAGTTCGGCCAGCTGGTGGAAGACACGATCCACCGCATCGAATCCGCCCAGTTCCTGCCGCACGCTGGTATTCGTTTCCCGCAGAACCCCTGTAGTACTTGCCCATACGTCGGGTTCTGTCTCGGACGGCAGGATCTTGCGGAATCCGCCCTGATACGGCGGCCGGGAGCTGAAGACCTTGCTTGGCTTGACGAGCTTGCTTACTAACAGTCCGCCCATGTCACCGAAGCTCAATCGCCGGCGAGCCCAGTTCGTGCTGACCCAGATTGACCAGATCCTGGCCTGGGAACAACAGAAGCAGAACGAACGCGACACCAAGTTCGTGGAACTGGGGCAATACCTGTGCGAGGTTCGGTCGGGCCAGTACTGGCGCCTGGAGAACCTGAAGTCGTTTGATGAATTTCTGGAAAGACGGTTTCCCGAGTCACGCAGAAAAGCCTACTACCTGATGTCGATCCACGAGCACCTGCCGCCGAAGGCACGGACCGAACTCAAGGACGTAGGCTGGACCAAGGGGCTGGAGCTGGCGAAGGTGGCACGCAGGGACGGGCAGGAGTTCGATTGTGCAACCTGGTTGCACAAGGCCCGCTCGATGCCGAAAGAAGAGTTCAAGCGAGAGGTGGAGAAGAAACTGACCGGACAGGACTCGGAACCCTGGGAGATCATCTACTTCAAGATCTACAAGAGCCAGATCCCGGTCATCGAGCGGGCACTGGAGACGGCCGCCCTGATGCTGGGCTCCGACCGATCGCGCGGCTACTGCCTGGAGATGATCTGCGCCGACTTTCTGGCCGGATCCGACCTGGACAGCCAGAATCCAGAAACGTTGCTGTTCTCAATCACCAGACTCTTCGAGTTTTTGCCACGCGAGCAGCAGCAAGCCTTCCTGCAGGAGGTCCTGCCGAAGGCGTCATGAACCCGATTCGGCCGAAGCGACCGCGTCTCCGACTCGACCCCGATGCCTACCGGCAACTCTGCCGGAAGGTCCTTCAGCGGGATGGCTGGAGGTGCCAGGGCTGCGGAGCCATGCATCACCTACAGGTCCATCACAAAGAATTCCGCAGTCACTCGGGCGACGACTCGGAAGAGAACCTCATCACGCTTTGCAATCACTGTCACAAACTGTACCACGCCGACGGTAGTTGACTCTGATCGATGCGCGCACGGGGATCCTCAAGCGCTACGTTCCGACTCGCCTTCGTCTCTGGGGAACGGGACTACCACCCCTGCACCGCCACCAAACGCTCCCCACCGATGTGGGCAGACTAGCTCGCGTGGCGAATCAACGAACGGAGCCGAAAACTCCTTACGGCACCTGTGACCTGGTCCTGCTCGCTCTCGCTCAGATCATTATAAAAAGGCAAGCGCAGTAGGCGTTCGCTAATGTCTTCGGTGACCGGGCAGTTCGAGGGACGAGCCGCGAACTTTTTCCCCGCCTCCGAAAGATGCAGCGGCGTGTAGTGAAAGACGCTTAGAATGCTCTGCGCCTTCAGATGTGTTATGAATGACTCTCGACACTCAGCCGAAGGCAAAAGTAGGTAGAACATGTGGTGCGTCTGCTGGCACTCCGGCGGAATCACCGGCAGGCTGACATGGTTGATCTCAGCCCAATCTGCCAGCGATTTATAGTAACGATTCCACACTCGCCGTCGTTTTTCTTGAATCTTCTCTCTGTCTTCGAGCTGCGCATAGAGAAACGCGGCCAAAAGATCAGAAGGCAAATAGCTAGATCCCAGGTCGACCCACGTGTACTTGTCTATTTCCCCACGGAAGAAGCGCCTGCGGTTTGTGCCTTTCTCGCGAACTACATGCGCCCTCTCCACCAAATCAGGGTCGTTGACGAGCAGTGCCCCGCCTTCTCCGCAGGTGAAGTTCTTGGTCTCGTGGAAGCTCTGCGTACCCAAGCACCCGAGAGTACCCGTATACGTTCCCTTGTATCGAGAAAACAGCCCGTGCGCGTTGTCCTCCACTACGCGGACTCCATGGTTGGACGCGATGGCAAGAATCGTATCCATCTCGCAGGAAACCCCGGCATAGTGAACCACGACGATTGCCTTGGTGCGCGGCGTTATCAGCGATTCCAGGCGGCTCTCATCAAGATTGAGCGTGTCAGGACGAATGTCCGCAAACACCAGGCGCGCTCCCCGCAACGCGAACGCGCTCGCCGTCGACACGAACGTAAACGACGGGACGATGATCTCGTCGGCAGGACCGCAGTCGAGCAGGATCGAAGCCATCTCCAGGGCGTGTGTGCAAGAGGTCGTCAGCAGCACCCGCGGCCCTCCCAGTTCTTTTTCCAGAACCTCGTGACACCTGCGCGTAAACGGGCCATCCCCAGAAGCGTGCCCATTCGCTATAGCTTCCGCAATATACTTGTATTCATTGCCTGCAAGGCAGGGCCGGTTGAATGGGATGAGGTAGCTCAAAGGGGTCGAGGCGCGAGTAGCTTGGTTCTGCGGCTTAGAGCCCATCATGTCTGGCCCAGTCCTGGCTGAGAATTACGCTGCGACTCCTGAGCCATCGCCTGGATTGAATCCAGGATGGTGAACTGGGGCCAATAATCCAGATCACGGCAGGCCTTGGATATCGAAACGTCCCACTCCATCCCGTCTTCAGGGTCAGGTGTACCGACATGCTCGATCTCGGCTGAAGATCCAAGTTCTTGGGTGCATATTCTTGCGAGCTCCCAGTTGCTGATCGTCTCCGCTGACGCTAAATTGTAGACGCCTGAGGCGTGCTTTGCGATACAAAGTTCTACGGCACGAGCCACGTCGCGGACGTCTACGTAATTCTGCTTTCGAGTTCCGCGCCCAAATAACCGGATGGCTTCACCGCCTGCAGCGCGACGCACGAATACACTCAGGATTCGGTTCTCAGGTGTTCCTGGGCCGCAAGGTGATGTGAGCCTCAGGCTTGCTGCGTGGCAGCCGTTATCCTCAGCCAACCGCATCAAGTGTTCTCCGTAAAGCTTGGAGGCATGGTAGGCCGTTGCCGGCTGGGTTGGATGATCCTCGGTAATCGGATGCTGAACCGGGCGACCAATGACGGGAACGCTAGATGTGTAAATCAGCTGACGACACCCCCAAATACTCCCCAGTTGAACGATCTGCTGAGTTCCGAAGCAGTTCGTAAGAGCTATCGAACTATCATGCCCATCGCGGGCCAAGGATGCGGCCGCGTGTACGATCACTTCGCAGGGTTGAACAGCCTTACAGATCAACTCGATGACGCTCTCCGAACCGAGCGACGCCTCCACGTGCTCTGACAACCCAAGCACCGGTCGGAAGTGCCGGCTCAGGCCGGTCACGTAGCAGCCCTTGCCCGCAAGATAAGCTGTAATCGCGCGTCCTACGTGGCCCGAGACTCCGGTTACGAATACTCTCATTTCTCCATTCCGTAGTCTTCGACAATCGGCTTGTACCGTTTCGGCTCAAGCTTGCCTAGTTCATCCAATTGGATCTTCGCCTCCGGGTTCACGTACGCCTCGTTCCAGTAGCGCAGACTTACGCCTTCTGTAATCAGCGGAAGATCCGCCGCAGGCTCGAACAACACGTAGTGCCGCAGAGCGGCCTCCACATCGTTGAATCCGAGACGAGCTCGGATCGGTGTAGTGCCAGAAAAGCGGACATTAAGCTCAAAGCACACCGCCCGTCCCTTGTGGACTCGCAGCTGAATGTTGCACGGTCCCATCGGTCGCAATGCTTGCGCAATCTGAATCGCTTCCTTGCGAACCTCTGGGAAAAGGCCAGCTTCGGCTCGGTAAGTCGTACCCCCCGAAAGGTCTCGCCGCATCGCTATTGCTCCCCTCACGACGGCTTCACGATCGCTAAAACACCCGACCGTATACTCCTGATGGGGTTCTCCCAAGTATTCCTGAATCACGTAGGCGTCCCTCGCCCGCGCAAGTCTCAGTTCCTGGTCGCTTCGCAACTCGAAAACACCGTGCGCCCCCTTACCATAACGGGGCTTCGCAATGAGGGGGTAACCACACTCACGCAACAAAGTTTCGACGCCCGCCGAATTCGCGACGTCGGTCGAATGTGGATAGGAGAGACCATGATCCCTCAGCCACTCAGCCGTCAGCAGCTTGTCATCTCCGATGGCAAGGCACGCGGGACAACTCACGATACAGACCGCGCCGGTTTCCTTGTGAATGCTTCCCGCAGCTTTGGCCAGAACTGTCAAGACCGGCTCAACGCCGGAAAGGATGGCGTGAACTTGTTCCGTACGGCATAGCTGAATGAGCCATTTTACGAATGCAGGATCGCTTGCCGGCGGCGAAATATATGCTTGGTCAACGGTGTAAAGGCCAAATGAGAGTGATCCGAGGCAGGCACCAATAACGCGGCACGAAATTTTGCTGAGGGCGAGTGCCTTAAGAATTCCTTGGCCGACGTTGCCCCCGACCCCCAATACCAGCACGTTAAGAGTCTGCCGCATTCCCCGTCCCTGTTCAAAGCTTGTCGTTATGGGGCGTTACCGGTAAGAGCGCATCCAAAATTGGACAGCATTCTAGCATCCCGCTGTTTTCCGGTCGCGGGTCCCATCGTGCTCGCCTTGGAGACGCTCAGCCGGTCTGCGGATCAGAACTTCCCACCCCCCCACGAACGGATACCGCCTGCCTAGAATATGCCATGGAAACTTCATAACATGGGCCGCCAGTGTGCGCATTGCGTTCTTCCGCAGAGTGGTCTCGACGATGGATGGTTGCGAAGAAATCACCGAGTAACACTGAAACTCGGGAGGCAGGAACCTCAGGATGTTCGACCAATACGCTTCTCCCATATCATGTAGATGTGCTGGATAAGTGAAATCGATCGGCAACCCTATGCGCTGCAAAATTCCGAACAACTCCGCGATACTGGGAGTCCGCGCATAGAAAATGCCGCCCGGCGTTAGGGCTGACAGCAAGCGTGCGAAGTCCGCCCGCGGGCGTGGGATATGCTCCAGAATTCCGCTAGCCAGCACAAGATCGCAATCGTTTGGGTCCGCTGAAGCCAAGCGTTCATGGCATTCAAGCGTAATGCCGCTCAGAGCCGCATGGCCGGAACCCGTGTCGTAATCCACCAAGATAACGTGTACACCCGACGCAGCCTCCTTCAACAGACATTCTGCAATGGCTATCGACAAATCCCCGCCGCCTCCACCGAAATCAAGGATCCGCACTTTCTCGCCTCGAAGGTATGACCCGGCCTTTCTTAGCAGATGCCGAGCGAAGCGTTGCGGTTCGTGGAACGTAACCTGGTCAGCGTCTTGAAAAATAGCCTGCTCGTAATACTTCTTGTAATAGGCACGGAGAGCCTCCTCCGTCGGCAGACGCGATGCGGAAAATCCGCCACAACTTGGGCACGCCAGCAAGAATACGTCCGGATCGGATTGTAGACGAAGCGTCCGCGGGCGTTCGTCACCGTGAAAACATAGCGGACACACGGGCTCACGCGGCAATAGGTACTCTTCTCCCAAGTGCATTCCGGAATGGAACGCCGTGGATCTCATGGTTTCGCTTGGGATAGGTCGGCCGATTGTTTTGAAGGTTCTGTGGTTCCAGGCCGATTTGCTACGTCCATGCGCACGACGTAGGGCGGCTTCTGCATGATGCGGAAGTGCACCCGCGCCAAGTATTCTCCGATGATGCCCAAGGCAAACAACTGCGCTCCTGAGAAGATTGCGATGATAGAAGCGAGAAAAGGAAAGCCCGGAACGCTGCCGCCCGTAACGAAGTACCGGCCAAGAACAAAAACCAGGATACCGATGCCGAAAAGCGTAAATCCAAATCCTACGATGCTGGCCAGCTGCAGCGGTGCCGTGCTGAAGCCGGTCATCATATTCATCGCGTGCGTGGCCAGTTTACGAAAAGTATAGCCAGACGCGCCCACTTGGCGCGGTGCGTGGCGCACAGGGGTGGCCGCAAACCGGGTCGTGCCCCAGGTCAGCAAGACGTCAATGGACACAAAAGATCCCTCATAGTGATCAAAAGCGCAAGTTAGCTGCCGGCGAAGAGCCCGAAACGCCCCCACCTTCCTTGCGATCTCCTCGCCGAGGGCACCTCGCAAAGCCATCTTGGTGGCCAGCGAAGCCAGATCCCGCCCCAGTCCGTGCTGTTCCTGTTCCGGCGTCCCGTACACCACATCGTATCCGGCCGCCAGTTTTTCCAGAAGTTTCGGAATCTCCTCCGGCGGATGCTGTAAATCGTCATCCATGGTGACAATCACATCGTAACGTGCTGCCCGGATACCGCAAAGCAATGCGTTGTGCTGCCCGTAGTTACGCATCAGGTTGATGCCGCGCACCCAATGATGCTCGTGCACCAACCCGCTGATTACCTCCCAGCTCCTATCTGGGCTGCAGTCGTTTACCAGTACCAGTTCAAAGCTCGCCGCGATTGGGGCTAGAACAGCCTCCAATCTGCGGACTAACGCCTCGAGAATTGCGTCGCTGCGGTAGACCGGGATCACGACGGAGATTCCTCCTTCTCCCGTTGCCCGCCCCGCTCGTGTCCCCGAAATTTTCGGCTTAACTTCCGTGCTCATGCCAATTCAGCACCGTCATCGACGCTGCGCCAGCCCATCTACACGGCCTTTCGAGCTATCACTACCAGGGAAGTCCCTATCGGTAGCGAGCGGCCGTGGCAAATCCACTTCGCCTCAAGATGCAGCAGCGCCGCCATAATCCCATTGAAGCCGGGCACCAGCCGGAACTCATCGCTCGCCTTTTCTCTTGCCGAGGTCGCATTTCCCCTCAGTCCGGCCAGTTTGCGATAAGCCCAGACGATCGGGAAGAGGCAAGCCATGAACTGAGTCAAAAATTCCACTTCAAATCCCGCCCTCTTCAATTTCTCGCGAATCGTATCTTCTGAATAGCGGCGGCAGTGTCGAGCTGCCTCGTCGAAATAGCTCCACAATGATTGATGCGCCGGAACTGTTACCAACAACTTACCTCCGGGCCGCAGCGCGTCGTGCACTAGCCGAAGCGCTTCTTGGTCTTCCGTTACATGTTCGAGCACATCGAACATGCCCACAAGGTCAAACAGCGGGGCAAAGGGCGAGCTCCCAATATCTGCCTGAACCAGGAGCGCGCTGGACCGGCCGCGAGCATATCTTAACCCGTCAAACCATAGTTCCACGCCGACCAACCTGCAGGCAGGACACGCCGACTCCAATACCCTGAGCACGTTTCCTGTGCCGCAACCAACCTCCAACACCAAGTCGCACGGCTTTAGTGACCACGAAATCCTGCCAGCCAGACCCCGAATCAGGAGATTCCGAGCACGAAACCAGAAGTGCAGGTCTTCAACCCGCGCCAATCGGTCGAAAAAAAATGGATCGTAACCTCCGCCGCGAGTAGCACCAGATACGTGTCTCTCTTGTTCCAAACTTTCGGTGGAAGCCGTTTCTGAAGTCTCGTCGGGCAAGCGATTCTACAATCTATCACAGAGCTCGTGGCTTGACCGCTGTCCTGTTTCGGTACCGGCGTGGCTCAAACCCCTGCTCAACATTTCGCACTCCGGAGTCGCACAACGCGAGTTACGGTACAATCGCCGTTCGATCGGCTTTGAAATAGCACATCCCGCGTTAACCTTCGGCGACCGTATTTCCCGAATCACCAATGTGATCTCTCATGTGCTCTGTAGCGATGGTCCGATGGAGGCGAGGAACCTCTCTCGCTCCATCCAGAAGAGGATGATTTACACGACGACTCAGTCCAGCTAATATTGCTCATTCGCCGCAGGTTCCAGAATTGCGTTCGGTCTTTCCTTGCTCGCTTCGGCATAAGCGGAAGTGCTGCGTTCTTTGGTGCAATCGCGCTCATCCTCGGCCTGTACTCCTATCCTGCATTGCGTACCGCCGCCACGACGGAATCCAAGCGCTTGCCTGCTGTGTCGGCTCCCGACTTGGGGCTATATCTAGCGATGAGCAACCTCGTGAAAGGCCGGGAGGGGTCAATTCTAAACCCCTACTATCGAATCAGCGTTCCCGCAAACTCAGTCGGCTTCCTAAAATTCAGGCTAGGGCCAATGTTGTTTGGTTTTGTCGATCAGCTTCTTGCAGGCCGCCTGTGGACAGCTTTGTTCGTGTGGAATTTGTTTTGGTGGGGCTGCATTTGTGTCGCCGCGATCTATTTGTTCGAGCAGTTCTTGCCCCGAGGACGCGTGGAACTTGTCCTCGCTGGTCTGTCCCTGCTGATGCTGTTCAGCTTCGCGGAGGTGCGGGCGATCATCACAGCCTGGACCCATCTCCCGTCGACCCGTTTTTTCAACATGGTCGAACTACCATATATCCGCCCATTCACCCCTCAGGTAACAATGCCGTTGCTGCTTTGCTATATCGGGCTGCAGATCCGTGCCCTAAAAGGGAAAACTATTGCGCCCTGGGTAACCATGGCGTTCATTCAGTTCTTCGCGATGGCCGCGTTTCCCTACGCCACGCTGATGATGGCCGGGACAACGGCCGTGTCGGTCGTGTGGTACATCTCCCGCTCTCCTGGTTCAGCCTGGCGACGCGTCCTCGGTTTTTTCCTAGTGTGCTCTCTGGCAGACGCAGCCTATCTGCTGCACGGGTCGACCAGTCTCCACTATGGCTCTCCTGATCAAACATCCCTAATCCATCTTCAGCTGTCTCTAGCGCCTAAGTCGATCGGAAGATTATGGGTTCTCATAGGCCTGCTGGGGGCTGCCACCGCCCTTAACCGCAAAATTCCTCCAGAAGTGAAGTGGCCCCTAGTGGGCGTGGGCCTAAGCAACATGTTGTTCGCGTTTGGTGACGCGGTTCTCCCAGAACGCATCTTTTTCATAACCGACCACATCGGATACTTTTATCAATCCACGATCGTGATTTTGCTTATTGTCGCCGTGCCGGCTTACGCTCCTTTGCACGGTCGTGCCTTGCGGCTGCTGCGGATAACTTCGGTCGCCATCGTTGGTTTTTGTTTCCTGAATGGATTCCTCGTGGCGGAAGGAAACTACAGGAGATACTTACCGTTCAACTGGGAACAGGCCGATATGGCGAAGTGGTTCGATCGTAATCAGGTATCAGCCAACGATCTGGTGATCACCCAATTTGAAACTACTCAATATGATACTTGTGAGTGGATCCCCATATTGTCGGACGCAGAAAGTCTCTATTGCAGGAACGCCCAAGTACTCCTGACGCCAAAGCAAAATCACGACGAGCAACGTTTGCGCGAAGTTATGTATCTGTATTTCAACGGCAAGGATCATCAATGGCTGGAAAACACCATCCAGTTCGAACGATATGGCCTTTACGGTGAGGTGACATCATTTCACACTTCGGTGGAACAAGCCCAGAGAATCGTCGACCTCCGCCGCGAAATGGGCCCACTTTTCGATAGAGTCGAACATGGCGACCCAGCGATACGGGACTTCTTCCGCCGCTTTGGACATGTTTGGATTATCCAAGAGGCACAGAACCCCGCGTTCGCGGATTCGCGGCTTAATTCGTATCTCGATTTTAAAGACCAAGAGAGGGCTGGGAGTCTTGTGATCACTGCCTCGATTGCGAAGTGAGTGTCACGCGGAGCCACTCAACTACCGATGCAAGGATAGCTTTGGAATAACGTAATCCGCTCGAGCGCGATTATTTCTTATTGCATCCGCCAAACAGGCAAGACCAAGTCAGGGTCAAGCAAGTTTTATACACAAAGCTTTGCTCCCTTCGAGTTCGGCGGACAACCGCGTCATAAAGTATTCTCGCTTTTCAATACATGAAACGAATCCCATCACTGGACGGATTGCGGGCAATCTCGATCACCCTGGTCATGCTTAGTCACCTGGTGAAGTGGAAACATATTTCAATTCAGGTGGCGGGTAGCTACGGCGATCTCGGTGTACACGTTTTTTTCGTGCTGTCGGGATATCTGATCACGAACCTCCTGCTGCGCGAATATGGGCGCAGCGCGAACATCAGTTTGCAAGAGTTTTACATTCGGCGGGCGTTCCGAATCTTCCCGGCGTTTTTCGCGTTCTTGATCGTCGTGATTGCTCTTTACTGGCGACAGATGAGTTGTTATCACGTGGCCGCAGCCGTATTTTATGTTGCGAACATGGACGTTTCGCGACCCTGGATATTCGGACACCTGTGGTCGCTCAGCATCGAAGAGCAGTTCTATCTGCTGTGGCCTTTTGCCATGAAGAAGTGGCAGCGTAACAAGACCGCAATCCTGCTGTGCGTCTGCCTGGCGACGCCGGTGGTTCGGACCGCGCTTTACGCGTTCCGGTTGCGCAATGGAATTTCCGGCAGCCTGCCTGTGTTTGCCGATCAGTTGGCCATTGGCTGTTTGCTGGCGGTTTATGCGCCGCGTATTGGCAGAATCAGCGGCCGCCTGGCGGCGGTGATGGTGCTTGCAGCTTTCTCGATTCCCTGGTTCCCGGCGATAAGCCCGGCGCGCACTTTGTTCATGCTGTTTGTTCTCCGGCCATTGTTGAACGTTTGCCTGGCCGGCCTGGTGCTGCATGTGATCCAGACTCCCTATCGCGCGCTGAACTGGGCGCCGGTTGAATGGATGGGGAGGATCAGCTACAGCTTGTATCTGTGGCAGGAGCTTTTCTGCTCGAATGACTCTCTGCATTGGGGATATGTTCTGGTAGTGCCGGCCCTGCTCTGCGCCTGCCTGTCGTATTATTTCGTGGAGCAGCCGATGCTGAAGATTCGGGAGAAGCTTACCGCGAAGAGGCAACTGCAGGTCGAAACGCGACGCGCGGACCTGGGCGCGTCGGCGGCTTAGGCTGGAGATCGACGATTTTCTGATAGATTCGTTTGTCCGTGATGAGCCTGCGAAAAATTGCAGAGCGCGCAAGCCGAGGAGTAGTGCTGCGCCGGCATTTGCCCTCACGGTTTGGCCGCTTGCCGATTTATGTGACACCGGACGCTGGCCTAAGGTACTGGGGGCGCGTGTCGATTCGATCCTCTACGACATGGCCCAAGAGCTCGTGAAGCCGGGTTCTGTGGTTTGGGACATTGGCGCCAATGTCGGGCTATTCGGCTTTTGCTCGGCGGCTCTGTCCGGAGAGTCGGGTTTCGTTCTGGCGGTGGAACCAGACTTCTGGCTCGCTCATCTCGTAAGCCGTTCTTCTCAAGGGCTCGCGCCAAATCCCTGCGCGAGGGTTGAGGTTTTGTGCGCGTCCGTGTCGGATTCAAATCGAGTTGCAAAACTTGAGATCTCAGCCCGGG
>Ga0209698_10007232_pt1 | contig 11679 bp, 11 predicted proteins | sample LitLauG_LLR_2012_FD_187203 | JGI IMG/M metagenome (GOLD analysis project Ga0209698, IMG submission 187203) | Freshwater sediment microbial communities from Pennsylvania, USA - Little Laurel Run_MetaG_LLR_2012 (SPAdes) (version 2) | ecosystem: Environmental > Aquatic > Freshwater > Creek >... | reverse complement strand
GGCTCACGCGCCGACACTTAGGCAGGCGAGGGCGAGGGCGAGGGCGAGGACGCCCCTTCGACAAGCTCAGGGCAGGCTCTCGCGACAGCCGGCAGGATGCCGGCGCTACATGTTCAGACCGCCGGAGTCGGGGCAAGCCCCGCCTCTACCCAGCTGCGCCTCTTACAAGGCGTGCCTCTAAGACGCCAGCCTGGTCTCCGCAGCGCGAAATCGGATCACGCCTTGCTTCCTGTTGCCATTTGCTGAGCCTTGGCGCGAATGAAGGCGTAGTTCAGCATTGGGAGCGAGTTGAACTCGGCTGTTTTGTGGCAATATTCCTGCGCCTTGGCGCTATCACCCTTCCCACGATAGGCTTGGCTCAAGCGAAACAGATTGAGCGGGTTCTGGTCGTTGGCCTGCCCCAGTTCCGCGATCGCCTGGTCGTAGTCTTTCTCCGCGAGGGCGATCCGGCCGGACAATTCGTGAGCTTGCTTCAGCTGCGCCGGGTTCTTCGACGCTTCCGCACCTTTCAGGAACTGTTCGGCGTGACGTTTGGCAGCGGCGTAGTCCTTCTTCCCGATGGCTACAGAGGCGAGGTTGAAATGGTGCTGGAGCTTGGCATTGTCCTTGATTTCTTGCGACAGACTTGAGCTTTCGGTCAACTGCAGGGAACGCTCGTACTGCTGGGCGGCGTCGTCAAACTTCTGCATGGCTGCCAGGATGTTGCCTTTGGCCTGGAGATCGGCGGCCATGGAAGCGTTGTCGTTCTTCTTCTCCGCGACGCCGTATTCCTTATCGATCGCCTGAATCGACTCGTTCCATTGGCCACGATCGGCAGCCACTACCGCCATGCCAAAAAGGGCGGTGCGGATCTCACCGTCGTTGCGGGCCTGGTCGGCCATCTTCTGAAGCTCGGCGGTGGCTTCGTCGGGCTTGCCCTGGTACAAGAGAGCGGCGGAAAGCCCGAAGTGCGACGGCACAAAGTGGGGGTCGATCGTGAGAGCCTTGCGATATTGGGCGACCGAATCGTCGAATCGGCCCATCTTCAACAGGAGTTCTCCGTAAGAGTCGTAAGGGTTGGGATCGACCGGAATCAGCTCGACGTATTTCTTGAAGGCCTGCTCGGCATCGGGGTAATCTCCCTGCTGACGGTAGGCGTAGCCCAGGACGTTATAGGCCGGTGAGTATGCCGGCGCTAGCTCGGTGGCTCTCTTATAGTGGACGATCGCCTGCTCATAGTCCTGTTGGCCGAAATAGTAGTTCGCCAGGTTGAATTGGGCGCGCTCGTCGTTGGGGTAGGCGGCGACAAGCTTGTCGAGATAGTCTTTCTGCTTCACCACCTCGCCGTTGGCTCCGGCTTCGTTGGCGAGGATCAGGTATTTCTCCCCTTCGGACGCCTTCTCCACCAGAATCGAGGCTTTCATCTGATGCTCGAAGAATTCCTTGGCGGTAGGGGAGTTATTGGCGCGAGCCAGTTCGGCAAACGCGAAATCGGGATCCAGGGATATGGCTTTGTCGAAGTGCTGCAGGGACTCCTGGCCGAGCAGCCGTTCGGAGAGATCGCGTCCCTGGAGAAATTCGGCGCGCGCTTCCTCGGACTTGGTGGTGATGGGGATCTTGGCACCAGCGGATGCGGCGGCCACCGACTGCCCGCCGTTGCCTGCCTTGTTACAACCCAGCCATGCTGTGGTACTGAGAACGAGAATCGCAGCCAACCAGATTCGCATCGACTTTGGGCACATAGGATGGGCTCCTTGGAATGTAGTCAACTAGAGATCTGAATGCGCTAACGTGCAGGGTCGCCGCTTGGAGCGCATGATCTGCACGGGAGGCCGAATGACTACCCGTTGCTGCTAGACGTTGGCCAGGTGATTTGGATAGCAGGCAGTTCCAAATGCGCAGGTGACAAGGGGATATTCCCCACTACACAACCCCCAACAGGGAGACTGGCGCGAGCTGTGCAATTGTTGTGTGCCGCCGCACCGGTGAGGATCCGATGCGGCGTCGTAAAAGCGGCCCTATGATCGCGATGGAGTCCCCGGAAATCTACGAAGGCGGAAGCCTCGCCGTTACCGGATTTTGATGGATGAAACGCGGTCGTTCCAGCTGTGGCCCGGGCTGATCTGGTAATTCCGCAAATTCGTCACGTCATCGCGCAGATCGAGGCTGACGCCGCCGAAGTCGCGGTCCTGGTAGACGGTGATCTCGGTGTTCCCAAAGATGCGGATGGAGGAAATCGTGTCGTTGAAACCTTCGGGCATGCGCGGCAAGCGTTCGCCTCGCTCCATGCAGAATTTGTCGCCGTGAAAGTCGGCGTCCTTGTAGAAGCAGGCGCCATCGCGGCGGCCCTGGTCATCGTTGTTGCGATCATGATCTCCGTCACGATCCCGAGTGTCGTGGTCGGCGCTTACCTCGATGGAGGAAATGCGATCGTTCCAGGTGTGGCCGGGGGAGACCTCGTAGCTTTTCAGGTTCGCTACATCGTTATGAAGACGCAGGATACGGCCCCCGAAATCCGTATTCTCGAATACGGTGATGTCGGTTCGGCCAAAGACCCGGATGGCAGAGATCTGGTCGTTGAAGCCCTGCGGCATGCGTGCCATGCGATCGCCGGCCTCCATGCAGAAACGATCGCCACGGAAATCGGCGTCTTTATAGAAGCAAGCCCCGCTGCGGCGGTCGCGATCCCGGTCGTCGCGGTCCTGGGCGCTGACCTGCGTAGCGGAAATGAGCGCAATCGCAACCAGAACAAACGAGCACAGCCTACCCGTGAGGGTCATGTTGAAGTCTCCGAAGTGAATTGTGTGAGCGCAGGATGCCCCAAAATTACGATTATTATATCCTGCCCGAACGACTCCGCTTCCATGCCCGCGGAAATTGACCTGCCCCGGTGCCGGCGCTAGACTCGCTCTCTGGAAGGGGTATCTCATGAAAATGTTCGGCTTCGCGGTGTTCCTGAGCCTGTGTCTGGCCTCGCCAGTTGTTGCCGATGACGAGGGGCACCACCATGAGGATCTGATGGAGCAGCAGTTGGGGACCGTGCACTTCCCGGTGTCGTGCGCGGCTGCGGTGCAGAAACCCTTCGAGCGTGGCGTCGCGCTGCTGCACTCGTTCTGGTACGAGGAGGCGGAGAAGGAGTTTGCGCAGATTGCGAAGGATGATCCGAACTGTGCGATGGCGCAATGGGGTCTGGCCATGAGCCAGTGGCACCAACTGTGGAACCATCCAGATACAGCCACGACCAAGAAAGGGCGCGGGGAGATCAAGAAGGCCAGGTCGCTGCCTGCGCCCACTCCGCGCGAGCGGGAATACATTGCGGCGATGAAGGCGTTCTACGGCGGGAAAGGGGAGTTCGAGAAGCGCGCGAACGCGTATTCCAAGAGCATGGAGAAGGTCTACCTGGACAACCCGGACGATCACGAGGCGGCAGCGTTCTATGCGCTTTCGTTGCTGGCGGGCGACGAAGGAAACGATCCGAACTTCACGAATGACAAGAAGGCTGCTGCGGTGCTGGAGAAACTGTTCGCCACCGAGCCGGACCATCCGGGAGTGGCGCACTACCTGATCCATGCGTACGACAAGCCGCAACTGGCTCAGTTGGGCCTGCCGGCGGCGCGACGGTACGCGCAGATTGCGCCTATGGCGCCCCATGCGCTGCACATGCCCTCGCACATTTTTGCGCGGGTCGGGTTGTGGCAGGACGACATCAGCTCGAATCTGGCCTCGATCGCTGCAACGCGAAAGACAGCGGCCATGCACATGGGAGGAGAGGGACATCAGTTTCACGCCATGGATTTTCTCTTTTATGCTTATCTGCAGAGCGGGCGGGATGCGGACGCGAAGGCGCTGATTGACGAAGTGAAGGCCATGCCGGACACGATTCATAACATGTACGGAATGGACTACAATCCGCGGACCGCGACGCTGGTGGACTTCACGGCGCTGTATCCCTTGGAGCTTCATCACTGGGTAGAGGCAGCGCAACTCGAGCCGGTCCCCGGGGCCACTACCGGGGATCAGGCCGTGACGCATTGGGCGCGGGCGATCGGGGCGGCGCACTTAGGGAAGGTGGACGAAGTGCGCAAGGAATCGGAAGAAATCGCCGCTTTGCACAAGAAATTGTTGGCGGAGAAGAAAAAAGAAATCGCCGAGGCCGTGGACGAGGATCACAAGCAAACGACCGCCTGGCTGCGCGTGGCCGAGGGCAAGTACGACGAAGCGCTGGCGATCCTGCGGCCGATGGCCGATAAGGAAGATTCGCTCGGGGAAGAGCCCCAGGGGATTCCTGCCCGGGAGATGGTGGCGGAGATCCTAATGATGGCAAAGCGCCCCGAGCAGGCGCTGGCCGAGTACGAGACCGATCTGAAATTCAATCCGAACCGGTTTAATGGGTTGTACGGCGCGGCCCAGGCGGCCGAGCTCGCGGGTAAACAGGAGAAGGCCACGCAGTACTATGCGGAACTGGTGAAGGTGTGTGAGGGATCGAGTTCAGATCGTCCGGAGCTGAGCCGGGCGAAGGGGCTGGTGGCGCAGAAGTAGCAGGAATCTCCGATTAGAAGTTTGCCTGAGGCTACCGTTCCGTCGGAAATCGACTATCGAAAATCGGTGATTGATTTCACTTGCGTTCGATCCGCTGGAGACGAAAGAGCAGAGTTCCCCAGGCTAGCTTGGCGCGCATTTGCACGGGGGTATGGTTCGCGTCGTCGGTGAACCAAGCCCAGATTCTGCCTTTGCCTTTTAACGTGCCTGAAGTGGCTTCCGCGGCGACGCGAACGGCCTGGTAGGTTCCTGCCGGCACCTTCACTTGCTCCTTGGCCTCGACGTGGGCGGTGACTTCCGCCGTTTTGCCGCCGTCGTTTACGGGAAAGGTGTAGGAGTTGCCGGGCTGCAGAGGCAGCGAGGCCAGGTAGTCGAAGCCGGTGACGACGTCGGTGACACAGGGCGGAATGTCGTTTTCAACCTGCTTGGCTTCGCCGGTCTTGAGGTTTTTTTCGTTGAGCACGCTCTTACGGCGCGGGTAGTCAAACTGCACCTGAGTGTCGCGTTGGTGCGGGCCTTCCTCCGTATGCTTGGTCAGTCCAAGAGAGCAGAAAGTCTTGGAATCGAAGCGCGCCTCGAAGTGGTCGTGCACCGCGTAGAGGACATTCGCCACACCAGACGAATCCGCAACCGCGGTGACTTTCCGTTCCTCGCCGGCGGACTCGATCTTCACGGTTGCGCTGCCCGCGGTGAACAGGTGCCATTCCACGACGTAGGTATAGGCTTGGCCGTCGGGGAAGTGGTAGTTAGCGGGCGGGGGGAGGATCTGGGCGGACGGGCCGATCGTTGCGATCTGAGCGAACGCGGGAGCAGAAGAGAATGACATGCTAGCGACCGACAAGCCGGCGCACAGGCACGAAACCGGCAAAGCGCGCGCGAGTTGGGAGGACGAAGGAATCAAAGGCTTGCTGTCAACCTTGCGGGACCGGCCATCGACACTGTTCCGAACAACCGGCTTAGCTTGAACCCCACACCAACTTGACCACCAGGGCAGCCATCAGCGCCGCGGTGCCTAGTACCGCATTGTACTCGCGATGCTGCCAGTACAACTGACGCGAGAAGCCGCCGGGCGCCTGGCTGAACCCTCGCAAGCGGGGCAACAGCCGAGGGACGCTGCGCGCGTATTCCTCGAAGGAGGGGAACGTGCCGCGCAGGAAGACTTCCTCGGCGCGAATGACGGGAAGGTAGATCACAAGGAACATGAGCGCGATCAGGATTAGGACCCAGACGCTCCGAGCCGCCAGGGCGAATCCAATCGCCATGATCAGCGACCCCAGATACAGCGGGTTGCGGGTGTACGCATAGGGGCCGGTCGTTGTGAGTTCCTCGTTCTTCTTCACGTGACCGGAGGCAAGCGCGCGCAGCAGGATACCCGGAATTGCGATGAGTGCGCCGAGTCCGATCGACTTCCAGCTGGGGTGCGCGATCCACAAATAGAATGCGGCGAAGGCGAAGCCGAGCGGCACGCGAATGCGGCGCGCGATCCCGGACCATTCAGCCACGGCCGACTCCGAGCAACTGCTGGGCGGCGGCAATGACCGCGTCCGAAGTAATTTCGAGAATGCCCGGGTCGGGCTGGGTGTGGTGGCTGAGCGTGTTGGGACTCTTTGGGTGACGCAGTACGATACTGCGTGTGCCGAACGGGCCGTTGCGAGCTGGATCGGTGGGGCCGTAGATCGCGGCTACCGGCACGGCAAGCGCCGCGGCGAGATGCAGGGGCCCGGTATCGCCGCCGATGAACAGGCGTGCGCGCCGCACCAGAGCCATCAGTTCACTGATCGAGAACGACAACGCCTCAGCGGTATGGTCGCTGGTGCTTTCGGCCGCTCGGGCGAGGGTCTCCTCGCCGGGGCCGAAGTTGATAATCGACTTCAATCCACTTTGCGCGAGCACCTTCGCCACTTCGCCGTAGCGTCCGGCAGGCCATTGCTTGGCGCCCCATCCGGCCCCAGGATTCAGGATCGCGAATTCGGTGATGCCGCTCTTGCGGAGGCGCCGGTCCACGGCTTCTTCGGCAAGCGGATCGTACGGGAAGACGGCGCTCGGAATCGTAGCGGTGCGTCCGATCAGGGCTTCCGCCAATTCGGCGTATTGTTCGATCACATGAGTGCTCTGCGTAATGACTTTTCTGGTGTACCACATGCTGGCAAGGTTCTCGCGAGGCTGGGCGGCTCCATAAACGACCGGCGCCCGGGACCAGCGCGCCAGGATGGCAGAGCGCATCGCGCCCTGCAGATCGATGGCTACGTCGTAGCCGACAGCACGAAGGTCGCTCAGCCCGGCGGCAATCCGCTCCCAAGTCTGGTTGGACAGGAGCGAGGATCGCCAGCGCTTCAGGCTGACCGTGTGAATGATGTCAACTAGCGGCCTTTGCGCGGAGCGTGCACCGGAGCGCGGCGTAGGTAGCGTGCACAGCAACTCGGCCCAGCGCTCTTCGATCAGCCACCCGATGGTCGCGTGGGGGAAGGCGGCTCGCAGCATGGCGGCGGCTGGGAGGGCGTGGATCACGTCGCCCATGGAACTGAGCCGCACGATCAAGATGCGCTGGAAGGCGGCGCTGGATGTTGGCGAATCGGAGGCGGTCATCCGGTGCGCCTCACGATTTCCGCGGCGTCAGCCGGGTGCGGATGATTTCGCTGGCGGAGTGATCCTTGGGGTCGCCGACAATGGCTACGCGGCCGCCATACTCTCGCACTGTGTCGGCCTCGGGAACGCTGTCGGCGGTGTAGTCCGTTCCTTTGGCCTGCACGTCGGGGCGAATCTCGCGGAGCAGCGCCCGCACATCAAGTTCTGGAAAGATGACGACCGCGTCGACATCGGCAAGAGCGGCAAGAATCTCAGCGCGCTCCTCGGCAGGCATGAGGGGACGGCCTTCACCTTTGAGAGCTCGTACCGAATCATCGGCATTGATCGCCACTACCAGGCGGCCGCCCAATTGCTTCGCCGCGTGGAGGTAGCGCACGTGGCCGACGTGCAAAAGGTCAAAGCAGCCGTTCGCTAAAGTGATCCGCTCGCCGGCGCGGCGCCATTCCTCCGCACGTTGGCGGAGGGTGGCGCGGTCGACGATCTTGGATTGTGCCGATGTGTTCAATGAGATCTTGTGGCGGGCGGCGCCTTTTCCAGCGCATGCAACAGTTCCTGCCGCGTAACCGTCGCTGTGCCTCGCTTCATGACTACGATGCCGCCAGCGTAGTTGGCCAGTTGGGCGGCCTCTTCCGTGGATGCTCCCGCGGCCAGCGCGGCGGTGAAGGTTGCGATGACGGTGTCGCCAGCGCCGGTGACGTCGGCCGCATCGTCGGAACCGAAAATCGGGATGTCCACCGGTTTGTGGCGCTGCGTGAATGCGACCATGCCGTCGCGGCCGCGTGTGATCACCAGCGATTGCAATTTCATGCGTGCCATGAGTTGCTCGCCCGCAGAGAGCAGCTTCGACCAGTCCTGGCCGATCCGCACGCCAAGGCATTCTTCCACTTCGGGCTCGTTCGGAGTCGCGGCCGTGATCCCGGAATACTCGAGCATGCGAAAGCGCGAATCGAGCGTGACCGGAATACCGCCGAGGCCGCCCTTGGCGCGGACCGCGTTCAGGACCGCTGGGGTCGCCGCACCGTAACCGTAGTCGGAGACCAGCAACGCGTCGGAGGCGCGGGCATATTCTCTTGCCGCCATCACGAGGCCGCGGGTGAGAAGGGCGTTCGGCGGGGACTCTGCTTCGCGATCCACCCGCACTACTTGCTGGCGCGCCGAGTGCGTGTGTCCGGCCAGGATGCGCGTCTTGGTCACAGTAGTGTGGCTTTTGTCCTTGAGCACGCCGCTGATGGGAACGTGCTTGTGGCGGAATGCCTTAATCAGCAAACGGCCGGGCTCGTCGTCGCCCACCAGCCCCACGGGCAGTACGTTCACGTCGAGGTCAGCCAGGTTATTGATCGCGTTCGCGCCCCCGCCCGGGACGACTGTGCGCTCCCGATGCTTCAGGATGAGCACCGGGGCTTCTCGCGACACGCGCGAGATCTCGCCGTACACAAATTCATCCGCCACCAGGTCGCCCAAGACGGTGACCGTGGTCTTAGGAAAGGCGTCGAGAATCTTTTTCAGGCGGTCAGTTTCTTTGGGATGTTTCGTCATCCGGATCGAGTCAGCCAGACCAGCAAGATTCTCTCATGGCCGCTGGGTTCGCTCCTCGACGATCCGCAAGATGGTATCCACGGCGTTAGGGGCGTCAGCCAGTTCCATTTTTACGGGGACCACAGCCAGAGGCTGGAGCGCAGAGAAATATCCGCCAAGGTTAATGGCGTCTTTTTCCGTCGTGACGAAGCCGTCGGCCTCGCTCTTCTCTTTCAGAGCCAGCAGTTCGCGGATGTCGCTTTCCGTGTACCCATGGTGGTCGTGATAGACGGCTTCGGCGGCAGGCTCGATCCCCGCCTTGCGCAGCTGCAGCATGAAATTCTGTGGTCGCGCGATGCCGCAGAAGGCTACGGGGCGAGCGGGAACGGTGACCGGCACGATGCCGCGCAGCACGCGCCAGACGAGCTTGCCGTCGAGGGGGTAGCTGGTGGGGGAGGCGCCGCTGGTGAGAACCACAGCGTCGGCGCGTCTCACCGAACGCAGGGGTTCGCGTAGGCGGCCGGAAGGGAGCAGGCGATCGCGGGCATCTTCGGGTGTGACCAGAACGATGTCGAAATCGCGGGCGAGCGCGCGATGTTGGAAGCCGTCGTCGAGCAGGTGGAGTTGCGGCCCGAATTTTCCTTCGGCGAAAACGCCGGCTTGGTGGCGATCCTCTCCGAGCACAACGGGGACTTCCAACCGCCGGGCGATGAGCAAGGGTTCATCGCCGAACTCGCGGGACGATCCGCCCGGGTCTACCAGCAGCACTCCGCGGGTCTGGCGTCCGTAGCCGCGGGAAAGCACATCGAACCCGATCCCACGCGCCTTTAGCAGTTCTCCCAGCAGGATCACAAACGGCGTCTTGCCGGAACCGCCCACCGAGAGATTGCCGATGCTGACCACCGGACCCCGCAGCCGCCGCGCGGGCAGCAGGCGCCGGTCATAGAGTTGATTGCGCGCTCCGACGGTGGCCCCGTAGATGGCGGAGAGCGGATTCACGATTTGGCGGCGCCTATTCCGGCGGCGGTGCCGACCGGCGTCATCAGCTTCTCGAGCGCGGCGAATGTCTTTTCGGTAGCTCCAGCCTGCGCCCGCAGGGTTTCCGCGGCGCGCTGGCCCAGCGCAACCCGCTCGGGACCGTTCGAAATCAGCTCCATCAGAACGAGTGGAAGCTCGGCGGGCCCAACGATGCGCACTGCGTCATTCGTCTGAAACAGCCAGATGATGTCGCGGAAGTTCTCGGTGTGATTTCCGACCACGATAGCGACGCCGTGGCGCGCGGGCTCGATGATGTTATGCCCGCCCTTCGGAACCAGGCTGCCACCGACGAATGCGATGTCGGCGAGTCCGTAGATCGCCGCCAGCTCTCCAATGGTATCGAGTAGCATGACGCCGCCGGAGATGGCCTCGCCGGTCCAAAGAGAACGCCGCCAGAAACGGATGCCGAGGCTCTCGAGCAGCGCGCCGACAGCGGGAAAACGCTCCGGATGGCGCGGCGCGAGGATCATGACCGCATGGGAATAGCTGGCCAGGATGCTCTGAAAGGCCTGCAGCAACATGCGCTCTTCCTCGTCGTCCACGGTGCTGCCGCAAACGAGGATGGGGCCGGCTTCCGACTTCTGGAAATTCTCGCGCAGACTTGCAACCACGGCGGGCGGTGAAGACGGCTCGATGTCAAACTTGAGATTGCCCGAAACCTCAACCCGCGCTTCCGGCGCACCAATATCGATGAGGCGCTTGCGGTCTTCCCAGGTCTGCGCGAGAAACAGGTCGACCTTACTGACAACCGTGGGCAGCCACCAGCGGAGGCGCCTGTAGCCCGGCCACGAGCGGTCGGAAATGCGAGCGTTGACTACGGCAATCGCGGCGCCGCTTTTTTTTGCAAGGCGGAGGAAGTTCGGCCAGAACTCGGTTTCGGCAATCACGACCAGTTGCGGGCGAAGCGCGTCCAGGTATGGGCGGATCGCGAAACCCAGGTCCAGCGGAAAATAAAATACGTTTTGCTCGCCAAAGCGAGCGCGCGCCAGATTCTGACCGGTGTCGGTGGTGGTGGAAACCACAATGCGCCGGGCGGGCCAGCGCAGGCGGATGTGTTTGACCAGTCCGCTGATGGCCAGCACTTCACCGACGGAGACGGCATGAAACCAGATGGTCGGCTGCGAAGTCGGTTCGGCCAGATGCGGAGGCACAACGCCAAGCCGTTGGCCGAAGCCCGTACGGTACTTTCCATGGCGCAGCATCTGGAAAATCCAATAGGGCAGACTGACAAGCAAGCCCGCGGCCAGCAGCGCGCTGTAGACGAGGTACATGAAGTAACGCCATTCTAAATGGCGGGGATGCGGATTGCGGGGCAACTTGGACTTGTGCGGGCGGCGTCAAAGCTATAATCGACCTATGCGGCGCTCCTTCGGTGGTATCCGTGTGAACGTACGCTCTGCGGCACAGCTCGCGGCTGTTCTTCTTTTTCTAACTGCACTGGCCCTGGCGGCAAAAGAGTTTGTGAGGCCGGTGGCGAAGCCGGCACGGACATATCCGGCGCACGACGAACACACCAACGAAGCCGTGGCAGTCGGGGCGGACCCGTACGACAGTACGGAGAAATCCCAGATCTTCACCGTCAAGTGGAATGAAGAGGGGTTCCTGCCGATCTTCGTGGTGGTCACTAACGACAGCGACCAGCCGATTTCGCTGGGTGACATGAAGGCGCAGTTCATCACTGCACACCGCGACAAGCTTGCGGCCGCGACCAACGACGATCTTTACCGCCGGTTGTCGCACATCTCTACGGGCAAGGTTTATCCGCTGCCTTTTCCTCGCACCAAGGTGAAGGGAGCCGTGAGTAAGAAGGCGCTCGACGAAATTGATGGCGCGCAGTTCAGCGCCAAGGCGGTCGAACCGCACTCCACGCAGTCGGGGTTCATGTTCTTCGACGTGAGCGGGATTTCGTCCCCGCTGGCGGGCGGGCGTTTTTATATGACTGGCGTCCGAGATGCCAAGGGGAATGATCTGTTGTACTTCGAGATTTATTTTCAGAAATAGTAAGTAGCAACATTCTAGTAT
>Ga0209698_10007231_pt1 | contig 11680 bp, 13 predicted proteins | sample LitLauG_LLR_2012_FD_187203 | JGI IMG/M metagenome (GOLD analysis project Ga0209698, IMG submission 187203) | Freshwater sediment microbial communities from Pennsylvania, USA - Little Laurel Run_MetaG_LLR_2012 (SPAdes) (version 2) | ecosystem: Environmental > Aquatic > Freshwater > Creek >... | reverse complement strand
CGGTCTATCCAGTCCGGATGCGCCGTCAATTCGGGCGTCTTGGCTGCATTTTCGATAAGGAACGACTTTCCGCTTGACCCGATCTGCCCGATTTTTCGCACGCCGAGCGGAATCCGACGGAAGGCACCCTCGATCCCGTTCCACTCTGTTCCATCCACCTGAGAGCGCCCGGCGCTGGCGGCCAAGTGCAGGCAACTCACCCGCGAGGGGCACTGATTGCCCATTGGACAGGTCGCGCAAATATCGCCGGGTCCTACTAGCCAGATCCTGGCTAATGCGAAACCTGCCGTCTCGACAAGTCCATCGACGATCATCTTTAGAACTGTGTCGACAGTTCGGACCTGACTCACGGCCAAAGAAATCGACTGGAGAAGCTCCAGGTCCATCCCTATAGAGTAGCCCCATCCGTGGCTTCAACGACGATTCGTCGTTGCCAACAATTGAACTCGTCGTGTCCAGCTACTCTGCAGGCTTGCATTTCAATAGTTTGTAGCACCTCCCGGATTGGCACCCACGTTGCATTCGGAAGGGCATGAGAAAAATCGCTCACGCCCAAAAGGATCCGGATTTGAACATCATCGAGATGCGGACAGACTTGTCGCGCGAAGGCATCGTGGAGATTGCCGGAGCCTTACGATTGATGCTGGCCGACGTTTTCTGTCTGTATCTAAAGACGAAGAACTTTCACTGGCACATGATGGGACCGCACTTTCGCGACTACCATCTGCTGCTGGATGAGCACGCGGATCAGATCTTCGGCATGACAGACGCCATCGCGGAACGTGCACGTAAACTCGGTGGATCGACACTTCGCTCCATCAGCGACATAACACGGCACCAACGTCTGAAAGACAACAATAACGAAGGTGTGGCCCCTAAGGAAATGCTGCTGGAACTCCACGCCGACAGTCTGCAACTCACGCGCTTCCTGCGCGCCACGCATGAAGTTTGCGAACGCCACAACGACGTGGCGACTGCCAGCCTGATTGAGAACTGGATTGACGAGACCGAACGCAGGACCTGGTTTTTGTCGGAGATCGTAACCAAACTTTAATCGGTCGCACTTCGACAATTCGGCACAAACCGGGAGGCAAATATGCCCAATAGCCCACAACACGTAATGTCGCTTGATCCATCCGGTGCGACCCGCGAACTGATCGGCGCCAGCCAACATTTTCGTGATGTTGTGGACTCTCTTATTACAGTGGCCCGAACAGACTCGACGACCCTCGTACACGGTGAGACCGGCACCGGAAAGGAGCTGATTGCGAAAGCCATTCATGAGGAAAGCCACCGAAGGGATGCTCCTTACGTGCGGGTTAATTGCTCCGCAATTCCAACTGGGCTGCTTGAAAGCGAATTGTTCGGACACGAGAGGGGAGCCTTTACCGGCGCGTTGTCGAGAGTGATCGGCCGATTTGAACTTGCCCATCAAGGAACGCTGTTTCTGGACGAGGTCGGCGACTTGCCGCTCGAATTGCAGCCCAAGCTCCTGCGGGCTCTCCAGGAGCAGGAGTTCGAAAGGCTGGGAAGCGCCCGCACCATACGCGTCGATGTTCGCATCGTCGCAGCCACGAACCAAGATCTGCTGCAAATGGTGCGTGAGCGCCGCTTTAGGGCGGATTTATACTACCGACTCAACGTATTTCCGATTGTCGTTCCGCCGCTCCGGGAGCGTGCGGAGGACATACCGCTTCTGGTCTGGCATTTCGTTCACAAGTTTGCAGGCAGGATGGGCAAAGAGGTTCACGTGCCCGAGGACGTCATGCAAACCTTGGTGCGGCACGAGTGGCCGGGCAATATTCGGGAATTACAAAACGTGATCGAGCGGGCCGTAATCATGTCTTCCGGGCCGGATTTGCAATTGCCGTCAGGCGAATTCGAGAGCGCGGGTCAGAGTACTTCGACAGTCACAATTCGCACCCTCGCCGAAGTGGAGCGCGACCATATTCTCTACGTCCTTCGGCAAGTGCGCTGGGTCATCGGGGGACGCAATGGGGCGGCCGCCCGGCTCGGGCTACCCCGTACGAGCCTAATCTACCGGATGCGCAAGCTCCGCATCATCCAGCCGGAACCCATGGCGCGAGAGCCTAATCCGTGCGAGTCGTGCGGGCGTCGGAACGATCCGCCAGCCGTGTCGTCAGTTCGTCTCGATCGGTCGAGCGACTCAGATAAACCCTTTCGGGAGAATGGCGCGCCGATCCGCAGGAATGGTTTGCGGAATGCTATCTCGAACTCTATGTAGGGAGTGCCCTACCTTAAGACGCGAAACAACTCATATGCCTACTTCCGAGAAACCCCTTCATATCGATATTCCCGTGAAGCTGTCAGAACTGAAGATCGCATTCAGTGTCGCTGCCCTGGCATTTGAAGGAGATCTTCCGGCTTCCATTTTTCATCTTCAACTCATCACGAAAGACGTCGCGGACTGGAAGGCCAAGAACCAAATCATTGCGGTGTTTCATACAAGTGCGGGCCACGTGACGTTGAATGACAACTCGTACAATACCGATCGGATGGTAGCCACCGGCAATCCTTACAAGGAACTGGTCGCGGACCTCATGAAGCGCGGAGTGCAAATCGAGTTGTGCGGCGCAACCGCGGCAGTTCACCACTGGGGGAATGCAGACCTGCTTCCCGGAATCAAAGTCAATACTGATGCCATGGCGAGAATATCGCAGCTCGCGCAAGAAGGATTCGTCGAAATCACGGAATGGGATTGAAGCAGAGCCGGTCAGTGTGCGAGCAACGTCTGATCGCTGCTAGCGGTTCTCCGGAACCATCGTGCGTCTGAATGGCGAGCCGCACCCGTGGGCGCTCGTTGATTGAACATCGAGAACCGGAAACATAAAGGAAACGGAGTGAAAGTAATGCTACGCAAACGACAGCCGAAGGACGTCGAAGGAATCGAATTTTCACGGCGCCGATTCTTGGCGGTGTCCGGCATCGGGGCCGTGCTGCTCGCTCGCCGGCCACTCATCGCGGCTGAGGACGGTATCGTTCCGACGATGGTCAACGCAGCAGCCAAGGCCAAGATCGTCACCAAAACTCTGCGGCGCAACATTTCGGTTCTTGAAGGTTCCGGAGGCAATATCGCTGTCCTTTCCGGGCGGGATGGCAAGCTTCTGGTTGATGCGGGATTTACTGTCTCCCGGCCGGCGCTCTCAACCGCTCTAATGGCAATAAGCGCCGATCCGATAAAGCAACTGATCAATACCCACTGGCACACGGACCACACGGACGGCAACGCATGGCTGCACGACGCTGGGGCTGCCATCACGGCGCACGAAAACACGCGGAAGCACCTTTTGGTGGCGACGCGCGTGGACGGCTGGAATTACACGTTTCCGGCCGCACCCTCCGGCGCCATACCTGCCAAAGTGTTCAAGACTAACTCCGAAATGCGGTGGAACAACACCCGACTCCTTCTGCAGTATTACGGGCCGGCTCATACCGACAGCGACATCTCGGTTAATTTCGCCGACGCCGATGTCCTACACGTGGGGGACACCTGGTGGAACGGCATTTACCCCTTCATTGATTACTCCACTGGAGGCAGCATCGACGGATCTATCCGCGCGGCTGAAGCCAATCTTGGGGCGGTAACCAGCAGGACAATTGTCATTCCGGGCCACGGGCCTGTTGGCGGGAAGTCCGAGATGACCGAGTTTCGTGACATGCTTGTCGCAATCAGGGGGAAGGTGGCGGCGCTGAAGAAACAAGGCAGGTCTTTGGATGAGGCGATCGCCGCCAAGCCGACTGCCGCATACGACACGAAATGGGGACAGTTCCTGATCACTCCAGCCACGTTCACAGGGCTGGTTTACCAGGGCGTTTAATTATTCAGCTTACTCAGATCACAGAGAAGAAACCATGCCGAGATTCACAGCCAAAGATGGTACCCAGATCTACTTCAAGGATTGGGGAAAAGGCCAACCAATCGTCTTCAGTCACGGCTGGCCCTTGAGCGCCGATGCTTGGGAAGACCAGATGATTTTCCTGGCCGCCCGCGGATACCGGTGCATCGCACACGATCGCAGAGGCCATGGGCGCTCTGACCAACCCTGGGATGGCAATGACCTGGACACCTATGCGGACGACCTCGCCGAACTGGTCGCCGCCCTCGACCTTCGCGATGCGATCCACGTAGGCCACTCCACTGGCGGCGGGGAAGTCACGCGATATATCGGGCGCCACGGAACCAAGCGGGTCGCCAAGGCGGTGCTGATCGCTGCAATACCGCCGCTCATGCTGAAGACGCCGTCGAATCCGGGAGGCCTGCCCATCGAGGTATTCGATCAGCTTCGCGCGAGCGTGCTTACCGACCGCTCACAGTTCTTCAAGGATCTGAGTGCCCCTTTCTACGGCGCCAACCGGCCGGGAGCTCAGGTCTCGCAGGGATTGCGGGACTTCTTCTGGATGCAAGGTATGCTTGCCGGCCACAAAGCCGTCTACGAATGCATCAAAGCGTTCTCCGAAACGGATTTGACCGGGGACCTCAAGAAGATTGACGTTCCGACTCTGATCCTTCATGGCGATGATGATCAAATCGTGCCCATCGGCGCGTCGGCGCTCTTGTCGTCTAAAATCGTCAAGGACTCCAAGCTCCTGATCGTCCCCGGGGCTCCTCACGGAATGCCTTCGACCCTGAAAGACCGAGTAAACCAGGAGTTGCTGAGCTTTATCGGGCAGAGTCAAACACGCGCGGCGGGATAGGAGGGGCCTGCCTATGGCTATTTCGACAAAGCCGCCGATCCCGTCAGGAATCGGAGCCGCGCCGAAATCCTTTCTTGGCGCCCTTCAGTGGACCAAACCTGTCGCGCAATCATGGTGATAGTCGGCACATCTGAAATATGACGGTCCGGTCCAGTAGCGCCGCCGACTATCTCGCGGCGGAGAGAACCTTCCTAGCTTGGATTCGAACGGGCCTTGCGCTGATGGGATTCGGCTTCGTGGTCGCGCGCTTCGGCTTGTTCCTTCAGGCCTTGCAAGTTAGCCAGTCGAATCTGTCGCTGCGCGGCAATGGAATCTCGCCGTGGCTCGGCACCGCGCTGATTTCGCTGGGAATTGTCGTAAATATATTGTGCGCCGTCGGGCACGTTCGTCTGGTTCGGCAGTTGAACCGAGGAGGACCGGAAGTCGGACAAGCATCTCTTCTGGCAATATCGCTCTCCGTTGCGCTCGCCGCTCTCGGGTTGGCGATGGCGATATATCTCGTTTCACTTCACGACGCACAGCCCATCCACATCGGGAATGCTCAGGAGACATTCATGACCTCGAATTTAGACAACGGAATCGCGACAATATCCGGCCATCAATCCGTGGATCAGACGGTACAAAAGCTGGAAGGAGTCCTGGCGGCAAAGGGAGTCAAGCTATTCGCCAAGATCGATCATAGCGGAGAGGCGGAGAAGGCCGGGCTACAGATGCGTCCTACCAAACTCCTGATCTTCGGAAATCCGAAGGCCGGGACCCCTTTGATGATCGCTGCTCCCGGCATCGCTATCGACCTTCCGCTGAAAGTGCTGGTCTGGGAGGATCCTGATGGCATAACAAAAATTTCGTACAACACACCGGCATACCTTCAGGCGCGCCACGCATTGCCCGCGGAATTGGTCCGGAACATTGCGATTGTGGAAACCCTGGCCAAAAGCCTAGCCGAATGAGAACAGGGGGGCTGCGATGCCGGCATGACGCCGCTGCAATTCCCGATCGTTGTGAGCGCGAAGACGGCCTCAGGAGACCATGGAGGCATTGATTGCGTTTTTGTGAGGAGATATCCTCATCACGAGCACGCCAAAACCCGACTCTGAAGTTCGGTTTATTAGGAATGGGGCTGGAAGGAAGGCGCTTCTACGGCAATGCCCAAGCGCCTGCGATAGTCTCCCGGCGCGAGCCCGGTGATTCGCCGGAAAACCTTCCTAAATGCGCCCTCATCCTGGTAGCCTACCATCCAAGCAATCTCAGAGATCGCCTGCATTGAGAGCTCAAGCGCCTCTCGGGCCTTTTCTACCCGCAGATGCTGTAGATACTCGGTGGGCGTCAACCCGGTGGCGTGCCTGAACCGCCGCAGGAACGTACGCTCTCCAAGCTTGGCACGCGCAGCCAGCGCAGCCACAGTCGGATTAGTCGCGTAATGGACTTGGAGCCAATGCTGAACCTGGAGAACGGTCTCATCGCCGTGATGCAGTCGCGGCGCGAACGCCGCATAAATGCGCTGCTCGCGGCCTGCTGCGTCCACGAGGAAGAACCGCGCGGTTGCCATCATGATGGCCGGACTTATCCATCGGTTAATCAAATGGAGGCCGAGATCGACCCATGCCATAACGCCGCCGGCCGTAATGATGTCCCCATCATCTATGATCAACTTGTCCGAGTCGACGCGAACATCAGGGAACCGCTCGGCCAGATTCGCTGCGTGAATCCAGTGCGTCGTGGCTGACCGGCCTTTCAGTAATCCTGTCCCTCCAAGCAAGAACGCGCCGGCGCAGATCGAACATACAACGGTACCTTGGAGATGTTGCTCACGAATCCACTGCTCGTCATGCGCATCGCAATCCCGGTCGGGGTCGAAATCAAGGCTCGGCGGCAGAATCAGCGCCACCAGCGCTTCATGTTCGCCGCCATGCGTGTCATAGACGCACTCCATTTGCGCACTGCTGCATTGAAGTTTCCAGTGGGTAATCCTCAGAGTTCGCGAGCTGGCCGTGCAACGCTCTAGGCTCATGCGATTCGCAGTGACGAACAGATCGGTCAGACCACCAACGGCGGACACCTGGACACCAGGGTAGATCAGAACGCCGATCTCGGCCGGCTTCGCCTCTCTGTCGGTTTTGCCTCGAACTCTGTCGGTTTTACCCATTCCTTCGGGCGCCTGGTTTGGCGTTAAATCAAGGGTGTCGGCCGATTACTCGCATATAGGATCACCAACACCGGCCGGCCATGATCGACGCTTGATTGTAGTATTTTTTTGCGAGGTTAACAGCGCCGGGCGCTCTACGGCTCGATTGTCAAGAGGCGTGACCGGAAGCCGATCGCTGAAGAATGCGAAAGGGCGATCAGGGTGCACCGGCACCCGAATCGTAGGTAAAAAGGAGCGACAGAACATGGCGGTGAATGAACTGGGGCGGAAGAGGGATCCGGCCACCGGCGTTGACCAATCCCGCCGTTCCCTTCTGCTGTGTGGTGCTGCCATCGCGGCAACGATGGGGCTTCCCACGTCAGCATCTTCACAACAACGAACACAGGCGGGCGGTCCTCGATCGCCTTACAACGAAACAGGAGAACAAGAAATGAACACCATCACCGTTAAGGACGGAACGCAGATCTACTTCAAGGACTGGGGTGCCGGACAGCCAATCGTGTTCTCTCACGGCTGGCCACTGAGTGGCGATGACTGGGACACGCAGATGCTGTTCTTCCTCAAGCACGGCTATCGCGTCATAGCCCACGACAGGCGCGGCCATGGCCGCTCCACTCAGCCCGGTGGCGGCCATGACATGGATCACTACGCCGACGACCTAGCGGCGGTGACCGCACATCTCGACCTCAAGGAAGCGGTGCATGTCGGCCACTCAACCGGCGGCGGCGAAGTCGTGCACTACCTGGCCAGGCACGGCACAAGCCGCGTGTCAAAAGCCGTGATCATCAGCGCGGTGCCGCCGTTGATGGTAAAGACGGCGGCCAATCCTGGCGGGCTACCCAAGGAGGTGTTCGACGGGTTTCAGGCCCAGCTCGCCGCCAACCGAGCCCAGTTTTACTACGATGTCGCGGCGGGACCGTTCTATGGCTACAACCGACCCGGTGCCAAACCCTCCCAGGGGGTGATCTGGAACTGGTGGCGGCAGGGAATGATGGGAGGCACCAAGGCGCACTATGACGGCATCGTCGCCTTCTCCCAGACGGACTTCACCGAAGACCTGAAGAAGATCATGGTGCCCGTCCTGGTGATGCATGGCGACGACGATCAAATCGTGCCGTATGCCGATTCCGGACCGCTGTCGGCAAAGTTGCTGAAGAACAGCACACTGAAAACCTACAAGGGCTTTCCGCACGGCATGCCCACGACTGAGGCCGACACGATCAACGCCGACCTGCTGGCCTTCATAAAAGGCTAGCGGATAGAAGGAGGTAACGATCAATGGCACAACCACTCGCGGAGACCAGTCATCGCGGGGAAAAGATAATGCTTTCAACAAGAAACGACTTGGGCGTGGAGGTCCGGGAAAAAGCGACGGCCCTGCTCAACCAGCACCTGGCCGATGCGACGGACCTTTACAGCCAGACCAAACAAGCCCACTGGAACGTAAAAGGGATGCAGTTTTTCCAACTCCACGAGTTGTTCGATACCCTCGCTGACTCGGTGGAAGAATTCGTCGACCTGATCGCTGAGCGGGCCACATCTCTTGGTGGTGCGGCGTGCGGTACGGTTCGCTTATCTGCCGCGGCATCGCGCCTGCCCGAATACCCGCTTGACGCGCGGAATGGCAGGCAGCACCTGGAGGCACTCGCAGCCCGGTTCTCGATCTTGGCTGCGAGTTCACACGCCGCCATCGATGCGGCGAACGCGATGGGAGACACCGATACCGGCGACGTCTTCACAGAGGTTTCACGAGGATTGGACAAGCACCTGTGGTTCCTGGAGTCGCACCTCACGGATTAGCGCGCCGCGGCTTTGCGGAGATCTCGAGCGGTAAGGCGAAGACGTCGCTCGGTCGCCTGTCAGCGAGGTCGGCGGGGAGCTTTCGAAGCAAAGAAAGCACTATGGGAAAGTATGAAGCATCAGACCTTGGCGACCTTCCGCAGCGCCACGGCATTCATACAATAACGCAGACCACTCGGGGGCGGGCCATCAGGGAAGACGTGGCCCAGGTGCGCGTCACAAGTGTTGCAGATAGTTTCGACGCGCTTCAAAAACGCAGGCCCGTCAAACCGGTAGGCAATGACATTCTCCTTGATGGGCTGTGTGAAGGATGGCCAGCCAGTATCCGACTCAAATTTCTCCGATGCATCGAATAGGACGGTCTCGCAGCAAAGGCACGAATAGATTCCCGGCTCAAAGAGACTGCACATTTCCGAACTGAAGGCGCGCTCCGTTCCGGCCTGCCGGGTGACATGGTATTCCTCGTCACTTAGCTGTTCGCGCCATTCGGCGTCCGTTTTGACAACCTTGCGATCCGGCGCCGGGTTGCCGCTCTTTGCCAAATTCAGAACATCGGGCCACTTGAGCATCACCCTATATTTTAAGCGCGGAGCCTACCTGGCTGAGACATTGCGGCAGGCGGGCGTTACGCGCAACATCTGGTCGCTGCCCGCATGTCAGAGCTTGTATTTGACGGAAAATGGGCCGGTCGTGACCATTGGCGCGGCGTTGGCCTCCGGCACGGTTGATGTTCCGCCATTCGACCGCGACGCGCTGATTTCGGCGCTGCGTACGGACCAGGCCGGGAACAGCACGTTCCCTGAGTTCCTTGATGCATCATGGCGCGCCGGGGTCGTTCGCTACGATGTGGACTTCGCCGCGCGAACTGTCGCGTATTACGGCTGCAATGGTGAAGAGTATATCGAGGCTTATCCCGCGGTCGATCTGAAATCCGCGACGGGAGCGTAGCTCCTCACAAGAAGGCAATCAATGCGTCCATGGTCTCCTCGGGACGCTCTTCCATCAGCCAATGCCCAGTACCTTTCAAGTCGACCGCGGTGACAGTGGTCGCCACGAGCTTCATCTGCGGGCCTAGAATTGCGGCGCTGGCTTTCTCGCCGGCGATGGACAGAACGGGCATCGTTAACTTCGTCTTGGCCATTTCTGCGAAATCCTTTGCCGTGTCCGGCCAGGCGGCAAAGTAGGCCCAGCCGGCACGCATGCGGCCCGGACGCGAATATGCTGCGACGTATGCGTTGCGGTCGGCTGCGGTGAGCGAGCGCTTCTTGTCAGCCGCCAGCTCGTTCCAGAAGTATGCGAAATAAGCTTTTTCGCGTCCCTTGACGAGCGCTTCCGGCGTCGGACCGTGAAACCGAAAGTGCCACATATTGTCGTTGTTATACGCGAGCTCCCATCCCGCGACACCGGGAAGGAAAGCGTCCATCACGACGAGCTTCTCGACTTCTGCGGAGAACTGCGCGGCATAGGCGTATGCAACCATTAGGCCGATGTCGTGGCCGACAACCCGTGCTTTCGTCAGGCCAATCGATTTCGCGAGCTCATGAATGCGAATAGCCGCTGTTTTCATGTCGCAGCCATCCTTGGGAATGTCGGAATCGCCGATGCCGGGCAGGTCCGGCGCGATGACAGTGAATTTGTCTTTAAGTTTGTCAATCAGAGGGCGCCACATTCGCGAGGTCTGCGTGTAGCCGTGCAGAAGAATTAGGGCAGGACCCTGTCCCGCTGTGAGGTAGTGAAGCTTGTTCCCTTCGATTTTCGTAACGCGCGATGCTGCGGGTTTATCCGCTTTTGGACCAGTCTTCATTTTCATTGCTCTCCAGAAAAGACCCCGTCGAAAACGGAACTCAACGCCGGACTGATGACTGACTTCAGCGTGCGGCGTCGACGTGGACGCGGGGCGTATTGCGTTTTGACTTGGCAACCAAATTGACCGACGGCGATGGCGATGCGGCCATGAACGAGGAGGAATCACTCGCACAGCACGGCTTCGCCGATTATACCTTTGCGCCGAGACATGGGTTTCTTGACGGCCGATGACCACGGCGGCTTCAATTTTCTACGGCGACCGCGTTCAGCTCACGTGTATTCAATGTCTTTTTCGGGCTGCCGGCCATGGCAAGCTGTAGCATCGCCGCGGCCAGCCGGTCGGTGGAAGTCACGAACCGGCCAAGCTGTTTTTGAAGAAAAGGGTAGATCGGTGTCGTCAGGGCGTACATCCAGCGCACCGATCGCATGCGGCTGGTGGTGCCGCGCATCGGCTGGATAAAACCGGGCCGCAGAGCGTAGGCATCGCGGAATCCCATGTTGAGCAGTGTCGTCTCCGTCTCGGCCTTGACCCGCGACCACTTCTGCCGCGAATTGGCGTCGGTCCCTTCGCCCGAGATGTACTCGAAGACCATGCGGCGATTTCCGGGCAGAAGCTGCCGCGCGACGGCCACTGTTAAATCGTACGTGAGCCTCCTGTAATCTTCTGGGCTCATCCCAACGGAACTGGCGCCGAGGCAGAAGAAGCATGCGTCAAAATCGCGCAGCGCATCGAGATGCTGCAGGCGGAACATGTCCGGTTCGATAACGGTCTCCAGTTTGGGATGCTGCACCGAAAGCGGCTTGCGCGAAACGGCAACGACGCGGTTCACTTTGGGCGATGCGATCAGCCACCGCAGCACGCCGTCGCCAACCATTCCCGTTGCTCCAAATAGAAGGATGTTCATGATGTCTCCTCCCCGCTTCAGGCCCCTAAGTTAACGTCCAGGCGAGAGTCTGTCGATTCTCCCCGCATTCGAACCGTAATTTCAGAATCGTATGTTAGGTAATGCTCCCTTCGCGTCTACGTCGGTCGAGATGCTGACTTCGCGCCAGGCATCTGCCTCGGCCGTTCGCGTTTCGTCGGCTTGTTTCGAATACTGAACAGCATCGCTGCCTATCAGAAGATGTGCAGGGAGGTGATCGCTTTCAGCGAGCCGAAGGATCACTTGGGCCACTTTGACCGGATCGCTCGTCTCCCGGCCCCAGTAGGAG
>Ga0209698_10007229_pt1 | contig 11681 bp, 8 predicted proteins | sample LitLauG_LLR_2012_FD_187203 | JGI IMG/M metagenome (GOLD analysis project Ga0209698, IMG submission 187203) | Freshwater sediment microbial communities from Pennsylvania, USA - Little Laurel Run_MetaG_LLR_2012 (SPAdes) (version 2) | ecosystem: Environmental > Aquatic > Freshwater > Creek >... | reverse complement strand
CTCATAACCCAAAGGTCGCTAGTTCAAATCTACCCGCTGCTTTTGAACCACCGCTCAATTAGTCAGCGACAGGAGCGCCAACCGACAACGTTCCCAAACAGAAGAGCGAAGGAGTTGCGAAGAAGTTGAAGTTGAAAATGATTTTCAAGAAAAGTGCAGGAAGGGTGCAAAATTCGCCGCACATACGGCATTTTCGAGTATACTCGGCGAGATAAGTTGTTTATTTTGGTTGGCGTTGGAGTTTTTCACCCGCTTTCGAGGCGGCCCGTTTCAACCACTCACGCACCTCTCCGGAAGCAGTAGCCGATAGCCCGTAAAACCTGAACTACAACCGACTAACGACGTTTTCGAAAGAACTCCTGCAGGATTTCCGCTGAGCGGCCTGCCAGGACCCCACCGCGAACCTCCATCTGGTGATTCAGTTGGGGGTGATTGATCACCGCCAGCACGGAACGTACCGCCCCGGCCTTAGGGTCGTCGCCTCCGTACACCAGGCGGCGAATGCGCGCATGCACCAGCGCTCCGGCACACATCGCGCACGGTTCAATTGTAGCAAACAGCTCGCAGTCGCCCAGCCGGTAGTTACCGACGTTTCGTCCCGCCTCGCGGAGCGCCATGATTTCCGCATGGGCCGTCGGGTCGTTGTCGGTGAGATTGCGGTTCCAGCCTCGTCCGACCACGCGGCCATCGCAGACCACAACCGCACCCACCGGCACTTCGCCGCTTTCGAGGGCGCGCTGGGCCGAGCGAAGAGCTTCTTCCATCCAGAGTTCGTCTGATGCGGTCGTCAGGGTTCAATGGCCAGTGGCTAGTTGCCGGAGACCCGTTCTCGGTTTCTCGCTTCCCAGTTCTCAGTTTGGAGGACCGGAACACGCAGGCCGACGATTTCATTTTACCGGGAGCGGGAAAAGGAGGCGGAAATCCAGAAGAGAACGCAGTTCTTCAGATGACGCGGATCACGTTGCGCACTACTTCCGGCACGACCGCATGGATGACTTGAGGAACGACCGTCATGACCACGCACCGGGCCACCACCATAACCGGCAAGGCAATCAGAGCCCAAGCGGTCGCCGAGAGGTGAGGAAGATGTGTTCTCATGTTTGCACCTGTTGTTGATACGGCGGCGGCAGCAAGAAGGTTCCAAGGGCAGGGCTGATTTTGGAACTCATTGTCTGTCATACTCTTAGGATCCTCTCCCAAGTCGGAACTGAAGTAGCCAGGATGGCACGCCACGTGCTCTAATCGCACCCCGGTAGGCCTCCGCCATGCGCCACCCCGACGCAGGCCCCTTTCCCGGAGGACGATCACTGTGAAGAACCTGACGAAGCGAACGGTCGCCGCCGTTCTGACCCTTTGGCTGTCGCACTTCGCGTTTGGACAAGCCCCGTACAAAACTGTGAAAGTGTTGGCGCTGAGCCCAAACTCCTACGTCGCGCTCAACGACAGCAGTCAAGTCCTGGTGAATACCGGGACGGCCAGTTCGAACCAGGTTTCGGTCTGGAGCCGCATCGGTGGCGCCCAGAGCGTCAGTTTAATCGGCACCGGCGGAACGGGAGCAGCGATCAATAATTCGGGCGACGTAGTTGGCGCCAGCGGCCCCAACAGTTCCAACAACCTGGAGGCCTTCCTATGGCGTCCGGCAAGCGGAAGCCAATACCTGGGCACGCTCGGCAGCGGGTTCAGCATGGCGAACGGAATGAACAACGCTGACGCTGTGGTTGGACAATCCTACACATCCGGGTTAGTCCAGCACGCGTTCCTGTGGACGCAGGCGGGCGGCATGCAGGATCTGACTCCCAGCCTCACCGGCTTCGGTGCCGCCGCGACGGGAATTAATGCTAGTGGCCAGGTCGTCGGGTACTACTATCCGGACGGCGCCCAGAACACCCTGGGCTTTCTTTGGACGGCAGCGGCCGGCCTCCAGAGCCTTGGTGCGCCCGGCACTCTAGCTTATGGGATCAACGATGCGGGTACGGTCGTGGGGCAATCCGCCTTTGCCAACGGCGCCAAGCATGCTTTTTCCTGGACGTCGGCGGGTGGAATCACCGACTTGGGCACCTTAGGTGGTGCGTCCAGTTCAGCGCTCGGAATCAACAATCACGGGTGGATCGTGGGCTCATCGCTCACCACGGCCGGAGCGCTGCACGGGTTTTTGTGGACACCGGCGGGCGGCATGCGGGACTTCGGCAGTTTGGCGGGCATGAACGGCCAACCCTACTCGCTCCAGATCAACAACTATGGCATCATTGCAGTGACTGTGAAGCAGGGCGGATTCCTGCTGATCCCGAAGATCATGGGGACCTTCTCCTCTTCGGCCAATCCCTCCAAGGTGGGACAGCCCGTAACGTTCACGGCTACGCTGACCTCCTTCGTCGGCCCGCCGCCCGACGGGGAAACCGTCCGGTTTGCGTTCAAGGGCAAGGTGCTGGGAACCGCAACCCTAACCGGTGGAGTCGCCCAGTTCACCACGTCCGCGCTTACAGCAGGAACCGGCACCGTCTCGTTCACGTACCTCGGCGACGCCAATTATCTCCTCACGAAATGGAACGCGTTCGCGCAGGTAGTGAATCCGTAGCGGAAAACGAACACAGCCCCCGAAGAACTTGTGCCTGCGCGGATTGCAGCAGGGCTCCGTTACGCGCCGCATAGAATGTGCCCCGTTGACTTGTGATCGACCTCGCACCCACTTGTTTGCCGCCGATGGTATCCTAGTTGGGCTATGGGCATGGCGGCGATTCTGCGCAAAGTGTTTCTGGTGGATTTAATGCAGGGCCTGGGGGTGACGTTCCGCTATCAGCACCCCAGGGAGATTTACACCGAGCAGTATCCGCTGGAGCGGCCGCAGGTCGCCGAGCGCTATCGTGGAGCGCCGCGCCTGAACGTCAATCCCGATACCGACGAGAGCCTCTGCATCTCCTGCGACCTGTGCGCCCTCGCCTGTCCCGAGCACTTGATCGTAGTCTCCAGCGAACGCAACGAAAAAACCCGCCGCAAGGAACTCACCAACTTCACCTACGACTTGAGCCGCTGCATGTTCTGCGGCCTTTGCGAGGACGCCTGCCCCACCGACGCGCTCGAACTCACGCAGGATTTCGAACTGGCCAACTACTCTCGTGAAGGCATGATCTGGGATCGCGAGACCCTGGAAAAAGGTCCGCGCCCGACCGTGTACAAGAAGTAGCTCGGAACCTCGAGTGCGCGTCGTGTCTTGCCTGATCTATGGATTTCAAAACATCGGTCGGAGAGGGCACTCCCATAGCTGGAAATTTCACTCGTACCGCAGCGCTTCGATCGGGTCGAGACGGGAGGCCCGGATGGCGGGAACCATGCCGCTGACGAGGCCGACGCCGATCAGGATCAGGACCGCCACCAGAAGCGTGCCAGGGTTGATCATGAGCCGGATGTCGCCGGCTTCGGCGTTTTTGGCCATGGCGCTGTAGAGCGTGAGTCGGCCGACTGAAAATGAGACTCCGTAGGCCAGGATGATCCCGCAGAGTCCACCCAGAAATGTGATCGCGAGGGCCTCGGCCAGGAACTGGAAGAAGATGTGGCGGCGGCGGGCGCCCAGCGCTTTTTCTACACCGATCTCGCGTGTGCGCTGAGTGACCGAGACGAGCATGATGTTCATCAGGCCTACGCCTCCGATGCCGAGCGTGAGCGTCCCAATAAAACCGAGCAGGATCTTGAGGCCGAGCGTGATGACCTCAAACTGGTGGAGCTGCACCATGAGATTGAACACCAGCAACGCCCGCCGGTCGGCGGGATTGAACTTGTGCTGCTCCGCCAATACATTGCGGACGGACTGCTCGATCCGCTCGTAGTCATTGGTCTCATAGTTGAACCAGATTGTGTCGAGATAGTGCGTGTCCTTGAGGTCGCTCATGGTAGTGAAGGGGACGTAGATGATGCGGTTGATGTTGTCGTCCCCGGCCTGCATCTTGGGGCTCAAAATGCCTACGACCTCGAAGCTTAGACCGTCGATGCGAATGCGCTCGCCCAGGGCGTTGCGGCCGGAAAACAATTTTTCTTTCGACTCCGAGCCGATCACCGCGACCCGCGCCCGCTGCATCTGGTCTTGGGGATTGAAGAAACGTCCCTGGCCGAGGGTTAGGGCACGAATGTCAAACGTGTTGGGGTACTCGCCATTGACATTCATGGGGAAGGAGCGGTTGTCGTATTGGATATTCGCCTGCTTGTTGCAACTGGGAGTGACGTGGGTGATCTGGGGAATGTTGGTAGTGAGCCGATCGACATCGTCGAGCGTGATGCGGAGAGGAGCGCCGGCTTTCTGGCCGCCCGCCTGCATGGAGGAACGTCCAGGAACGACGATGATTAACTTCGTGCCAAAATTCTTGAAGATGTTGGCAATGGCTCGGCCGAAGCCGTCGCCGTAGGCGAGCAGCATCACGACCGTTGCAATGCCCCACGCCATGCCCAGCATGGTCAGCGCGGTGCGGCGGCGGTTGTAGCGCATCGCGGTGTAGGACTCCTGCAGTAAGTCGCGCATCATGGCGTTACTCCGCCCTCAGGGCGTCGACCGGTTCTAGCCGCGCTGCTTTGCGGGCGGGATACAGTCCGGCAGCGACCCCTGCAAGAGTCAGGCTGACGATCGCGAGAATGGCAGTCTTGGCGACCAGCCTGGGCGGATCGAACCCGGCCGGGCCATTGATATTGCCGAGCAGAGTCATCAGGCCGCCGGCGAAAGCGATTCCGATCAGGCCGCTGACCAGCGTCAGCAGAACACCCTCGATAAAAAACTGCAGCAGAATGCTTCGGCTGGTCGCACCCAGGGCTTTGCGGAGCCCGATTTCGCGCGTTCGCTCGGTGACGGCGACCAGCATGATGTTAATGACGCCGATCGCGCCCAGGGCGAGCGTGACCAGTCCGACCGTGCCCAGGAATTCGTTCATGGCGTCGAAGATGGTGCCCATCATTTCCGCTTGCCTGACCGTGTCCCAGCCTTCAAAGGCGTCTTCGTCGTGATAGTCGAATCCGTGGTTACGGGCGACGATGCGGCGGACTTCCTCCTGGGCCAGGAGGTGGTCGGCGGCAACCCGTGGTTGATAGTTGATCATCGAAATGGCGTCATACGCCTCTTCTCCCTTGAGCGGGAAAAAGGTGTTCATCACCTGGAAGGGGATATAGGCGCGCATGTTGGTGGAGTTGTCGTCACCGCGGCCGACACGCTTCAAAGTGCCGACAACCTCAAAGCGATATCCATTGAGCAGAACGGCGGAGCCGACGGCGGGGCGACCGGGAAACAGGTTGTGGGCCATCTCGTCGCCCAGGACAAGTACGTTGCGCTTTTGCGTTTCGTCGAGATCATTAAGCCATCGTCCCAGCTTGATTGGGAGAAAGCGGATCCCGCTGTACTGGGGCTCGGCGCCCGTGAGCTGGCCGCTGGCACTGGCGAACTCGCTGACGGCATGCACGTCCATGCTAGTCAGAACGGGGGTGGCGGTCAGCACATGCGGCGCTTCCTTGCGAATGTCGAGGTAGTCGCGGTAGGTGAGGCGATAGGTGCGGGCGGAGTTCATGCTGCCGGCAACCACGGGCGCGCGGCCGGGGAAGATCATCATGATGTTTTCGCCGTACTCGGAGAGGCCGCGCTTGTTACCGGAGCGGAAGCCTTCTCCCAAGCCGACCAGCAGAAGCAGGGAGCCTACGCCCCAGGCGATCCCGAACATGGTCAGGAACGAACGCAGTTTGTGCGCCCAGAGGGTCCGGAAGATCTGTCCGAAGACGTCGATCACGATTCGCATGAGGACAGGCGCTCCATATCTACTGATTCTACTAAAAGGAGCCGCGGACTATGTGACCTGCGTCAACCACCAGAATCAGCGCGAGAAATCCTACACTTGCACCTGGCGGCCGGGTGCGGGCTGGTGGAGTCCGCGCAAGCCGAGGCCGGCCAGCGAATACAAAAATGCGGCCACTAGCAAAAGCGCCTTCATCCCGACGATGAGGGACAAGTTCTCGAGCAGGCCACCGACGACCGCTCCTAACATATTCGCGCCCAGCGCGGCGGCGGGAGACTCAGCGGCGCGAAATTCCGAGGCAAACAACAATCCGGCAAAGAAAACGGGGACGGCAAAGACCATGGCCGCGATCAGACCGACCCATGAAGCCGGGAGGGGAATGCGGTCGAAGGGAAACAGATAGGCGAAGGCTATGCCCAGAAGGAGGAGACCGAGCGTCCAGGACCTCGGCCACTGGCGGCTGCGTTTTTCGGTGACGAAATTGGCGACCAGCAGAGCGGCGAGGATGGCAGCGATGACGATCCCGTTCACCTGCCAGGTCGTCCCAAAATAGAGAGCGAGGCGGCTGACGATTTGCGTTTCGAGCAGCAGAAAACCCGCTCCCATGCTGAAGAAGAACAGGGAGGGCACACGGCTGCGCGCCTCGGGAATCTGCAGATAAAACGCTGCGGCCAGCATCGCCACCAGAAAGCTGACTAGAAAAAATATGCTGGGGATCCAATGGCCCTGATGGTAGAGGTAAGGCCAGTCGTCGGTGGTAACCGCCACATCCGGCAGGTCGAGGTAGTCGGAGCGATGTTCGGCCACCAGTTGGCCTAAGCGCGGATCGGATGCCAGTTGCCGCTCCACCTGGCCCGAGTCCGAAATTACGAAACACGTGGCCGTGGGCGTATAGCTGGAGCGCGCGCTAAACGCGATCGGAGCTTTGCCGAAGGCGTGGGTCATGATCTCAACGATGCGCCGCCCCAGCCAGGGATAGTTCACCTGAAACTTGACGAACAGCACACCATTGGGTGCCAGCAAGGCCCGGGCTTCGCGAAACGACTCTTCGGTGTACACGAAGTTGTCGAGCCGCATATTGGAATAGTCGGAGAGCTGGGTGTGGGAATCGAGCAATCCGAAAAGGATGAGATTGTAGCGTGCCTTCGTCCGCTTCATGAATGCGCGGGCATCGTTGAGGTGGGCGGACACGCGCGGATCGTCATACGGATGCTCGGGGTGGCGGCGTCCCAACGCCAGGATCTTGGGATCGATCTCGACGGCATCGACCTCCCGGCTCTGGCCGCGCAACGCGCCCGCCACGTCGTTCCCCGTGCCCGAACCGACAATCAGGACTTTGGGGTTAGGCGATGCGAAGCGGAAGGGGAGATTGTAGGGATTCTCATCGCGCGGTTCCGTCAAGAGATTCGGATGGCGGTCGAGAAACTCGCGCGAGAGGTTCACAATGTCCTGATAGCCGTGATGGTTCACGCGAATCTGTGTCCGAACGAATTCGCCGGTGGGGAGAGCCTGGTCCTCGACCTCCAGCATTTGATACGGCGTCCAAAGCTTGAAATAGTGCGCGGTGGACGGGTCGAAGAGCAGAATTGCCACCGGCACCACCGCCGCCGCGAGCAGGATCTGCTCTCGCCGCGTGGATTGCAGGAGCGCGATGCAAGCCAGAGCGGTGACGAACCACACCGAGGGTGGAAGAGCCATCCAGGAAGCACCGAAGAAGCTCACGATACCGACCAGACTTCCGGCTAGATTCCACGAGTACCCGAGGAGTGGCCGGGGAGCCAGTTCGATCTGGCGGCTTACTGTTTGTCCCAACGGAATAAAGATATAAGTGATTAAGAGGAGCAGCGCCGCGGTGATGGCCGCGGCCAGCAGGAAGCCGGTCCAGTCGCTGCCGGATTTTGCGCTCCAGAGCTCCAGGTCGCGCCCAGCACCGAGAGTTTGCGACAGGTGTTCCATGACCCGCTCGCTGTACCACGGTAGCCGAACCACGACAATCAGTCCGACGAGCGCTTTGGTAGCGGTCAGCCAGCGGGTTCGCTGCCGCGCCAGGGCACAGCCCAGACCAAAGCCCAGAAAGCACAGCAGCAGCGCCAGGTTCTTGACGTAGGCGAATACACGAACCTCCGTGGCGACCCAGCGGATGATGGCCAGTTCCGCGAACAGGGTCAGGGCGCTGGCCAGAAGCAGGGTCGCGAGACCCCACTCTTCCGGGACAGGGGACGGCCCCGGCGTGCGGGGTCTGAGGAACCGGTATCCGATCAAGAGCGTTGCAGCGAGAACGAACCCGACAATGCGGATGATCAGTGCAGTGTGCATGGGGAAATCGAATCGTGCAGATTAACACGAGAATTGACAGCAGAGGTGATCTTCCCTTTGAGTTGACGTGGAACGCGAGGGCCTGGACTCCGCATGCAGCGAGGGCAGGAATGCCCGCGCCACACCTTAGCACACCAACTGGTCGCGCATTAGTTTCAAGCCCGTTAAATTGCCGAGGATGGTGACTGCAATTTGATCGGTATTGAAGAACTCATTGGCAGCCTTTTGGAGATCTTCGGTGCTTACGACTTCGACGCGATCGATCAGTTCGTCGAGCGAATAGAAACGGTCGAAATACATTTCCTGACGGGCAAGATTCGACATGCGCGCGGTGGAGGATTCGAGCGAAAGCATGAGGCTGCCCTTGAGCTGATCCTTGGAGCGGCGCAGTTCTTCTTCCGGCACCGGGACTGATTTCAGGTTCCTGAACTCGGCGACCACACACTCAATCACCTGAATGGCGGATTCTCGCGAGGTGCCGGCATAGACACACATGGAACCGGTATCGCGGTAGGGATTGAGATCGCTGTAGATGGAGTAGGCCAATCCCTGGCGCTCGCGCACATTCTGGAACAGGCGCGAGCTCATGCCGCCGCCCAGCAGCGTGTTCAAAATGTAGGAGGCGTGGCGGTGCTCATGAGCAACGGGATGGGAAGGTACGCCGATGCAGATCTGCACTTGCTCGAGCGACTTCTTGTTGCGCAGGTTGATGCGGGAGTAGGTTTTCGGAGTCGGCGAGTGCAAGCCATTCTTCGCCGGTTTCACATGCTCGAAGTGCTTGGCTACCAGTTCGACGAAACGGTCGTGGTCAAGGTTCCCAGCAGCGGCGACAATGAGATTGCCGGGGGCGAAGTGGTGTCCATAAAATCGGGAAACGACCGCGCGCTCGAATCTCTTCACCGTCTCTCGCGTACCCAGAATGGGCCGGCCCAGAGCGTGATCCTTCCAGAAACTTTGCGTGAAGATCTCGTGGACCAGGTAGTCGGGATTGTCCTGGTCCATCTTGATTTCTTCCAGAATGACGCCCCGTTCTTTGGCAATGTCGCCGGCATCGAAGACGGGATGGAGGACGAGATCGCTCAGCACGTCCATCGCGATCGGCAGATGCTCATCGAGGACCTTAATGTTGAAGCAGATACATTCTTTGGCGGTGAAGGCGTCCATGTTGCCCCCGATGGAATCGACCTGGCGGGCGATCGCCTCGGCGGAACGCGTTTCCGTGCCCTTGAACACCATGTGTTCGATAAAGTGGGAGATGCCATTCCATTCGGAATCCTCATCGCGGGAGCCCGACTTAAGCCAAATGCCGATCGAGACCGAACGGATGTGGGACATCTGCTCGGTGATGACCGTCAGGCCATTGGGCAAAACTTGACGACGAATGTTGCGGGTCTCCTTCACCATGTGGTTCCGATCCTGCATCGACGGGAGTGGCGGGGTGCTCTTTCTATTTTCCCACAATGCAGACGATGTTGCCGATCCTCCCCTGGGGCGCGTACCATGTGGCGGGGCAGGTGCAGGCGGTTGTGAGATCGGCGGGAAAGGCTCCTAACGCGACCACCACACTTCCTCCTGCAACCTCTCGCAAGATATTGTAATCGCTTAAGTTACCTGCGATGTACTGGTGGGAGAGACAGTCGGCATCTCGGGGGAATAGAATTCCACCCTCTCCGCCAGACCTTTTTCGGAGCAAGGAGACCTTGCTGTGAGCCATCCGGTTCAGACCCCGTTTGACAGCGTCGAGAATGCCCAGCAGTACGTCCGTCTCCTGCTGGATGCGATCGTCGAAGCGAAAGATGACATCCAGGCTGACCTCATGGCCGCCACCACAGCCAGATCCGAACGCCGGGTCGAAGCCTTTCGGTTAGTGCGCTTCAAACTCGACAAACTGGAACACCACCTCCAGAGTAGCGGACGTTTACTCAACGATCTGCGCAGCTTGCGCCGCCTCCTTTTGGAGGAACGAGCCGAACCCGTATCTCTCAGCTCAGATCCCACCCAGTAGCCTCTGCGTCAGAGCGCCCAGGAAAACTATGACTTTCTGGATGCCGGGCACACGCCGGAATCTCTTCGTTTCCGGCTTTCGATTCTTGCTGCTCGCGCGGCCGGACTTTGAACTCTCCAAACAAAAATTTGACCTCCACAGCAATTGAGGATAGTATTCCGTCTCCAAATGGCGCTCCCCGTCTGCCTTTTGTCGCGTTTGCTTTACGCCTGCACCCACGAGGTCAAACCATCGTCTTGCCCGAGCCCTGCGGGCTTTCTTCGAAGTCCAAGAAATTATCTGTGGCTTCATTTCCACTTTTCTCAACTGTCACCGCCTTGAACGTCCGGTGGGCTGGAGTGCTGTCAAATGTGCTGCTTCTTCAGTCCGGACCTCACTCGACTTCTCCCAGGGAGGGAGTTCATGAACCAAAGAAACAAAGGGACAAACGCAGGCTTCAGTATTCAACTTCTATGGATCGCCCTTGTAGTCATGATGAGTTGTGCGCTGCTGCCGGCCAGTACGGTCGGCAAACTGGTCGCGCACAACACGCCGCGCTATGCTGCGACGGCGAAGAATCTCGGAGCAGAAGATCCAGCCAAGGTGATTGAGGTAAGCATTTGGCTGCAGATGCACAACCGGAGCCAGTTCGATGCGCTCACGCAGTCTCTGTATGATCGCAATTCTCCGAACTACCACCACTGGCTGACGCGGAAGGATATCGCTGCCCGTTTCGCGCCCACCGCGCAAGAGGCAAAGACCGTACGGCAATTTTTTGCAGCCCACAATCTGCAAGTCGTGAAGACGGGCCCCGACAACTTCTACGTGCGCGCCCGCGGCACGGTCGGCGACGTGGAGAAAGCGTTCCGGGTGCAACTCAACAACTACCAAGTGAATGGCAAAACGATCCGCGCCAATTCCGTCGATCCGTTTGTCGAGGGAGCGGCAGGGCCGTTGGTGAAGGCGGTGTCGGGACTGGAGACCACGGAGTTCCAGCATCCCGCGGTGGCCCGGCCGGCGAGCTTCGGCGGTACCAAGCCCGCTGCCGCAACCGTGAAGGCGGCGCCTGCAGCGAGTACCACCATCTTCTCGTCGCAGTGTTTTACGACCACGGAGACGGAGACGTTCTCCAACAACAATAACGGTTCGTTCCCGATCGGGACGTATTCGGGTAATAAGCTGAATTTGCAGACCCAGACCAGCACGGGCTGCGCCTACGAGCCGCCCTCGATCGCGACCGCCTACAATCTGAACGGCTTGTACGGCGAGGGATACGACGGCAGCGGCCAAACCATTGCGATCATCGACTGGTGTGGTTCCGCCACAATTCAGGCCGATGCCAACGCATTTTCGGCACAGTACGGGCTGCCGCAGCTGACCTCGTCGAACTTCTCCATTATCTACACGGCGCCCAGTTTTTGTATTTCCTGGGACCAGGTCGAAATCAACATCGACGTGGAATGGGCCCATGCCATCGCACCGGGCGCCAACATCAGCCTGGTGGTTCCGCCGTCGGCCACGTTTCTAGATGTGGACCAGGCGGCGTTGGATGTCGTAGACCTTGGTTTGGGGAACGTACTCTCGGGCAGCTATGGCGCGCCCGAAGCGTTCCTTTCGACCGC
>Ga0209698_10007228_pt1 | contig 11682 bp, 10 predicted proteins | sample LitLauG_LLR_2012_FD_187203 | JGI IMG/M metagenome (GOLD analysis project Ga0209698, IMG submission 187203) | Freshwater sediment microbial communities from Pennsylvania, USA - Little Laurel Run_MetaG_LLR_2012 (SPAdes) (version 2) | ecosystem: Environmental > Aquatic > Freshwater > Creek >... | reverse complement strand
GTGCTGGCGCTGCTGGGCTGCGCCTGGTTTCTGTTCTTATGGAAGCGGCCTGCCGGTCCGGTGAAAGTCGAGTTGCTGCCGTTTACCGACTCGCCTCCGGCTTGGGATGGTTCTCAGCCATGGATGGTGATTTCTCCAGTTGCTGGATCGGTTCCGATCCAGTTCAAGACTTCAATCTTAATGGTGAAGCCAACCTTGCGGCACGATGCGCCGGTGAACGAGTTCGTCGTGAACCTGCGGAATGGGAACTTCAAATTGCTCCAGACCGACCTCTTCGTTCCCGATGTCGTGCCTTTGGCGCTGACGCGGAGCTACTACGCCTGGGATCCCTACAGCCACGCGTTTGGAGTAGGCACGAATCATCCGTACGACATCTGTCCCACCGGGACGCGATTTCCGTACACCTATCAGGAATTGAATCTGGAGGACGGTTATAAGGTTTACATGCCGCGCGTTTCGAAAGGCACGGGATACGCGGACGCAGTGTTTCGGCACAGCAACAGTTCATCGGAATTCTACGGGGCCATGACGGCGTGGAACGGCAACGGCTGGACGATGACCTTTCGCGACGGCCGCAAGATCTATTTCCCCGAGGCTTACTACGCCAAGAATTTCGCGCAGGGGGCCGCTACGGAGATGGTGGATGCGGAAGGCCATCGCATTCAACTGAAGCGGAGCAAGGTGCGAAACCTGGAAGCGCTGATTTCGCCGAGCGGACACACCATCCACTTCCAGTACGATGCCCTCGACCGAATCGTTGAAGCGCGGGACGACGCAGGTCACGTGCGCACCTATACCTACGGTCAGGGCGGACATGTGGATACGGTCAGGGACGGGTCCCACGTCTTGTACCGATTCGAGTACCAGCGGATTATGACGGGAGCCGACAACGATCCGTGGCTCCTCACCGCGGTGCTCGACAGCGACTGGAATGTCCTTGTTAGGAATAAATACTCGAATGGAAGGACGATCGAGCAAACCCTGGCGGATGGAGAGATCTACCGGTACAACTACCGATTCGATGTCGAGGGGCGCAACGTCGTGCAGACGATCGTCACGCTACCGTCGGGGGAAACGAAATTGTTTTCCTTCCGGAATGGAATTCTGGTTGGAGAGAAGTGACGCGGGTTAATTCGTCTTCAGGCCCTTCGCCTTGGCCAGCTTGGCTTGGCGTTCATCGAAGGTCCAGAAGTGGGTGGCCTTGAATTCGAGGGCGCAGGCCACGTGCAGGCTGTCGAGAGTGCGCGTGCCGAGGTTGGGTCCGTAACGGCGGGCGAGGTCAATGCAAACTGCGAAGGCATGGTCCGGCATCGGAATTTCAGTCCATAAGCCCACTGCTTCATCTTTGGCAAATTGGTCGTAAATGTTATCAGCCTCGGGCAAAGTAAGAACGCCGCGAAAAACGTGCTGCGCAATGGCGTGGGTCCACTCTGCGCGGTGAAACGGGGTCAGCGAAATCTGCGGGCGGGAACGGAGCAACTCGGCGGTCATCGAGGAATGACGATCCTTGATGTAGACCGAGACCAGGAAACTGGCATCGATGTAGACCGTCAATAGCGGCCCCGCTCCTCAATGAGAAGGTCAGCTCCCGGGAGCTCGCGATCTCCGAATATTTTCTTGCGTCGGGCGGCGAAGTCCGGCCATTCCACGGGCTTCTTGGGCTCTTCGTTCTCCGGGACGATGCGGGCGATGAGGCGGTCGCGCTCGCGCAGCTCGACCGTCTTTCCGGCGCGCAGCCAGGCTTTCAGGCGGCGGGTATCGCGAAGCTGGCGGATGTTGACCGAGGGCATGATTTATTGTGACACATTGATGTGTCACATTCAAGAACTGAAATTCTCTGCGCAAAGCCAGTCGAGCTTTGCTCGACCGGACGGGCGAAGTTTTTCTATGCTTTGAAGATCTCTTCCACCGGCTTGCGGAAGAGCTTGGCGATCTTGAAGGCCAGGGGCAGGCTGGGATCGTATTTTTCGGTCTCGATGGCGTTGACCGTTTGCCGCGAGACGCCCAGTTTTTCGGCGAGGTCGGCTTGCGTCCAGCTCAATTGGGTGCGTATGTCGCGCACGCTGTTTTTCACTCGTACCTCCGCTTGGCGATGCCGAGGCCAATTCCCCAGAGACCGATCAGCAGCGGTGCGACCCAACTTACGTCGAAGCGCGGCAGGCCCGCGTTTTGCTGGAAGGCCCAGGTGAGCGTGATGAAACAGGTGGCAAGAAAGCTGAAAGCAACCGCTTCGAACTGAATCCGCCGCTGCAGTTCATCGAGGTTCCGGAAGAAGCGCAGAAACGCCCACAGCGCGAATGCCGAGGGAATGATCGGTAGAAAAGCGATGCAGTATCCCAGGGGCGTGTGCTCGCGCCCCCGAAGCATCCACATCGAGAGTGGCACCATCACCGAATAGCCGGCCATCGAGCCGAGGAATTCTCTGAGATAGCGTTTTGCATTGGCGTCCATCGGAATCTCCGTGTCAAGCGTGCTTGACACTCGCCAATGTAAAGCATGCTTGACACTATGTCAACCCTAAACTTAAGTCTCCATATGTGCAAATTCTTTCGCGTTGACGGCTACTATCGCGGCTAGTATGCTTCGGCGCCGAAGTTCAAAATCTGGGCTCCTGTCCCTGCCGTCGCCCAGACGCGTTCGGGTCCTGGCTCGCCATACGGCCGGGGCCTTTGCAGCAAACGCCGTCAAAACTCAAATTCGGAGGACTCCCCTTGCCCCGCATCGAATGGAAATTGTCTGTGATCGCGGCTTCGCTGGCCTTGCTATTTGTCGCCACCGTCGCCTCAGCCCAGGTTCCTCTCACCCAGATCAGTACTGACACGTTTACCAACACCACCAGCCAGCACGAGACCGAAGTGGAACCGGCGAGCTATTCCGTCGGCAACACCATCGTTTCCGTATTTCAAATCGGTCGCTTCACCGATGGAGGATCATCCGATATTGGCTTCTCGACTTCTACCAATGGCGGCACAACCTGGACGCACGGAAACCTGCCGGGCATTACCAAGCTGGAAGGCACCGGCACCTACGATCGTGCGAGCGACCCCTCGGTAATTTACAACGCGAAGTTCAAAGTATGGCTGGCAGAAACTCTGGCTCTCTCTGAAACCGGCGGTCCGCATGGAGCGGCCGTTCTAGTAAGCAGTTCGACCGACGGCATCACCTGGAGCAATCCGGCTACAGTTTCCGTAGTCGAGAGCGGCGGATTCTACGACAAGCCGTGGATTGGCTGCGACAATACCGCCAGCAGCAAGTATTACGGCAACTGCTACGTCGAATGGGACGATTTCAGCCAGTTCGATCTGATTGAGATGAGCACGTCGAAAGACGGCGGAAAGACCTGGAGCGCGAAGCAGACCACGACCGGGAGCTATTCGGGAAATGGCGGAATTCCGATGGTCCAGCCGAGCGGCACAGTGATCGTTGCGATCGACGATCCATTTCTGTCGAGCGTGCTGGCGTTCAAGTCCACCGACGGTGGGACTACCTGGTCGACGCCCGTTACAGTTGCGCTGATCACCGAGCACGGCGTCGCCGGAGGTATGCGAGCTCTGCCCCTGATTGCTGCCCAGATGGATTCGGCGGGCAACGCCTACATTATGTGGGCGGATTGCAGTTTCCGCACGAGCTGCGCGTCCAACGACATTGTGTTCAGTACTTCGGCGGACGGCACAACCTGGACCGCACTGTCACGTGTTCCCATTGACGCGGTGACCAGCACGGTGGACCACTTTACGCCAGGGTTTTCGATTAAGAAGGGAACCTCGGGAACGACGGCTCAACTTGCTCTCACCTATTACTTCTTTCCCAAAGCCAATTGCGGAACCGTCTGCAACTTGAGCGTTGGCTATGTGGCCTCGACGGATGGCGGCACGACGTGGACGGCTCCCAAGACTCTGGCCAAGGGCGTCAATCCAACCTGGCTGCCCTCGACTACGTCTGGTCAGATGGTGGGAGACTACATGACCACGACGTTCCCTGGGACGAAAGTGCACGGTGTCTTTGCCAATGCGAAGGCGCCGGTAGGATCGGCCCTGAATGAATCCATGGAAACCAACCAGTACGGGCTGGTTCCCGTGACGCCGGACGAGCCTCGGTTCAGCTCGGCGCACGACAAACCGGTTCCCAACGCTCACTCGGATGTGCCGCGGCGCACCACGCCTCACCGGGACGATCAGAGATAGAAGGTCAATGCACTTCGGAAGTCCCACGTCTCGCAAAATCGGCGAGACGTGGGGCACCCCCTTCGTACCTACCCCATTTCACCCATACGATCATCTGGCAACGGGTGAGCGGGAACTGGTAGTATCGCGCCAGTGGCGACCGCGAAAAACAATCCTGATCTGAATTACAACCGGGAGCGGCTGGTGTCGGCCGCACCGGTGGAGGACGATTCCTCGTTTGAGCTGAAGCTGCGGCCGCAGCGGCTGGCGGAGTTCATCGGGCAGCATAAGGTGAAAGAGAATCTGGCGGTCGCGATTGAGGCGGCGCGGTCACGCGGCGAGGCCATGGACCATGTGCTGCTCTACGGGCCTCCGGGGCTGGGCAAGACGACTCTCGCGAACATTATTGCGAACGAGCTGGGCGTGCACTTTCAGTCGACCGCGGCGCCGCTGCTGCAGATCAAGGGTGATCTGACCGCGATCGTCACCAACCTGCAGGACAAGCAGGTTCTCTTCATCGATGAAATCCACCGGCTGCAGCCGGTGCTGGAAGAGCTGCTGTATTCGGCGCTGGAAGATTACAAGCTCGACATCATCATTGGGCAGGGGCCGTCCGCGCGTACGCACACGCTGGAGGTGAAGCCCTTCACTTTTGTAGGAGCGACGACGCGGGCGGGACTGATCTCGTCGCCGCTGCGAGCGCGGTTCGGGATCGTGCTGCGGTTGGAATTTTATACGGCGGAAGATTTGCAAGTGATCGTTGAGCGCTCGGCGGAAATTCTGGGCGTGCAGATCGACAAGGCTGGCGCAAAGGAAATTGCTGGACGGTCACGCGGAACCCCGCGCATTGCCAACCGGCTTCTGCGGCGGGTGCGCGATTATGCGCAGGTGCGCGGTGCGGGAAAGATCGATGCGCCGACGGCGAACTCGGCGCTGGAGATGCTGGAAGTCGATCAGTACGGCTTCGATGAAATCGACCGTCGGCTGCTGCTGACGATCATTGAGAAATATCAGGGCGGGCCGGTGGGTGTGAATACTTTGGCCGCGGTGCTGGCGGAAGAGCCGGATGCGATCGAAGAGATCTACGAGCCGTTCCTGATGCAGATTGGATTTTTGAACCGGACTCCGCGCGGGCGCGTGGCCACGCAGTTGGCGTACGATCATTTCAAGATCACGCCGAACCGGCGGCAGGCGTCATTGTTCTAGCGAAACGAGGAGTGTGCGAATGAAAAGAACACAACAACTCACGGCAATTATCGAGCGCGAAGGCGACGAGTACGTCGGACTTTGCCCCGAGTTCGATATCGCCAGTCAGGGCGATACGATCGAATCGGCCCGTGCCAACTTGCAGGAGGCAGTTGAGCTTTTTTTAGAGACGGCGGACCCGGCTGAGATCGAACGACGGCGACACTCCGAAGTATTCGTAACGCGGCTTGAGGTAGAGGTTGGGTAAACTGCGGGTTCTTTCGGGACGCGAGGTTTGCGCCATCCTCACACGGCATGGGTTCCTCGAAGTGCGCAGGCGTGGCAGTCACGTCGTGATGCAAAAGCGCACCGAGGAAACTACAATCACGGTTCCCGTTCCAAACCACTCCGAGCTGAAAATTGGAACGTTGATGTCGATTGTTCGGCAGTGCCAGTTGCCCCGTTCTCTTTTCGAGGCCTAAGTGGTACTGCGAAATCCCCGGCTACGCTACTAACCTTCTTTCTTCCTCTACGTCTAAATCCAGCGTACGGTCGAATCCTGAACTCATGGCTTGGGGCACATGCAGTTTTTGCATAAGACGCGTGGGCGAGTTCTGCTCCTGGCCGCGTTCGGGCTGGCATCGGTCGCTCTAACGCATGCAGGTCCCGCGCGATCCAAAGACGGCACGCCCGTAATCGCTCCCACCAAGTTTGCGACGCTGCATATTCCTCGGCTCGACGTGCGGCCTACGATTGCCGACTTTGCGGACATGCAGCCTTCCCCGGCCATCGCCGGAAAAATGTTGAAAGTGGACGGCTTTCAGCAGCGCGATCCCAAGGACGGCGCTCCCGTCTCGCAGAAGACGGAAGTCTACCTCGGCTACACCGACAAAAATCTGTACGTGGTCTGCCTTTGCTTTGACTCCGAGCCGGACAAGATTCGCGCGCGCCTGGTGCGGCGCGAACTGATCAACGACGACGACCAGTTCGGCTTCGTGCTCGACACCTTTCACGACCGGCAGCACGGATTGTTTTTCTACATCAACCCGCTGGGCGTGCAGCAGGATGGCATCTGGGTGGAGAACGGCAACGGGCCCGATTACTCCTATGACATGGTGTGGAACTCTGAGGGTAAGCTGACGCCGCAGGGGTATGTGGCGTGGTTTGAGATTCCCTTCAAGTCGCTGCGCTTTCCGATTGCCGACATCCAGAAGTGGGGAGTGTTTTTCGAGCGCGACATCAAGCGCAATAGCGAAGACTCGTTCTATCCGCACATCACCAGCAATGCGACCGGCTTCCTCGACCAGGGAACCGAAATGCAGGGCATGGAAAAAGCGGTCCCTAGCCGCAACATGCAGTTCATTCCGTACGTAGTCGGGCGCGGATTCAGGAATCTGGATGACCGGGATCCAACCAATCCGTATTTCGGCGGGAAATATCTCGAGGTGCGGCCGGGCCTCGATTCGAAGATCGTGGTGAAGAATTCTTTTGTGCTCGATTCGACCATCAATCCGGATTTCTCGCAGGTCGAGTCGGATGACCCGCAGATCACGGTGAACCAGCGTTTCGAAGTGTACTTCCCGGAGAAACGCCCGTTCTTCCTGGAGAATTCCAGCTACTTCAACACACCGGTGAACCTGGTGTTCACGCGAAGAATCGGCGATCCGGAATTTGGGACGCGGCTGACGGGGAAGAACGGTCCGTGGTCGGTGGGAATGCTATTCGCCGACGATCGTTCACCGGGGCTGAGCGTGACGCCCTACGACCCGCTGTCGCACCACCGGGCGTATTACGGGGTGGTGCGGGTCAATCACGATATCGGCAAGGAATCGAGCATTGGATTGATTTACACGGATCGCGAGTTGCACACAGTTCCGGGTGAAATCCAGTGTACAGACAATGCCTGTCTCGTCGGTTCGAACCGCGTGGGCGGCTTCGACGCCAGAATCAAGCCGAATGCGAAGTGGACCATCACCGTGCAGGCACTCGAAAGCCACACCAAGTTCTACGACGGCACGCACAAGGGCGGGCCCACGTTTGACTGGTTCGTCGAACGCAGCACGACCAACGTTGAATACAATGCCTGGTACCAGGACACGGCTGCGGGCTTTGAGACCGATGCTGGATTCTTCCGCCGCCCAGACATTCGCCGCCTGAGCCAGTTCGCCATGTACCGCTTCCATCGCGAGGGGGGCAAGACCCTGCAGTGGCACGGGCCGTCGATCTTCGCCATCAACAACTGGGACCACAGCGGCACGCGCCTCGACTGGTATACGAACGTGAACTGGCGATTCGTCCTGAGCGGGTCGAGCAACTTCGGTGTGTACGCGAACCTGGGCCACGAGCGCCTGCGTCCGGTGGACTACTCTACCCTCACCACGTCACAAGACTACACCCACTACCAGCGCGGGTTCTGGCTCAACTACGCTTATTTCAAGCCAGTCGTGCTCTCGACGGAGATCAACTGGGGGCAAGCGACGAATTACGACACTTCGGTGGGCCCGCCAGTGCTGGCGACGGCTAACAATATTCAGTTCGCCGCCACGGTGAGGCCATTTAAGGGATTGACCATTGACAATACCTATCTGTTGACGCGCCTGCGGGACGTGAACACGAACGCGAACATGTTTAACAACCATATCCTGCGTTCGAAGTGGAATTACCAGTTCACGCGGGCGCTGTCGCTGCGAGTGATCGGACAGTACAACGCCGTTCTGTCGAACTACAGCGCGAGATTGCCGCAATACGCGCTGAGTTCCCTGCCGCCGGCCAAACAATTCAACGCGGATGTGCTGCTGACCTATTTTGTGCATCCGGGAACGGCGGTCTATGTGGGATATAACAGCGATCTGCAGAACCTTCCCAGCCCACCCACGGTGGATGCTCTTGGCAATTTGACGCGCACGCCCGGCCACTTCCTTAATGACGGGCGACAGATTTTCGTGAAGATCTCCTACCTGTTCCAGCGCTGAAGCCGGGTTTGGACCTGCTGCTCCCGAAGAGTACTCTTGTTCGGCAAACCGAACAAACATCGTTTTCCAGTTTCGTTGAGGCGGGTTGTAGTGTATGTTGCTGGATTCCTCCTCGTGCGGGATGGGGAGTGTGAGGGGCTGTGCGGTTGCAATCCGGTGCGGGTCGTGTTCTGCCGAAAATTCCTCAGTCGTTGACTCTGCTTTTCGCCTTCGTGGCTGAGATCGCCATCTGCGCGGGCAGCCTGGCCGGGCAAACCTTGCCCCAGGGTGCTGTTCCACCGAAAACTCCCGCGCATGGTGAAGCGGCGCAGTTGGGTCCGCCTGCGATCACCATTCCACGCCTACAGCGCGCTCCATCGCTCGACGACTTCCTCGGCATGAAGCCGGAGGGTGAGGTCGCCCTGCAGATGGCAAAGGTCACGGGATTCACGCAACGCAATCCGCATGACGGCGAGCCGGTTTCGGAGACGACCGAAGCCTATCTTGGATACGACCAGAAGAATCTGTATGCGGTGTTCGTGTGCTTCGACGATCCGCGGCAGGTGCGCGGCCGCATGTCGCGGCGTGAGGACATTCAGGATGACGATCAGGTCGAGATCATGCTGGATACCTTTCACGACCGGCGCCGCGCCTATGCGTTTCAGACCACGCCGCTGGGCGTGCAGTGGGATGCGATCTACACCGAAGCTTCGCGCGCGGAGCAGACGAGCGGGCACTTCGACACATCGTTCGATACGGTCTGGGATTCGCGCGGCAAGGTAACCAGCCGCGGGTTTGTGGTGTGGATCGCGATTCCGTTCAAAAGCCTGCGCTTTCCGGCGGCCAAGGAGCAGGAGTGGGGGGTGATTCTGTATCGCGGCATCACGCGCAAGACGGAAGATTCGTTCTGGCCACAGGTTTCGAACAAGGTGGAAGGGCGGCTCGGGCAGGCCGCGACGCTCTTTGGTTTGGAGGGAATTTCGCCGGGCCGCGATATCGAACTGATTCCCTACGGCTTGATGCGCGGCTTTCGCGCGCTGGATACCCGTGATCCGGGGATGCCGTATTTTCAGAAGGCGACCGCGCAGGGCCAGCCCGGCATGGACGCGAAGTTCGTGCTGCAGGACCATTTCACCATCGACGCGACGGCGAATCCCGACTTCAGCCAGATCGAGTCGGAGGATCCGCAGATCACGGTAAACCAGCGCTATGCCGTTTACTTTCCCGAGAAGCGGCCGTTTTTTCTGGAGAACGAAGACTTCTTCCGCACGCCTATGGATTTGTTCTTCACGCGAAGCATCGGTGATCCGTCGGCCGGGATTCGGCTGACCGGAAAAGACGGGCCATATTCCCTGGGCCTGCTGGCGACCGACGACCGCAGCCCGGGCCTCGCCGTGCCGGACTTTACCCAATACACCGGCATCCGGTCGTATTTCACGATTGCGCGGGTGAGCCGCGATCTCTGGAAACAATCGAGCGTCGGAGCGCTTTATACCGACTGGGAGTGTCCGTCGACTGGCGAATACAACCGCATCGGAGGCGTAGATTCGCGGCTAAAGCTCAGCCCGAACTGGACCTTCGACGGCCAAGCGGTTACCGGTTCGAGCCATCTGAACCTGAATTGCGAGGCCAACCTTTATCCGTTCAGTTCGGGCAATGTCGGCAATGGCAACCACTATGCCGGGCCTGCCGACCGCATGGAACTGCGGCGCGACGGGCTGCACCTGACTTACGACGGAGTTTATAACGACATTTCTCCGGGATTCGTGAGCATTCCCGGATTCATCAATCGTGTGGACATTCGCGAGACGACGCAGGAGGTCGACTACCGCTTTCGCCCGAAGAAAGGCTGGTTGCAGAGTTGGGGACCGTCGCTGAACCTGCGCTACGACTTCGACCATAACGGCGTGCGGCTCGACACGTTCTATGCGCCCTATCTGGCGATTGGCGGGCGGGGACAGACGGCGATTTTTTTCCAGCCTTATGAGGAGTTTCGCGAACGGCTGCGGCCGCAGGATTTCTGCTATTACGGATACGGCTCCTATTGTCCGTCCAGCGTGGGTGGCGGAGGCTTAACCGCAAATCAGGATTATCACGAGCGCCAGAGTGGCGTGACGGCGCAGACGGCGTACTTGAAGTGGGCGACTGTCGCCGGCAGCTACTACTGGGGAGACGGCGTGAATTTCGTAGCGGCGCCCGCAGTGCCACCGGCGATGGCCACGCCGTACAACCAGCCCTTCCTGGCGCGCGAGGACACGGGCCAGGCCAGCCTCACCGTGCGCCCCATCAAGCCGCTGAAAATTGAGAACACCTATCTGTTCGAAAGGCTGCGCACGACAGGCAGCACCTATGCCTACGTGAGCGCACTACAACCGGGCATTGGCCGCGGCATTCTGAACGATCACATTATTCGCAGTAAATGGAACTGGCAGTTCACGCCGCAGCTTTCGGCGCGCGTAATTTTGCAGTACAACGCCCTGCTGGCGGGAACGCCGGGCGTGGGCTCGCCCTTTACCTACCTGCCAACGTCGAGGCAATTCAATGCCGACTTCCTGGTGACGTACCTGGTGCATCCGGGGACGGCGATCTATGTCGGATACAACAGCGACCTGCAGAACTTGAATGTCGAGCCAGGGACGCCGATGATGCTGGGCGGGGTGACGAACACGGCCCGAGGGTACCTCAATGACAGCCGGCAGTTTTTCGTGAAGGTGAGCTATTTGTTTCGGTTTTGAGGACAGAATGCGCGAGAAATAGGGCACCCGGCCGTCGCTTCCCCGTTGCTGAATCCATAGTGATTCCAGTAGAATCTAATGATCTGAAGCGAGGTCTGGGACCACTATGAAAGCAGCCATTCATCCGGCATACAACGAAGTTCGCGTGCATTGCGCGTGCGGTAACGCGTTTGTGACCCGTTCGACCCATAAGGGCGACATCTCGGTGGAAATCTGCTCGAATTGCCATCCGTTCTTCACCGGCAAGCAGAAGCTGATGGATACCGCCGGCCGCGTGGAGCGCTTCCGCCGCAAGTACGCCAAGAAAGACGGCGCCGCACCGGCTACCCCCGCTGCTCCGGCGAAGAACTAACGTTGCCAGGGATTTACGCGGATCAACCTGAAAATCAGCCCTCGCTTTGGCGGGGGCTTCGTTTTGGGGGACACTATGGTGCAGTCTGGCGCTGGCTCCTGGCTTGGACCCAGAGGCCGATAAACATCCCCACAACCACAACGATTACGCCTGCGGCGAGGGTCTTGGCGCTAAAGGTCCAGGGCATAGTACCCCTGTCCACCAACGGCATTCGAGCCGGGAACCCTTGGCGGATGACGAGGTTGACGAGTACCACAATCCAGCTCCTCAGAGCGGACTGCAGGACGTCGAGAACC
>Ga0209698_10007227_pt1 | contig 11684 bp, 10 predicted proteins | sample LitLauG_LLR_2012_FD_187203 | JGI IMG/M metagenome (GOLD analysis project Ga0209698, IMG submission 187203) | Freshwater sediment microbial communities from Pennsylvania, USA - Little Laurel Run_MetaG_LLR_2012 (SPAdes) (version 2) | ecosystem: Environmental > Aquatic > Freshwater > Creek >... | reverse complement strand
CTTCACCATCGGCGAAATTTATCAGGACGACCTCAACGACCCCGAGCAGGCCCGCGCCACCTTCCAGGAATTTCTCTACCGCTATCCGCACAACCGCCTGTATGAAGATGCGCAGCAGGCCATCGTCCAGATCGATCACGATGCGGAAGAAGCGAAGAAGGGAGCGCAGAAGAAATCAACAAAGCAAGTCGCTGAGCGAAATCCAGCGAAGGATTCGCCCGACAAGAATTCGTCAGCCGCAAAAGATGTTTCCACCAAAGACGCCGATACCCACGCGGACAACACCGAACCTGAGGACCATCAAGGGAAGCTGCCGCGCGTCACCGGCATCCGCCACTGGTCCACGCCCGACTACACTCGCGTCGCTATCGATCTCGAGAGCGACGTCAAATTTTTCTCGCAGCGCATCGCGCATCCCGACCGCATCTTCTTCGATCTCCGCGACACCAAGCTCGCCTCGACGCTCGTCGGTAAAACCTTCGATGTCGATGACGGCTTCCTCAAGAAAATTCGCGTCGCGCAATTTCAGCCCGGGCGCACCCGCGTTGTCCTTGAAGTCGACGACCTCTCGACCTACGACGCCTTCCTGCTGCCCAATCCATACCGCCTGATCATCGACATTCACGGCAAAGACGGCCGCGGCACGCCACTCACTAAAGAAGAATCCGCCGCCCTCGCCGACGTCGAAGCCCCACCCAAAACCGACGCCAAGCCCGATGTTCCCAAGTCGGTCGTCAAAGCCGACATGAAGGCGCTCGCCGGCAAGCCCGTCTCGAAGAAGGAACAAATTCACGACCAGCCCGCGCCCGAATCCGCCGATGCGCCCGCAGCCACCAAGTCCGGATACTCGCCCTTCGCACCCAAGCCCGGCGACTCCGATACGACAACCAGCGCCGCGTCCAAACCGGAGCCAACTAAGACCGAGACGACGATCACCAAATCCGACGGTCACAAAGTCAAGAAAGTCATCGTCAACAACGATGACGCCGACGTCTCGCCCGCCGAAGCTGCCAACAGCGACGCCGATGTCCCCGCAGCTAAGCCCGCGCGCTCGCCCAAGTCGAAGCGCAAGACCGAAAAACCTGCCAAAGCCGACACTGACACCGACAACACAACCGCCGACGACAGCGCAGCAGGCGTCACGGATTCTCCACACTCCAGCAGCAAGTCGCGCCTCACCGCGCGCCAGTCATCCGATGCCGACGTCCACGAAGCGCAGCCCACCGCCCGCGGCGATCGTTCGCTCATCCGCGCGCTCGGCCTGAAGATCGGCAAGATCGTTATCGATCCGGGCCACGGCGGCCACGACACCGGCACCATCGGCCCCAATGGCCTCGAAGAAAAAGATCTCGTCCTCGACGTGGGACGCCGTCTCGGCAAACTCCTCGACTCCCGCCTCGGCGCCGAAGTCGTTTACACGCGCAAGAACGACACCTTCATCCCGCTCGAAACCCGCACCGCCATCGCCAACCAACAGCGCGCCGATCTCTTCATCTCGATCCACGCCAACTCCAGCAGCGATCCCGATGCCCGCGGCGTCGAGACCTACTACCTGAACTTCACCTCCTCGCCCGACGCGCTCGAAGTCGCGGCGCGCGAAAACGCCGTCTCCGAAAAATCCATTTACGAACTCGGCGACCTGGTCAAGAAAATTGCCCTCAAAGAAAAAATAGAAGAATCGCGCGAGTTCGCTGGAGACGTCCAGGAATCGCTGCACTCCGGTCTCGCCTCGAAGGCCCCGGCCATCCGCAACCGCGGCGTGAAGAAAGCACCCTTCATCGTCCTGATCGGCGCCAACATGCCCTCGATCCTCGCCGAGATTTCCTTCGTCTCGAATCCAACCGACGAGCACCGCCTTGAAACCGGCGAATACCGCCAGCGCATCGCCGAGTCCCTCTACCGCGGCATCGCCAAGTACGTCAACGGCCTAAGCGGCGTAAAACTAGCCAGCAAACTAGACAAAACCACCGCCCAGTAAAAGAAAGAAACGAGGGAAGCCCACGTGCGGACGGACCCGAAGAAACTCATGTGGGGACGGACGCCCCGTCCGTCCGGCGGCCCCGGACGTATCGGGCCGCTGGGCCCATGCACACGCGTTTCTGCCCAAATAACGGAGATTTCTATCATCGAAAAGATGAGAACTTCCCTTCCGATATTGCATCTAAAATAAGAGAACATGCCCGACGAAATCATCATCTCGCCCGGCCCGCAATTCAAGACCGCGATGGTCGTGGCGCTGGTCGCCGACGCGATTGAGATCATCCTGATGCCGCTTTTTGTCGAAGGTGCATTTTCAGGTGCCGACGACGTCCTCGACCTCGGCGTCGGCGCGCTCATGATCTCCCTGCTCGGATGGCACTGGGAATTTCTCCCATCGTTCTTCGCTAAACTACTCCCCGGCGTTGACCTCGTCCCCTTCTGGACGCTCGCCGTTATCAACGTCTGGCGCAAGGCCAAGCGCGAAGCCGAAGTCCCCAGCGCTGAGAAACCGCTCCTTCCTCAACGCTGAGGCCAGCCACTCCCGTCCAAATGTCATCCTGAGCGAAAGCGAAGGACCTCTGCACTTTTTCTCCGGCGGTGGGATGTCCCTAGTATCCCTCCGTGTCCCCTGTAGTGAAGATTTTGAAGTCTGCTGTTCGAAGAAAGGACGAGACTCCAGGCACAGGAACCCCTCTACTCGTCCCTGAGCGCATCCGCCGTGAACGCCGCGAGGCCCGCGAACACCGATTCCGCTCCGGCCTCTTTTTCCTCACGCGGCAGCGCGAGAAGTCGCGCCACTCCCGCCTCCATCTCTTGCAGGGCGGCCGCCGAAACCTTTCCCGCCACGGATTGAAACAAAAGCCGGTGCGCGTTCTTGCGCTCCATGACTTCGAGCCCATCCAGGATCTGCCGGTGCGACGGACCCTCCCAGATCGCCAGGATCATCGCCTCCCGCAGCCAGCGTTCTACGTGAAACTCCTGCAGCGTGCCCAGGCCGCCATGCACCTCCATCGCCCACTTCGCGGTTTGCACGGCGAACTCCGCGGTCCAGTATTTCGCCAGATGCGTGACCAGCCGGAACAGATGATACCGATCCGAGTACGGAGGCTTCTCCTGCCAGACTTCATTCAACAGCGCGAGCGACATCCATGCCAGCTTCGTAGCACTGCGAAGTTGCCGCAACCGATCTTCAAATTGCCGCCGCATCAGCGGCTGCTCGATGAGCGGCTTGCCAAAAATTATGCGATTCTGCGCAAACGACAGCGCATCGGCCATCGCGCGCTGCGCCAGGCCTACGCTGCCCATGCTATTCGCTACCCGCGACACGTTCAGCACTTCAAGAATGAGGTAGATCCCGTGTTCGGCAGGCCCCAGCAGATACGCCTCGCTGTCGCGCAACTCAATTTCTCCGGTCGGCACCGAGCGCGTCGCAATCTTATCTTTCAGCCGCCGGATCGTGTAATTGAGCTGCCCATCCTCACGCCGCCGTGGCACGACGAACAGCGACAATCCGCGAACATTTTTCGCTCCGTCCTCCGAACGCGCCGCCACCACCGCCAGTTCCGCCCCGGCGTTGCTCGTGAAATACTTGTCGCCAGTCAACCGCCACGCACTTCCGCAGCGCCGTGCCACGGTTTCGACATTTGCGCCAAGGTCAGACCCGCCCTTGATCTCGGTCATCCAAGTCGCGCCCTGCCACACGGAGTCATCCTTCGCCAACAACTTCGGCAACCAACGCCCCCGATACTCCTCCTCTCCATACTTCGCGAGCGGCACCGCGGTCCCCAGCGACACCGTATACGGACACGCCAGACCCGGATCGTAAAACGACGTCACATAAATCCCGAGCCCCGCCGGGGAAACGGCGTTCTCCTCCCAGACCCGCCACAAAATGCCGCTCTGATACCCGCGCCGCAGCATCTTCCAGTACTCCGGCGGATACCAAATCTCATCCACCCGCGCGCCCTCGCGATCAAACATACGCAGCCACGGCGTGCCTGCGCGATCGACCGCATGCGAGATCGCCTGTCCTTCCCGTTCAAACCAATCCTGGTAAGACTGCAGCCACGCGCCCAGCGGCACCTCGGGCAGCACGGCGCGCAAAAAGCGAAGCGGGGAATCGAGATCGTCAAAGTTCACGACAGAATTATCCTCCATCCACCGAAGACACAACCGCGCAAGCCCGAGCCAAGGGTCTTGGCTTGCGCGGGTTGGCATGCTGCGGTTACCCCGCCACGGCCATCCGACGAGGGGCCGTGAGGAATGGCGCTCCCATCAACTCCTTGGAGCCCTCCATCTGCGCACGTTGCGCGTACCCATTTTGTTGCAGTGCAGCCCGAGCGCGCGCCACCGTCTGCTCCAGCGCATCGATCACCCCGGTTGGCATCGACAGAGTCTGCAGCAGGTAGTAAGTCAGCCCGCCGTTGTAGCGGCCAATGATCTCCGCATCTGCCGAGGTCTGATGCGCCGTGCACCCCGACACCGGCACCGCGGTTGACAGTGGTTTATGAGATGGCTTCCCAGTACTCGGTACCTGATACTTAGTTGCGTTGGCTCACATGACCCAGGCGGAGTTTGGGTTTGGGGGCAGCTTCTGCTCGCAGCCTTCTATTCGCAAGCCAATCACTTCGATTAACTCCTCCACACTGACTCCCTCATTGAGCATTTGGATCATCTGCTCGACGCTGAATCCAGCCTGCTGGCCTGCCAAGGCCAGTTTGTGGATCGCCGAAATGAGGAGTGGCCGTTCCATAGGTCAATTCCCATTTGGAATTGACGGAGTGTCGCATGGCCGTTTCCAAGAAGTAAGTGATTTGGGTCACAATCGGCGGGGAAAATTCGATGGGGATGTTCAAAATTCAGCACAGCCTAGAGTACTGGAACAAATCGGAATGTCTCGTCTGCGTTTTTCGCCTAGAAATGTCATCCTGAGCGAGCGCTCCTTTTGCGCTCGTGAAGGATCATCCCTGCGCTTTCTTGAGCGCTAGCGATGACCCGAGCAATTCTCCCCTGTCTGTCCTCGACTCCTCTCCGTTCGATGACTCTCGCTTAGCCTGAAATCGGCGACGGGGGAAATGGAGGAGAGCCCATCCCTTCGCACAACGCGAAAGGATGGGCTCCCCGGCGAACCGTCTCGCCCACGCCGCTGTTATTGAATCGTGTGGAGCAGAGTCCCGGTAGTGCTATATACGAGAATCTCATTCTGCGCTCCAAACGAGATGTAGATGCGGCCTCGCTTGATATCAAGTGCCAGTCCGGTAGGGAATCCCGGCAACTGCGCCAGAATGGTGGGGACTGCGGTTTTATTGATATTGTCCACCGACAGAGTATGGTCCTCGTTCCCGCAGTACAGGTTCCCCGCCGCATCGAACTGCATGGCGTAACAAGTCTCAGACAAATGGCCGATGGGCGTACCTTGGAACGCCAGCAGATCGGCGAACAACCCGAACTCTGTATCGCTGTTCGTACCCAGAGTGATGAAGCCCTGGTAAGCACCCACACCGGTGAAACTGACGTTGGTTGGTGCCGAGTAGCTCACAAGCTGCTGGTTCGGAAGGAAAAGAGTGTTGTAGGCAGTAACTGAGGAAAAGCCATCCTGCACCCAAAGGTTGGAAATTCCGTCGACAGCCATTGCGTTGGGATTGGAGACGCCAGACGTAATGGTATTGCCCGTGTTCTGCACCCCGGCCGCCGAATATTGAGTGACACTGTTGGTCGTGCTGTTGGCCACCCAAATCTGGCCGATCGGGTCGATGACGACCGCCGTGGGTGAGGACACATTCGTTGTAATGGTTTTCGCGGTCAGTTGCGCATAGGCTGCGCTGTAGACAAGCACGTCATTGCCGTTGGAATTGGCGACATAAAGGTTGCCCTTTGCGTCGAGCGCCAGGCCATAAGGATAGTTGAGCGGTTTGGTAGCGGCAAAGCTGCTGCCCATCAGAATGCAAAAGCTCAGGGCGACCAGCGCCGCGCTGCGGACCAGACTCTGTTTCTGCGAGTTCTTCATGATTCTCCTCTGAAGGATCCTTAGGTTGCCTTCGTAACCGTATGTTTTCAGCGGCAAGTTCGCACTTGAGTCCAGCGGAGCCTTGATCGACAAGCCCGAAACGTGGGTGGTGCTCTCTAGCTGCTCAATCTGGTAAGCGATCTTTGGAGGCAATTTCCTTCACAGTGCGAAGATTTCCTCGTAGAAATGTCATCCGCGCGGTCGCGGCCATGGCGCTGAGCCAGGTTGCGACTGCGAGATGATCTGGGTGTCGTTCCTGTTTTCAGCTATATTGAGATTATGATTTCATTGACAATTACATAATACTTAGTATTATAGAATTATGAATAGGGCCTCCGCTGCAGCACAAGCCTCCCTTGCGCCTGACCTGAAGGTCGCCGACGAAGTCTGGATTGCTACGGCTCTGCTGCATCGCGAGCATCCTGAGGTGCCGGACTTCAGCGTCGAGCAGATCGTGGAACGTGCTCGCAGGGAAGGATTGTCGAAGCCTCTGCGACGCGGCGTATACGTACATGCCGTGCAACATTGTGTCGCCAATCGGCCACCAAATCCGGGTCGGTACCGGATGCTGATCGAGAGCAGTCCGGGCCGTCGTCGGCTGTTTCGTCCCGGCGACTCTTACAACCCGCAACGCGAGGGCGCAAAAATCACGCCAGAAAGCGGGGACCTGCCCCAGGCGTATAGCGGTCTGCTTGCGTGGTACCGTGATTGGTCGGCCTCGGCTACTTCTGACTCGTTGAAGCACGACCCGCTGCTGGCCCTGCGCGGCTCCGGAAAACAACTCTGGTCCGGCGAGCATGCCGACGACTACGTGCGCCGCCTGCGCGAGGGCTGGGAATGAGCCGCATCTTCTGGGACACCAACCTTTTTATCTATTTGTTTGAGGACTACAAGGGACTCTCGAAGAAGACAGAAGAGCTGCGCAAAAAGATGCTGGTCCGCGGCGATCAGCTTTTGACCTCAACCCTGACGATGGGCGAAGTCCTGGTCAAACCGATGGAGCAGGGCGCCAACGACATTTGTCAGCAGTACGAGAAGGCCATCACATCGACGGCGATCGTCATACCGTTCGATCTGAAAGCCGCCAAAATCTACGCCGCGCTCCGCCAGGATCGGGCCCTGCGCGCACCGGACGCTGTGCAGTTGTCCTGCGCGGCGAGCATTGGCGTGGACCTGTTCGTCACCAATGACGCGCGGCTGCAAGGCAAGCACGTGACCGGGATTCAATTCATTGTGTCGATGGATTCGGTGCCGCTGTGAATCTCGAACCAGGGAGCGACGGACGCCCTCGTCCGTCCGGCGGCCCGGAAGCATCGGACCGCTGGGTTTTCCCCCCCGGGATGCCCCATAGCTTGTCCCGAGCCCGTCTAAGGGCTCGCCGTTTTCCACACGAAACAACTCCACAAGATACTGCTCGAAAGGAATCTGCTCCGGACGAAAGTCAAAGTAGCCCGATAATTCTCGGCCCCTGGACAGCCGGGGGCGGTTGTCCCTGCATGAGTTTTGGGGTCTTCCGCGGAGCGGGAGCTTGGGGCTCATTCGTGAATGTATGCGAGGTTGTCGAAGCGTAGGGACTCGGCATTTTTTAGTTCGAAGGTGACGGTGGTGGTGGGATCGTGCCAGGCGGTGCGGAGGCGCTGCAACTGGCCGGGCTTGATGGTGAAAGAGAGCTCGGGAAGTTCGGGAGAATGGATGGTCAGCGTGGCGGGGGAGGCTCCGGCATTGTAGACATCGATGCCGGCGAAGATGCGGGGCCAGGGGAAACGGATCTCGGCTTTGGGTTGTGGATGGATGAGGGCTACGTTGAAAGTGCCGAATCCTCCTTCAGGCACGCTGATCTTCCACTGATCCGTGCCCCAATCGATGACGCCGGAGGGATACTCACCCTTCAATAAGGTTCCGGCGGCGAGGTGGGGATCGTCGAAGGTGATGAATTCAGGCGGAGCGTTGCCGTCGTTGCCTTCGATGTCAATGTCGCGCGCCTCGTCGTGGCGGATGCGGAGGACGCGGGTTTCGTCGTCGAAGGTGTAGCCGGGTTGATTTAGACCTTTGTTTCTGTCTTTCTCTTTATCTTTCAGGCGTGCGAGGGGCTTGCCGTTGGCGGTGACCGCTTCCGGGACGAAGCCCAACCGGAGCACGTCGGAGGATTGGGGATCGAAGGTGGAGTAGGTGACCGAACCTTTGCCGTAGGAGATTTTCGTCACAACCGAACTCGATCCCAGCAGGTGAGATTCGTCCGCAGGCGCCCACTCGGGCACGGCCCAGAAGGCGTCCATGAGGCGACGGGGGCCGTCGGAGAATTCGTCGGTGAACCACCACTGTTCCGTGAAGGGGGCGTGCGCGTCACGAGAGAGTCCCTGAAAATAAGTGACCCAGTTGTAGGACCGGAAGGCAGCATCGCGGTAAGAAGAATCACCGGTTTTTGCGAAGTAGAGAGCTTCAACCGCGGCGAGGCGCGAGGTATGGCTGTCGCAGCACTGGTTAGGATCGTTGCAGCAGAAATTGATTCCGTTGCCTTGTTCGGTAGTGACGAGTGCGTCGTGCACGAGGTACTTCGGCCACTTCGGAGTTGTCTTCACCCAGTGAATGAGTTGCTGCGCGTGCTCGCGCCATTGAGGATCTTTGTCGGGGTGAAGGAGCACATAGCGTGCGAATTCGAGGGGGATGACCTGATTCATGTTTTCCATACTCGCGACGGTGTCTTCGAAATATCCCACCCAGACGTTGTTGGCGAGAGGAAATTTCTGGAACCAGTCCCAGCATGCGGCGCGCACGCGCCTGTAGGCAGGGACATCGCCGTGGCCGAGGCGAATGAGTTCGTCGAAGAGCATGATGGGCTCGATCACGTTGGCGGAGTAAGGGCCCATGGGACGGCGGTCGGCGCTGCCATCGCGGGCGTAGGCGCGCACGGGCCACGGAGAGTGATCCGCGTCTCCGGGCTTGTAGTTCTTGACCAGCGCATCGGCACAGTGAATCGCGGCCTGCAGATATTTTGTTTTGCCGGTCATCTCGTAGAGACGCAGGTATCCATAGCCGTCTTCGCCAACGACGTGCGGCTCGATGTAATCGTCGGCCCCGAGTTGGCTCCATCCGGTGTAGCGGCGGGCGCCGGGATTGGCTGAAGGGTAGGGCACTTGCGGCCACGCATACCCTGCCGGGGTCAGCCCGTTGTCGAGTTCGTAGTCGACGAAATCTTCGAGGAAGGTAAGCGTCCGAGCATCTCCGGTGTAGGGATAGAGTCGCTCGATGAAGCCTTGCATCATGGCGCGCAGGTACCCGGTGGAGTTGACCCACTTAGGATCGGGTATGAGCTCGAACGTGGTCCGGTCAAAATCGAAGCAGCAATAGAAGTAAGGCAGACGCTGGCGATTGTGTTGGTCCCAGAGGATGGTCCACTGCGTCAGGACGTGGGAGGAGTAGGAGTATCCAGTATTGTCGGGCATGGGCCAGGGGAGGAGCTTGCCCTGCTGATCGAGTTGTACGGGATGGCCGGCGATGGTGGGCGCGTCGACTACCGATGTGACCGGGAAGGGCTTTTGCTGGGCAGACAAGAGAGTTACGGTCAGGAGAGCGGCGAGGGCTTGGAGGATGAGCTTGCTGATCTGGGACATGGGAGTAGTGGAGCGTCTGGCCCATCATGGTAACAGCACACCACCGAGACACGATTTTCTGTGTACCGAGTACTGAGAGGCATCTCGTCAATGGTTTTGTGGAAGGGCACGGCTTTAGCCGTGCCGTCAAACGCCATAAACAACGCGGGCTTTGGCCCCCGGGGGCACTTAGATGTGGGACCACGCTCACCTTTTCGGCTTCGATTGGTCTAAACGCCCTTGGGAGACCCCGATGAAATCCACCCGCATATTGCCGTTGGTAGTTTTGTTGTTGACCCTTCGCCTCTCTGCCGCTCCGATGACCGATTCGGACCGCGAACACTTGCTGGTGCATTTCGAGATGACCACGCAGATGGTGGCCGAGCAGGTGCGCGGGTTGTCCCCGGCGCAACTGGAGTACAAAGCTTCGCCGGACCGGTGGAGCATCCGGGAAGTCGTTTCGCATCTGGCAGTGGCTGAACCGGACTATTGGCGCGAGATCCAGAAAGCGCTCAAGGCGGCGCCGGATATGGCGACCAAGAAATCCCAGGCTACCGACGCCGATGTGATGTGGTACGGCATCGATCGCGTGGTGCATACCAAGACCGGTGGCGGCCACGAAAAAGTCGAGACCTACAAAGACCTGGGCGAGGCGCTGGGCAAGTTTCAGGCGCTGCGCGCGACGATGATTGAATACATCAAGACCACCAACGACGACTTGCGGGCCCACAGCTTTGGAGATTATGGAGAAGTTATCGATTGCTGGCAGTGGATGCTGGAAATCTCCACCCACTCCGAGAGGCACCTCAACCAGATTCGCGAAATCAAGAACGACCCGAACTTCCCCAAGAAGTGAAGAACGCGAGAAGTGAAGTGGAAGAGCGTTTTGGCGCCGTCAGACTTCTGATAAGCCCTGCTTTGTATCAGAGCATCGTTTGAGCGATGCCGCAACCGCCGCAAAATCGATGTCGCCTTTAGGCGCTGCGGGCCATCAGCGCCGCGTAAGGCGGTGGCGGGGCCCCTGTGTCTTCCGTGTCCCCCGTGGTGGAAGACCTAATACCTGTCCCTCTTGACACCAAGAATCGCTCGGAGCCGCGTCTGTCGCGGGTTTCGCCTCGTCTCCCGCGGTTGCGAATCTTCTTTATGTTGTCCCTGCGCAAAGATCGGCAGAATGCCGGCGTGTATTTTGTAAGCCGATCGCGGGAGCGAATCGGTTATGACCCCGGAAGATCGCCAGGAGATGATCGATCTATGCAAGCGGATCGCCCGGGAAACCGATCCCAAAAAACTCGCCCGCTGGATCGATGAACTCAACGGACTGATCCAGATCAAAGTCCGGGAACTACGCGACAATCAGAAAGCCAGTTAGTGCTGGCCCAGACCTCGGACCTCAGAGGCGGCGCAAAGGACGTCGAGTTTGGACACGTTCGCTTCGCTCAGCATGGCAGACGAAGGTCAAAATCAAAGCGGCCCGGAAACTTCCGGGCCGCTGGACACCCGAGGCGTCCGTCCCAAATGGATTTTGCTGGGCTTCTGACATCCAAGGTCCAAAGCCCGAGGTCCGAGGTCTAAGGTCCGCTCTCTACGTTCCCTCGCTCCACCCCGCCAAATACTCTTCCTGCTCGGGCGTGAGTTTGTCGATCTTGATGCTCATCGACTCGAGCTTGAGACGGGCTACCCGCTTGTCTAACTCGTCCGGGACTTTGTAAACGCGCTTCTCAAGTTCCTTCGCGTTCTTCACCATGAACTCGACCGAGAGCGCCTGGTCGGCGAAGGACATATCCATCACGCTCGCCGGGTGGCCTTCGGCGGCGGCCAGGTTGATGAGGCGGCCATCACCGAGGAGGTTGATCTTGCGTCCGTCTTTCAGTGAGTACTCGTCCACAAAATTCCGAGTGGTGCGCTTCGACGACGACATATTCTCGAGAGCTGGGATGTCGATCTCGACGTTGAAGTGTCCCGAGTTGGAGATGATCGCGCCGTCTTTCATCAGCGCGAAGTGGTCTTTCGTGAGCACGCTCTTGTTGCCGGTCACGGTGCAGAAGACGTCGCCGAGCTTGGCGGCTTCGTTCATGCTCATGACGCGGAAGCCGTCCATGACGGCCTCG
>Ga0209698_10007226_pt1 | contig 11684 bp, 9 predicted proteins | sample LitLauG_LLR_2012_FD_187203 | JGI IMG/M metagenome (GOLD analysis project Ga0209698, IMG submission 187203) | Freshwater sediment microbial communities from Pennsylvania, USA - Little Laurel Run_MetaG_LLR_2012 (SPAdes) (version 2) | ecosystem: Environmental > Aquatic > Freshwater > Creek >... | reverse complement strand
ATCAATGTACGAGAGGGCCCACCCCGCCTCAACACCGCGATTCCCGCCCCTCGCCGCAGCCCAGTTCATTCCCGCCGTCCCATTCCCTGCTCCCTGCTCCCTAACCACTGCCTCCATGCTTTATAGTCAAAAAGGAATGGCAACACCACCAGTCAAGACCGCCCCGGGACCGAACCCGCAGCAAGGCTTCGTCTATCTCCCTCTCATCGCCGGATGGCTCTTTCCCGGCGCGGGACATTTTCTCCTGCGCAAGTGGGGCAGAGGCGCGTTGCTGGCCGCCTCCATCATCGGTATGTTTGCCATGGGCCTGGCCATGAAGGGCAAGATCTACACCGGCGCGCAGGACATCCTTGACATGCTGGGCTTTGTCGGCGACCTGGGAACCGGCCTGCTCTTCTTCCTCAGCCGCGTCTTCAGCCTGGGCGCGGACCAGGTGCAGGTTACGACCGGCGACTACGGCACCAAGTTCATCGTCGTGGCCGGCCTGCTCAACGTGATCGCCGCCGTGGACGCGCACAACCTCCGTACCGGGAGGAAGCCCCAGTGATCCACACCTCTCATTTCACGGCAGTTGTTTTCTTTGCGCTCTTCGCCTCAACGGTCTTCGGCATCACCCAGCGCGAAACCCCGCGCCGCATGTTCCGCTACGGCGTCTACTGCTTTACCCTCTTCGTCAGCTCGGCCATCGTGATCAGTTGGGTCATGTTCCTCATCGCCCGCTAGGCCGTGCATGTGGGTCAGCCCATGAACAAGACTTGGCACTCCGCAAACAAAATGCCGCCCAAAGCCACGCTCGAGCAGCGAATCCGCTGGCACCGCGAGCACCAGAAACACTGCGCCTGCCGCGAAGCCCCCAGGAGCCTGCAAAATCAAATCAAGGAAAAAGCCGAAAGCTGATAGCTAAAAGCTGCCCTACCCTCTCTTCCACACCGCCGCATCAAACCGGTGTTTGCAGGTATACCCCTCGGCCAGGTAGAGATCGATCGCCTGCTCGTTGGCCTGCGTCACCGTGAGTGAGATCTCGGTCGCCCCCTGACGCATGAAGTGGAATGCAGCCACAGAAAGCAGCATCCGCGCCATGCCGCGCCTCCGATACTCTGGATGCACACACACCTGCGTAATGTGCCCGCTCTCCGGGCTCACCCGAGAACCAAGCACCAGTCCGACGAATTCGCGATTGGTGCGGTGGACCACCACGTGCGACACCGGCGCGGAAAACGTCCCACACCCGGAGTAACGCACGATGTTGTTGAGAAAACGCATCGAGCCATGAACGGAGCGGTATTGGTCGTTAATCAGGCTGTCGGGATGATCGCGATAGGCTTCGCATATCAAACGTGCCGCGGGAGCCAGATCTTCGTCCCGCCAGGGGCGCAGTTCCAGGTCCCCGGGCAGGTCCACCTGGGGCGGGCTCCAGAGTCCCTGAAGGGTCTGGACCATGAACATCCGCCGGAATAGCTCGCATCCGGCCTCTCGCAACACCAAAGAGTGGGTGCCCGACGGATGCACCAGCAGTTGCGATTCGATCCGGTCCACCTGTGGCGAATTGACCAGCAACTCAAGCAGATGCCGCAGAAGCGTCTCCTCAATCAAGCGTGAATCCGGCAGGTTGGGAATGGCGAACACATCGCCGATTACGGCCTTGGTCTCCTCGTACACACAGAAGACATACCCAATCACATGGTCCGCCGCCACCGCCGCATATCCCGGCAACATGCGGTTATCAAGATATTGCATCAGCAACCGCGCCGAGGCCCGATAATCCCAATGCAGCCGCTGCTTCCAGAGCTCTCCTTCAGCCTCCAGCACCGAGCGCAGCATTGGCGCCGAAAAATGCCGCAGATCAAGAATCTCGCTGGAAGTACTTGATGCCATGATTCCCCTGTGGTTCAGCCGGCCATGCCGCAATACCCTTCCGGACACTTTGACATGAGTCGCCGTCAACTGCAACTTGACGCGCAATTTGTCTGCCTACCGGGCGCCAACCAGGTAGACCTCGAGCCCCTGCTCCGGCCATCTGAGAACTTCTTCGTAATGACGGCCTTTCAAATACTCTTCAAGAGCGGCAGGCGTGTGCAGATCGACTCCGCCGCGGCCTGTGACTCGCGCAACCAGCAGGTGCTGTTCGTCGGGCACGCCGCTATGCTCGTAGTTCACAACTTCGCGATTGCGATAAAAAGAAAGCCCATACTCGACGTCGCGGCGTACACGAAAGACAGCCACTGTCTCGGTTTCAGGGGCAATCGCGGCGAGTTTATCGCCGAGCGGCCGCGCGGAGTAGGAGTTGTCGAGCAGTTGAATTACGCGCTTGGTTGCGCTCACCTCGGGAATGCCAAAGAACGGGCCTATGCCATAAAGGAATAGGGCAAGCACCACCGTCACTGCGGAAGTAACCAGCCGCAGCCGGGCTATGCCGAAGCCTTTACTCACAATGAGAATCAGAAGCGTTGCGCCGCAAGCCGCGGTGATTGCGGCAACAAGTGCATGAGTGGGCGGCACCTGCGTGCCGTGGGCTACGAACCAGGGAAGCAGAAGAACGGACATGGTCATAACACCGCAAACCAGGGCGTGTCCCAGCAGGATCCATCGGTTCAGCCCAATTTGCCTGCGGCGGAACAGGAAGTCTCCCGTGAGGATTGCAATCGGTGGAATGGAGGGCAGCACGTAGCCGGGCAACTTGGACTGCGAGAAGGAGAAGAAGACGATGGGGATAAGCGCCCACAACACAAGAAACTCGGGGAAGGCATCGCCAGGTCGGCCGGCGCAGGGGGTCGCACTGTGGGAATGGCGCAGTCGCCATTCGGCCATCGATGTCATGATTCCGTCGACTAGGGCGCGCACGGCCAGCACTGTCCACGGCATCATGGCCAAACCGATCACCGCCAGGTAGTACCAGAATGGCTGTGAGTGCTCGTAGCGATCGGTGGCAAATCGCTCCAGGTTGTGCTCCAAAAAGAACTCGCGAAAGAATGTAGGATTCTGATGCTGAACGGCGATAAACCAGGGCAATACCATGGCAAAGTAAAGCACCATCCCCGGCCACCAGAATGTGCGGCGCACAATTGCCCATTCCTTTCTCAAAATGGCGAAGGCCGCAATGATAACCGCGGCGAGAAACGGCGCTACTGGCCCCTTCGCAAGAGTGGCCAGGCCAGTAAAGAAATAGATGTCGTAAAGCCAGAACTTTGAACCGGTCTCGTACCACGCGTACCAGCCCAGCAGTCCTATGGCCAGCGGCGCCGCCATCTGCATGTCGGTGGAAGCTCCGCGGGCGAAGCCGATAATCCCTACGCATGCGACAGTGATCAGGGCCGCATCCAGATGCCCGCCGGGACGGAATCGTCGCATATGCAGGTAAATCAGGCCGATCATGATGAAGGCGAAGGTAGTGGAGGGCAATCGCGCGCTCCAATCATGTACTCCAAAGTCCTGAAACAGAAACATTGCCCGCCAGTAGTAGAGCGCAGGCTTTTCGAGCCAGGGATGGCCGTAGAGATAGGGAGTGACACAGGCGCTCAACTTGCCTTTCAATGTGTCGGCGCCGTCGAACCGATCGAGCATCTCATGCGCAATCTGGGCATAGCGGGGCTCATCCGCCCCCACCAGTCCCAGTCCGTCACCGCCCAGCAATGGAGTCAGCCCATAGATCAGGAAAAAGAGAGTAAAGACCAGAAACACTGCTACTTCTCGGACGGTAGCCCAGGCGGGCAGACGCGTACCAGGCACATCGATCAGTTCCGGAGTAGCAGGTTCCAAATCGGTTTCCACTTCCAGCAAATCTCCAGCGTTCGTGCAGCGGCCTGATTGGTGCAGCAAGAACTCTCTTAGCTTTACTCAGTACGGCTGGAGGAAGCCGGACTGGCCGCAAGCGTTTCGCGCTCATACAGGACGCGAAAATGGCGCTCAAGTTTCGACAGGGTCAAGGCTAACAGATTCGCGCTCAATCTCCTTGATTCCTGCGGATTTGCTCTAGAGCCCGCCCGCGGTAAGAACAGCCATGCTGCTCCGCAGTTCCTTCAAAATCTCGTCGAGCGCGCGAGCAAGCGGCCCGTAAAGGGTGCAGCCTGCCGCATTTCCATGTCCTCCACCGCCGAGCTTCTCAGCGATCTCAGCCACGTTTAATTTGCCCTTGCTGCGCAGGCTGAGGCGAATGTTTCGCTCCGGAAGCTCGCGCAGAAACACTGCGGCCTCCACGCCGGAAATGCCAACCGCCACATTCACAATGCCCTCGCAGTCCTCCTCGGCTGCGCAGGTGCGCACCATGTCCTGATGCGTCACCCAAAGCCAGGCCAGCCGTCCCTCACGCTTCAAATGTCCAAGCGCCGCGCCGAGCAGCATTACCTTCGATGTAGGGGTCGAATAGACAACTTCCCTGGCGATCGCCACGGGGTCCGCTCCCGCGAGCACCAAATCCCGCGCGAACTCGAATGTCGATGCCCGGACAGAGCCATAAGTAAAGCCGCCGGTATCGGTCAGCAATGTGGTGTAGAGGCAGGTGGCCATATCGGGCGTAATGGTGGCGTCAGCGGCTTTCACCAACCTGTATACCAATTCGCCCGCACTGGCCGCATCAAAGTCGATCCAGTTCAAGTGGGCATACGCACGGCCGCTGATGTGGTGATCGATGTTGATGAGGAAGAAGTCCTCGAGGCCGCGTAGCCGGGCGCGCTCCAGGCTGTCGCATTCCAAAACAATTGCCGCGTCGTAGGGTCCGTGGACGCGTAGTGCGTGGCAAATGCCATTTGCCCCCGGGAGCCCCCGATAGACTGCCGGAACCGCATCGGCTGTCACCAGGTCGGCGCGCTTCCCCATCTGTTCAAGCAGCATGCCCATAGCCAATGCGCTGCCCACCGCGTCGCCGTCCGGCCGCGAATGCGAGGAGACCAGAAACCGCTCACCGTTGCGCAGCACCTGTAGGATGGCTGCTATCGGTGAACCCCAGAGGGCACCGCCGGCGCGACTCTGATTGGCGGCGGATGCACCAAAAGTTCGATTGAAGAGAGCTCTATTCATGAGCAGTTACTCGGCGGGAGTTTCCATGTCTGCATTCTTCCGCTGTTCGATCTGTGCTTTTTGCCGCTTGCGTGAGCGATCCATCAGCTCCTCAATTCTTGCCTGAAAGCGGCCCGAGCGGTCTGCAAGGAAGCTCAACTCCGGCACATGGCGCACGCCCATTCGCTCTTTCAACTCGTAGCGGATATAGCCCTTGGCCGCTTCCAAACCGGCGATGGTGTTTACTTCGGCTTGAGCAATGTCCTTTACCGAGCTGTCAACGGCCACGTACACCCGTGCCGACTTGCCGCCGGGATTCAGAGCCACCTCGGTGACGTAACAGAAATCGATGCGCGGGTCGGAGAGTTCGCCCTCAATCATGGCGCCGATCTCCAGCCGCAACGTCTCCGCCACACGGTCCTGGTGATGCTTTCGCGCTCGATGCTCTGGCATGGACCCCTCCTGGCTCAGGTAAACCATTCAGCATAACAGAGACATGTGCGCCCCAAAGCACACAAAATCCATCGCGGTATAATTGGGCGCGGTATCCACAAGGATGGGTAAACATGCGCCTCAAAATCTTCCTCGCGGTTCTTGTAGCGGCTCTGACTCTGGTCCTCATCGTTCCAAACCCGGCTCAAACCTTGCCGCAAGGTGTCCAGAAGGTGACATCGATTGAAGGGGTTACGGAGTACGCCTTCCCGAATGGCCTACACGTGTTGCTGTTTCCTGACAACTCCAAGCCCAAGGTCACGGTAAACGTCGTCTACCTTGTGGGTTCGCGGAACGAAGCCTATGGCGAGACCGGAATGGCGCACCTGCTGGAGCACATGACGTTCAAGAGCGCCAAGTCGGGAAGAGAACTCTTCAAGGATCTTACCGACCATGCGGGCGGCAACTTCAATGGCCAGACATCGTACGACCAGACCATGTACTTCGAGACCTTCAACGCGGGCGACGACAACCTGCGCTGGGCGCTGGGACTGGAAGCCGACCGCATGGTCAATATGACCATGCTCAAGAAGGACCTGGACTCCGAAATGACGGTGGTCCGGAACGAGATGGAGTCCGGCGAAAACAATCCGCTGAATGTTCTGAATGAGCGCGTGATGGCGGCAGCCTACAACTTCCACAACTACGGCAAGACAGTTATTGGCAACCGCACGGATGTGGAGAGAGTGCCGATTGAAAACCTGGCGGCTTTCTATCAGAAGTACTACGAGCCCGATAACGCCGAACTCATCATCGCTGGACAGTTCGACGAGTCGAAGGTCCTGGCCATGGTGTCTGAGACCGTCGGCGCCATTCCCAGGCCGAAGCGCGTGCTCACGCAGCCATATACGGTGGAACCCACGCAGGAGGGTGAACGCTCAGTAATGCTGCGCCGTGTGGGGAATATCCAGGGAATCATGGCGGTTTATCACATCCCGGCCGCTCTGCATCCGGATATGGCGCCGCTGCAAGTTATGGCGCAGGTGCTGGGCGCGCCGCAGACAGGCCGCCTCTACAAGGCGCTCGTCGATGCCCAGAAGGCCGTCGCCGCTAGCATGAACGCCGATGACGAGCACGATCCGGGGACTTCAATGGCATTCGCGCAGCTCAAGCCGGATCAGTCGATTGACGAGGCTCAGCAAATACTGCTGAAGACGGTTGAAGGTTTCGCCGACGACCCACCAAGCCAGGAAGAGGTCGATCGCGCCAAGGCGCGCATCCTGAAGAACATCGAACTTGCTCAGACGAATTCGCAGTCCGTTGCGATGATGCTCGGCGGGTATGCCGGCGATGGAGACTGGCGCTTGTTTTACCTGATGCGCGACGAGGTGGGCAAAGTCACGCCGGCGGACGTTGTGCGCGTGGCAAAGGCGTACCTGAAACCCTCCAATCGCACGTTAGGCGAGTTTATCCCGACCACCAGCCTCGATCGTGCCGAGATTCCCGCCTCGCCCGACCCGGCTGTTCGGTTCAAGGATTTCAAAGGTGGCGAGGCCGTTCAACAAGGCGAAGTCTTCGATCCAACTCCGCAGAACATTGAAGCCCGCGTGATTCGCGCGACACTACCCAACGAGTTGAAGCTGGTGATGTTCCCGAAGAAGACTCGCGGCGGCACCGTTGTGGCTCAGGTGAACATACGGTTCGGAGATGAGAAATCGCTCTTTGGAAAATCCACCGCGGGGAGCATGGCAGGAGCCATGCTGATGCGCGGCACCAAAACCAAAAACCGCCAACAGATTCAGGATGAGACCGACCGGCTGAAAGCACAGATCAATGTCTCAGGCAGCGTCGACTCAGCATCGGCGAACATTAGAACTCTGGAAGCCAACCTGGCCGATTCTTTGCGGTTTGCCAGGGAACTCATGCGCGAGCCCTCCTTCCCCGAGGCAGAATTCGATGAAGTTCGCCAGCAGCACATCGCTAGAGCAGAGAGTGGGAAGACCGAACCAAATACGCTGGCCGTGCTGGATCTGAATCGTCACATGAATGACATTTATCCTCGTGGCGACACGCGCTACGTCTCGACGATCGATGAGCAGATCGAGGACTTGAAGAAGGTGACGCTTGACGAGACGCGCCAGTTCTACAACCAGTTTTATGGGCCGGGCGAGGGCCAAATCGTAATCAGCGGCCAATTCGATCCGGAGCCGATGAAGAAACTGGTCACCGAACTCTTTGGCGATTGGAAGAGCGCGAGCCGCTACGAGCGCATTCCCGACGCATACCATCCGGTGAAGCCGATCAACGATAAGATCGAAACGCCCGACAAGCAGAACGCTCTTTTCGTTGCCGGCATGCCGCTTAAGATGAACGACGACAATCCTGACTATCCGGCTCTCACCATTGCAGGCATGGTGTTTGGCGGGTCGCCGAACTCGCGGCTGTTCGAGCGCATTCGCGTCAAGGACGGGCTGAGCTACGGCGCCTATGGCGGATTCTCGGTGCCCACAAAGGACGACGGAGGCGGGTTCTCCGCCTCTGCCATTGCCGCGCCGCAGAATATGCCGAAGGTGGAAGCGGACTTCAACGAAGAGCTGGCTCGCGCGCTCAAAGACGGCTTTACCGCCGAAGAAGTGGCAAAGGCGAAGAAGACCTGGCTCGATCAACGCTCCGTCTCGCGCGCGGAAGAGGCCTCGATCGGCGGACAACTCGGCAGTCGCGAGCGATGGGGCCGCACCATGCTCTGGGACGCCAAGCTGGAAGCCGAGGTTGCTGCGCTGACACCTGAGCAGGTGAGCGCAGCGTTCAAGCGCCACGTTGACCCAGCCGCTTTCTCAATCGTCAAGGGCGGTGACTTCAAGAAAGTGGGGGCCTACCAATAAGTGCGGCCGTTTGATGATGGCAGCGCCTGCGCTGGGGATTGATGCAAATGCTCTGAGCAGGTGGAGAACGAAGACGCACTGGTTCAGTGGATCGTCTTCGACTTGTGCTGCATGTAATCCATCAGGAGGTATTCCCCGAGAGTATCCGGAGTGGTGAAGTAGGCCTTGCCGCGGCACATTTCCGAGACCTTGTTAACAAATTGCACGAGGCCGAAGTCAGAGGCCAGCATGAAAGTATTGATCATTACATTAGACCGCTTGCAGCGCGCCACTTCTTCAAGAGTCTCACTCACCACAAGGGGATCGAGCCCATAGGCGTTCTTATAGATTCTGCCGTCAGGCAGGGTGAGCGCCGAGGGCTTGCCGTCGGTGATCATCACGATCTGCTTCATGTCCTTCTTCTGGCGAGCGAGAATCCGCTGCGCCACACGCAGCCCTTCGCGCGTATTCGTATACCAGGGGCCAACTTTAACCCGCGCCAGATGAGAGACCGGCATCTCCTCCGCGGAATCGTGAAAGAGGACCAGCGAAAGTGAATCGCCGGGATACTGGGTGCGGATCAGGTGCGAGAGCGCCATGGCGACCCTCTTTGCAGGGGTGAAACGGTCCTCGCCGTAGAGAATCATGGAGTGCGAGCAGTCGAGCATCACTACCGTTGCGCACGAGCTCTGGTATTCGCATTGATGCACGTGCAGATCGTCGTACTCGAGGTTGAGAGGCAGTCCTATCCCCTCGCGTGATATAGCCGAACTGAGCGTCGCATTGGTATCCAGGTTGAGTGTGTCACCGAACTGGTAGCGCTGGGATGCGCCTCCCGCCTCAACGCCGGTAGCCCAATGGCGGGTGTCGTGGCGGCCATAGTTCGATTTGCCCAGAGAGCCCAATAGATCGCGCAGTGTTTTGAAACCCAGAAAGTCGAGGCTCTTGTCGGTGACTTCAAAGCGCACTTCGCCCTGCACGTCGCCGATCTCTCCGCCCGACTGCGATGCGCGCGTTCGCTGTCGTTCGCGCGATGACGAGGAAATATAGTTTGCGGCCTCCAGGCGCTGAATCAGCCGATCGATGAGTTCGTCGAGTTTGCCCTGGGCGGAGAGCTCGTTGATCTGGCGCTGAGTATCCTCATCGAAGAGGCCGCCCTCTTCGAGCAGGCGCCTCAACGCTTCGCGCAGATCGTCGAGGTTGTGATCGAGATCCTGGAAGTCCGAGTACGGGTCGCGGAACCCCGAGTCAAGGAAGAAATCGGAGAGCCCCTGCAGCAAATCCTCGAGGTCGATTTCGGAGGCTAGATCGCCATCGTATTTTGTATAGCGAATGCGCTTCATGGGGAGATACCTTTGCTGCCTTCCGATTGGTTCAGAGCCCGAATCAGGACCGGGATTTCTAATTCAATCCGCCGCTCCGGGTGCGTCGAGCTTGTTGCCAATCTTCGTAGTCGATCTCGAGCTCCTGACGTTCCGGCTTGCGATGGGGCTTCTCCTGTGCGGCAAACCCATGCTCTTCACTCCGGCTAAGCTTGCGATGGGCGACCAGGCCCTCAAGCAGAAACTCCGCCGCGGCAACAACCTTCTGCGGAAGATCGGAAGGTTTCACTCCGAGCGGCGATAACTTCCCGAAGAGGCCCTGAATCTCTTTCAACTCCTTAAGGGCGGATGGAGAGGGCTGATTGTCGTCGAGCTTAACAGTGCCGCCGAGGTTGAACCACAGCTCGATTTTTTCTGTGTTTTCACCCTCAAAGTAGCGATCGTAGACCTTGCCTACTGCCGTGCGAATCAGATCGTGCACCACAGTATCGGCGCCGCGCATCTCTCCTTCGTACTCCAGCTCCAGCTTGCCGGTGATTCCGGGCATGGCAGCGTAGATATCGCTCACGCGTGGAATCGCAACCGTCTCGCCATTGGCAAGTGCCCGGCGCTCGGCATTGGAGACAACCAACTCCAATGTGGAGATAGGCAGGCGCTGGCTCACGCCGCTTCGCTTGTCGACTTTCTTGTCTGTTCGCGCGGAAAAGGCAACCTGCTCCACGACCTCGCGCACATACTGTGGAATTTCAATGGCAGCTTCGCCGCGCTCCGCCCACGCTTCCTGTGCCGTAATCGCCATTCCTTCTTCGAGCGTTTCGGGATAGTGGGTGCGAATCTCAGAACCGATGCGGTCTTTCAGCGGCGTAACAATTTTGCCGCGCGCCGTATAGTCCTCGGGGTTGGCGCTGAATACCAGCGCGAGATCGAGCGACAAGCGGACGGGATAGCCTTTGATCTGAACGTCGCCCTCCTGCATGATGTTGAACAGCGCCACCTGGATCTTGCCGGCCAGATCGGGCAGTTCATTGATGGCAAAGATGCCGCGGTTGGCGCGGGGCAGCAGTCCGTAGTGCATGGTCAGCTCGCTGGAAAGGTCCTGTCCGCCGCGCGCTGCCTTGATGGGGTCGAGATCGCCGACCAGGTCGGCCACGGTAACGTCAGGCGTCGCCAGCTTCTCAACGTAGCGCTCGTCGCGCGTGAGATAGTTGATGGGCGTTTCGTCCCCTCGCTCTGCGATGAGGTCGCGGCATCGCTTGCACAACGGATTGTATGGATTGTCCCGGATCTCGCACCCTGCGATGTAAGGCAGTCGCTCATCGAGCAATGAAGTAAGGGCGCGCAGTATGCGGCTCTTGGCCTGTCCGCGCAATCCCAGCAGGATGAAGTTCTGTTTGGACAGAACCGCATTCACGATCTGCGGAACCACCGTGTCGTCGTAGCCGACGATTCCGGGGAAGAGAGCCTCTCGTGCATGTAGACGTGCGATCAGATTGCCGCGCATCTCGTCTTTGATGGTGCGTGGTCTCAGCAGTGCTTCGGGGAACTGAATGCTGGTGCGCAGTTCCCCCAGGGATTGGGGAAGCGGACGAGCTGCAGGCATCGGGGACTCCTGTGGGCCGCCTCCGTGGCGAAAGCCAGCCCGTGTTTAGAGTAGACGCGCGGCTAGGGAAATCCGGTGCAACCGACCTTGCATTCGAGCGAATCGGGAGCCCTTTTGTTTTCCAGGACAGCCTTGCCGTAAGCATACGCCAGATACGATATCCGTTCCATCCGGCGCGGTCTTGGTTGAGACAACTCGAATATTGTCAACGGATCCTTCTCTCCCTGACCGGATCGTCAACTTTCCGCTGCACGTTCAAGCTCCGCGAGGTCGATCTTCTTCATGCCCATCATGGCCCGCATTGCCTTCGGGTTCTTGATAAGCTCACCTAGGCGGGCGGGGATAATCTGCCAGCTCATGCCGAACTTGTCCTTGAGCCAACCACAGGCAATCTCCGAGCCGCCGTCGGTGAGCTTCGCCCAGTAGTCGTCCACTTCCTGCTGCGAGTCGCAGCGCACGACACATGAGATGGCATCC
>Ga0209698_10007225_pt1 | contig 11685 bp, 7 predicted proteins | sample LitLauG_LLR_2012_FD_187203 | JGI IMG/M metagenome (GOLD analysis project Ga0209698, IMG submission 187203) | Freshwater sediment microbial communities from Pennsylvania, USA - Little Laurel Run_MetaG_LLR_2012 (SPAdes) (version 2) | ecosystem: Environmental > Aquatic > Freshwater > Creek >... | reverse complement strand
GTAGTAGGCGCTCACGACGTAGCTCCCCGGCGCGAACGTGCCGAGCTTGTAGTTGCCGTGGTCGTCGCTCGCGACCTGCTCGGCGACGCGCGTCGGGTCGTCGGCACGCACGACGATGACCACCGCGCCGGCGACCGCGGCGTGGCTCGCGGCTTCGATGACGAAGCCTTCGATGCGGCCCGACGCGCCGAGCCCCGCGACCGCGTAGCGCGTCATCTCGGTGAGCGACGTCGACCCGGCGGTGATCGACGCGTCGGGGTGCGCCGGCGTGAACGGCAGCTTCGCGAACGTGACCTCGCCGGTCCGACTGGTGGCACGCACCGGCGGCGACGTCTACACCACGAACGCCGAGGTTCACGCGTACTTCCCGCCCAATGGCTTCGACGCCGATCCGCTCGTGACCGTGGACTCGACCTCGGCGGGCGCGCCTCCCGATACGCTCCCGGGCGGCGAGCTGCGCGAGGGCGCGGCGTGGACCATCGGCTGGAGCGGCGCGAACATGCGCAAGAGCGGAACGCTCGAGCTGAGGCCGTGGGCGGGCGGCGCGGGCGCGATCTGGCGCGACGATGGCGCCTCGGGATGGACGCACCTGGGCGGCTCGCCGCAGCCGGGCGGGGCGCTCGCGATCGATCTCGCGGGTCCCGGGCGCTACGCGCTCTTTTCGGGCGGAGCGGTCGCGCCGCTCCCGGGCGGACTCTCGGGCCTGACGCTCACGCCGCGCGCGTTTTCGCCCAAGGGCAACTTTGCATCGAGCGACGTCGCGATCGGCTTCACGCTCGCGCGCTCCGGAGATTTCACGGTCAAGCTCTACAACCGCGCCGGGCGGCTGGTGCGCTCGGTGGCGCGCGGCGCGCCCGGAACGCCGGGCGCGAATCTCGTGCGCTGGGATGGTCGCGGCGATGACGGCCACGTGGTCGAGCCCGGGCTCTACTTGGTGACCGTCGAGGCGCTGGGCGAGACGCGCACGCAGACGCTCGGGGTCGTGCATTGAGGCGCGGAGCTTTCGCGCGCGGCGTCGTTGGCCCCGCGCTACTCGCCGCGACGCTGCTTGCCGCGACGCTGCTCGGCCCCGCGCTCGTCCGCAACGCGCAGGCCGCGCCAAGCGATCAGGTTCCGGTCGGGCCGCGCGCGATCGGCATGGGCGGCGCGTTCACCTCGATCGCCGATGACGCGAGCGCGTTGTTCTGGAATCCCGCCGGTCTCGCTCGCATCGGCCATCAGGAGATCTCGGCATCTCACGCCGAGCTCTTCGGCGCCGGCATCCAGGACAACCTCGCCGCGTTCGTGCTGCCGCTCTCGCCCGATCAAGCGCTGGCGATGGACTGGTATCACTCCGGCTTCGACGACGGCTCGCTCAACTTTTCCGAGAATCGCGTCACGCTGGGCGGCGCGCTGCAGGCGCGGCCGTGGCTGTGGGCGGGGGCGAACCTGAAGCTCCTGACGCGCGGCACCGGGCTCGATGGCTCGAACATCGAATCGGGGCGCGGATTCGGCGCCGATCTCGGGCTGCTGGCAATTCCGGCCGATCACTGGCGGATCGGCGTAATCGGCCAGGACATCACGAACACCAAGCTCCGCTCGTCGGACGGCATCAGCGAGACCGCGTATCCCAGCAACCTGCGCGTCGGCGCCTCGTATGCGTGGCGCAAGTTCGGGACCGCCGCATTCGACGTGGACGATCGCTGGCACCTGGGGCTCGAGGCCACGCCGCACGAGTTGATCGCGCTGCGCGCGGGGTTCGAGAACGACCGCCATGGCAGCGAGCCGCCGACCTGGTCGATGGGGCTCGGCATCAAGGTGGGGCCGGCGCGCGTGGACTGGGCGCGCATCGTGCCGCCCACGCTCGCGGCCACCGACTACTTCTCGCTGACGCTCGAGTTCAATTTCAATCCCTCGGAGGTGCGGATCGAGAAGGTGGAGGCGCGCGAGGTCTACACCTCGCTCTACAAATCCTACGCGCGCGAGGATTTCGGATCGGCGGAGCTGCGCAATCTCGAGGATCATCCGCTCACCACGCGCGTCAGCGTGTTCGTTCCCGAGCTGATGAGCGCGCCCAGCGAGCAGGAGATCACGCTGCGGCCCAAGGCGGTGAACGAGGTGCCGCTGACCGCGGTGCTGGATGAGCGGGTGCTCGCGCAGCGCGGCGATCAGCCGGTGCAGGTGCAGGTCAGCGCGAGCTATCAGAGCAAGCGCCTGGTGCGCCGCGAGCACGGTGAGGGGCGCACGGTCGCGTATGCACCGGGGGCGATCGATTGGGGCCTCGGCATGGCGCAGGCCGCGGCCTGGGTGACGCCGCGCGATCCGGCCGTGGACGAGCTGGCGCGGCAGGCGAGCCGGCTGGTGCTGGAGCAGAACGATCATGGCTTCGGCAACCGCAATCTCTCGTTCGCGGCCGCGATGACCGACGCGCTCGCCGAGCTGGGCGTGGCCTACGTGCCCGATCCCAACAATCCCTACGCGACCATCTCGGCCACGCCGCACGCGGTGGACACGATTCACTATCCGTATCAGACCATCGATCGCCTGAGCGGCGATTGCGACGACACCACCGTCCTCATGGCCTCCATGCTCGGCAACGTCGGCGTCGACACGCGCTTCGTGGACGTGCCGGGCCACATCTTCCTGATCGTGGACAGCGGCCTGCCCGAGCGCGACCGCAACGCGCTCGGGGTGGACAGCACGCTCACCGTGATCGCCGACGACGAAGTGTGGATCCCGCTCGAGACCACGTCGCTGGCGCGCGGCTTCACCCAGGCGTGGCGCGACGGCGCGGACGAGATCGCCTCGGCGGCCGTGCGCGACTCCGTCGGTTACGTGGACGTCGCGGATTCGCAGATCCGCTACGAGCCGGCGCTGCCGCCCGGCGATCGGCGCATCCGCACGCTGGACGATGCGAAGTTCGATGCGCGGATCGCCGCCGAGGCGGAGACGGTCGCGAAGCTGCGCGACACGTACTATCAGGCGCACTACGGCGCGGTGGCCCGCGACCTCGAGGCCTCGGCCGACGCGCTCGAGCAGGTGGCGCGCGTCGATCTCGAGGGCGGCGATCCGGCCGGCGCGCGCGATCAGCTGCTGCGCGCGCTCGCGATCGCTCCGCATTCGGCGGCGGCGCGCAACAATCTCGGCGTGGTGCTCGCGGCGATGGACAGCCTCGCCGCCGCCCAAGCCGAATGGCGCACCGCGCTCGCGCTCGGGCGCGATCTTCCCGGCATCGCGCTCAATCCCCCGATCGCGCGCTGGGCTTCGGGCGACAGCGCCGGCGCGCTCGAGCCCTTGCGCGTCGCGCTGAACGCCGCGGGGGGCGCGGGCGAGGCCGGCCGCCTGCTCGGGCTCGCGCCTCCTGCGGCCGGCGGCCGGGCGGCCGAGCCGACCTCATCGGGGCTCGAAGGTGATGTCCGCAACCTGTTGCAGCAGGCTGCGGTGGCGGCGCCCCCAACGCGCGGCGCGGCGCGGGCCTCGGGCCCGGCACCGACCGGCCAACTTTCACCTGAGCGCCGTGGTATATGGAAGTACATGTACTGGGTCGAGTGAACGAGGAGGGGCCGATGAGACGACTCGTTGCGATCTGGGCAATCGGAGCGGCCCTCGTGGCGCCGCGCCTCGCGTGGACGGCGGCGGCCGAGCCGGCCCCCGATCCGCGCGCGGATTACGGCGTGACGCTCGCGATCAGCGGCGATCCGGCGCGCGCGGAGTCGGTGTTCGTCTCGATGCTCTCCCACACGCACGGTGACGCGCGTGCGCTCAACAACCTCGGCAATCTGCGGCTGCTGCGCGGCGAGACCGGCGTCGCGCTCGCGTTCTATGATCGCGCGCTCCGCGCCGATTCCCTCGATCCGGGCATTCATCTCAACCGCGCGACCGCGCTGATGTTGATCGGCGACGATGCGCGCTCGCAGGCGGCCTATGCCGAGGGCGTGCGCCTCGCCGGTGGCGTGCAGCATGCGCAGGATCTGATGGGCCTTCCGCCCGAGGTGGCCCCCACCGATCGCGCCGCCCAGAAGACCATGCTCGATGCCGAGCAGATCCGCGCGATGCTCAAGCGCGCCGCGGCGTCGGTGCCGAGCGACACGTCGAAGGCCGGCGGCGCCGCCATGCCCGCCGCCGCGGGCAAGAAGCCGTCGGCCTGGCGCTCCGCCGGACCGCGCGCCTCCGACGGCTCGGATTCATCGAGACTGCTCTACTGGAAGCGCTGAGCCCGCGAGCCTCGTGAGCACGGCCTCCCTCGAGCGAGTACCGGCACGACTCGGCGCGGCGATCGGCGCCGCTTGCGCTCTCGCGGTGGGGGCGCTGTGGCTGCTGGGCGCGTTCCGGCCGCTCGATCTTCGCCTGCACGATCTGCGCTACCGCCTGCGCGGTCCGGTGCCCGCATCGGATCGCATCGCCCTGATCGAGGTGGACGATCGCACGCTGCGCGCGTTTCGCGGCGTGTGGCCGCTGCCGCGCGATAAGTACGCGATCCTGATCGATGCGCTCGAGAACGCGGGCGTTCAGGCGGTGGGATTCGACCTGCTGTTCCTGGGCGAGAACCGCGACGATCCGGGCGGAGATCACCTGCTCGCCTCGCTCACCGCCGGCCGCGACAACGTCGTGCACTCGATCTCGTTTCTTCCCGGCGACGTGTCGATGGGCGGCGTCGCGTCGCAGCCCAGCGATTCCGCGCAGCTGATCCGTCACGGCCGCCCGGTGACGCGCCAGCGTCTGGCGATGGCGCGCGAGGTTTCACTCCCCTATGGCGAGCTGCTCGCGAGCGCGCGGGAGCTCGGACACACCTCGGTCATCATCGACGCCGACGGTGTGATCCGCCGCATTCCGCAATTCGTGCGTTTCGGAGAGTGGTCGTATCCGTCGCTGGCGCTGCGACTGGTCGAGGTCGCGGCGCGCCAGGACTCGAGCCTGCCGCAGTTCGAGCTCGCATCGGATGACCTTCGCATTCACCACCATGGCCGCCAGACGCACGTGCCGTGCGACGAAGAGGGCGCGACCGCGATTGCGTTCGCCGGAGATCAGAACGCGTTCGCGAATCGGCACTCGATGCTCCAAGTGTTGCAATGGTATCGAGACGGCGATACCACCGCGCTGGCGCGCGCGTTTCGCGGCAAGCTGGTGCTGGTCGGGGTCACCGCGGTTGAGGAGAACGCCACCGATATCGGCGCGACACCCTTCTCGAGCGGGGCGCCACTGGTGTTCATCCACGCGAACGCCGTCAACGCCGCGCTGCGTGGGACCTTTCTCGCGCGTGTTCCCGCGCCGCTGGTGCTGCTGCTCCTGCTCGCGCTCGGGCTCGGGCTGGGCGCGCTCTACTCGTGGCTTTCGGCCGGTGGCGCCGCGGCGGTGGCCGCGGCGGCGGTCGTGGGGGTCGCGGCGCTCGACTTCGGCCTGTTCGCGATCGGTGACGTCGATCTGCCGCCGCTCGGCGCCCTGCTCGTGCCGCCACTCACGTGGGGTGCGGTCGAGAGCGCGGGGCGCCGCGATGCGGAACAGCGCGGGCGCGAGCGCGCCAAGGAGCTCGATCTGGCGCGCTCGATCCAGCAGCACCTCCTACCATCGACGCCGCCGGACTTCCCCGCGCTGGACGTGTTCGGCCGCAACCTGCCGGCCGACGCGATCGGGGGCGATTACTTCGACTGGCTCGCCCTCGATGACGATACGCTCGCGGTGGTGGTGGGTGACATCAGCGGCCACGGCATTCCCGCCGCGCTGCTGATGGCGCACCTGCGCGCATCGTTCCACGCCGAGGCACGCGCGGGGCGTGCCGCGGAGGAGACGGTCGCGGCGATGAACCGCTCGCTCGCCCATGCCGCCGCGCCCGGCAAGTTCGCGACGTTCTTCTTCTGTCTCGTGTCGGTGCGCGAAAATCGCCTGCGCTATTGCAATGCCGGGCACAACCCGCCGCTTCTCATTCGTGGCGGCAAGCTCGAGCTCCTGCTCGCGACCGGCCTGCCGCTGGCGATGATGGAAGGCGTGCCGTACTCGGGGGGCGAAGAGACGTTCGCGCCGGGCGACGTGTTGTGGATCTATTCCGATGGGATACCCGAGGCGGTGGTGCAGAAGGAGTTCTACACCGACGAGCGGCTGCGCGAGCAGGCGCTCGCGCTCTCGGCCGCGCAGCGCACCGCCGCTGAAATGGGCGAGGGGCTGCTCGTCGATGTGCGCGCCGTGGCCGGCGACGGCATGCGCGCCGACGATGTCACGCTGGTGGTCTTGCGCAGGACGTGAGCCGCGGGTCCGCGGCGCGCCCTCACGCCGGCTCGAAGCCGCGGCGCTTCAGGATCTCGCCCAGCTTCTGACGCGCCGCGAAGAGGCGCGACTTCACCGTCTTGGGCGGCACGTGAACGTGCTCCGCGATCTCCTCGTACGAGAGATTGAGCCAGTGGCGCAGCACGATCACATCGCGCGCATCGGCGCTCAGCTCGGCGAGCGCCCCGGCAATCGCCGCTTCCAGGAGCGAGCGCCCGTGGGAATCCTCGGGTCCCTCCGCGGAGGACGCCAGCGCGGCATCGAGCTCATCGTGCGGGTGCATGCGCCCGCGGCGGTTGAACGCCTCGTTCAACTGGATCCGGTAGATCCAGCTGAAGAACCGTCGCGAGCGATCGAATTGCGACAGGTGCGTCCAGGCCTTGACGAACGCGGACTGTGTCGCGTCGCGCGCCTCTTCGCGATCCCGCAGTACGCGGTAGGCGAGCTGGAAGAGCACACGCTGGTAGCGCTCGACGAGCTCGCCAAATGCGCTCGCGTCGCCCGCGAGGCTGCGGGCGACGAGTTCGCTGTCTTCCAATTCGGCCTCGGCACAGAGGGGGAAGGACGGGCCAAACCCAGGCTTTCAGGCGAGCATGAAGCTAACCGAGTGAACGCGGGCGTTCAACGAGCCCCACGGGCGGGATGAAGATCCGCCCGCGCGCAAGAAATCAGCGCTTGGCGATCTTCGTGCCGGGGACGATCCGCGCTTCCTCGACGAGGCCACGGCGGATCAGATCGCTCGCCGCGTCCTCGGCCGAGGCGCGCGAGTCGAATCCCTGGAGCACCAGGTGATACACGCTGGTGCCGCCCTCGGTGTCCTCGGTCACCGTGACCGGCATGCTCGTGCTGGCCGCGAGCTTCGCGCGTTCGGTCTCGGCGCGATCGGAGTCGAGGTAGGTCGCGACCGCGATCCCGAACGAAGCGCCCGAGCCGGCCTTGCTCGCGCTCTTGGCGGGGGTCGCGGCGGCCGCCGCGGCCTTGGACGCCGATGCGCTGTCGGGGCTCGCGATGGCAGCGGACTTGGTCGTCGCGGCCGAGCCCACGGCGGTCTCGCCCGCGAGCGCGCCGCCGGCGCCCGATCCGCTCGCCGGCTTGGGCGCAGCGCTCTTCGCGGGCGATGCTGCGCTCTTGGCGGGCGTGGCGCTCTTCGCCGGCGTCGGCGTGCTCGGCCCCGCGAGCGGTCCCGATGGGACGATCGGCTTCGCGGCGGCCGCCTTCGCGGCAGAATCGGCGCCCGCGGCACGCGCGAGAGAGTCCGCCGGGATGAGCGCGCTCGTCACGGGCTTGGCGGCCGGGGGGGTGGACGACGCCATGAACGGCAGGCCCGTGATCACCCCGAATCGAACCAGCAGGATCGCGCCGATCACGACCACGACGCCCAAGAGCGCCGCGACCATCAGGCCGCGACCGCGTCCGCCCGAGCGCGGCATGAACTGCGCGAGATCGTCCTCGATGTCATCGTCGAGCTTGGCGCGCAGCCTCGGCGGCAGCGCGGCGCGCTGCTCCTCGGCGAGATCGCGCTTGCGGGATGGCGCGGGCGCCTCAGCCATCTCTTGCGCGCGGCGCGGCGCGGGCGGCGGAGCCATCTCTTGCGCGCGGTGCATCGCGGGCTCGGGACGAGCGCTCGACGCGCTCGCCGGCTCGGCCGGCGCGTGCGTCACGGGCGGCTCGGTGCGCGCCGCCGGCGCTTCCACCGGCGCGGGTGGCGGCGCCGCGGGTGGCGGCGCCGCGGGCTTCGTGGCCGCGCGTGCCGTGGCGGATGCCGAGGGCGGTGGTGGCGGCGGAGCGGCGCCGGGCTGACGGCTGCGCGCGAGCTCGGCCATCCACGCCTCGATCATCTGAATGTCGATCTCCTTGCGTGTCCCGCGCGCGCGTGTCTCGGCCCGCTCGGCAGGCTCGCCCGCTGCCTTCTCGCCACGGCGCGACGGCTCGCCGGCCTCCTTCGCGCGATGCTCGCGCAGCTCGGAGGCGGCGCGATCGAGCACGCTCTGGAACTCGAGCTCGGCGGCCGCGCTCGTCACGTGCGCGGGCGCGACGGCGCGCGCATCGTCCACGAACGCGTTCAGCAGCGCTTGCGCGGCAAGCGTGTTGATCTCGCGCGGAATGCCGTGCGAGATGCGGAAGACCTCGCGACAGGCCTTGGGGGGGAAGATGGTGCCCGCGTGTCCGCCCGCCACCATGATGCGATGCTGGATGTAGTGCTCGGTGTCCTCGGCGGTGAGCGGTTGCAGCCGGTAGTGCACCGTGATCCGCTGGCGCAACTGCCGCAGCTCGGGGCGCGCGAGCTTTTCTTCCAGCTCGGGCTGGCCGACCAGGAACACCTGCAGCAGCTTCGTGCCATCGCGCTCGAGATTCGAGAGCAGGCGGATCTCCTCGAGCAGATCGCGCTCGAGATTCTGCGCCTCGTCGAGCAGCAAGATCGCGCGATCGCCGCGCGCGTAGACGCCGGCCAGCACGCGCTCGAGATGGGCGAGGATCTGCGGTTTCGAGACCGGGCCCGCGATCGGGACGCCGAATCGCAGCGCGATCTCCTCGAGCAACTCGCCCTGGCTCAGCGCGGAGTTCGTGATGAGCGCGACCTCGACGCGGCTCTGCCACTCGCCGAGCGCGTCGAACAGCGCGGTGGTCTTGCCGGTGCCGACCTCGCCGGTGATGAGCACGAACGGCTCGCGGTTCTCGATCCCGTAGCGCAGGTGGGCGATCGCCTCCTGGTGCTCGGGGCTCGGGAACACGAACTTGGCGTGGTGGCCGGCCGCGAAGGGGTTCTCGCGCAGACCGAAATGGTGCTCAAACATGGCGGTTCTCGTGGAGTGGGGCGAATGGACCCTGATCGTTCATGTTTATCGGCCGGGACGTGGCCGCTCTTTGGCGGTCGCGAGGGCGATCCCGGATCAGCCGCGCTCGGCTGGCAGCAACTCGTCGATCGAGAACAGCGCGCTGAACGAGTAACCGCGCTGCTCGAACACCTGCGCGGCGCCCTGCTCGCGGTCGACAACGGCGAGCACGCGCACGACCTCCGCCTTGTACGACTCGGCGGCCTCGGCCGCGATCAGCGCGCTCTCGCCACTGGTGATGACGTCGTCGAGGATGGCGATGCGCTTGTGTCCGGCGAGATTGCCCTCGACCTGACCGCGCAGCCCGTGATCCTTGGTGGTCTTGCGCACCAGGAAACCCTCGAGCGTCTGGCCCTGCTCGGCGGCATGCAGCATGAGCCCGCTCACCAGCGGATCGGCCCCCAGCGTGAGCCCGCCCACGGCGGTCACGCGGTCGGACTTGAGGACGTCCCAGAACATGCGCGAAATCAGCCGCAATCCCTCCGGATGAAGGCTGGTCTTGCGCACGTCAATGTAGTAGTTCGAAGTCGCGCCTGAGCTCAGGACGAACTCGCCGAACCGCATCGAGCGATCGAGCAGCATCTGGCGCAGTCGATCGCGTTCGGTGGCTTCCATGAGGCTCCGTCTTGGGCGGTGGGCGGCAAGGGGGATGCACGCTTTCGGATTCAAGTGTGCCCGCCCCGCCGCCCGCAAGTCAAGGCGCGGCCGGCCCGAGCAGCGGGTGGGCGAAAGCGCCAATCGCCGCGATCGATGCGGCGCGTCGCGACCGCGATTCTCGATCGACGCTTGACCCTCGATCCACGGGGCGCCTACACTTGATGTGACGCGACCGGTCGCTCCCCGGAGGGCCGGTCGCTATTGCTTATGGATCGCAAAGCCTGCCATTACGTCGTGCCGGCCGCGCTGCTGTGCGCGGCGCTGCTGAGCGGCCGCGCCATGGCCTCGGCGCCCGGTCGGACCGCCGTCGTCGACCCGGTTCGAGCGAGCCTCCCCGTGCTCGGGCGCTCTTCACCGCCGCCTCAGGGCGCGTGCTTTCTCGATGATCACTTCCTGATCCAGCTCGCGCCCGCCGCCTCGCGCGCGGCGGCGGTCCAGGTCTCGCTGGCGCGCGCGGCCGCGGCCGCGCCGGTGAGCGGCGCGCTCAAGCCGCGGCTCACGCGACTCGGGCTCGCCGGCGTCGATGCCGCCGCGGCTGAGCTCGGCGCGTGGCTCGAGCCCGAGTTCGCCGGCGAGCGGCCGCCGCAAGCAGGCGAGGGCCGCACGGATTTCGCTTCCTTTTACATCGTCCATCTTTCCGAGGGCGCCGATCTCTCGCGCGCGCTCGATCGCTTCCGCGCCGCGGGCGAGATCGTGAGCGCGACGCCGATCGCCCAGGTTCCGCTCGCGCTCGTTCCGAACGATTCGCTCTGGAGCGCTTCGTGGTGGCTCGAGCAGCCGGGCGGGCAGGACATTCACGCCAGCGCCGCCTGGGACGTCACGACCGGCGACACCTCGATCGTGGTGGCCGTGCTCGACTCGGGAATCCTGCGCGAGCATCCCGATCTGGGCGGCACGATTGCGGGGAACGCCGGTCAGCTGTGGACCAACTGGATCGAGGCGAACGGCGTCCCCGGCGTGGACAACGACGGCGACGGCTACATCGGCGACACCTGGGGATGGGACTTCATCAGCTCGGCCCCCGCGGGCGGCGCGCCGGCGGGAGAGGACGTTACCGACGAGGACAACGATCCCAATGACTTCCTCGGACATGGCACTCAGGTCGCGGGGCTGATCGGCGCGCTCACGAACAACACCATCGGGATGAGTGGCGTCGCGTGGAACGTGCGGCTGATGGCGGTACGCGTGGCGTGCGCCGTCAACGGCGGCGGCGGCGCGGTGGACATGAGCAATGCCGCGCAGGGGATTCTGTACGCGACGCGCCATGGCGCGAGCGTGATCAACTGCTCGTTCTCGACCGTGACGCAGCCCGATCTCGAGGCCGCGGTGGACGAGGCGATCCGGAGCGGCGTGACGATCGTGATGGCCGCCGGCAACAACGGCCAGAGCCACGACATCGCGAATCGTTCGGACGTGATCGCCGTGGCGGCCACGGATGCGAGCGATCTCGTGGCCTCGTTTTCGAACACCGGGCCGTTCGTCACGCTGAGCGCGCCCGGCGTCGGGTTGATCTCGACCTCGGTCGTTCACCTCGGGAGCGACAGCCTCAGCCTGCGCACACCGGCGTACGCGGCGGCGCTCAACGGGACGTCGTTCTCGACCCCGCTCGCATCGGGCGCGGCGGCGCTGGTGCAGGCGCTTGCCCGCGAGCGCGGCGAACATCCGCTCACGCCGATGGGCGTCCAGCTCCGGCTGCGAGAAACCGCCGACGACTTGAGCGCGCTCAATCCCGGCGGCGGTTTCGGCTCCGGCCGGCTCGATCTCGCGCGCGCGCTCACCGAGACGATGGGCTCGGCGGCGTTTCGCGCCGGCGCTCCGGTGGTGGGCCCGGCGGTCGTGCTGCCCGGCACCTCGGGCCGTTCCTCGCTCGCCTTCGTCACCTCCGATGCGCAGTTCCTCGTCATCTCGAAGCTCGGCGATACGCTCGCCGAAGTGCCGCTGCCCGCGGCGCCCGCTC